>WBZL01000174.1_pt1 | contig 69387 bp, 62 predicted proteins | sample 5204291 | NCBI WGS metagenome assembly WBZL01 (sample SAMN12344345, study PRJNA552823) | activated sludge metagenome | biome: Activated sludge suspended growth; feature: Nitrification reactor; material: Wastewater; isolation source: activated sludge from nitrification reactor of wastewater...
GCAAGCCATCAAAGTTGCCCAACAGTTGGCCGATAGGGATGGCGAAATCAAGCTGACCAACCTGCGCGGACGCACCTTGCAGCGGCAGGGTGATACCGTTGGCGTCATCCGCAACTATCGGCGCGTTATCCGTTTGGCAAAGCAGGCCCAAAACCAAGTCGAAGAGGCCCGCGCCTGTTCCAATTTGGGCTTTGCCTATATCGAGAAGCAACGCTGGTGGCGATCCGAAGCTCTGTCCCGCCACGCGCTCCAAATTTTTGAGGCGTTAGGGCATCAACACGGGCAAGCCCACACGCACAATCATTTAGGTTTCCTTTTCCTGAAAACATCTGATTGGGACAAAGCGGACAAGCATTTGCAGACTGCCTGTCGCCTGTGGGAAGCGATGGACGATCAGCACGGTCTGGTCTATGGTTTAGAAAATTTGGGATACCTCTACAATGAAATAAACCAGCCGGAGAAAAGTATAGATTATCTCGTAAAAGCACTCGACTGTATCAAACGTAGTGGGGAACATGGTGAACTGCCGAAGATTTATCTTAACTTGGCCGTTGCTTATGAACGTTTAGAAAATATAGCGCAAGCTGAGTCATTTGCCAGACGTGCGGAAACACTTTATCAGGGAAATGCAAACCTACTAGGGGTGTGTAAATCTTGGGAAAGTTTAGGCAGAATTTATGATCAAAGTGAGCAGAAAGAAAAGGCTGAAGGGTATTTTATGGCGGCCTTGGATGGATACCGACGTTTGAATGATCGGGAAGGGGAGAGGCGTGTTAATGATAGTCTGGGGATTTTTGAGAGGAGAATGGGAGATTAGCCTCTCAATCTCTCAATCTCCTAACCTGGACGAGCCAGAACCAAAGAAGCTTTTGACAGGATTAACAGGATTAACAGGATTTTTGAGCTTAATCCTGTTAATCTTGTGAATCCTGTCTAAAATTTTTGCTGACTGTACAAGAATTTAACTCGTAAGGTACTAATCTCCCCAAGCTGTCAGTTAGGCTAACATCCCCCGCCGCCGCCATCACCAAGGCCGCAGGCGTGGGCGCTGGGGATGGTATTTACGCCAAACTGTGCGGCTACCAAGCCGCTGCCAAATGTGAGGGCTAAGGCTAGCCAAAGGGCGGCAACTGTCTGTTTCATTTTAAAGGTTTTCATCTGTACAATCTCCTAATGGTACGTCTGTTACTTGATAAGGAGGGTGCTGAGATGGAATTCCCTGATGAGCGATTCACCAGCTTGCAAGAACTCGTAACCCTTATGTGCCAAAGCATAAAAGGTGGCTCTCATATGGCTATCATGGAACTATCATGAGGTAGATGAAACCTGACAGGTCTTCGGAGACCTGTCAGGTTTGACAATAATATTTTGCTGGAAATCAGATGTTTTAATGGATTTGAGGTGCGGCTGGATAAACGGCCGTTAACCCACTTCTACAGCCAAAAAAGCAAAGCCTTACTCGCGTACCTCGCCGTTGAAGCCGAGCGCAGCTTGGATCGCTCCCATCTGGCAGGGTTGCTGTGGCCCGACTACACCGAAAAACGGGCGCGGCACAATTTGTCCCAAACCTTGCTGGCCTTGCGTAAAGATTTGGGGGGAGCGGAGAAAACGGCCGTTTTCCTCCACGCCACCAACCGAACACTCCACTTTGAGGCAGGTGAGACCGTTTTTGTGGATGTTGTGGCATTCGAGGCGCAGCAAACGGCCGTTCGCCAACACAGCCACGCCAACCCCCTCACCTGCCCCAACTGCACACAACGCCTACAGCAAGCCGCTGACCTCTACAGCGGCCCCTTTCTCGATCAATTTGTGCTGGACGACAGCGATCTCTTTGAAAATTGGCTCACCTCACGACGCGAAACGCTTTTACAGCAAGCAGTAGACGTTTTCACGCGCCTTAGCGACAGCTATGCCGCCCAAACGCGGCTTGAAGAAGCGTTGCAAGTCGGGCAGCGTTTATTGGAAATCGTTCCTTGGCAAGAGTCAGCCCACCGCCAGCGCATGGTGCTTTTGGCGCAGCAGGGCCAGCGTACACAGGCCTTGGCGCAATACGACCTGCTTTGTGACGTTTTGCTGGCTGAGTTTGGGGTGGCCCCAGAAGAAGAAACAACCGCACTTTGGCAGTCGCTCAAAACGGGTGCCATGCGTTCCAAGCCAGCACCTCCAGACCCTGCGCCCGTCACGTCATTGCCGAGCAGCCCGACCCCCTTCATCGGTCGTGAACAGGAATTGGCGTTGCTCAACCAGCGGCTGGCTGAGGGCGACTATCGGCTGATTTCATTGGTTGGGCCGGGTGGCATGGGCAAGTCGCGGCTGGCATTGGAAGCGGCTCGTCAAAACGGCCGTTTCTTTGCCGATGGCGTCTGTTTTGTGCCATTGGCTGCCGTGCAGCAGCCAGACGAAGTGCCATTCGCCATCGCCACGGAGCTGGGGCTGCTGTTTAACGCCACCAGCCAATCGCCACGGCAGCAGTTGCTGGCAGCCTTGCGCCCCAAACAGATGCTGCTGCTGTTGGACAATCTGGAACATTTGCTGGTGAGCGAAACAGCCTATCCTGAGCCTGCCGAAGAAGCCGTTTCGACCCTGATCAACCTCCTGATTGACCTGTTGCGGCAAGCACCCGCACTCGTGCTGCTAACCACATCGCGGGAGCAGCTAAACCTGCAAGCCGAAGACCTGCACACGCTGCACGGCTTGCCCATTCCCGACACCAGCGAACTGACAACAGCCAAGCAGTTTGCGGCTATACGTCTCTTCTGTGACCGCGCCTACCGCCTGCAAAAATCGTTCAAGTTGACCGACGAAAATCTAGCCGACGTTGTCCGCATTTGTGAATTGGTTGAGGGGATGCCGTTGGGGATTGAACTGGCGGCGACGTGGATTCGGGATCTCGACTGCGCCGGTATCGCCCAGGCTTTGGAAAACAGCGCCGGGCTGCTGCAAACAACGGCTCTTGATGTGGTGCCGCAGCATCGCAGCGTCCATGCCGCCTTCGACCATTCGTGGCGGCTGCTAACGGCGCAGGAGCAAGCGGTGTTGTGCCGATTGGCTGTCTTTCCCGGCAGCTTTGCGGCGGCAGCGGCGGCTGAGGTGGCGGGGGCCACGTCGCTGTTGTTGACTCGGTTGGGTCATAAGAGCTTGATTCGGGGGGTGGGAAACGGCCGTTATGACCTGCACAGTTTGCTCCGCCGTTTCTCACTGGAAAAACTCCAGGAAAACAGCCTCCAGGCACACGCAGCCCAGCAGCGACACAGCGATTACTATCTACACTTTATCGCCCAGCACAGCGCCGCCCTGCATGGCGAAGCCCCCCAGCTTGCCCTAACCGAGATACGCCAGGAGCTAGACAATGTGCGTCAGGCGTGGCAGTGGAGCGTCGACAATGGTCATTTTGATTCCTTGATTGAAGGGAACTGTGTAGCTGGTCTGATCCGTTTCTATCTGGCAACTGGATTGCGAGCGGAAGGTGAAAGCACCTTTGCCTACGCCCTGCACCGCTTGGAGCAGCGTGCCGACAATTCTCACGTTGCCCGCCAACTGCGGCAAAATCTGCTAGCCGCCCTGACGGAGATGCTGATTCCGCAGAGCAAGTTTAAACAAGCCCTTGCCCACGCCGAAGCAGTCATCGCCTTGGCCGTTTCCCGTCAGGATGTTGCCGGGCAGGCGTGGGGGCAGCATTTATTAGGTGCCGCCTATGCAAAAAAAGGGGAGCTTGACACCGCCTATCGTCACCTCAAAGAAGCCTTAGCTTTGGTGCGTCAATCTGGGCAGCGGGCTAGAGAAAGCGAAATTTTGCGCTTTCTCGGCACCACCGCCCGCGATCTCGGCGACCGTGTGCAGGCAGCCCACTATTTGGACCAAGCCCTCCAGCTTAACCGGAGCATGGGCAACCGCAGCCGAGAACAGGCCGATTTGCTTTTTTTGGGTGCGGTTGCCATGGAGCGTTACGATTATGTTGCGGCTCTTAGCTACATTCAGGAGGCGTTGCAGTTGATCAAGGTCACGGGTGATCGCGGCATGGAATCGCGGATTGAAAATCTGACCGGTTGCGGGTTCGCGGCGTTGGGTCGGTATGAAACGGCGTTGGATCATCACCACAATTCGCGCCGGATTGCTTTGCAGATTGGTGATCCCTTTCAGGAAAGCCACGCCTTGCACAATTTATGCACGGTTAGCCGCAAGTTGGGTCGCCTGGAAACGGCCGTATCCTACGGCCGCGAAGCCCTACGTCTGGGGTTGGAGAATAACTTGTTGGATCCAGAAGCGTGTGCCTGGCTACATCTAGGGTATGCGCTGTTGGACGCTGGGCAGTTGGCCGAAGCGGCCGATGCCTTTGCCCGTGCGCGTGCCGGTTGGCTCGCCTTAAACGACGCAGACTTGGCGATGGAGGCGACTGTTGGTGAGGCTGGGGCTGCCTTGCAGCAGGGCAAGCGGGCTGAAGCTCTAGCAAAAGCGAACACAGTGCTGGCTTATATGGATGAATACAGGCTCGAAGGCGCAGATGAACCTTTTCAAATCTATCTGAATCTCTATCATGTTTTGCAGGCCAACAACGATTCACGTGCGCCAGCTTTATTGGCCAAGGCGCGGCAACTGATTGAGGAGCGTGCCAGCTTGCTGCCAGACGAGAAAACGCGCCAGACCTTTTTGTTTAATGTTCCATCTCATCGGGTAATCATGGGACTGTCGACAAAAATGGTATAGGCGGCGACAATGGGGAGAAACAATTCAGGAGTTACGATTTTAGATTGACGATTAGCATACTCGTCAATCTGTAATCTAAGATGGAAAAATGAGCAAACAATTTAAGGCGATGGTCGTGGCAGAAACGGCCGTTAAAAGCTACGAACGAACCATTCAAACGCGGTCAACCGATGATTTGCCAGCCGGTGATCTGCTGATTCGCGTCCATTATTCATCACTCAACTATAAAGACGGCCTTTCGGCCAGCGGCAACAAAGGGGTAACGCGCAACTACCCACACACACCCGGCATTGATGCCGCCGGGGTGGTGGTGGAAAGCAGCCACACCGATTTCGCCCCCGGCGACGAAGTGCTGGTCATTGGCTATGACCTGGGAATGAATACCGACGGCGGGTTTGGTGAATATATTCGCGTTCCAGCCGGCTGGGCGGTGGCGCGGCCGGAAGGGTTGTCACTGCGCGACAGCATGATTTGGGGAACGGCCGGTTTTACGGCCGCCATGTCGGTGGAGCGGCTGGTCAACCATCCCATTACCCCCGACCAGGGGGAAATTTTGGTGACAGGAGCCACAGGGGGCGTGGGCAGCGTGGCGGTGGCGCTGCTGGCAAAGCTGGGCTACCGGGTGGTGGCGGTCACGGGCAAGGCGGATAAACACGACTTTTTGCGCGAGCTGGGGGCAGCGGAGGTGGTTGGGCGGGATGTGGTGAGTGATGACGGAAAACGGCCGTTGCTCAAAACCCGCTGGGCTGGCGTTGTGGACACCGTTGGCGGCACCATTCTTGTCAATGCCCTCAAGACCACCCAATATGGCGGAGCCGTCACTTGCTGCGGCCTGGTCGCCTCGCCAGCACTCGACACCACCGTCTTTCCTTTTATTTTGCGCGGTATCACCCTCTATGGCATTGACTCCGTGGAGTGCAATCTGTCCTATCGCACCCACATTTGGCACAAAATTGCCACCGACTACAAGCTGCCTAATCTGGAAACGCTGGCAACGGAACGCACGCTAGACGAACTCGACCCGGAAATCGAGCTAATATTAAAAGGTCAGCAATCCGGTCGCATTCTGGTCACAGTGGCGTAAAATAAGCGGTAGGAAAGTAAAGTGGCCGTTAGCCTCTGGCGGCATTTGTGAATTATTGGACAAAAGCCACTAGTTGGGTTAACATTTTTACTAGGTTGCCGGATTGTGTCTGGTGGCTGGCTCATTCAAAACACCCGTATGTAAATATAACTATCAACAGAAACCAATAGTCTTTGTGAAACTGAATGGCTCCCTGTTGACTGATGACTGATTACTGATTCAAGGAGGTTGGTGCATGGCGACCCTTGCCCCAGATTTCAAAAATATTGCTGATGTTTTCCTGAAACAAATTCAGGACTTCAACCCTGTTGTCGAAGCCCGCAGTGTTGGAACGGTAACGGCCGTTTATGATGGTATTGCCCTCGTTGGCGGTTTGGCCGATGTAAAAGCTGGTGAATTGGTTCAATTTGGTAATGGTACCGCCGGTTTGGCACTTGACCTGCAAGCAGAAGCGGTTGGTGTCGTTATCATGGGCGATTATGCCGACATTGAAGTTGGCAACGAAGTTCGAGCCACCGGGCGCATTGCGTCCGTTCCCGTGGGCGATGCCCTGGTTGGTCGCGTGGTTGACCCCCTTGGACAGCCCCTGGATGGTAAAGGGCCGATTAACGCAACGGCCGTTATGCCCATCCAGCGCACAGCCCCCGGCGTTATCGAGCGTAAAGGTGTGGATACCCCCGTTCAAACCGGTATTCTCGCCATTGACGCCATGTTCCCCATTGGTCGCGGCCAGCGCGAGTTGATCATTGGCGACCGCCAAACCGGTAAAACCGCCATTTGCCTCGACACCATCATCAACCAAAAGGGTGGGGACATGATCTGCATCTACGTTGCCATTGGGCAGCGTGTGGGGCAGGTTGCCCAGGTTGTTAGCACCCTAGAAAAATATGGGGCAATGGAATACACCACCGTTGTCGTCGCTGGTGCGTCTGACCCCGCTCCTCTGCAATATTTTGCCCCCTATGCCGGGACTGCCATTGGCGAGGCGTTTATGGAACAAGGCAAACACGCCCTTGTCATTTACGACGACCTTTCCAAACACGCCTGGGCCTATCGGCAGATGTCGCTCATCTTGCGCCGTCCCCCCGGTCGTGAAGCATATCCTGGCGACATTTTCTCCCTCCACAGCACCTTGCTGGAACGTTCCGTGCGTCTGCGGGATGAGTTTGTCATTGTGGAAAAAGGCACGGAAGTCACCAACGATACCGTTGGGGTTGATGGCAAACTCTATTTTGGGAACCTTGACCATGAACACATCGAGCATGGGCTGGAGGCGTTGGGCGACAAAGACAAATATGAAGTGGTGAAGCGCCCCGGCTCCGGTGGTTCCTTGACGGCACTTCCCATCATCGAAACGCTGTTAGGTGACGTGTCGGCCTACATTCCGACGAACGTTATTTCTATTACCGACGGCCAGATTTTCCTTGAAACCGACCTCTTTAACGCGGGGCAACGGCCGGCTATCAACACCGGTCTCTCCGTTTCTCGCGTAGGTAGCGCGGCGCAAAAGCGGGCGATGAGTAAGGTGGCGGGCGGTTTGAAAGCCGACCTCTCCCAGTACCGCGAATTGGCAGCTTTCGCTCAATTTGGTTCGGATTTGGACGCTTCAACACAACGGCAGTTGTCTCGCGGTGAGCGTCTTATGGAACTGTTGAAGCAGCCCCAATATGAACCCATTCGCCTGGATCATCAGGTTATGATGATTTTTGCTGGGTCTCGCGGTTATTTGGATAAAGTGCCAGTAGCAAAAGTGGATGCCTGGGTGCATGATTTCCTGCGCTATATGGACACAGCCCATCCTGAAATTGGCAAGCCAATTTTGGAGAAGGGTGCCTGGACAGACAATATTCAGGATAGCTTGCGACAAGCTGTAGAAGATTTTAGCGCGAGCTGGTCTGCTTAGTTCAGTAAACAGTAATCAGTAAACAGTAATCAGTATCAGTAGACAACCGATTACTGTTTACTAATTACCGATTACCGATTACCGACAAGGGAGTATCTCTTGGCTACAGAACGCGAACTTAATAATCGAATCAAGAGTATCAAAAATATTTCGCAGGTCACAAGCGCATTAGCGGCCGTTTCTGCTTCAAAAGCGTCAAAAGCGCAGAAGCAGGTTGAAGCCACGCGAGCATATGCGGGCAAGGCGTTTGAAATCCTGAATAACCTGGCCTCACAGCCTGGCGTTGGCTCTACAGGGCATCCGCTGCTCACGGTTCGCAACGAGATTAAAAGCGCGGCACTCATTCTTATCACGGGTGATCGTGGACTAGCTGGTGCGTATAACACCAACATTGTCTCGACGGCGGAAAAGTTCCTGCGTGCCCTTCACATCCCGGTACGCATCATTGCCATTGGCCGCAAAGGCCGCGACCTGATGGTGCGGCGTGGGTATAATGTCGTGGCTGCCTTTGATGGCTTGCCCGATTCACCATCCATTCTGGATGTGACGCCTATTGCCAAGCTGGTGACAGATGAATACCTCAACGGCACGGTTGATGAGGTGTTCGTGGCCTATACGGACTTTATTAACCTGATTAGCCGCCGCCCAACGGTGAAACAACTGCTGCCGCTTAAACCCCTGGATTTTGAAGGGATGGCGGTGTCGGAGTATGTGGCATCTGTAGATTTAACGGGTGTTTCCGAGCGGGTCTACAGCTATGAGCCAGGGCCGGCTGAGTTGCTGGATGTCATCGTGCCGCGCTTTACGCAGCTACAGGTGTATCAATCGCTGCTGGAGGCTTTGGCAAGTGAACACAGTGCGCGTATGGTTGCCATGAATAATGCAACGGATAACGCGGGTGAACTGGTTGAAATATTAACGCTGGAACGTAATAAGGCACGCCAAGCGAGTATCACAAACGAGATTTTGGATATTGTCGGTGGGGCAGCGGCCTTGGCTGATGGATAGGAATTTTGGGCGAAGAGGCTGGTTGTAAAACAAGGCCGTTTCTTGCCCCTCTGGATTTGGAGGAATTATGGCTACTGGCAAAATTTCCGCCATTCGTGGCGTGGTTGTAGACGTAGAATTTTCTAAGGAAGAATTGCCGAAAATCTTCGAGGCTCTCAATGTACAAGGCCCCGACGGCAACTTGGTTCTCGAAGTGCAGCAGCACTTGGGTGGCGGTATGGTGCGTGCGGTGGCAATGGGTTCCACTGACGGCCTGCCCCGTGGGCTGGCCGTCGAATCAACCGGTGCCCCCATCATGGTACCTGTAGGGCGCGTTACTCTGGGGCGCATTTTCGACGTAACGGGCAAGGCCATTGACGGTCTCGAAACCCCGACCGCCGATACCTATTACCCCATTCACCGGGATGCACCCAAATTTCAGGATCAAAGCACCCAGATCGAAACCTTTGAAACCGGCATGAAGGTCATTGACCTCATCGCCCCCTTCATCAAGGGTGGTAAAACCGGCATCTATGGCGGTGCTGGAACTGGCAAAACCGTTACCATTGCGGAACTCATCCGTTCTGTGGCGCGTGAGCATGAAGGCGTGTCCATTTTCGCGGGCGTAGGCGAACGCACTCGTGAAGGCACCGACCTGTATTACGAAATGCAGGAATATGGCGTGCAAGAATCCGTGGCAATGGTGTTCGGGCAGATGAACGAAACGCCCGGCGTGCGCTTGCGCGTGGCTTTGACTGGTCTGGCAATGGCCGAATATTTCCGCGATGAGGGGCGCGACGTGTTGCTCTTCATTGACAACATCTTCCGCTACGTATTGGCCGGCTCCGAAATGTCGGCACTCCTAGGTCGTATGCCTAGCGCGGTGGGGTACCAACCTACCCTGGCTTCTGAGATGGGTGCGCTGCAAGAGCGTATTACCTCAACCAAGAAAGGCTCCATTACGTCGCTGCAAGCGATTTACGTGCCGGCCGACGACTACTCCGACCCCGCTCCTGTGGCAACCTTTGCCCACATTGACGCCAGCTTGACGCTGGATCGCGGTGTGTTTGCCAAAGGTATCTTCCCCGCTGTAGATCCGCTGTCGTCCTCCAGCCGCGCCTTGCAGCCCGATGTAGTTGGTGACGAACATTACCGCACAGCACGTGAGGTCAAGCAGGTTTTGCAGACCTACAAAGATTTGCAGGACATCATTGCCATTCTGGGCATTGACGAATTGAGCGAAGACCAGAAACTGCTGGTGGCACGGGCGCGTAAAATTGAACGCTTCCTGGGTCAACCCATGTTTGTAGCCGAGAAATTCCACGGCCTACAGGGGCAATACGTACCAACCAAAGAAACGGTACGTGGCTTCCGCGAGATTTTGGACGGCAAGCATGATGATTTGCCGGAGCAAGCGTTCTACATGGTTGGAACGATTGACCATGCGGTTGAAAAAGCAGCCCGGCTTCGTGCCGCTGCTTAGTAATCAGTAATCAGTGATCAATAATCAGTAATCAGTCACCCTCAAGAACTGATTACTGATTACCGATTACCGATTACCGATAACTGGACAAAATCATGCCAATGCAATGCGATATTGTCACACAGGAACGGTCTGTTTTTAGTGGGCAGGTCAAATCCGTCAGTTTGCCCGGTACTGAAGGGCGAATGGGGGTTTTACCAAACCATTCGGCACTGCTAACCACACTTGGCTACGGTGAAGTGATGGTGCGCCCATTAGATAGCGATGATGAGCTATACTTTGCCATCGGCGGGGGTTTTGCCGAAGTGCAGCCAGATAAAATCATTGTTCTTGCAGACTCAGCCGAACATGCTGATGACATTGATCTGGCACGTGCCGAGCAAGCGCGGGCGCGTGCTGAACAGTTTATGAAGGAAGGCGTTCCAGAAGATCCGGAACGGTATGCACAAATTCAGGCTTCGCTGCGTCGGGCGCAAATCCGCATTGATGTCAGCCGTCGTCGTGGACGTCGCCGGGCTATGCCGGGTATGAGCGTGCCAGAATACGAAGAGCATCATAACTAGCTGTGGCACTTTTTACTCCGCATATTGCCATTGATTTGGGTACAGTAAGCGTCCTGGTGCATGAAGGGCGTGGGGTGGTACTTCAAGAACCGGCCGTTGTTGCTATTCGTGAAGATGGTAACAAGACGGTGATTGTTGAAGTTGGTCGTGCCGCCCGTGAAATGTACGGCCGCACACCAGACGAAATTGAGGTGATGCGCCCGCTGCGTGATGGGGTAATTGCCGATTACTTCGTGACACAGGGCATGCTGGAGTATTTCATTGGGAAAGTAACCGGCCGGTTCCACCTACGCCGGCCGGTTGTAATGATTAGCGTACCATATGGCGTGACCAGCGTGGAACGCCGGGCGGTACGCGAGGCGGCGTTGGCGGCCGGGGCGCGGGAAGTGCATCTCATCCCGGAACCGCTGGCGGCGGCAATTGGGGCAGGGCTGCCAGTTGGCACACCTACGGGCAACATGGTTGTGGATATGGGCGGCGGTTCGACAGAAGCGGCCGTTGTCTCCATGAACGGCATCGTGTGTGCCGAATCGGTGCGTGTTGGCGGGGTGCGGCTGGATGAGGCGATTATCGCCTATATCCGCAAGAAGTATAACCTGGTGGTGGGTGAGCCAACGGCTGAAGCAATTAAAATCAAAATTGGTGCCGCCGTGCCGCTGGATGAACGGCTGGACATGCAGGTGCAAGGGCGTGATCAGGTGGCCGGCTTGCCCAAAACGATTACGATTACTTCGGATGAGGTAGTTGAGGCCATTAGCGAACCGCTGGCGGCCATTGTGAACGTTGTGCGGACAGTGCTGGCAAAAACGCCGCCAGAGCTGGCTTCGGACATTATTGACCGGGGTATGGCGTTAACGGGCGGTGGGGCGCTGCTGCGGGAAATTGACGTGCTGTTGACACAGGAAACAGGGGTTCCGGCGTATGTAGCAGATAATCCAATTGCGTGTACGGCTCTGGGTGCAGGTAAGGCATTGGCGGAGTTGCCTGTGCTGCAACGGAGTATTCCTGACCTGTAGTATGTGTGTAGAAAATCAAGATGTGCAAGCCCTGGTATGCCACATATCAGGGCTTTTTGTTTCTATAGGTAGTAGGTCATGCGCTGAAGCTGGATGACGGGGTCGCTGTAGCTGACTTGCACCCCTTCAGGTACGGTGAGGTGAATGGGCGCATAGCTAAGCAGTGCTTTGACACCAGCTTTAACGAGGCGGTCTGTCATTTGCTGGGCAACGTGTGGGGGAATGGCAAGGATGGCGACTTTTATTTGTTTGCGTTTGATGACTTTCTCAAGGTCGCTGTCCGGCAGAACAATGAGTCCGCCCATTGTTTCGCCTACTTTTCTGGGGTCATTGTCAAAGATACAGGCAATACGAAAACCACGATCCAGAAAGCCGTTGAAGTTAGCGAGAGCGTGACCGAGAAAACCAGCCCCCACAACGGCCACATCCCATTCAGAGGAAAGACGGAGAATATCGGAAAGTTGTTCAACAAGGTAGCCAATGTGGTAGCCAGTGCCTTGCTTACCAAATTCGCCAAAGTGCGAGAGATCTTTGCGAATTTGGGCGGAGCTAATGCCTAAACGTTGGCCTAGCTCGTGGGAAGAGGTTGTTGTTTGTTCGCCTTCTTCAGCGAGGCGCGTTAGCTCTCTTAAATAGATGGGTAAACGCCCAATCACGATGTCTGGAATGTCAGTAGCCACGGCTTTGTCCTTATTTTCGCGCTCTCTGCACCTTTCGTGTAAGATTTCACAATGATAGCAGATTGTATGGTTGCCGCAAACTGAGGGTGTTTGTGGCGGGTTTGAGGCGTGTTTATGCATGTGGCGATTAATGGTTTTTTTTGGCAACGGCCGTTTACCGGCAGCGGCCAATATACACGACAGCTTGTTTATCATTTAAACCGGCTGGTGAGTGACGTAGATGTGACGTTGGTGCTGCCGAAAACGGCCGTTTTGCCCGACGACATTCCCCCCAGCGTGCGCCTAAAGCAGGTAGAGGTACAGCCGGGGCATGTGGGCAAGGTGCTGTTTGAGCAGTTTCAATTTCCCCGCGCTTGCAAAGAAGTGGGGGCGGATTTGGCGCACGTGCCGTATTGGGGCAGCCCACTGCGCTCGCCTGTGCCGCTGGTGGTAACGGTGCATGATTTAACAACGCTGCTGGTGCCGGAGTATCGGCGGGGCTTTAAGCAACGGCTGTACAATGCTTTGGTGAGTGCCAGTGCGCGGGGGGCAAGCCACATTATTACGGATTCGTTTTCGAGCAAGCTGGATATTGTGGATCATTTGGGAATTGCAGAGGAGGGGATAACGGCCGTTTATCTCGGCGTCGGCCCCCAGTTTACCCCCAAAGGCAACGACCTGCTGGAAATGGCCGTCCTGCGTAAATATGACCTGCCCGACTTTTATATTTTGTATCTGGGCGGCTATGAGCTGCACAAAAACGTCATCAACCTCATTCATGCCTACACCTACGTGGCGCAAGCGTTGGGGGAGGATTATCCGCTGGTGCTGGCTGGCAAAAAACCGGCCGGCCCCTCCCCCACCTTCCCCGATTATGACGACTATATTCGGCGGTCAAATCTGCATGATGTGGTGCGCTGGCTGGGGTACGTGGATGAAGATGACAAGCCCGCGCTTTACCGCAATGCCGAAACCTTTGTCTTTCCCAGCCGCTACGAAGGGTTTGGCTTGCCGCCGCTGGAGGCAATGGCCTGTGGTACCCCCGTTGTTGCCAGCGACAGCAGCTCGCTGCCAGAGGTGGTGGGAGATGCGGGCTTTGCCATTGACCCCGACGGGGTACGGGAAATGGCCGGGGCAATGATTGCCACGGTGATTCAGGAAAATCTGGCTGCAGAATTGCGGCAAAAAGGGCCTGTTCAAGCAGCGAAATTCTCGTGGGAAAAAACGGCCACGGAAACGGCGTTGATTTACGAGCGTTGCTTTACGTCTGCGGCGTAAGGTGTTACAATGCCGCCCGAATTTTCCTATGTTAGGGATCGTTTGTATGCAACTTCATCATGAATTAGAAACGGCCGTTTTCCAGGCCATCCAAAACGCCCAGAAAGCAGGCGACATTCCATCGTTCGACATCCCGGAGCTAAAAATCGAGCGCCCCCGTGAAGCAAGTCACGGTGATTACGCATCTCCTGTCGCTCTCGGTTTAGCTCGTTTGGCACGCATGGCACCGCTTAAAATTGCCCAGGCTATTGCAACCCACATGCCCACCCTCGACTATTTGGGTACGGTTGAAGTCGCCCCCCCCGGCTTTATCAACTTCCGTGTGGCAGAACATTGGCTACAGCAGCACGTCAATACCATCATTGCCGACGGGACAAATTACGGCCGTATTCACCTGGGTGACGGCAAAAAAGCCCAAATTGAATGCGTGAGTGCCAACCCCACTGGCCCCATCCACATTGGCCGCACACGCGGCGGCGTGATGGGCGACACCATTGCCCGCGCCATGCGGCTGGCTGGCTACGAAACCGTTCTCGAATATTACTATAACGACGCCGGCCGTCAGATCACCATGCTCGGTGAATCAACCAAGATCCGCTATCTCCAGCTTTTGGGGCAAGACATTGCCCTGGAAAAAGACCACTACAAAGGCGACTACATCATTGACATTGCCCGCGACCTCCTGGCGCAGCATGGCGATACCCTGCAAGAGCAGCCCGCCGAATTCTTCGGCGACTATGCCAAAGAACGCATTGCCCAAACGCAAAAAGAAACGCTGCGCCGCATCAACATCATCTTTGATGTCTACTACCGCGAGCAGAGTCTCTACGAAACCGGCAAAGTGTGGGAAGCTCTCGAAGCGTTGCAGGAAAAAGGGTATGTCTATGCCAAAGACGGTGCCCACTGGTTCAAAACCACCGAATTTGGCGACGACAAAGACCGCGTCCTCGTCAAATCCACCGGTGAACCTACCTACCGGATGCCCGACATCGCCTACCATTGGGACAAGGCCCAGCGCGGCTTTGATCTGGTGGTAGATATTTTTGGCCCCGACCATCACGCCACCGCCCCACAGGTGCTAATGGGGGTTCGCGCACTTGGCTACCCCACCGAATTTGTCCGCACTATCCTGCATCAAATCATCACCATCATCCGCGATGGCGAAGAGGTGAAAATGAGTACCCGGGCAGGAACCTTTGTCGCCCTTGATGACGTGCTAGATGAGGTTGGGGCAGATCCTATCCGCTATTTCATGATTTCTCGCTCTGGCAACAGCCCCATTGATTTTGATTTGAATCTGGCACTGGAAAAATCGGATAAAAACCCCGTTTACTATATCCAAAATGCCCATGTGCGCTGTGCAGGCATTTTCCGTAAATGGGAGGAAGAGGGGCTGGACCCGAACGCCGACGCAACGGCCGATTTATCTCTCCTTACTCACGAAAATGAATTGGCTTTTATTCGCAAGGCACTGGAACTATCCGAGCTAATCGAGCTGATGGTGACGACGTTCGAGCCGCATCATATCACCTTTTATTCTTATGAGTTAGCGGCCGTTTTTCACAAAACCTACGAAACCTGCCGCGTTCTCCACTCCGACGTACCCGAACCGCTGCGTCTGGCTCGCCTGCGCTTCTACCGCGCCGCCAAACAGCTTTTCGCCCACGTCCTCGACCTCATGGGCATGAGCGCCCCCGAAGTTATGTAATGTTAAGTCGGGGTATATTGCATACGCCCGTCATTAGTAAAAAATATCAAGAAAGCCGATGAGCATAAAAGCAGATTCCTGGATTCGCCGTATGGCACAAGAACACGGCATGATCGAGCCATTTGTAGATGGGCAAGTACGTGAAGGCCTTATTTCCTACGGCCTTTCCTCCTACGGCTACGATATTCGCGTCAGCGACGAATTCAAAATCTTTACCAACGTCCATTCCGCCATCGTAGATCCCAAAAACTTCAACCCCCAATCCTTCATTGACTACAAAGGCGACGTTTGCATCATCCCACCCAACTCCTTTGTCCTTGCCCAAACCGTCGAATACTTCCGCATCCCCCGCGATGTCCTCACAGTTTGTGTCGGAAAATCGACCTATGCACGTTGCGGATTAATCGTGAATGTAACGCCTTTTGAACCTGAATGGGCGGGATTTGTGACGTTGGAAATTAGTAATACAACACCATTGCCAGCACGGGTGTATGCCAACGAAGGCATTGCCCAAGTGTTGTTTTTCCAATCAGATGAGGTTTGTGAAATTTCTTACGCAGATCGCAAAGGAAAGTATCAGAACCAGCAGAGTATCGTTTTGCCACGCATTTAACAATCAGAAACAAAAAGATGCCGATTTCGTTGGCATATTTTTGGATGATGGCTATAATTCCATCATCCCTCGGGCGCTTAGCTCAGTTGGTTAGAGCACTTCGTTTACACCGAAGGGGTCGGGGGTTCGAGTCCCTCAGCGCCCATGTCAACTTTCTTGATATCCCATTTGTTTTTGATATAATGCGTTTGTGATAAAAAGTACAACTTAGACCAACTAAGTTGTGTTTCTATTGTTAAGCAATTTGCATTTTTTTGAAGCAGGAGAAGAGCCCAAATGGCAAGTCAAGCAGCAGATGCAAGTACGGTCGGAAGCGGCATGAGCCGGCGCGAGTTCCTTTACTATATTTGGGGCGCGTCTATGGCTTTGTTTGCCGCTCAGAGCGCCGGCCTTTTGGTGTGGTTCCTCATACCGCGTTTTCGTGAGGGTGAGTTTGGTGGTACGTTTACAGTCTCAATTGACGATTTGCCACCGGTGAACAGTGAACCGGCTAATTTCCCAGACGGCCGTTTTTGGCTTTCAAACCTCGACACAACCCAGCCCAATGAGTTGATGTACCAGGCCAATGATGAACCAAATCCCATCCAGGGTGTTGTTGCCATTTACAAGGTATGCACGCACCTTGGGTGCATTTATTCATGGACACCAACCAACAATCGTTTTGAGTGTCCATGTCACGGGTCTAAATATCGGCTGGACGGGCGGCGTGTTGAATCCCCCGCCCCCCGCACATTAGACCGCTTCCGGGTGGCCGCAGTGGACGACGCTGGCACTGTTTTGGCTGAAGCCGAAATCATAGATGATTTTGTCGCCCCATTAACCTTACCCGCAGGGACTACCGGTATTCGGGTTGACACAGGTTTTCGCAAAAAAGGCCCCAGCCAGGAGTTGCTATGCAGCTTCTTCGGCAATTGCCCATAAGCTTGCACCGAGCATTTACCGTTCGAGCTAAGGATTAAGGAGTAGAAGAATGGCTACTATTTTTGAGCAAATTCAAGAAATGGGCATTAAACAAACTGTCATCACCAAACTTGATGAGACTGTTGAACGTCTCACCGTGGGGATGAACATTAACGACATCCGGTCGGCCTTACGTGGTGACGAGCCACGTCGTCCTAACCCCCGGTTGCGTCCCCATGCCGACAGTTTCTGGTTTCACATTCGCCCCAGCTTTTATCATACTGAAGTAACCCACATTTATCCCACCTTCCGTTTGGGGTGGCTCTCAACCTTCATGTTTGTATGGGAAACCATTACTGGCATCATTTTGATGGTTTTCTATACCCCCAGCCCACTGGTTGCCTATTCCAATATGTGGAACATCCTTGGCAACGTACCGTTGGGGCAGCTTATGCGCAACATGCACCGTTTAGGTGCTGAAGTAATGGTGCTAGTGGTGGCTCTTCACATGTTGCGAACGTATATAACGGGCAGCTACAAAAAGCCACGCCAATTTACTTGGGCCACGGGCGTCATTTTATTGTTATTTACAGCCCTGCTCAGCTTTAGCGGTTACTTACTGCCCTGGGATCAGCTATCTTACTGGGCACTGACAGTGTTCCTTAGCGGTGCTGAAGCTGCACCCACACCTCCCGGTATTGACCCTGACGTGTTTAATGGCAACGTGTTGCTCATTGCTCAAGGTGGGCCGGCATTGGGTGCTGGTGGTTTGCTGCGCTGGTATTTGCTCCACGTACTGCTGCTGCCGCTGCTAACCGGGATTTTCTTCTTTGTTCACTATTACAAAGTAGTTCTGTATGGCATCTCACTTCCACCGGGACGTGAAGAAATTGGCGAAGATACGGCGAAGCGTGTGCCACGTAATGAACGCACCTACTTTACGCCTGATATTGCCACAAACGAGCTGATGTGGAGTGCGCTCACAACGTTATTCTTGGTTGCCGGTTCGCTTTGGCTGTGGGATGCACCCTTGGAAACCCACGCTGACCCGGTTGTGACACCGCTGCACGTTGTGGCTCCGTGGTATCTTTCGTGGTCACAAGGGTGGCTAAAGCTGGCGGACAAGACACTGGTTATTGGGTTTATTCCGCTGCTTTTGGTTGCCTTTATTGTGATGCCCTATTTTGAAGTGAGCAAGAGCCGTCGCTATGCTGACCGCCGCATTGCTTTGACAGTTGCGTCGCTGTTCTTCACTTTCATGCTGGTATCTAACTGGATGGGTTCGCCGGAGTTCCGGGTCAACAGTTCACCTGACCGCGAGGTGAGTATTGAGCTATTGCCTGAAGAAGGGACAAGTGCCATGCTGGGTGTACCCTATGAGTTGATGCCAGAAGGCACCTATCTACCTGCGCAGCCTATAGATGGTAACCCACATCTGACCTATGCGCTGGAAGAGTTCCAGGCGGCCATGTATCGGCATAGTTGTACACTAACGGGCAACACGACCTGGAACGAGTGCTCTTATGATGAGAGTACGCCAATTGAAACGCGGAAATACTCTAACCATTTCTCGGACGACGTAATGCCGGATCCAACGGCAAAGCTGATTGTGGAAGAGGTTCAGCCAGGTCTGAAGAAATTAACGCTGCAATATAAAGCTTTTAGTCCGGCCAACCCCGAAGAATTTCTCATTGATGCTGAATGGGTGAAGTACCGTCATGAAGACTCGAATTATGAGACTGAATGTCGGTTTGCAAACAAGTCCTGTTAGGCAGTTGGCAGTGAGGAAGAGGATACAGAGAACATGCAAGTAAAAATTGTTATCGGAACCGTTGCTTTTATGCTAACGATGATGATCCTGGGGTTTGCCGTATTACGCGAACCGGCTCGTTTGGCGCAATATACTGTTGCCGCGAAAGGGCGTTCGATTGAAGCGGGTGCCCACATTTTTGAGAATAACTGTGCAACCTGTCATGGTATAGATGGTGATGCCAAGGAGTGCTATAACTCGGCTGGCGAACAGGTTGGTTGCCAGGGTTTGCCGCTTAATGATTATGATATGCTGTGTGGTGATCCGACCTACCGGATGGATACGCTGAACTGGGCAGGTACAAAGGAAGATTTTGTCAAGACAACAATTGCGGCCGGCCGTTTTGGAACGGTTATGCCAGTGTGGTCAGAAGAGTTTGGTGGGCCGATGCGGCCTGACCAGATTCAGAACGTGGCGGACTTTGTACTGAATTGGGAAAGCGAAGAGCTATGTGCCAATGAACCTGTACGCTATTCATGGCCTGAAGCTGTAGCTGACTATCTTGCTTCGGACGATGGGGCGGCTGGTGATGCGGCTAACGGTGCGGAACTGTATGTCACCTATGGTTGTTCTGGCTGTCATGGTGATACGGCTGTTGAGGGTTCAAATGCCGTTGGTCCGTGGTTGGGTGATATTGCCAATGTGGGTGCCACGCGGGTTGATGGTTTGGATGCTGCTGGGTACGTTTACCACTCTATTCTAGACCCCAATGCATTCATTTCTCCTGACTGCCCGACGGGGCCATGCGCTACCCCAAGTGCAATGCCAGCCACATTTGCAGCACGGATTGGGAGCAACCCAACCGATATGGCTGACTTGTTAGCCTTTTTGCTTGGTAATTAATTAAGCTGCTTCTCAGTAAATTGAAAAAGCCCGGCCAATATTGGCCGGGCTTTTTTATTTCTTGAGAGACGTACCGCATTGGTGGCAAAAAACGTCGGATGGTTGAACAGGGGTGCCGCAGTTGTGGCAAAATTTTTGCCGGGTTTTGGACTGGCGACTGGGTTTAGGTTTGCGCTTGGGTTGGTTTTGTAGCCGCCGGCCGTAATGATAGCCAACGTAAAGGATAACAAACACGGCACTGGCACCGGCTAGAAGGAAGTAGGTGTTGGGAAAGGTAGGGGTGGTCGTTTCAACAGCGGCAGCAGCGGGAGAGGAGGCGGCCTCGACGGTTAGACGTGGCGTTGGCATGGTATAGTTGATTTGGACGGCGTAGGGCGTGTTTGGGGGAATGGTGGTGCTGGACAGATCATGGTATGTCAAATTATCGTTGTGGGTAGTGGTGTTAACGGCCGTTGGTTCTATCGTTATCCTGTCGGCGGCGGCGGGCTGCTGCACTGTAACGGCCGTTTGTGCCACCAACAGCGGCGATTGCCATTGGAAGGTATAGGAACGGCCGTTTCCCTCGATGGTATACGGCACATAATACTCTACCCGAAAACGCGAGTCTGGCGTTGTCAACGTCAGGCTATCGGCACGCTGCTGATAGTTAATATCGTCGTTCATCACATCGCTGCTGTCTATACGCGCCACGGCGTTTAGCCGGGCCGCTGCTGGCAGCGGCAAAACGACGGTGGCAGGCAGGACAACATCATCGGGCAGGGTGCCGGTAAGCAACACCAGCACGGCCGGCTGATCATAATCAGGCCACAGTTCGACACTGAGAAATTTAACGGCCGTTGCTTCATCTTGCGCCTGAACGGCCGTTGTCCACAAAAACAAAGTACACAGAAGGAGCCAAAAACTTTTTTTACGCATGACCACGCAGCCGAATTCGATTTTGCCGACAGTGAGGACATTCGAGTTCGGTATAATCACGCCCACAAGTACGACATGTGCGCGTGTTGACAGGACGTTCATCGGACAAGGAGCCAAGAGCCAAAACAAGGTTCTCCCCGCTATGGCGGTTCAGCCAACTGCTCAGATCATATTCGCCAACATGCCAACGGCCGTTTGTGTCCTGACGCAGCTCCCCCTCCATCACATCTAATTCAATCTCACGAGCCAATTTCGCCAGTTTGTAAATGGCGGCTCGTCTCATAGCAGACATAATCTATCCCTCTTCAGCCCTGTGGGTTTATGAGCGCAACCCCAACAAATCCCAAAGAACCCGATTTTCTTGCTTACGCTTCTACTGTGACCTATTATACCGCAGATGACAACACACCAAGCAGTCTCAGAGTCGAGACTGCTATGAGGTTTTTTTATGAGCGAAGGGATTGACAAACTACAGCGGGACGTGGCAATTTTGGCGGCTATGTCCAATGAGATGGAAGCGTATTTGCGGAGTGACGTGTTGTTTTGGCACATTATGGATGCCACCATGCCGCGCCTGACGCTAGGGGGCTATTTGATGCGGCAACACCGGCTATTGGCACTGGAAGATTTGCTGGACGAGCCGACGCGAAGGGTGATGGAAACGGCCGTTATTCAATACAATCAGGCACTCGTGGAAAAAATTGTCCGTCTGGAACAAAAAATACACCGCGAACTGGAAGCCAGGCTACGCCAATGGGGAGAATATTTGCGTGATTTAACCAAAGACAAACGCGCCGCCAATTACGCCTCAATGGTTGAAACCCGCGCCATGCTTGAAGCTCTAGTGGGGCAACTGGAACTCCCACCCTACCAGCTAGACCCGCGAGTACCGCAGCAGATTCTCCTGCTGGACAACAATCTGCGCCGCTATTTGCGCCGAGGCGAATTTATTTGGCCGCCAGAATGGCAGCCAGCTTATCCCGAATCTGTCTACTGGTGGCTTTATGGCGAACCAGGTTGATAAAAAAAGCCCCGGCAGAACCGGGGCTTTTCGTTTTATTGACCTTTAATCGCCGTCCACGCCTCGTCGTAGAGGAAGACAGCATCGCCGACTTGTGTCAGCCAATACAGCTTAGATTGCACGTCTTCTGGCGGATAAATGCTGGGGTCGTTCAGGATTTCGTCCACAATATAGGCCTTGGCGGCTTCGTTGGGGCTGGCATAGTAGGTAAAGTTGGTAATGGCAGCACCGTTTTCAGCGTCGAGCAGGTAGTTGATGAAGTGAACGGCCGTTTCATACTTCTGGCTCGATGCCGTAATACAAATGTTATCCAACCACTTAACCGCACCCTCTTCAGGAATGGTATAGGCCCATTCACTTTGTTCAGTTGCTTCGTCATAGGTAGACCAATAAGCGTTGGCGGCATCACCACTCCAACTGTGCGAGATAACAACCTCACCGGCAATAAGCAGTGTGTCGTCGTAATCTTCACTGTTGAATGTCTTGTAGTAAGGCTTCGCCTTAATAACCACATCACGCGCTTGGGCAATCTCATCCGGGTTTTGGCTGTTGCCCTCATAGCCAAGATAAACCAAGGCGGCCGCCATCAACTCGCGGGAGTCGTTGAGAACATTAATCCCATCGCCAGCGTATTGCTCCAGCATGGCCGGATCAAATAAATAAGCCCAACTGTTTGGTGGGTTTTCGGCAAAAACAGGGTGACTTGGCTGGTAGGCAATCCCACTGGTACCCCACTGATAGGGAACGCAATGTTTATTGCCGGGGTCAAACGGGGCGTTTTTAAACTCGTCGCCAATGTTGGCAAAGTTGGGCATTTGTGCCGTATCAATTTCAGCCAACAGCCCCAGCTCGATCATTTGAAAAACCATGTAATCTGAAGGCACAATGACATCATAACCGGTAGCACCAGCCTGCAATTTTGCCAGCAGGTCTTCGTTTGAGGCAAAGGTATCGTAGAGAATATGAACACCGTATTCTTCTTCGTAGGCGGTCAGCAGCTCTTCGTCAATATAGTCAGCCCAGTTGTAGACGCTGATCTCGTCGGCAAGCTGGGGGCCTTCTTCGGAAACGGCCGTTTCTCCCGTTACCGCGCTCCCCGTATCTGCTGCTGCGTCACTGGCCGTTTCTGGTTCCGAGGCGGCCGGCCCGCCAGCAGGCCCTCCTCCACAAGCCGCAAGCAGCAAAATCATCACAAACAACAAAAGTGGGTACAGTATTTTCTTCATTCTTTTCCTCCAAAAATAACAAACCAATCTACATCTACCGGCGCTGAAGCACCAGCGAAATAATGACCAGAAGCGTTGAACCTAAAAACATCAGGGTTGAAACGGCATTAACTTCTGGCGTAACACCAAACTTGATCATCGAATAAACGCGCACAGGCAGCGTTGTGGATCCCGGCCCGGCCACAAAAAAGGTGATCACAAAATCATCCAGCGACAAGGTAAAAGCCAACAAAGCTCCCGAAACAATCCCCGGCGTTAACAGCGGCAGCGTGACGCGGCGAAACGTAAGCCACTCATTGGCACCCAAATCAGCCGCTGCCTCTTCCAGCCGGCGATCCATATCGGCCAACCGCGCCCGCACCACCACCGCCACAAAGGCGATATTGAAGGCCACATGAGCGATGAGAATGGTATAACGGCTGAGGGGAATGTTGAGGATGACAAAGAACAGCAGGGTGGAAAGTGCCATCACAATATCTGGAATGATGATAGGCAGGTAGAGAACGGCATCATAGGTAAGCTTGCCCCAAAAGCGAAAACGTTCCAGCACAATGGCGGCCAACGATCCCAGAATAGTACTTAGAATGGTTGACCAGAAAGCAACCCAGATACTAACTTGCAAGGCGTTAAGCAAGGCAGCATCTCTAAACAATTCCTGGTACCAAACAAAGCTAAACCCTGTCCACACCCCAACGATTTTGTTTTCGTTGAACGAGTAAATGATGAGAATGAGGATGGGCAGGTAGAGAAAGACAAAGATACCAATAGAAAGCCAGGTAAGTATACGTTTGTTAAAAGCGGCTCGTAGTTCATCACGGCTAAGGCGGCGCGGCGTTGGCCGTGAGCTGGTTGGGTTTACTGTTGCAGTCGTCATGGAATAATGTCCTCCAGGCTAAACGGCCGTTTCGCTTTGATTCAACGTGCGGAAATAAAGCAGCGTCGCCATCAGCATAATAAACAACATAATAAAGCCAATCGCCGAACCAAAAGGCCAGTCACGCACCGTCATAAACTGTTGCTGCAACAAATTGCCCAGCAATGCCACCTTTGCCCCACCCAGCAAGTCAGGCGTCACATAAGCTCCCAGCGACGGGATAAACACAATGATTGAACCCGCCACAATCCCCGGCATACTCAGCGGCAGCAAAATACGCAACGTACTGTGCCACGCATTGGCTCCCAAATCAGCCGCTGCCTCCAGCAGCGACCAATCCAGCTTTTCCAAATTACTATAAAGCGGCAGCACCATAAGCGGAAAATACCCATAGAGCAGCCCCACCATGACGGCCGGCTGGTTAAACAACAGCGGCAGCGTATGATCCGTTATCTCCGCCAGCCAGGCAAAAAAGGCCGAGTTACCAGAAAGTGCCACCGCCTGCTCATGCAGCGTAATCGTCCAGAAATTGTTGATTAACCCCGAATCACGCAGCAGCAGCATCCAGGCATAGGTTCGCACCAAAAAGTTCGTCCAAAACGGAATCATTACCAAAAAGACAAGCGAGTTTCGGTACCGTTCCTCCTGCCGGGCAATCCAGTAAGCAAAGGGATATGCAATGAGCAGGCAAGCCAGCATGTTGAACGTTGCCAACCAAACCGACCGCCAAAAGATGCGTAAGTAGATAAACTCACCGCCCACCCGGCTGAAAAAACGCACATAATCATCAAAATACCCACCAATATTGCTTAAGCTAAAAGCAGGGTAGGTAACAGTGCCAAGACGCGACCGTTCCCCCAGGCTCACTACCAACACAATGAGCATGGGTGCCACAAAGAAGACACCCAGCCAAAAACCTGCGGGATAAGCAATGCTCCAGGCCGCATAGCGCATCTCCAAAATGAGCAGCATACCAGCCAGCCCCACAATGACCATGGCTCCCACAAATTCCCGCGTCAGCCAAAAGTACGCCACAGCAAAGATGATCACCGCAACGCTTCGCCCAATGCCCAGCTTACGAGCCGCTGCAACTTTACGCAGCAGCCCCACCCCCACTACTAAATCCACAACGAGAAAAACGCCATAGATCAAATAAGCCATAACCGGCGGCCACTGCGACAAAGCAAGTTCCGAGGCAAAGGCCGTCCAGTTGATACTGCCAAATGTGACCCAGCGAAACAGCATAAATGCCCACAAAGCACCGTGGAACAGCGAAAGATAACCGGCAAGCTGGCTCATTGGGTCAATGCCAGCTTCCATCATTATCTCTTTTTTATCCAGTTGGGCGTCGGTTGTGCTTACGGTTGTCATTATGTTCTCCTCCTTCACCAACAATCCACAACAGCAAACTTACTCGGTCAAAATCTGGGCATTTTCGGCGTCCCACTGTACGGCAACTTTGTCACCAACCTTGAAGGTGGTGTCATAGTGGGCACCCAGATTTTGTACGCGGACAAAGATGCTGGCGTTATCAACCAGATGAACCCGATAGCGGGTGTCTGTGCCGATATAGATCGCTTCTTGCACTTCACCTGTCAGGGTCACATTGTTTTTACCACCGGTTTTAGTATGGCCGGGAGCAGCCAGGCTAACTTTTTCGGGGCGAATTGCCAGGGTTGCTTTTTGCCCTTCACGCAAAGAACGGCCGTCCGCAGTTCCCAAAAGCTTAACCCCACCCACCATCAGCGTCGCCAAGCCATTTAATCCAGCCACCGTGCCATTAATAAAGTTTGTTTCACCAATAAAATCAGCCACAAACCGGTTAGCCGGATGCTCATAAATATCACGCGGCGCCCCCACCTGCTGCACCAACCCATTACTCATGACCGCAATCCGGTCTGACATTGTTAGTGCCTCTTCCTGATCATGGGTTACATAAATAAACGTAATGCCCACCTCAGACTGAATCTGCTTGAGTTCCAGTTGCATGGCCTTCCGCAGCTTTAAATCCAGTGCCCCCAACGGCTCATCCAGCAGCAACACTTCGGGTTTGTTAACCAACGCCCGTGCCAACGCCACTCGCTGCTGCTGCCCACCTGAAAGCTGGCGCGGCTTGCGATTGCTCATTTGCGGCAGTTGCACCAGTTCCAGTGCGTCACTAACGCGCTTGGCAATTTCTGTCTTGGACACCTTTTTCATTTCCAGCCCAAAGGCAACATTTTGTGCCACAGTCATGTGGGGAAAAAGGGCATAACTTTGAAAAACGGTGTTGACGGGGCGTTTATAAGGGGGAATACCGGCGACTGGTTGTCCATGAATATAGATTTCGCCTTCGCTCGGCTGCTCAAACCCTGCAATCATACGCAAGGTTGTTGTTTTACCACAGCCACTAGGCCCCAAAAGAGAGAAAAACTCACCATCTTGAATGCCTAGTGAAATATTGTCTACAGCTTTGACAGAGCCAAACTGTTTGGTCACATTTTGTAAATCAACAGCAAGTTGTTGTGCCACGTTTATCTCCTTTTGGAGTATCGGGATCTATGCAAGAGCAGATGGGCGAACGCTCTCGCGCAAGAGCTTATCTAACAGAACTGATTTGTCAAGAAATCAACTTCAAATTTTCCGATGTTACCAAAATGGGTGCATCTTGCGCCATCTTGTAGGTATGCAAGATAAGCGAAGTTTGTGTGCGCTGTACGCCGGGAATTTGTAGTAAGGTTTCGCGAATAAAGGAGGCCAAATGGGCACGATCACGACAAAGCACCTCCACCATAAGATCAAATTCGCCTGAAACCATGATCAGGTAGCTCACTTCAGGAAGTTTCACAATTTGATCTGCGGCTTGCCCAAGCAGAGGGGGATGAACGGAAACCCCAATGATAGCGGGGGCTTCATAACCTGCCTGGTGTGGGTTAACCAACCCAATGATCTGGACTGCCTGTGTCTCCAGAAGTCGCCCGACCCGATTCCGCACAGTACCCTCGGTAATGTTGAGATCTTTGGCGATTTGGGTAAATGGTTTACGGCCGTTTTTTTGCAACTGAGTCAAAATTGCGCGGTCAAGTTTATCCATTAGAGTTGGTTGCTATCTTCGATTTGCTTGCTCAAAATTTCGATTATCGAAAATCTAGCTGATTTTATTGCGAAAATCGTAATGTGGCAACAAAAAGCACGCCCACAAGCCATTCTCAATCGAAAGGTTAGTAGAGGGACGTATGGCACCGCCATGTATGCCAACAAATGAATTTTTAACGGGCGTTTGGTGGGGGCAAGGCGGTTGGCTGTTGCCTGGTGAAGAACAAACGGCCGTTTCCCTCAGCCGCCTCGCCCTCTGTGCCGGAACCATCCACGACCCAATGAGAACAAACGGCCGTTGTTGCAGGCAAGGCAAGCGGTGATTAGGTCACCAGTTTGGGCAACTGTTTTGGCCCATTGCCTATACGTTTCATCTGTTGAAACATAAGGCGTTTAGAAGTTCAACTTCTCAGAAGAAGTTGAACTTCTTGCGTAACTTATTTAACCCTCGTTCCTTATTATGTCAACACATAAATTATGTCAACACATAAAGAAGAACCGGGCAGTTTAGGGCAAGGGGCTGTTATGAACGAGGTCGGTAAGCAGGATTTGGGGAGTTTTGCCGGGAATGTAGTTGGGGTCACGCCAGGCTGTGAATTTGACAACCCAGCGGGCAGCACGCCAGCCAAGTCGAATGAGCCGAGGGTATTTGAGCAAATAGGCAAAGCGGGCAAGGCGGGTGCGAATGCGAAGCTGAACGAAGAGAGGGTGCTTACGCACGATGTCGCGGTAGGTGGCAAAGCTGAAATCGCTGCGGGCAAAGGCATCGTTGATGGCTTGTTCGGCGACTTCGCCATAGCCGAGGGCAAAGGAGATGCCTTCGCCAAAGAGGGGGTCGGCGCCGGCCGCATCGCCCACCAGAATAACGCGAGGCATGGAAAAACGGCCGTTTGACCCCCACCAGCGAATCGGATGCCCCTTGAGCTTGTAATCAGCCAAATAGCGCTCCCGTTCTGCCATTGACCCGGCCAGCGTTTTCTTGAGGTCGGCTTTCGGCCGTTCCGACCGCGCCCGACTGTCAAATACACCCCGGTTCATAAACGGCTGCCCATCCACAAAGCTGGGAAAATCCCAGTAATACCCTTGCAGCCCTTCGCTGGTCATGGGGGTAAAGTCAAACACAGCCACGCCGTCGCGGAATTCGGGCTGGGTACGGGGATTTTCGGGGGTCAACACTTCAATGAGGCGAGCCACACGGGAATCATCATCCCATTTGAGCGTTTGGCGGACAAAGCTGCGCGAGCCGTCGGCACCGACGAGGACTTTGGCATGAAAGAGCGCGGTTTCGGTTTCCACCTCAACAAAATCGGCCGTTGGCGTAATCCGCACCACGCCATCCCCCTGGCGCACTTCTACGCCTAATTTTTCAGCCGTTTTGACCAGCCAATGGTCAAATTCATCGCGCCGGATAATGCGAAAAACGGGATTGCCATGAAAAGAATAGCTGTAGTCTTCGTAAACAAGACGAACTTCCCTAACCTCAAAATTGGGTGGCTCAAACGGCAAGCCCAGCCTGGCGAGAATGTTTTGCCCAATGTGAGTAACACCACCACCACACAGCTTTTCGCGGGGATGTACAGCCTTATCCACCACCACAATACGCTTGGCCCATGCCGGGTTGCTTTTCACCAAATGCAACGCCGTCGAACTACCCGACGGGCCAGAACCAACAATTAATACATCAACCGGGATTGCCTCCGCTGCCATCTCTTCATCCTCAGCCCAAATTATGAATTAGGAATTATGAATTAGGAATTAGGAAGGGAGCAATTCATAATTCATAATTCATCATTCATAATTAACTATTTCATAATGACTGGCAGCATTATAGCATGAGGCAGCGGTTTTGCCTGTAGGGTGTTGAGATCGGCTACCGCGTGGGCGGGTTCGGCATTGCCCAAATGGTCAACGCCCTGGCTGCGGAATTCGTAAACCAGCGCGGGGTTAGGCGGGGTGAACATAGCAGTGGTAGCGGCGGTGCTTGCCAGCCAGGTTGTCCAGTTGGCCTCGTCGGCCGCCCTGTATTCAATCTTGTAGTTAGCAATGCCAGACAAATTGTCCTGCCCACCCCAGGCCACAACCTGTTTGCCATTCCAGCCGAGAATGTAGTAACCATGAACGGCCGTTACTGGCCCCGTCGTATCAATGGCAAATTTGGACGGAGAGGCAACCACCTGCGTCGTCGCCGTCTTCACCACCACCCGCCAGTACAACTCAGCAAAATCCTGGGTAAAGGTGTGGGTGTATGTCTGCACCAGCCCCGCCCAGTTCAAATCCACCACCATATTAGTAAAGCCAGGGTCAGTCGCCACCTGTAGCCAGGTGCGCTCCACGCCGCCGCCATTGCCCACCAGCCAGTTGAAGGCAATGGTACGGTTGGTAAGCCAAAGATCAGCCGTGGGCTGCTCCGGCGTAATCGTCGGCATTTGCGGTGGCAAGGCACCGTCCGTGCGCCGCAGCCGCACAGCATCAAACCAGACACCACGGCCATCATCGGTGCTGGTCAAGTCTGTAAGCCGCAGCTTGCCCGAACCATCAGCCCGCAGCGGGAACTCACCCAGCGACATCCATAGCCCTATGTTATCGTCGTGGCTGATGGTCACAGTGCTGCTGCCGTTGGCGTGGGTCACAATGTACCGTGCGCCATCGGTTTCTGAACGGCCGGTTGTGCAATAAGGCGCATAAACCTCAAGCTTGTACACCCCTTCCTGCGGCACGGCCAGCGTCCACTCGCCCCAGTTGGTGCTGGCGTTGGGGTCAGTCACCGACCAGGTGTAGTAAGAATGACCGTTGTTGCCGCAGCCAGCCGGCCCCTCATGCCAACTGTTGTTGCTGCGCTTGAAGTTGCTGCTGGTTTCATCAATGTAAACATAGGGCGACTGATAGCCAAGCCGCTGGGCAACGGCATCGCGCAGCCAGGGCAGCAGCCGGTATGCCTGTTCGCCGGGGCATTCGGTGTTGGTGCCGCCGTACACGTCGCGGTGTCCCATGAGCTTTGGCAACCCCCAGGTCATGTTGGGGAGTCGGCCGGCATCATAGACGTTAATCCCTTTTTGGTCAGCTTTCCAGGCAAACAGATTAGCGGCCGCTTCCAGCATCGGCTGCGGCGGCTGAATGCCGGGCGGGGAATCATCGGGCAGGGTGAAGGTGCCAATAAGCGACAGTGCCATCGAGCCACGATTGGCCGCCGAGGCGTGGGTACCAATCACGTCATCCCCGCCCAAATGCCCTTCGTAAATTACGCCGTTGCGGTCAGCCAGATAGTTGTAGCCAATGTCGCCCCAGCCGCGAGAGTAGGTGTGGAATTTCCAGATGGCACGAACAACGGCCGGCCAATCGCTGCTGCTGTTGCTGCTGACGGTGTGGTGCAAAATCAGGTGGGTAACTGGCTCATATTCCAACCCATTGCTGTAGTTGCAGTCGGGATCAGTACACCAAACTTGACGGCTGATGACGGCCGGCTTGGCAAATTTGTTGGGGGCTACACCTTCAGCGGCAAAAGTTCGGGGCTGACTGGCATCCAGGGCTTGCTGCTGGGCAACCATTTCTCCCATCGTTGGCCCGGCGGTGGAATCAATAAAGGTAAAATGCAGCTCTTTGAGCAAGGGCGTGGCCTGACCATCATAGCGGCTGAAACCAATAGAGTACTGCACATAACGATGAACAATATCTTCGGCCGAAACCGTAATCATGGTGCCAACCACGTCAGGGTCTTCTGGTCGCGTCCAGTCGTGGTTTTCTTCAACGGGGTACCAGTCGCTCCAACGGCCGTTTTCCGTTCCCGTCCGCACGGCAATACTCATTCCCGTTCCGGCCGGCACATCGGCAATCCACTGGGGAAACAACGCGTTAAACGGAATCGGTGCTTCAATGACAGGCGACGTATACGAGCTAGTCAATGACGGATCCTGTAATTGCAACCCTTCCACCTGTGCCATTATCCCCTGCGCCTCTGCTCCCTCAAAATTGGGGCCGGCAAACGTCATATCTGCCACCCGAGTTTCGGGTGGTTGGAATAAACCGGAGCCAGCGACGGGGTAAGCAATGGCAAGGAGCGCAAACAGCAGTAAAATTGCGTCAAACTTGCGGGTTCTGGTGTTCATAAAAACCTCTTCGGATTTGGTCAGCGAGGTAGGCACTGGGTTGCCCCAGTGCCCTGTGCGTGATCCCTCGCCAAAAATGGTCTCATTTTTGGCCAAAGTAAGGGTATCATAGCAAAGTGGAAAAAAGGGAGGGGTATAAAAGGGGTGAATTTTAATGTATAAAAAGGGTGAATGGGGGTGGGGGCTAACGGCCGTTTTTACCATCCTCTGGCTATTCCTTCTCGTCGCTGCCTACTTTTGGGCGCATAAACCATTTGATCTGCCTTTGTTAGCCGGGCTGGGACGCACGTTGGGCAGCGTGGTCATGTGGCTGGGTTTGCTGTGGCTGGCGGCGGCATTAGGAAAAAAAATGGTGGGTAAGACCTCTGAGGTTTTAGAAACCTCAGAGGTCTGGAGGCAGCTCGCACTTTACAGCGGACTGGGGCTGGGAGCTTTGTCATTTCTGACGCTGGCGGTGGGGATGGTGGGGCTGCTGCAGCCGCTGGTAGCGTGGGGGATGGTGCTGCTGCTGGCGGTGGGGATGCGGCGGGAATTAACGGCCGTTTTTCACACCCTCCGTCAACTTTCCCTCCCCAAACCCACCACCCACTTTGAACGCTGGCTCGCCATCTACGCCATTGCCAACCTGCTCATAGCCTTCCTGCTGGCACTTACCCCCGAAACCGCCTGGGATGCCCTCACCTATCATCTCACTGGCCCCCAACTTTTTGCCAACGCCGGCCGCATCACCCACCTGCGCGACATCGCTTTTCTTGGCTTTCCCCAGCTTGGCGAAATGCAGTTTTTGCTGGGGGTGCTGCTGTGGGGCGATAGCATGGCTCCGCTGCTCCATTTTGGCTACGGGGTCATGGGGCTGATCATGGCAACCACGCTGGCGCGGCAGTTGTTTGGGCGAGAGGCGGCGTGGTTAACGGCCGTTATCCTTCTCACCGTCCCCCTCTTCCTCGAAGAACTGGGGGACGCTTATGTAGATTTGACGCTGCTTTTTTATGCCACGGCCGTTTTCTACCTCTTCCGCCGCTGGCAAACCGCCCCAACGCCCCGCAATCTGGTCATCCTCGGCCTCTTCTGCGGCTTTGCCGCCGGGGTTAAATACACCGCCATCGTCATCCCCATCGCCATGGGGCTGGCACTGCTGTGGCAGCTACGGCGTGAACCGTGGGGGCAAATCGGGCGGCAGGTGGGGGGATTAACGGCCGTTACCACCCTCACCACCCTCCCCTGGCTGCTCAAAAACTGGCTCACCACCGGCAACCCCACCTATCCCTTTTTCTTCCAAAACGGCCTTTACTGGGACGCCTGGCGCAGTTGGTCCTATGCCCGCCCCGGCACGGGTCTGCTGGCAACGGCTCCCTGGCGGCTGCTCACCGCCCCATTTGAAGCAACCATTTTGGGCAGCAGCGGCAGCCAATATTTTGACGCCACCATCGGCCCTTTTGTGCTGGGGGGGCTGGTACTGCTGCCGGTTGTGTGGTCTAAATTGGGGTCACGGGAAAAAACGGCCGTTTTCCACCTGCTCACCTTCTTCACCATCAATTACCTCTTCTGGTTGCTGGGCATGGCGCGGTCGGCACAGTTGGTACAGTCAAGACTGCTGCTGCCGCTGCTTGGCATAACGGCCGTTCTCTCCGCCCTCGCCCTGTCCCGCCTCCACACCCTCACCCGCCCCCAGCTCAACGTCAACTGGCTGGCGCAGGTTGCCCTCAGCCTCACCCTCGCCCTGCTGCTGCTGACCCACCTTACCCAATTTGTCCAGATCAACCCCCTGCCAGTGCTGCTGGGGCAAGAAACGGTTAGCCAATTTCGCCAGCGGCGGCTGGGCGACTATCAACAGGTGCTGGAGCGCATCAATCAACTGCCTCCCAATTCCCAGGTGCTGTTCTTATGGGAGCCGCGCAGCTACGGCTGCCGCGTCATTTGCCATCCCGATAGTATGCTGGACTTCCACCTGCACGCCACGCATTACCAGGGACAAGATGCCGCCACCATCGCCGCCGCGTGGCGCAGCCGTGGCCTAACCCACGTCCTTATCAACCACGCCGGGCTGGCTTTTCTGCACGAGCAAGGGTTTGAGCCAATTACTGACCGCGACCTGGCGATTTTGCAGCAGTTGATTGACACCACGCTCGACCCCGTGGCCGTTTGGGAGGGCAGCTACACGCTGTATGCCCTAAAATGATGCTCAACAATAGAGAATATCGGGAATAAGAATTTCTCACGCAAAGACGCAAAGATGCCAAGTTTTTTCCCTTTGCGCCTTTGCGCCTTTGCGTGACATAAAGTTAATTCCGATAATGTCTAATAATGATTTACAAAAGTAACGACACACGTGTCACTTCGAAGCCCTCCGAAAAATCCCATTCCTATCGGCAAAGAGAACGGGGTTTCTCCTCGCAGACTCGTCGAAATGACATAGGTTGACTCTAAGCTTGTTCATTTGGGATAGATATGAACAGTGACTTACGAAAAACAAAACGGCAATCAATAAAATGACGCAACAGAACCAAGCAATAAAAGATCACGCTTTCCTGGCAGCCATTGCCTTTAGCCTCTTCCTGTTGCTTTACGAAGAGTGGCAATGGGCCGCCCAAGTCTACTACTTTTTCAATCTCACTAACTTTGCCACCCTCCCGCTTCGGCTGTTAGGCACAGGGGAAATTTTACTCTCTCTTTTTTTGGTCATCTCATTCATATGGGCTTCTTTTACAGCAACCAAAGGGTGGCGCTGGCTCTATTTCCTGCTCTTTGTCGCCGCAATTGTGCCGCAATATAGCTATGGCTACACGCTCAACCGCTTTATGAGTGTACGCGACCTCTACACCGCTTTCGCTTCCCCGTTACGCTTGTGGGCGGATTCGGCCTCGTTTTTAGCAACGGCCAGTTTGCTGCCCATTGCCCTCTATGGCGGGCTGCTATGGGGCGTGCGCCGGCCGGAAGGCACGGGATGGAAATTATTTACGGCCGTTTTGCTCACCCTGCTTCTAGCTGGCTCCCTGGTTTTCCACGCCGACCAACATTACCTAAACCTTCGCCTCGGTATGCGCTTCTATAGCGAAAGCCCCGCCCTTTCCTTGCCAGCCATGTTTAGAACAGTGGCAGCTACCTTGTGGTCAGAAACCCAATCTGCCCGGCGTGACCGAGAGCAGCTTGACTATAGGGCGGAGAAACCACCAACCAACAACATTATCTACATTATTGACGAAAGCTTGCGAGGCGATCACCTCAGTATAAATGGTTATGCTCGCCCTACAACCCCCTACTTAGATATGCTGCAAGCACAAGGGCTGGCTACCAGTTGGGGCATTGCCAGTGCTGCTGCCACTGATAGCCGTAAATCCAACAGTATCCTCATCAGTGGAATCAGCCAATTGCCCGACACAGATTACAAGCATGAGCAATACCCCACTCTCTTCCAATATGCCAAAGCCATGGGTTACACCACCTATTATTTTGATGCCCAAACAGCACATTTGTGGAATAGTATGTCCATTAATGATCTGGACTATGTGGATCACTGGATCAATAGTGACCAATTACCAGCAGGGCAGACGGTAGATTTTGCCGTGGCAGAACAGATACGTGCTATCACAAACCAATCTACAGGGAATTTTATTTTAGTTAATAAGGACGGAGTGCATTTTCACTATAACGACCGCTATCCAATGGAAGCCGCTATTTGGATGCCAGTCCCGCCCACTGGGGCTTATGGAGATGTGGCGCTTGTCAGCAACACTTACGACAATGCCATTCGCTATAATGTGGACGGTTTTTGGCGGCGGCTTATTCCTGATCCCGGTGCAATTGGGAATACGCTCTATCTTTACACAGGTGATCATGGTGATACCTTGGTTGAAAATGGAGAGTCGTGGATGCACGGTGGCAGCAGCCAACAGGAGGCGCGGGTTCCCATCATTTTGATAGGCCAGCACGCTTTTGATCTGTACCCAAGTTATCAGGCTAGTCATTTTAATCTGTTTCCAACCTTACTGGATTTGATGGGTTTTCCCGTAGAACAGCGGCCGCATTCATATGCGCTGTCATTGCTAACCGCTACTGCCGATGACTCCACCGCCCGCTATTTTGAAGGTGGAAATTCGGAGCTAATTTTGTTTGAAGCACCATGACGATAAAACGCGCTATCTCGCTACTATTGATTTTGCTGCTGGCTTTTGGGCTGCGGCTGGTGAATTTAAACGGCCGTTTCCTCTGGTACGACGAAGCCCTTGCCATTCTCTTTGCCGAAAAATCGCTGGCCGCCATGCTCAACGGCACCATCACCCTCACCAACGGCGTCGCCGCCAACGTCCACCCCCTGCTCTACTTCTGGCTCCTCCACGGCTGGATGCAGCTCGTCGGCTCATCCCCGGCTGCCGTGCGGCTGCTGTCGGTCTTGCTTGGCACGGCAACTGTATTCGTAGGCTATTTGTTGGGACAAGAGATTGGAGATTGGAGATTGCAAACCTTGTCCAATCTCCAATCTCCAATCTCCAATCTCCAATCCCTCCCCCTCCTCGCCGCCCTGCTCATCGCCCTTTCCCCCTTCCACATCTACTACTCCCAGGAAGCCCGTATGTACGGGCTGCTCGGCTGCTTGACCATGCTGGCAACCCTCTTCTGGCTGCGCGGCTGGCGCACCAACCAGCGTCGTGACTGGCTACTGTTTGCCGTCTGTGGAGCATTGGTGCTGTATACCCACACCCTGGGCGCACTGTATCTGGCAACTCTGGGAATTTGGGCGGTGTGGCAGTGGGTTCGACGGGGGTGGCAGCGGTGGCAGGGGGTGGTGGGCAGCTACGCGCTCATGCTGCTGCTTTATGCGCCGTGGCTTACCATTTTGCCCAGCCAGCTTGGCCGCGTGCAGCAAAACTACTGGGTAGCCCGTCCTGGGCTAACTGAACTGCTGCAAACGCTGCTGGCCTTTCATGCTGCCTATGACAACGAGGCACTCCCTGGCTGGCTGCTCCCCCTGGTGCTTTTTCTCAGCCTCCTTGTCCCCATTTTCCTGCTAATGGCATTCCGCACAGCGGCGTCACTGCGTTCTCCGGCCTTGCAGCTTCTTGGTTTCGCCACCCTGCTTCCCCCCGCGCTGGGTTTTCTCGTGTCTCAAGTTCAGCCGGTCTACACACTGCGGGCGTTTTTGCCCTCGGCACTTGCCTATTGGGTGCTGCTGGGGCTGGTTTTGGCTGCGGGCAAGATGCCAAAGGGAGTAAAATGGGGATTGGGGGGATTAACGGCCGTTATTCTCACCGCCTCCCTCCTCAACCACTACACCTACGCCACCTTTCCCCGCCCCCCCTTTGCCGCTGCCGCCGCCTGGCTGGCCGACCACGCCGAACCTGATGCGGCCATCATCCACAGCAACAAACTGACGTTTTTCCCAACCTATCTCTACAATCGCGCCCTGCCACAGCAGTTTATTGCCGATGAGCCGGGCAGCCCCAGCGATACGCTGGCTTCCGCCACGCAAGCGGCTTTGGGGCTTTGGGCAACGGCCGATTTGGAAACGGCCGTTTCCAACCACCCCCACGTCTACCTCATCCTGCTCGACCGCGCCCAGGCCGAAGAAGCCGTGGCTGCCCGTCAGCCCACCCATCCCCACCTGGCCTGGCTTTCAGACCGTTACCAGCTACAGGATACAATTCGCTTCAACGACCTGGCTATCTATCACTTCAGCTTGCCCGAAGATTAGCCAAACAACCCCTGGTTAGCCGCCACCCACTGATACAAATCCAGAATCCCGTCGGCGGGTGATATTTTGGGCATCCAGCCCAGCCGCGCCTGCGCCTTGCGAATGTCGGCCACAAACACGCGCTGGTCGCCCGGCCGCCATGAGCCGCGCTGCACCGGTGGCAAGTTGCCCGCCAGCTCTTCCAACAGCGGCCCAAACTCTGTCCAGATAGAGAGGGTGTTGTTTGGCCCACCACCAATATTAAATGCTTCCCCGCGCACCACATCAATGTGGCGAATGGCAAGGTCATAAGCGGCAATCAGGTCAGTGATGTTTAGCACATCCCGCACCTGCCGGCCGTCACCAAAAATGCTGATGGGGCGATTTAGCACGGTGGCAATGACAAAGTGTGCCACCCACCCCTGGTCTTCAATGCCAAACTGCCGCCGCCCGTAAATACACGATTGGCGAAAAACGACGGTTCGCAGCCCGTAAATGCGGGCGTAGTCCAGCGTGTATTGGTCGCCGGTGCCTTTGGAGCAGCCGTAGGGGGAGTGAAAATCAAGCGGGTAGCTTTCGGAAATGCCATAGGGATAATCAGCATAAGCGTACCGGTCGCCCTGCTGCACAATGCCCACCTCTTCCATGCCGCCGTAAACTTTGTTGGTGGAAGCGTAGAGAACGGCCGTTTCCGGGCAAACATTCCGCACCCCCTCCAGCACATTAAACGTCCCCAGGGCATTGCTCATAAAATCGGCACGCGGGTCAAGTACCGAACTCGTCACCGCCACCTGCCCCGCCAAATGCAGCACCACCTCACTCCCCGGCAGCGCCGCACACAGCCCCGCATAATCCGTTAGCTCCCCCCGAATACAGGTCAGCCGCTCCCCGCCGTGCCGTTCATACAGCCAATCCACATTGGCCTGCCCCCCCACGCGAGAAAAGTTGTCATAAATAACAACCTCATGCCCCTGCTGCAAAAAAAAGTCGGCGCTGTTGCAGCCAATAAACCCCGCGCCGCCCGTGATAAGAACTTTCATCATTAGATTACATGTTACACCAAAGGCTTGTTATTCCCGCGAAAGCGAGAATCCATGCCAATGCTGAAGATGGATACCCGACTACGCGAGTATAACACCAATGGATAGTGATAAATTTATTTACTCGTTATACAACACTTTGGAAATTAACGCGCACCCAACAAACAGGAAAAAAGGTCTATGCGATACTGATCGAGCCGTTGGCAATATGACCCTGAATCAAATAGCACCGTCATCAGCAGCGCGTCCTCACCCGTGTCGCGGTAATAACGCCGCCGCTCCCCCACATACTCAAACTGATATTTCTCATACAGTTTTTGCGCCACCTTGTTGCTGCGCCGCACTTCCAGCGTTGCCAGCAGCGCCTGCTGCCCACACGCCAGCCACAGCATATTCAGCAGCAGCAGTTCCCCCAGCCGCTTGCCGCGCCAGGCGGGATCAACAGCAATAATGCTAATGTGGGCTTCATCAGCCATCATCCAGAAGCCAGCATAGCCAATCAGGGTGTTTGTATCGCCCAGAACCAGTGCCTGATAAAAAGCTAGTGGGTTTTCGCTTAATTCGTGCCTGTAGAGGGAAGCGCGGGCAGCCGAGGGGAAGGATTGGGCTTCGATGGCAAGCACGGCATCAATATCAGCCAGTTGCAGCGGGCGCAACTGGTAGGGCAATGGGGGGGAAAGCGGGTCAACCATTAGCTGCCGGCCGGATCACGCAAATAATTCGGCACCAACGAGGCGGGGTCATCCGACGAACCCTTACGTAGCCGCAGCCACGCCAATTCAGCCAAATGCCCGGCACGCCGTGCCGAAGCTGCTGGCGAGGCAACACGAAAATTGTTGCTAGCCGCCCGAATCTGCTTGCCCGCCTCCGGTGAGATTTCCCCGGCAAAGGTAGTGGGCAGTTCCAAACCGGCCAGCAGATCATCCCAGGTGCAAATCACGGGGTCGGCCTTCACCTGCCACCCCAGCCGTTTGTGCCAACCATAGAGAGCGGCACAGATGCGGGTACGGCCGGCTTCGGCCACAGTGCAAAGCTGGGCATCAACCGGGCCAAACCCGGCAGCCAGCACGTCCAGCGTGCTGATGCCAATCAGCGGCGTTTGATAGCCTAGTGCCAGCCCTTTGGCAACGCTTAGACCCACGCGCAGCCCAGTATAGGAGCCGGGGCCAATAGCAACACCGATTCCCTTGAGGTCGGCCATTTCAATATGCAACCGCCGCAGCAGGTCATCAATGGCGGGTGCCAGGTCAATGGTTTGGGTGTTGTGGCTTTGCCAACCCAGTTCGGCCAGCAAAGAACGGCCGTTATGCACCGCCAGCCCCAACCATTTCGTCGCCGTATCAATCGCTAAAATCATTCTCTCTTACACCCCAAAAGCCCGCTGCCGAAATTCCCGCAGCAGCGTCATGGATCGTTCCCCGTTTGCCACAAAGCGCAAACTGCGGCGCATCTCGTTGACATAGGTGAAGGTAATCCAAAGATTATCGGCCGGCAACACCGACTCAACGCGCTCCGGCCACTCAATCATCATCGCACCGCCGCTTTCCAATACATCCTCCAGCCCGCTGGTAAAAATATCCCCCTCGCTTTCCAGCCGGTAGCCGTCCACATGGTACAAAATACGGCCGTCAGGCAACCGAGGATATTCATTGATCAAGGTAAACGTCGGGCTGGTCACACGTACCGTGCTGCCCCAGCCGCGCCCTATCCCCCGCGCAAAAACCGTCTTACCAGCTCCAAGCTCGCCCGATAGACAAAGGCAATCATCAGCGTGCAGCAGTTCACCCAACCGCACGCCCAGCCGCACCGTCTGTTCGACGCTAGTACTAACAAAATCTACCGTTCTCTCATCCAAAATAGCCATCGTTGTAACCTTTGACTTATCAACTTATTATACCTCCTGTGACTAATCATGGTATCATTACGCTCTATCGTAAATTTAAGGAACAAAATGCAATGCGGATTCTCATAATCTCAGACATCCACGCCAATTTATTCGCTTTCGAAGCTGTGCTGGCGGCAGCGGCAGGCAAGTGGGATCGCATTTGGTGTCTTGGTGATGTCATTGGCTACGGGCCACATCCCAATGAATGCGTTGACCTCTTGCGCCAACACGACCATATTAGCCTGTCGGGCAACCATGATTGGGCTGTCTTGGGCAAGATTGACATTAACATTTTTAACCCCGAAGCGCAAAAAGCCATTGAATGGACGCACCAGGAGACGACGGCTGAAACATTAGACTATCTGGATCAACTGCCATCCAAGCTCACCTATGAGCCATTTACCCTGGCCCATGCCAGTCCACGCCAGCCGGTGTGGGAATACATTCTTGACCCCTACACGGCCGAAATCAACTTCGACCATTTTGACACCCCCTACTGCCTGGTAGGTCACACCCACGTCCCCGTTTTGTTTGCCTATCGTGATCAGTTTGATGTGGCGGCCCTTAGCCCTGTTTATGATGAGAAGGTTCAACTCAGCAATACGCGACTCATCATCAACCCCGGCAGCGTGGGGCAGCCGCGTGACACCGACCCGCGTGCTGCGTATGCCATTCTCAACCTGGAGTCGCTAACCTGGACACATCACCGTGTGCCTTACCCAATCGAGAAGACACAGGAAGCCATGCGGAAGCATGATTTACCGGCTCGGCTTATCAGCCGTTTGGCGCAGGGCTGGTAAGAAAACGGGGAACATTTTCCGGCTGTGGTTCGTTTCATATTCAACCGTAACTTTGAACCCGAATATGGAGTGAAATCAATGAACGCCAAATTAATCACCTCTCTTTTTATGTTTATCCTCATGCTATTGTTGGCAGGATGTGGGAGAAGCGCAGCGGAAATGTCGGAAGCACCCAGCAACGTCGCTGCCCCGGCAGCTGAAGCGTATGACAGTGGCGGCTTTGCTTTTGGTGAAGAGGCCGCCATGGAAGCCCCGGCGGCAGAGCCTGGCTCAAGCCAACTTCCAGCCAGCCAACCTCGTTTGATTATTCGCACGGCTGATATGAGCATTGTTGTTACCGACACGGAAGAGGCATTGGATCGGCTGGCAAAGATGGCGACGGATAATGGGGGTTGGGTGGTGAACAGCAGTGTTTATCAATACAGTGACACGGCGAAGACGGGCAACATTACCCTGCGGGTGCCGGCCGAAGGGTTTGACACTGCTTTGGATGCGATTAGCGCGATGGCGGTGGAAGTAACTAATTTGTCTACGTCGGGGCAGGATGTGACGGAGGAGTTTGTGGATTTGTCGGCACGGCTGGAGAATTTGGAAGCAACGGCCGTTCGCGTTCGCAGCTTTCTCGATGATGCAGCAACCGTTGAAGAAGCCCTGGCCGTGAACCAGGAACTAAGCCGACTGGAAGGTGAAATCGAATCCTTCAAGGGTCGCATCCAATATTTGAGCCAGTCGGCAGCGTTTTCCACCATCAGCGTCAACATCACCCCCGATGAACTGTCGCAACCCATTGAGGTGGGCGGCTGGCGACCCAGCGGCATCGTGCGGGATGCGCTGGAGGCACTGGTGGATGCGCTGCAAGGGTTGGCAACCTTTGCCATCTGGCTAATCATCTACTTCCTGCCCATTGTCCTCATCATTGGCATCCCGTTGTGGCTGGTGGTGCGCTTCATCCGCCGTCGCGGTTGGTTCCGGCGCAACCGGGCAGCGGCGGAATAAATAATTAGAGATTAAAGATTAGAGATTGGAGATGGCCGACGACTACGGATCAATCTCCAATCTCCAGTTGACCAATCTCTACTCCCCCCGAATAGCATGACGAACGGCCGTTATTTTCTCCTGAAAAACGGCCGTTTCTGTTTGTTCCAGACGGCGCGGGCGGGGCAGGTCAACGGGGATACGGTCGGTGAGGGTGGCGGGACGGCCGTTTAGCACCAGCACCTCATCCGCCAGCAGCACCGCCTCGCTAATGCTGTGGGTCACAAGCAGCACCGTCACCGGCAACGCCTGCCAAATCCGCAAAAGCTCCTGCCCCATCCGCTCCCGCGTCAGCGCGTCCAGCGCCCCAAACGGTTCATCAAGCAATAACAAAGCTGGCTCATGCACCAACGCCCGCGCAATCGCCACCCGCTGCGCCATACCGCCGGAAAGCTGCGCCGGGTAGCTGTTTTCATAACCAGCCAGCCCCACCAGAGCCAGCATGTCAAGGACTTTTTGATGGGAAGAACCATCGTTTTTCTTCCCCAAAAGCTCCAGCGGCAGCCGCACATTCTCATACGCCGTCCGCCACGGCATCAAACTGTCCCGCTGAAACACAATGCCAATGGGAGCCTGCTGCGCGGCCATCGGCCTGCCATCCAGCCACACCTGCCCCGTCGTTGGCACCGTCAACCCGCCCAAAATCCGCAGCAGCGTAGACTTGCCCACCCCCGACTGCCCCACCAACGCGACAAACGCCCCGGCCGGCAGCGACAGCGACACATCCGCCAGCACCGGCAGCCGCTCATCAGCAAACGAATGGCAAACCCCTTCAGCCTGCAAAAAGTGGGAACTGATCATAAGCAAAAGCAAGTAATCGGTAATCAGTAATCAGTAATCGGTAATCAGTAAGGTCACTGATAACTGATTACCGATCACTGATTACCTCTTCCTATTGCCCCTCCACAAACTCATTCGTATACATCACGCTCAAATCCGGCAGCGGAGCCTCCAGCAGCCCCATTTGCAGCAGCACTTCCTGCGTTTGCTCCCATGAAGCCGCACCCGTTTCCCCCAACTTATCCGCCCGCCACATCTCCAGCGATGCTTCCAGCACGTTCATGCGGCTGTCATCTAGCCCCTCTACAAACTTTTTGCTGATTTCATACGCCTCTTCTGGATTTGCCAGCGTGTCGGCCAGCCCACGCAGCGTCGCCCGCACAAACCCTTGCACCAGCTCCGGGTTGTTGGCAATCGTCTCCTCGTTGGTAATAACCCCATTGGCAACCATGTCAATGTAGTCCGCCACATACAGCACGTTGACCGCTTCGCCTCGCGCCGCAAGCTGCACTGGCTCATTGTTGGCATACCCCACCACCGCCTCCGATTGGTCAGTAAGCAACGATTCGACCTGGTTAAACCCAATTTCGTTGGCATTCACATCAGCCTGCTCCAGCCCATTGGCCGAAAGCAATCCCACATACCCCACATAGCTGGCCCCAAAGAAACCAGGCAAACCGACGTTGCGACCAGCCAAATCGGCCGGGCTGTTGATACCCGCGCTGGCCTTGCTCACAATGGCAATGGGGAACTTCTGGAACCATTCCAGCACATAGACCAGCGGCAACCCTTGCGCCCGCGCCAGCACCACCTGTTCGCCGCTGACCAGGGCAAATTGCAGCTCATTGGCTCCTACTAGTGCCACACCATCGGTTTCAAAGCTGTAGTCAAATTCAACCTCAATCCCTTCCTCAGCATAATATCCCTTGTCCACAGCCACGTAGTAGGGTGAATACTGCGGGTCAGGGATAAAGCCCATCGGCAGCCGAATGTGGGTTAATTCGGCCGGTGGCTCGGCGGCACTTTGGCAGGCGGCCAGGCCAACTACTAAAAACAACAACAAAATCATCCCTAAACGTTTCAATTTCTCTTCTCCTTCAATTGTTTGTTTTAGGGTAACTACTAAGCCGCCATTCCCGCGTAGGCGGGAATCCATCGGCTCACCTACGTGGATGCCTGCCTACGCAGGCATGACAGCCTCACTTTGGCTCGTTTTTTTTCAGGGTGGCTTAGTAGTTACGTTTTAGGTTTGTTTACGCCAGCGCAGCAGGCGTTTTTCCAGCAGGGTGACGAGGCCATACATGGACAGTGCCATGACGGCCAGCGTTACCAGAACCACAAAAACGAGGTCGGTTTTGAACTGGTAGCGGGCGGTGACGAGCAGAAATCCTAACCCTTCGCTCTTTGGCTGCACAAATTCGCCCACCAACGCCCCAATGACCGACAGCGTAGCCCCTACTTTTAGCCCGGCCAGCAGGACGGGCATCATGGCGGGGATTTCGAGCTTGTGGAAGATTTGCCCTCGCGTGGCTCGCAGCGACCTCATTAATTGGTACAGTTCGGGTGGCACGGAGCGAAACCCAGCCACGATGTTGATGAGGATGGGAAAGAAGACGACGATGACGGCAACCAGCACCCGTGACCAGTAGGTAGAGCTTATCCAGATGGTGAGCAGGGGGGCGATGGCGATGCCGGGGATGGCTTGGGAGGCGATGAGGTAGGGGGAGATGAGCCGTTCGGCGAGGGGAGATTTGGCAAGCAGGTAGCCGAGTGGCAGAGCGACGAGCAGGCCGATGAGGAGGCCGGGGATGACTTCGCTAAGGGTGATGAGGGTGTGGCGCAATAAACGGCCGTCTTTTCCCACCACCACAAACTGCCGCGCCACGTCGGCCGGCCCCGGCAGAATAAAGCGATCATACCCACCCAGCGTCACCAACAGGTGCCACAGCAGCAGCAAACAGCTAAACGATGCCGCAATCAGTAACCAATTTGGCTGTCTCTCAATCCAGTTCTGCATCAAACTTAGACAGAATTAACAGGACAAAACAGGATTGACCCTGTTCAGACATACATCCCAATAATCCTTATATGATGTTCGGAGGCAGGGGAAAATAAAGCGCGGGTTATAAGCCAAATAGAAATGCCAGCTTGTCACAGAACCGGTGTCATAAAAAAGCCCCACAACCAAGTGTGGGGCATGGAAAATACAACACGCGGCATTGTTGCCTACCTTCTCCCATCCAGACTGTCACTGTCGGCTCTGGAATTACACCAGATCAGCTTTGTCGGTAATCGGTTATCAGTAATCAGTTATCAGTCATGAACGTTAAAACTGATTACTGTTTACTGTTTACTGTTTACTAACAAAGGTCGCGGGCTTGGCCTGCGCTGGCCTCACCGCCGGTCGGGGATTTCGCCCTGCCCCGAAGGTTTATTATCAAATTATTATGAAAAATTATAGCAAGCCTATACGGCAGGATCAATGTGATTTACGGCTACGAGTTCAACACTGTTAACGGTCCCAATTATTCTATGTGCAGAAGCGAAGCGATCAATAAGCAATTGAGGTTCATTTGGATATAGTTTATACTAAAATCTGGCTGTTGTTTGCAATCCAAACGCCGCACCTTCATAAACAACACACCATTAACCAATCACCTGCTTTGTATGGTAAGTAGATAACAAAGCACTAAATCCATTTTTGAGGTTTGGAGTGGAAACTACGACAATCGCCAACCAAGATATTCTGAAGTGGGAAACACAATTGAAGGAAGCCACCGACACAAAGACCCAAATTGACCTCCTTCATAAAATCGCTTGGCGCACGCATTTAGATGGTACAGAAAAAGGGCGTCGTTTTGCGGAACAGGCATATGATCTGTCCTATAGCGGCGAATTCGAGCAAAACCCTTATTTACCAGGAATTTTGGGCAGCCTGCGAAGCTTGATTGCTTTGAACACCGATGCCGGTAGTTATGACCGCGCTTTGTCCCAATCGCTACAGGCACTTGAAATCCTGGAAAATATCCCGCACAAGGAGTCTGAAATGCAGAACCTTGAACTGGATATTTTAGGGGTTGTCAGTTGGACATACCGCTGTCTTGGTGATTATGTTGTCGCAGCCGAATATGCTATAAAGAAGCAAAAACTGGCTCAGGCAATGGGTCACAAACAACACGAGGTTGGTTCCCTTAACATCCTCAGTGTGGTTTATGCGGAGTCTCACGATCTTGAAGCAGCGCTGGAAATAGGCCAACAAGTTGTGCAATATTGCCACGAGACAAATCGTCCGCAAGGCGAAAGCATTGCACTAAATAACCTAGCCATGACGTACCTTGAGTTAGGCAATGGTGAACAGGCGTTAGAAGCTTGTCAGGAAAGTCTTCAACTGGCTCTTCGTAATGGACTAGAGATTGTGGCTTTAACAGCACTGAGTACTATGGGTGAAATTTATCTGGGGATAAAGGATTTTGCCAAAGCCGAAGAATATTTGCGACAGGCACTTGTGTTGGCACAGGAAAAAAAAGCTGGGGCAGATGAACTGCAGTGTTTGCTGAATTTAGGGAAGGTTTATCTGCACCAGCACAGTAATGGGTCTGCGCTTGCTGCCCTACAGAATGCGTTATCGCTCAGCCGTATATCCAATGACCCACGCGGGGAATTTCAATGCCATCATCTCTTGTCTGAACTGCATGAAAGACAAGGCGAATTTGAAACCGCTCTGCAGCATTTCAAGCAATTTCATACCCTTAAGGAAGCTGTTTTTAATGAGGAAACGGCCAAGCGTTTATCGGGACTGCAGGTTTTGCATCAGGTTGAAACGGCAAAAAGAGATGCCCAGATTCATTATCTGACAACCATAGAGCTAAAGCGAGAAATTGAAGAACGAAAAAGTACACAGGCATTGTTGCAAAAATTAGCGAGCCTCGATCCCTTAACAGGGATACTCAATCGGCGTGAATTGTTTGCCTTAGGGGAGCAAGCTGTCAAATGCGCTTTGGAGCAAGCACAGCCCCTGACTGCGCTTTTGTTTGATCTTGACTATTTCAAAGAATTGAATGACAGCTATGGACATGCCATTGGCGATCAGATGCTGATTCACACCACAGAGCTTATACGTGAAAGCATGTATGAAGACACGATTTTTGGTCGGTATGGGGGAGATGAATTTGTCATTTTGCTACCGCACTGCAGTTGTGCTGAGGGGCAACGGGTTGCCCAAGACCTATGCAGAAAAATAGCTTCCCACCCGATTGACACCGTAAAGGAAAATCTTTATGTCACTATCAGTCTGGGTGTTGCTGAACTCCGGCAGGTGCATGATTGGACCTTGGAGGCATTAGTTGCTTGTGCTGACCAAGCGTTATATGCAGCTAAACAAGCGGGGCGGAATCAGTTTGCCGTTTATGCAGGTTGCTCATAATGCACGCCCGGCAGCGGCTTGTTTTTGGCAGCAGAACATTTGCTCTACATCATAGCGACATCATTCACATAAAAGCATGGAAATTCTATGGACAAGGATGAGCGGTTGATTTTGCAGGTGTTTGAGGCTCACAAAACGGCCGTTTTTTCCAAAAATGTCGCCGCCTTCACCTCATTATACGACCCGAATGTTTGCGTGTTTGATATGTGGGCGGCTGGAAAATCATCTACGAACACTCCTCCGCGCTAACCGACTTTGAAACGGGAAAAGTCATGCTTCGCCAGTGCGGCGAATAAGGTAAATGCGCCCCCATTGGCCGAGGATGGCGATGGAGTAGCCGCGCTCAATTTCGAGGTGGGGGCATTGACGAACGGCCGTTTTTACCAGCTCATACTCACTGCTCAGGATGACTAAACGGCCGTTTGGCCGCACCACCCGCTCCAGCTCCTTAAACACCGCCGGGTAAAGACGCTCCAGTTCGGCCGGCGTACCAACCTGCTTGCCAAACGGCAAATTCGTTGCCACCTTGTCCACGCTCCCCATCTCCAGCGGCAGCTTTTGCGCGTCCCAGCGGCGCAGTTGCACCGTGGAGGGTAGCCCCTTTTTCCGTCGGCCGGCAATATTCTGCTCCGAAGCCGCCACCCTCGTCGGGTCACTGTCCCCACCCAAAAGCCGCTTGTATGACCCCATCAGCCGCCGCGCCAGCAAAATGGTGCCACTGCCGCACATTGGGTCTAAAAACACATCCTGCGCCGTTGGCTCCGTCAGAAACACCATTGCCGCCGCCACTGAGGGGCGCAGCGAAGCCGGAAGCTCCACCTTGCGGTTAAAGCGATGGCGCATTTGCTTGTCAGACAGTCGGATGCCGAGCAGCAGACGTGACCCCAACAGGTTGACCCAAAACTCAACCTGGGCAGCATCAGGAACGGCCGTCCAGCGCGGGTTCCGCAGCTGCAACGCCTCCAGCACCATCCGCTCCACATCCTTCCGCCGATACTCGTGCTTGCCATATTTGCGGCTAATCACCCGAAACGTGGGCGGCGTGCTAAATTTGCGGTAGCGTCCCAGCGCGTTAATCGCCCGCCCCACATCTTCACCCCGCCCCACCAGCTCCTTAATCTGTGCCAAATCCCGCTTGCCGCGCAGCAGCTTGGGAACAGACAATGCCTCCATAAAAACATCTTCGGCCGTTTGCAGTTGCAGCAGCTTTTCCACCGGCCCATCGTAATCAAACAGCACAATCCCGTTCTGCTCTTTAGCAAACTGATACTCCACAAATTCCGCTGTGGGGAGCAAGGCACGAATTTCCAGCCAGGCAATCTCTTCCACGCCCGGCATCGTCTGCACATAATATCTCATCACCTACACTCCAAACCGATCCTCGCTGCGGGCGCGGAAAATAAATTTGATCGGCGTTCCGGTAAACGGATACAGTTCACGCAGCCGATTTTCCAGATACCGTTCATAGCCAAAATGCACCATGTCGGGCTTGTTGACAAAAAAGACAATGGTAGGCGGCGTTACCCCCACTTGCGTGGCGTAATAAAACTTAAGCTGGGTGCGCCCCTTGCTGGGCGGCGCGTGCTGCGCCACCGCCTCGCGCATAAATTTGTTCAGTTCGCCCGTGGGAATCCGCTGATGGCGAGCCTCATCCACTTCCAGCACCAGCGGCAAAATTTTGTGTACCCGCTGCCCAGTTTCGGCCGAAATAAACAGAATGGGCGCATAGGGCAAAAAGTTGAGGTCACGCTTGATGGCTTCGGTGTACTGGTGAATGGTGTGGGTGTCTTTTTCCACCAAATCCCACTTGTTCACCAGCACAATCACCCCGGCCGACGAATCGGTCAGAATGCCAGCAATGTGGGTATCCTGGGCAGTCACCCCGTCATCGGTAGCAATATCCACCAGCAGCAGCACCACATCGGCGCGTTCTACGGCACGCAAGGCACGCAAAACGCTGTATTTTTCTACACCAGGAATAATTTTGCCGCGCCGCCGGATTCCAGCAGTATCAATAATGGTGAACTCCTCCCCATACCAGCGCAGCTTGGTATCAATGGCGTCACGGGTGGTGCCAGCAATGGGGCTAACAATACTGCGCTCTTCGCCCAGCAGTTTGTTGACCAGCGTGGACTTTCCGGCGTTGGGGCGGCCCAGAATGGCGATTTTGATGCTGTCGTCGTCTTCATCCTCTTCAAAGTAGTCGGGGATTTCAGCAACAATAGCATCAAGTAAATCACCGGAGCCTGAGCCGTGCAGGGCAGAGATGGGAAACACGGCACCAAGTGCCAGTTCGTAAAATTCAAAGGCATTGTCGCGCAGGTTGGCCGATTCGAGCTTGTTGGCGGCAATGATGACGGGCTTCTTGGTTTGACGCAAAATAGCGGCCACCTCTTTGTCGGCGGCGGTTAGCCCCGCCTGCCCATCCACAACATGGACAATGACATCGGCATCCTGGATGGCAATGTTGGCCTGCTGCCGAATGAGGGGCAGGAATTGTTCAGAGTCTTCGGAAAGGGGGTCAGTGTTGCGCCCCTCGGTGACTTCAATACCACCGGTGTCTACCACGGTAAAGGTGGTGCCGGCCCAGTCGGCGTCGGCGTAAAGGCGGTCGCGGGTGGTGCCAGCCACCTCGGACACAACTGCCAGCCGTTTGCCGACGATGCGGTTAAATAGGGTTGATTTGCCCACGTTGGGACGGCCAACGAGGGCAACAAGTGCTTTATGTGACATGGTTTTATTAACGGATCGGTTTGAGATTGGGGATTGGAGGTTGTTATTCTCTTACCGCGCTCTCCAATATGATGATTACATGGTCTGCAAGCGGTTGATTTTACGCGGTTGTGGCGGGGATGCAAATGGTTGGTGGTTGGTGGTGGGGAAAGTGGGGGGCGTGGGTGATGACAGAGGGGTAGCAGAAACGGCCGTTTCTCCCCCATCTCCCTGCGCCAACGGCAAGCCCAACAGCAGCGAAGCCGTATCTGTAATCCCCGCCGTTGTCGTAATCGCCTCCGTAATCGTCACCGTAATTTGCGCCGGCTGAATAGAGCGCAGCTCAATACCCCGCTCAGGAAAATTCACGTCTGGCTCCAGCGAATAGGTACCCACATCCAGCCCAAATAAATCGGCCGTTACCCGCACCTCCTCGTCCAGCAGCGTATCCAGAGCCGGCAGCGGCCCAAACAAGAAAACGCGCACCTCTTCCGGGTCTAAAATCGCTTCCAAACCGTCGGCCAATCCCAGCAGCTCAACCGGGCGGGTATAGGTAGCCGATGTCACCAGCGGCTCAATTTCAATTTTTACCACCAGTTCCTGATCTTGATCCAGGCTAATGCCCGCTGGCAGCACCAGCGCCGCCTTCTGTTCAAATGATTCAGTCAATCCATTGATGTCAATTGGCTCTGTCTCAATGCGTATCACCTGCCCAAGCTGGGTAGGGCTGCCTTGTATTAATACACTTGGCGGGTCAGCACTAATGCTCAAGAGCCGGTACCCTGGCGCAGGGTCGCCTGTCCACACCACATCCACAAACTTTTCAGCAAAATCAGCCGCTTCGTCAATCGGCACAGTCACCTGCACCTGTTCTGTGCTAAGCGTCAGCCCACTGACGCTGGCAACCCGACCCTGGCGATCATAAAAAATGGGCTGTGGGTTATCAATCTTGGTTTCGCGCTCATTGTTTAGAAAAACGGTAGCACGGGCAAAATCGAGTGGGTTGACGCGGGAGGCAGGGCCAGACACGGTGATGGTTGGCGGGTCAATAAGCGGTGTTCCCTGGCTGTGTCCACGTGCCACCGCGCCGCGCAAATCCAGCGTCACTGGTATTTCCTGCGTCACCAATTCTTCAAGGTTCACCACCAAACTTTCGGGCGAGCTGGTTTGGATATTGACATTGGCCTCTCTTGCCTCAACGACAATCGGCACAGAGACATCTGTACCCAATGGCACGGTGCCAAGATCAACACGCGCCAGAAAATCGCTATCGGTCAAGCTATTGACGGTCGAGGAGGGGCCTTCAAAAACAACCTGCACGGTTTGGCGGCGCGTGGGGCTTTGCAAAATGGTATTGTCGGGTTGCCCAATGATCTCGACGGGAACTTGCAGAAACTGTGTTCGCACGGGGTCTTGGTCACGAATGGCGTTGACCCAGATGATGAGTGCCAAAATAAAGGCGAGAACCAGCAGGGCGATATTGGCGACGAGGGAGCGGAGGAAGCGGATCATTGGGCTTGACCTCGTTGGCGCGGGTTTTGCATGAAGGCGTGGAGAATGGTATCCAGACGGGAGATGTCCTGACGGCGTAAAATACGGCCGTTATGGGCAATAGAAACCTGCCCCGTTTCTTCGGACACCACTACTGCGATAGCGTCGCTGACTTCGCTGATGCCGAGGGCGGCGCGATGGCGCAGCCCCATTTGCCTGTCAGAAAGACTGCTGGTGGAAAGCGGCAGCACGCAGGCAGCGGCTACAATTTTCTGGTCGCGCACAATGACGGCACCATCATGCAGCTCGGTGTGTTTGTTGAAGATGGTTAGCAGCAGTTCAGGTGAGGGCAAGGCTTCCATCAGGATACCGGTGTCTACGTATTCCTGTAGCCCGGTGTCTTGTTCAAAAACAATGAGCGCCCCATAGCGGCGCTGCGACAGGCGCAGGCTGGCATCTTTGGTTGCCAAAACGGCCAGGTTTTGCACATTGCGCCGGAAGAAGCGGAAGTAGCGGCCGGTATGCCCCAACTGTTCCAATGCACGGCGCAGTTCGGGCTGGAAGAGGACAGGAACGGCGACGACAAGGGCGGGGATAATGCCGTTGATAAGCCAGTTGAAGGCGGGGAACTGCTGGACGGAGGAGAGAATGAAGACGATGAGGGCAACGATGATGAGGCCGCGCAGCATTTGGATGGCGCGGGTGTTGCGAATGAGGAGGAGAAGGCCGTAAAGAACGGCCGTTACCAGCGCAATATCAATAATGCTGGGTGCATCTAAACGGTTGAGGTAAGAAAGAAGTTGGGTGGTTAAAGAATCCATTCGTGCAGATACGCCCTCTGATTAACAACCAGATTGTACCTGAAAAAACCCGAATGGGTCATTTTCGTTGTGAAAGGGTTGTGATAATTACCAGGCGAGAGCCATTGACCCCCAAAACCTGTTCGTTTAATGATTAGGCGTTTGCTCCAGCAACTGCTGCAACAACTGCTGATAGCTGGCCTTGTCGGGCGGATTGAGCTTGATGATGCGCTCCAATGTTTTAACCGCACCTTCAGCGTCGCCAGCCTCAAGCTGGGCTTCGCCCAGGCCATCAAGCAAATCAATGGCGGCCTGACGCTGTTTACGCTGCACATAGAGGCGGTACAGTCGTTCGGCCAGGTTGGCATCAAACGGCCGTTGTTGCACCAAATCCTCCAAAATTGCAATCACCTTGTTCCCGCGCCCCGTGCGCACCATCTGCATCAAATATTGATCCAGCAAATTGATCGCATTATTGGGCAAACCCACCTTGTAATACAAATCCACCAGCGTCAGCGCAATCCGCTCATCATCGGGGTCAAGTTCACGCAGTTCCCGGTACGCCAGCAGCGCCTGCCGCCAATCCAGCCGCTGCATGTCCAGATCGGCCAACTGCCGCAGCAGGCGCAGCTTCCAGCCCGCCTCATCGCTGCTGCGCGGCACCAGCTTCAGCGCATCCTGATAGGTTACACGCGCCTCATCCACCTGGGCAAGCTGGTAATAGGCACCGCCCATCGCTCCATAATGCTCAAGGGCGCGGTCAATTTGACCATGCCGCTTGAGCATGTCAATCAGCCGGGCGCGAATGGGCAAATCCAGCGGCGAAAGCTCGGCTACCTTCTCGTAGGCCACAATCGCCCCGTTGTTGTCGCCACGGGCGCGGTAATTATCGGCAATGACCATAAACTTGGCCGAGGCCATCTCCTGCCGCCCCTGTTCAGACAGCAGCTCCGCCAACCGAATGTGGGCGGGCAAATAATCAGGCGAAAGCTGGATGGCGCGGTAGGTTTCTTCGATGGCGGTGTTGTACATGCCACGCCGGGCGTACTCCTTGCTCAGATAGAGGGATTCCAGCACGTGTTCGGTGCCGGCCGTCAGCACATCGCCCAAAATCATCATGCCGGTGTCAGAAATGGCATCCAGCCGGTCACGCGCCTCCTTCACCTTGTCTTCCCAGCCGCGCTGCCCCAAAAAGTCTACTAGGGCATTGGCAAAGGAGGTGGCCTGGTCGTGCTCGCCCTTTGCCATCAGACTGTCGGCCAGGTTTTCATACAGCTCAATCAGCCGGTCGGCCTGGTCGTGGCGCACGGTTTCCTGGTCAACAATGCGCAGCACGCTGATGAAGTGGGTGATGGCTTTGTCAATGCGGCCACGGGCGCGGTAGCATTCGCCGAGGGAGAAGTGGCTGGCAAGACGGTATTCGGGTTCAGAAACGGCCGTTTCAAACTCCCGAATAGCATCTTCAAAGCGGAGCTTGTCCTGATAAAGCAGCCCCAAATTAAAATGAACGGCCGGGCTGGTTTCCCCACCAGTAATGGCCTGCTCATAAAAGCTAATGGACTCGTTGGTCAACCCCCGCGTTTGGGCATCCAGTGCCTGGCTGAGCAGGGTGGCACGGCGCAGCTTGCCGGGGTCTTCGTCTTCGCTAAAAAGCTGGGTGGCGAGTTGCTCCAGAGCGTGGCGTTTGGCATCTTGCACGGGAACGGCCGTTTCGGCTTCAACCTTGGCGGGTAAAACGGCCGTTTCCAGTTCCCGCCCCGTTCCCCCCGCCGAACCAACGCGGGGAGCCATCTGCTTTTCCGTAAAAAGCGGCTGCCCCTGCTTCACCATCTCCATTGCCGTCAGCACATCGGCATTACGCGGGTCAAGCTGCAGGGCAAAGCCACACGCATGCAGTGCCTTGTCCTTTTCCCCCTGCGCCAGCAGCAAATGGGCGATCATCAAATATTCGTGCGTGGCGTTACGCACAACTCCCTGCTTTTGGTAAACAGCCGCCAACCGCTGGTGCGCTCGCAGCAGCGAAGGATTCAACCGCGTGGCACGGTGCCAATTATCCACCGCCTCCTTCAGCCGCCGCCGCCCCAACTCCACCTCGCCAATCGCCATATAGGTTTGCCCGGCCTCAGCCAGCAGCCCAAGCTCCTGCTGCAGTTCCGCCACATGCCGCAGGTAAATAATATCGCCCTGCGAGTAGCGAGCGGCCAGCTTGTAATTTTCCAGTGCCTTGCCCAACTGCTGCAAGCCCATATAGGCCATGCCCAGGCCGGCATAGGGAGCTGGCTCATGCGGAACTTCCTTGATGGCTTGCTGAAAAGCACGGATAGCCGCTTCCCAATCTTGATCCCAGTTGTAACTGTGGCCTCGGTTCAGGGCCGCTTCATAGCTGGTTTGGCTCTTTATCACCAAAAATCTCCGAGTTTAAGCAGGATTGATTAGACAAACCATATGGTAACAAATGTCCCGCAGCCTGGGGTATTCTTTGGCTGCCTTTAGCATCAATTCTTAATCTTTATGAGTGAATGAGGGATTGGAGATTGGGAATTGTAAACCTTCACTAATCTCCAATCGCCAATCTCCGATCTCTGCCTACTAACCAGCGTAATCGGGTGCTAACAGGCGCACCAGGATGGCTTTTTGTGCGTGCATTCGGTTTTCGGCCTGTGGGAACAGCACGGAGTTGGGGCCATCGGCTACCTCGTCGGTAATTTCTTCGCCGCGATGGGCGGGCAGGCAGTGCATGACGATGCAGTCGCTTTTGGCGCGGGAAACAAGCTTCTGGTTGATTTGGTAAGGTGGGAAGACTTGCAGACGAACGGCCGTTTCTGCCTCCTGCCCCATACTCGTCCACACATCCGTATAAATCACATCCACATCCGCCACCGCCGCCAGCGGATCTTCAAACAGTTCAAATGAGGCCGAACCCGTGCGGAATGAATCAGCCAGCTCCAAGTCATCCTCATTGAGCATGTAGCCAGCAGGTGACGCGATGTGGAATTTCATGCCCAGCTTCATGGCACCAAAGAGCAGCGAGCGGGTCACGTTGTTGCCATCACCCACATAGGCCATTTTCAGCCCCTCAAACGAACCCTTATGCTCCCAAATCGTCAGCATGTCGGCCAGTGCCTGCGCCGGGTGGTTGTAGTCACTCAGACCGTTGATAACGGGGACAGAAGCGTGCTGTGCCAACCCCAAAATGTGGTCATGGTCGAACACCCGCGCCATAATGCCATCTACATAGCCTGACAGCACCCGCGCCACATCGGCCACGCTTTCACGCCCCCCCATTTTGACCTCGGAAGGCCCCAGGTAAAAGGCATAGCCGCCTAGATGCACCATGCCCATTTCAAAAGAAACGCGGGTGCGCAGAGAGGGTTTTTGGAAAAGCAAGGCTAGGCTTTTGCCCTTTAAAATCGGGGCGTTACCGCCCGCTTTCCACTCTTTTTTTAGTCTATCTGCCAATGAGAGCAGGTCTTGCAGCTCGGCTGGGGACAAATCTGCTATGCTAAGAAAGTGTTTCAAAATCTATTCACTCCGCATCATTATTTGACGAACAGTATACCACAGCGGAAAATGCAGGGAAAGCAACAACATCATTCGACATAATCTTTGCTTGCGACGTTTTTTAGGTTATAGTAGGCGGGAATTTATTGGGGATGTCACTTGGGTCTCGTCCCGCAACGGGCAAATTAAGGTAGGTGACAAATGGATTTTGTAGAGCAAAAACCAGGATTAACGGCCGTTATCGCCTTTATTGTAGGTGTATTTTTCGGTCTTGTTGTGTTGGGTTGGTGGCTGTGGCCCGTGCAGTATACGGGCGCACGTGTTGGCAATCTTGTAGATGCCGACAAACAAGCCTATGTGCGGATGGTTTCCGAGCTGTATGCCTTTGACCGTGACCAGGGCAAGGTGCAAACGGCACTATCCGGCTGGGGTGGCGATGTAACGGCCTGTGCGCTGGCAGCAGCCACGACAGATGCGGCCGAATCGGCACGGTTAACGGCCGTTGCCCAAATTGTCAATGGGCAGGGCTGCACCGGTGTTGACACCTCGGCAGCAGCAACAGAGGAAAGCGGTGGTGGCACATCCATTGCCCCGTTCCTGCTCATTTTGTTACTGCTTGTCTTGGTTGGTGCCATTCTCTATGTCTTTAACCGGCGCAGTGAAATAATGGCAAGTTCAGCCAGCGTTGGGCCGTCTTATGCTGAAGTGCCAGAGGCAGCCCCGGTGGCGGCGGGAAATACGGAGGTAACGGCCGTTCCCATTGCCCGCTTCCGCACCAGCTATGGTCGTGGACACGACACCTACGACGATTCGTTTAGCATTGAAAATGCACGCGGCGACTTTTTAGGGGAATGTGGTGTGGGCATCTCCGAATCAATCGGCACCGACTCGCCCAAAAACGTAACCGCCATTGAAGTGTGGCTCTTTGACAAAAACGACATTCGTACCATCACCAAGGTGATCATGAGCGACCACGCCTTTTTTGACGATGCCATCAAAGCCAAGCTGGCACCAAAAGGCGAACCCGTTTTGGCGCGGGAAAATGAAACCATCGTTTTGGAAACAGCCACGCTTATCATCAACGCGGAAATTACCGAGCTTGATTACGGTGATGACAACGTGCTGCCACCACAAAGCTACTTTGACCGCTTTACCATTGAACTTTCGGCCTGGGCTAAGGAAGGAGATTTTGACGAGCCGGATATCGAAGGGCGTGTAGATGAGCTAATGAATTATTAGCGCGGTGTGGTTGTGGGAAGCAAAGAATAGCCTTTATTTAACGGGGCTGCCCAATTGATGGGCAGTCCCGTTTTGTTTAGGCGCGGTTATAGGGGTTAAACAACTTTTCCCATTCATCCAGCGCATAGCGGTCGGTCATACCGGCAATATAGTCCGTAACAACGCGAGGCAGCGAACTGCGTTCAAGCTGTTTCTGCGTCTCGCTGGGGAGCATTTTGGGTTCTTTGTAGTAGGCGTTAAATAGTTCGGAGATAAACCGTTCGGCCTTCATTTGCATTCGCACCAACCGGTAATGGCGGTACATGTTTTCATAAAGGAATTTTTTGAGGGCGCGAACTTTGGGACCAAATTCGGGGGAATAGCCGACAACATTGCTACTATGGTTTTGCAGTTTTTCCGGGGAGTCAATCTGGTTTTGTTCCAGGTTGGCGTTGGTATGGTGCAGCACGTCCTGGATGGAACGGCCGATAATTTCGCGGATAATTTCGTGGCGGATGAGGTGGGTAAAAGAACGGCCGTTTTGCCACCCCACCGTTTCCTTCAACTCACCCCACAGATCCAACACATCCAAATCCTCCGGCTGAAACAACCCCGCCCGCAGCCCATCATCCAAATCATGGGCATTATAAGCAATTTCATCCGCCAAATTGGCAATTTGTGCTTCCAGCGATGCCCGCTTGTGTGGTTCATACTCACTGGCATCACTTTGGTCATAATCCGTCTCATGCTTGATCATCCCCTCCCGCGTTTCATACGTCAGGTTCAACCCGGCAAAATCAGGATACCGATCCTCAAGCCTGGAGACAATACGATAGCTTTGAGTGTTGTGATTAAAGCCACCATACTCAGCCATCAGCGTATTGAGCGCATATTCACCCGCATGACCAAACGGCGGATGACCCAAATCATGTGCCAGACAAATCGCCTCCGTCAGCTCTTGGTTACCGCCCAGATTCCGCGCCAGCGACCGGCCGATTTGCGACACCTCCAGCGTATGGGTCAACCGCGTCCGATAATGATCCCCCTCATAAAATACAAAAACCTGCGTCTTGTACTCCAACCGCCGAAACGCTGTCGTATGCAAAATGCGATCTCGATCCCGTTCAAACGCCGTCCGCGTCGCCGATTCGCGTTCTGGATACATGCGGCCTTTTGAGTCAGCACTTTTCAGCCCATAGGGAGCCATCATTTGCCGCTCTCGCTCCTCAAGTGCTTCCCGTTTAAGTATCATTTGCTACTCCTTTTGATCTAGCTTTGCGGTAAACACCCCCACACCAGCAGATACCGCTACTTGCTATTATCTTATGACAAGTGTAACATAAATCAACCATTCCCGGCAGCTAGTTTGGTCGCTGCGCCGGGCAAGAGAAACATGATTGATTAGGTGCATATTCGGCGTGCAGCCAAATAGCCACCGGTAGGGAAGAAAGTGCGATGTTGTCACAATCAAATGTGCGAATGGTGATGCTGGTAATGTTGGTGGCTATTCTGATGGCGGTTGCCGGATCGCTGTTTTTTAGACGGGGAACCAGTGAAGAAACCACGACGACGCAAACAGAGCCTGTCGAAATTGATGGCGTGCTGCTGCAAATTACAGGCGACCCGGCGCAGCGTGTTACCCTGGTTGGGGGTGACACCAATATTCAAACGGTGCTAACGCTGCCGCAAACGCAACCAGTACAGGCAACAACACCCCCGGAGCAAGCCCAGCAGACAGAGCAACTGGCCGAGCAGCAGGCAACGGCCGTTCCTCCCACCAGCACCCCCGTCCTCCAAACGTTCACCCAACCCGCCACATCCACTGACCCCATTATTTTTATCGGCTACACCGTGCAGGGCAGCGACACCCTCTACAGTATCTCATCCTCACGGATGGACACCTCCATTGCCCTGATGGCACGCTTCAACATATCGGCCGAGGACATTGTGGCCGGCAACGTCATTCAGTTACCCATTGGCAACCCCGCTTACTGCCCCGGCAGCCGCCCCTACGCCGTGGGTGAGGGAGACACCGCCTACAGCATTGCCCGCCGCTTTGGCACCAACCACGACACGCTCAAGGCCATGAACAATTTGGATGCTAATTACACAATTCGCATTGCAGAGATTATTTGTGTGCCGTAGATGGATGACACACGCATGAAAAGCAAAAATTTAGCCAATTCATCCGTGTTTGTCCGCGTTTGTCCGCGTCCTGTTTGCCACCTAATCTTCTGTTGCCTGCTGTTGGCTGGGTGCCAGGCAGCCCAATTGGCCGACGCGCCGCTGGTGACAACGGTGGAGAGCCGCTTGGGGGTGGATGTTGGGGCGTTGATTGGGGATGAAACGGCCGTTCCTCCCTCCCTTGCCACCGCCTATGCCGCCGCAACGGCCGTTTCCCGCCCCGCCGCCGAACTCGAACCCGGCAGCAGCCGTCGCAACCCGCTGCCCGCCACCACCGAACTCATCACCCGCAACGATTGGGAAGTGGTGGTGCTGGAACAACTGCGCGGGGAAGCGGCCTGGGAGCAAATTCGCGCCGCCAACAGCAACAACCAGCCACCGCCCACCGGCGAGGAATATCTGCTGCTGAAGCTGTGGGTGAAAAACAACAGTAGCGACCCAGATGAGCAAAGTTTGGGGCTGCACGTCACCGGCAACGCCCTGAAAACCCACTACAGCTTTGACAGTGATGTGGTGGAGCCAGACCCACAGCTTGACACCTATTTGCCGGGCAACAGCGAGAGCATTGGCTGGGAAGCGTACCGTATCCAGCGCGACGAAGGAAATTTGATGCTGATGCTGGATGACTGGAGCGACTATGAGGCGGGCTATCTCTATGTGGCACTGTCGCCGGGAGCGGCGATTGCTGTGCCGGAAGCGTTGACGGGGGTGGAAAAAACGGCCGTTGGCATTACCCCAAACGACCCTGCGCCCTTCGGCCAAATGGTCACAAGCGATGATTGGCAAGCTCGCGTGGCCGAGGTAGTAACGGGCGACGATGCCTGGCAGCTAGTTTATGATGCCAACCAATTTAACGACCCACCTCCGGCCGGCCACAGCTATCTCGCCGTCAAACTGTGGCTGCGCTACATTGGGCTGGTTGAAGGGCCACACTATACCACCGACGACCTCTTTACCATTGTCGGCAGCACCGTCGCCCAACCGTCGGTGGTAGACCCGGAGCCAGAGATGCGGTTTGAACTGTTCCCCAGCGGCGAGGCGGAAGGGTGGCTGGTCTGGCTGGTGGCCGACAACGAAGCTAATACCCTGCTGCGCTTCTCAACGCCCGATGGCGAACGGTATTTATCGCTGGTTGTGTCGGGGCGGTAGGGATAAAGGGGAGATTGGGGATTGGAGATTGGAGATTGGTGAAGGTTCAAAATCTTCAATCTCCAATCCCCAATCCTAAAACTAAAGCAACTGTGGGTAGATTTTTTGCGCCTGATCAAAAAGGGGAGCCAGGCTCATGACTTTCCAGACGGGGCCTTTGGGCTGCACTTGTTTGCTACCCAATGCTTTCGCCAGATTGAGATTGCCCAGCAGGATTTGGTGCAGGGTATCGCTGGGGAGGGTGATGTCGAGTTCGGGTTTGACAGCGGTGGGGCCATAGTGGATGGCTAACGGCCGTTTACTTCCATCAATCGTTATCTCCCCCGCTGGTTCCTGGCAATTAAACCGAATCACCAGCTTCGACTTCAACACCGCTTCCGTCGCCTGCGGATACTCCGCCTCAATCCGCGCCACAAGCTGCTGCATCACCACATAAAGCTGCGTATTACTGCTAAAAACAGCCATTACTCCTTCGCCTCCCCCATCACCCGCTGCTTAAATTGCTCCGCCTGAAATTGCAGCGAATAGTTGAGCATGTACCAAATCCCCTTCCACGTATCGGGGTCAAGCAAATCTTCCTTGTTTGTGTTTTCCAGCGTCTGCAAAATACCTTTGGCAACATCTGGCGTCACCCGCTCCAGCGCCGAGCGCATAAACCCCAGCACCGTGTCCGGCTTAAACGGCTCCGGCAGTTGGGCGTTTAGTTTTTCCCGCGTCTGCTCCGCCTGATGCTGCGCCGAATAGCTCAACATATAGGCGATCCCCTTCCACGTGTCCGGGTCGAGCAAATCTTCCTTGCGCGTGTTTTCCAGCGACCCCAGCACCGTCTGCACAATCTCAGGTGTCACCTTTTCCAGATTTTGCCGGAAAAAGTTGAGTACGTTATCCGGGCGCAGCGGCTCCGGCAGTTGGGCATTCAAACGTTCCCGCGTTTGCTCCGCCTGGAACTGTGCCGAATAGGTGATCATATAGGCAATGCCGCGCCAGGTGTCCTTGTTAAGCAAATCCTTGACGCTCATTCCTTGTAGGTTTTTCAGAATAGTCAGTTGGGCATCGGGAGCCAGCCGCTCAATGTTTTCGCGCACCAGCTTAAGCATATTTTGCGGCGAATAGGCGGCCTGACCACTACTGGGAAAGGTTTGCCGTAGTTCGTCCACCATCTTGTCCAGTTCAGCCAGCAGTGCCTGAAGCTGGCCCGGCTGCGCTTTAGCCTCTGGCTCTGGCTGGGCGGCCGGCGGCTCTTCGGGCGTGGGTTCTGCGGCTGCCGGGGCGATGTCGGGAAAGACAGCCAGCCGCTCTTCGCGGAACTTGCGCAGGATGTAGCCAAGCTGCCCTTTGGTCAAGCCAGCACCAGCGGCGGCTTCGGCCTGGGTATGGCCGATGTCTATAGCAAGCAGTGCTTGGGCGCGACGGCCGTTTAATCCCTCATCCATCTCTGCCAATCTGGTCAACGCCGCCGCTTCTGCTGCGGTTAACAAACGATTTTCCTGCCCCATGCGGTGCCTCCTCTGGAAATAGGACACGGAAGAACACAAAAGAACACGTATGAATCTGTGCAATCCTTGATTTTCATTCGTGGTGGTGTGCTGCCGTTTTAAGTATGTACTGTCATTTGCCCACATTATACCCATTTTTCCGTTGACTTCACTGCGGCAGAATGCTAAATTACTTAATGATGCAATGCGTCATGGATTGTGGCGCATGGCTGAATAGTGTGCTTGATGGCGGTAGCAAGTGGCAGGTGGCTGTTGGCAAAGGTAACTTGTACCTTGCAACCTGCTACTTGTTACCAAACAAAATCTATGCCGGACACTATTTGACGAAGATTCAAAATTATTAGGTAAAGGTAACTAGCGTGGCTGAGAAATTTGAAATTGAGATTGAAGAAGAGGACGTGGAGCCGAGCGAAACGACGTGGCAATCACTGGTGCGGCGGGTGGTGCTGGCCGGGGCTGGCGCGGTGGGGCTGGCACAGGATGAGGCGGAGGCGTTTGTGCGGCGGCTGGTGCAGCGTGGGGAGTTGGGGGAAAAAGACGGCCGTTCTTTGCTGGCCGAAATTCATGAGCAGCAGCGCCGTTTTGCCCGCCTTGGCCCCCTGTTTTTGCTGGAACGGCAGGTAGAGTTTGTGCTGCATCGTCTGAGCGTGCCCACCAAAACAGAAATTGATGAGCTGTCGGCCAGAATTGAAACGTTGAGCCAAAAGGTTGACCAACTGCGGCAGCTCTTGCAGCACAAAGACAATCGCTAAGGGATGGGTAACTGATGAGTACGCTGCTGATTAAACGGTATCCCAACCGCAAGCTGTATGACACCGACTCGAAGCAGTATGTGACGCTGCAAGGGATTGCGGAGCTAATTCGGAACGGGCATGAGGTGCAGGTAGTTGATCATATGACGGATGAGGATTTAACGGCCGTTACCCTCACCCAAATCATCTTCGAGCAGGAAAAAAAACAGGGCGGCTTTTTGCCCACTGCCGTCTTGCGCGGACTGGTGCAATCCGGCGGCGAAACCCTCAACGCCATTCGCCGCAATCTTGCCTCACCGCTCGACCTGCTGCGCCACGTAGATGAAGAAATTGAACGCCGCCTACAGGCCTTGATGAACCGGGGCGAATTAGCCCGCGAAGAGGGAATGAAGCTGCGCGACAAGCTGATCTCGTCCAGCAGCGGCCTATGGCCGGAATCGCTGTTCCCATCTGAGCAAGAAGTTGAAACCGTGCTAAAGCAGCACGGCATCCCTACCCGCCAGGAACTAGACACGCTCTATGGGCAGCTAGATGCCCTGTCGGCTAAATTGGATAATCTGATTGAGGAAAACAGGGCGGCTGGAAACCAGGAGTAGCCGGTCGCCTCTAAAAATGCAGGACAAGTCTATAGTGGGTTAGCAATAAATCAGGCCAAAATAATGTCATTTCGACGAGTCTTCGAGGAGAAATCCTGCTCACATGGCCGTTACCAACAGGATTTCTCGGAGGACTTCGAAATGACATGTGAAGCAAACTTGCCCTATAGCAAACACTGGACGCAGACAAACACGGCTCAATCTGTAAAATCTGCGAAATCTTTGATTAAAACAACAAACATGATCGAAATCTCTGGCACCATTCAACGCGCTTTCCTTTTCCCCGCTGCGGCCGACACCGCGCTGGCCTATTACGGCAACATGGCGCGGATTTTGCCGCTCATGCCCCACATTTCTGTGGTTCACGAATATGCGCCTACCCAATTCCGCACCCATTACCAGACGGTGGAGTTGGGAGCCTATACCGTCAATGTTTTTTGCGATTTGGAGAGCGAGGTAGATAACGAGGAATTGGTGATTCACGTGCGACCGGGGCAATTTGCTGAACCGATGAGTGCAACAACCACCCTCACGTCATCAACGGCCTATGGCCTTTTTTCCATGCTGGCGCGTTTTTTCCCGCTGGAGGATCAAACACGGATTGAGTATCGGCTGGGGCTACAGGCGCGGCTGCCCCGGCCGGCCAGTCTGCGGCTAATGCCAAAACGGGTGTTGAATGGGATGGGGCAGGGGATTACAAACGGCCGTTTGCGCGAAATCGCCGACGGATTCATCACCCACTCCCTAAATGACTTTGCCCATTGGCTGGCCGAACAGCCAACCACACCATGAAACTTCGCGGCCAGTGCGAACTGCCAGCCCCGCCTGTAGCCGTTTGGCACTTCCTGGCAAACCCTGATCAGGTCAGCCAATGCGTACCTGGCCTAACAGCCTGGGAAACCATCACCCCCAACACCCACTTTCGCCTCTGGCTGCGCCTGCCATTTGCTCCCCCAGCCCAGCCGCCGCTTCCGATCACCCTCGCTTGGGGTGAACAACAGCACGCCACCTCCCTGCAACTGCTGCTCACCACCCAATTTGGATTGCAGTCCGTCCAGGCCACCACCCAGCTTACCCTGCACCCGCTGGCCGCCACCCAAACCCAGCTTCACTTTCTCACGGTCATTACCACCGACAACCGCTTCATACAGCAAATGCTGCGCCACCACAGCCCCAAACTCATTGACAGCTTTTTTGTCACGATGCAGCAGCGGCTACAACCCTAACCCATCTCCTACCCTGGCTTTATGATGTTGAGGAATCTGCATTCTCAAATGCGGAACTTGGGATTTAGAAGTTCAACTTCTGCGAGAAGTTGAACTTCTGGAACTGCGAAGTTATTGTTGATTGAACCCTGAGGATGCCCACTCCTCACTTTTGGAAAGATACATACTACTGCAAATGACTCAAAAACGCCCGCGTCCGCTCATCCTGCGGGTTGTTAAAAAGCTGCTCCGGCGTGCCAATTTCGGCAAAACGGCCGTCGTGCATAAACATAATTCGGTCAGCAAAGCGACGGGCGAAGCTCATCTCATGCGTCACCGCCAACATCGTCATCCCCTCCTCCACCAACTGCTGCATCACCCCCAATACCTCCCCAATTAGCTCCGGATCCAGCGCCGACGTTGGCTCGTCAAACAGCATCACCTTTGGCTGCATCGCCATCGCCCGCGCAATTGCTACCCGCTGCTGCTGCCCCCCCGAAAGCCGCGACGGATATTGATCCTTCTTGGCCGACAACCCCACCTTCTCCAAATTCCGCATTCCCAGCTCCACCGCCTCTTCCTTGCCCATCCTCTTCACCGTCATCGGCCCCTCAATCACATTCTCTAGGGCCGTCATGTGGGCAAACAAATTAAACGATTGAAACACCATCCCCGTTTTCAACCGCAGATCATGCACCTGCTGCCGATAATCACGCCCGTGACCACCCCCTTCCACCACCAGCCCATCTACCTCCACCGAACCAAAATCCGGCTGCTCCAAAAAGTTGATGCAGCGCAGCAGCGTGCTTTTGCCCGACCCACTGCGGCCGATAATGCACACCACTTCGGCCGGCGCCACCTCAAAAGAAATGTCTTTCAGCACATGAAGTTGGTCAAAATATTTGTCTAGCTTGGAAACCCGTACAATCGCTGTCATAATGTCCGATCACCCCGCGCCACATACGCCTCAATTCGCCCTTGCACCATGGTAAACATAATGGTGATGACCCAATAAAAAACGGCCGCTATCAACAGTGCCTCCAAACTGCGGAAATTGGCTCGCCCCACCTTTTGCGCCCGCCACAAAATTTCCCACACAAACCCCGTCACCGAAATCAAGGCTGTGTCTTTCAGCATGGCAATAAATTCATTGCCAATGGGCGGCACCACCAGCTTCATCGCCTGCGGCAGCACAATGCGGCGCATAATCTGGCTTGGCACCATACCAATTGCCAGTGCCGCCTCCCGCTGCCCCACCCCCACCGACTGAATCCCCGCCCGCATAATTTCCGTCATGTAGGCACCATAGTTGATGCCCAACGCCAGCACCCCAGCCGTCATGCCGCCAGGGGTAATGCCCAACTGGGGCAACCCCAAGAAGATAAAGATGATTTGCAGCAGCAGCGGCGTGCCGCGAATGAGGGAAATGTAAAAGGTTGCCAGGGCATAGGCTGGGGGAAATTTGGAGAGCCGCCCCAACGCCCCCAGCAGAGCCAGCACGCACGCCAGAGAGATGGACAAAATGGCAAGGACAATGGTTAGCCCCACCCCGCCAAAGATAAACGGCGTGCGCTCAAAGATAAACGCCCAGTCAAGCTGGATGGTTTTGAGCTGCACCCCCAAAATATTGACCTGTAGCCCGCTAAAGGCCAGGAACAACATCGCCAGCAGGACGATGTAGGAAACGTTCACGCCGGTGCTAAAACGCCGCTGCCGCTGCCGCTGCAACTCATAAATAAGCTGCGCCTGGCTTTTGTTTGACTCTGAAGCTGTTGCTGCCATTGTGTCTCCTGCGTACATCGGGCATCTGTACCCGATTGTCCGGGCAGGGATGCCCGGACTACACCTGATAAGTGAACCAAAAAGGCGAACCCATGTTGGTTCGCCTTTCTTTGCTATTCGCTATTAATGATCACCCTATTTTGTCGGGTCACTGGTCAAATCAGCCCCAAACCATTGGTTGGACAGGCTGCTGAGGGTGCCGTCGGCGTGCATTTCGGCGACGATTTCGCTGACGCGGGCAACAAGGCTGGTGCCATCGAGGGTGCTGTTTTTATCAAAGGCAACGGCCAGGTTTTCCGAGTAGACGGGTGAGCCAACGCGGTGAATGGCAATGCCCTGGTCAATGGCAGCCTGCACCACAGTGTCGGAGGTGAGGAAAACGGAAAATTCGGTGCGGCCGGCCTGAATGGTCTGGGCGCATTCGTTGTCGGTTTGCAGCGGTACGACGCTAACCCCGGTGGGAACTTCGGCGTAGAAGCTGCTATCAGGGAAGCCTAGCTCGGCTTTGTTGCCGTTGAGCCACGTTTCATAGGTGGTGGACAAACCCACACATACGGGCTGGCCGTTGATCTGGTCAAGCGACTCGATGCCGGAGGCGTCGCTGGCGGCAAACTGGGCGGGGGTGTAGTAGTAGGCGGGTTCGGCAAAGTGGAGGATTTCTTGCCGGGCGACGGTTACGGTCATGGAGCCAACGCTCATGTCCCACTGGTTGCCCCAGTTCCCGGCGGTGATTAAATCCCAGTCAGGGGTGACAAATTCGACTTCAACGCCAAGCCGCTTACCGATTTCTTTGGCAACGTCTACGTCGAAACCGACAAATTCGCCGCTTTCGTCCAAAAAGGATTGGGGGGCGTAGTTGGGGTCGGTGGAGACACGGATAACGCCGTCTTCCTCAATTTTGGCGAGTAGATCGGCAGCTTCACCTCCGGTGCAGGCGGTAAGAACGGCCGTTAACACCACAACAAAAAACAAACGCATCAAACGTTTCATGGGTCTTCTCTTCCTTAACAAAACAAAAGATTTCCAACGCCTAAAACAGATGTCGGATTTTCGCCTCATTATATCAATCATTGCCAAACCAGATAAGAGGGTAAGTGGTGTTAAACCGACAGGATAGCAAAAAATTCGTTCATCTCTAACCAGGCCAAATCAAATTCAGCAATGGGAATCGTAATGGGAGCATCATCAAAAGCCGGATCGTTGACTTCTATAAACTCATCACCGATACCAATAACCACAACAGCATGATTGGTTGCTTCTTTTCAGTAGGCTAATTCTTTCGTAGCGACAAAGACAATGGGAGGAATGCCTTGATTGAGATAATGGCGCAAGGTTGCCAACTCTCCTTGCCCAATGGTGACAGATACACCTAGACTTTCCAGATAACGGAGGTTGCTAAAAGGTGCGCCAGCGTAGCCAATTCGTAATAGATTGATCAATCTGGCATAAGAAATGGGGTGTTGCCAGTAAGCCAGCACCATAAAGGCGCAAGCCGCCAAACAATCAGCTTGCCGTTGTTGTTTGTGGTGCGAAATGGGCAGCGAGGGCATGGGCAATTTCCTGCATGCGGCTTAGTTGGGATTCAGGTAAAGGGATGATCTCACCTGTTTCGGCATTTACATCTACTGTGCCAATCGTGCTGACTTCGCCCAAACCTGGCAAGGACAAAATAGCTGGCACACGCCACACGGGTGGCTGGCTCAGGAATAATGTGGGCGTACTAGCGCTAACCATCATGGTGACGTATTGAGCTAAATAGCCATTGACTCGGCGCTGAGCCATAACAGGGGAAACCGCAATCTCTTGGGCAAATTCCCCCTTCACGTTCAATGGATGGTTTTTAGGCCACTTTTGTTGGTAATCATGCATAACTTGAAACATGATGGGTTTCTCCAATACTCAGCATTTTGTGTATGAATGAAGGCATTATACCATGTCTTCTAAAATAATAGGCCAACGCTACCCGCAGTATCTCTCTGTTTGAATGGCAAAATCACATAGCTCCAGACGAGCAAAATGTTATACTCCTGTGCTTCAAACCTCAAAGAGAGTAAGGAAGATTTGCCATGATACGCACAGGTGCAGAGTATATTGAATCTATCCGTGACGGCCGTGAAGTGTGGCTGAATGGAGAAAAAGTGACGGATGTGCCCACCCATCCGCACTTCAAGCCGCTGGTGGACATTCGGGCGCGTATGTATGACATGCAGCACGAAGCGGCTACCAAAGAATTGCTGTCCTACACTGACCCAGAGACGGGGGAGCGCAATACGACGTTCTACAAAACGCCCCATACGCAGCAGGATTGGTGGGATAAGTTTGCGGCGGTAACGGCCGTTATGCAAGACATCAAAGGCGTTGTCACCCGCGTCGGCGATGAAACCATCGGCGAAGTGTGGTCACTTTACGACGGGCAAGACGTGCTCAACAGCGTAGACCCCCGCTTTGGCGAAAACATCCGTCGGCATGTGCAAAAGGCATTGGTCATGGATCCCTTCCACGTTTCCGCCAACACCGACCCCAAAGGCGACCGCTCCAAAAAACCGCAAGACCAAGACCCCGACATGCTCCTCCACGTCGTCCGCGAAACCGATTCCGGCATTGTGGTGCGCGGGGCTAAATTTGAAACGGCCGCTGCCTACGCCAACCAGGCCTTCGTCAAACCCACCATCGCCAACTGGGGCAACGACGCCCTATCCGACTACGCCGTCGGCTTCATCGCCGACATGGGCGCACCAGGCATGAAACATCTGTGCCGCACCGGTTTTGCCAACCGCGCCGCCGCCCGCGACTACCCCCTCTCCAACAAATTCGACGAAATAGACACCCTCATCATCTTCGACGACGTGCATATCCCCTGGGAAAACGTTCTTTTCTACCGCCACACCAAAGCCGCCACCTACATCCGCGCCACCCTCCACCGCTACAGCGCCTTCCCCTACGTCCACCGCATTTTGGTTTATGCCGACATGCTCATCGGCACGGCTTTGCACAACCTGCGGCAAACGGGGCTGGAAAATGTCCCTTCGGTGCAGGAAAAGTTGGCGCAGTTGGCCGTTTACCGCGAAGGGATTTGGGCGCATCTGACGGCGGCCATCACCCACGCCCAGCCCAGCCCTGGCGGCCTGCTCATGCCCAACCAATCGCTGCTGATGGCTGGCCGCGTCCATGCCCTCACCAATCTGCCGCAGATGATGCACATGACCCGCGAGCTGTGCGGTGGGCAAATTTGCGTTACGCCCGATGTGGCAACCTTTGAACATCCTGAAACAAAGCCCTGGATGGACAAATATTACACGCTCAATGAAAGCTGGATGGCGGAGGATCGGCGCAAGCTGTTGGCCTTTGCCCGTGACCTGCTGAACTCCAGCTATGCGGGGCATCGGCTGACTTTTGCCCTGTTTGCCCAGTCACCGCCGTTTGCTAATTTAGCGGCCGTTTATCGCAACTTTGATTATGATGGCCCTCTGGACTTTGTGCGCCAGGCGGCCGGACTATCGGACAATATCCAATGACACACACACGCTTACGTAAATTCAACACGAAAGAGGCTTATCCAGAGCAAAACCTGGACAATGATCTGAGTATGGTCGTCATCGCGGGCAATCACATCTTTTTGCGTGGTCAAACGGCGATGGATTTGGATGGCAATATCGTTGGCATTGGTGACGCGGCGGCTCAGGCCGAGAACGCGATGGCCTGCACCAAAATTTTGCTGGAAGAAGCTGGCTCCAAGCTGGAAGACATCTGCAAAATCACCATCTACATTACCGACCGCGCCTACCGCGAACCTGTTTACCGCGTGGTAGGCAAATGGCTGAAGGGGGTTTACCCCGTCTCCACTGGGCTGATTGTCAATGGCTTAGCCAAGCCGGAATATTTGATGGAGATTGATGTGGAGGCGGTGATTCCGCAGGATGGAAAATAGGACGCAGATTTAACTGATTTTCCTGATGAAAAGGCTCCTAATCAGGAGAATCAGGAAAATCAGCGTCCCATTTTCTTTAAGGAGTATCCATGACCTTCTCTTTAGCTGGGCGGTGTGGGCGAACGGGGATGGTGGGGGCGGTGATTAGTACGTCTAGCCCTTGTGTGGGGGCGCGGT
>WBZL01000175.1_pt1:0-65000 | contig 69290 bp, 47 predicted proteins | sample 5204291 | NCBI WGS metagenome assembly WBZL01 (sample SAMN12344345, study PRJNA552823) | activated sludge metagenome | biome: Activated sludge suspended growth; feature: Nitrification reactor; material: Wastewater; isolation source: activated sludge from nitrification reactor of wastewater...
CCGATATTTCTACTATTTCCTTGTTTCTTATTTCTGTTAGCCTGCCAAAAAGACAGTCCTTATCCAGTCGCAATAGATTACGTTTCACCTAAACAGGAATTCATTAATGCATACAATAAACTTTATTTTACGATCTCCACTGTTTTAAAAAAAAGAAAAACCAATGAATTAGCGTTCGAAAATGCTGACCCGGATTTATTCCTTCACGATGCCTTTGAACATGGAAATTTAGATGAATTGGAATATGAAAAGCTTTGCAAAGAGCTATGTTCTACTTTTCAACGTTTAAAAACCAATTATGCTGAAGAAGAAATCCTGTCCTTAATAAAGGACCTAGTCATTAACCATAATCAAGTCATACAGGAGATTCCTGAAAAAGCTGAAGCCGGCACACCTTGTTTTGACGCATATAACGCTGCCCGAATTAAAGCAGATGAATTACTTGACGACTGCGTCCTTTTATTTGGACCAATACCATGCATCCCAGCCTACCAAACAACTATAATAGTATTGGACGCTGTTTATGAAAAATGCCTCAAGGACACTTACGGCGGTTGATCGCCACTTATCACAGCATCCGGCATCTTTATCTAATATAAAATACTAACGACATGAAAAAGGTTTCAAATTTTTTAATCTTAGGGGTTAGCCTTGTGATATCCGTTTCATGCGGAAAATCTCAAGTCAGTGATCTGGAAAATATTGACAAAACCAAACTCATAACAGATATTGCAAGTGATGAGGCCTTTGAAAATTATATGTACTATTTCTCGCTGCATACAAAGGCCATTGCATCAAAAGAATACGATCTAAAAAAAATTGGCGAGTTTATTGATTCAAAAAAAGCAAGTATTTCACTATGCAGCATGGAAGACGACTTGCTTAAAGACATCCACGGCGGTATATCCTATAAATACAATTCATGTAAAATGAGTGAAGCACTGAACCGCTTAACAAAGAAGTTTCCAACCCTGAACAGCTTACCCAAAGAAGACTTCACTCGTCTCATTGAGTTGTATGGAACGACACCTTTGGGAAGTGAACAAAAAAAGGGAGTTATTAATTCAATACTCGAAAATCATTAAAAATGAAGGCACATTGCAATGTATTAATTGCCCAGGCAATAATCATTATCTCTCTTTTGTCAACAGGGTTCGTGGTCTCTTGTATTGAGAAATTTAATTCAACTGTAAATCAATTGCAAGCTGACTACATTCATGATTATCTTTATTGTTCAGGCTTTTTCGGTAATTATATCACCGATATTGACAAATGCAGGTATGAAGCCGATTTAGCATATGACTACGGGTTAAATCAGGCTTCAAATGATTATTTTAGTTGTATAGGCACATAAGGATATGGTGAACAAGGTGCAAAAATCTGCATACCTTGGCTTACTTTTGCGGTATGAATGCAAAAAGAGCCTTACTAGTCATCCTCGACGGATGGGGTCACGGCCCTAATCCCAAAGTCAGCGCCATCGCGCAGGCCGATACACCTTTTGTTGACAGCCTGTACAAAAAATATCCGCACTCCGAACTGGTCACTTACGGCGAAGACGTCGGCCTGCCGGAGGGACAAATGGGTAATTCCGAAGTCGGCCACCTCAATATCGGGGCGGGGCGCATCGTGTACCAGGAATTGGCCCGCATCAACAAAGCCATCCGGGATCATGAGCTCCACCGCCACCCGGCCCTGCTCAAAGCTATGGATGAGGCCAAAAAGGCCGGCAAGGCTTTCCATTTCATGGGCCTGGTTTCCGACGGCGGCGTGCATTCGCATATCAACCATCTCCTGGCCTTGTGCGATATCGCCGAATCCAGGGGACTGGAGAAGGTATACATCCACGCTTTTCTCGACGGCAGGGATACCGACCCCAAAAGCGGCGCGGGTTTCCTGCAAACGCTCATCCGGCACATCACTCCGCAGAAAGCCCGGCTTGCAACCGTTGTAGGCCGGTATTTTGCCATGGACCGCGACAAACGCTGGGAAAGGGTTAAAACAGCTTACGACGTGCTGGTCAACAACAAAGGCGAATTGTCACACGATGTATTGGCTACCCTGAAAGAACGCTACGGCAAGGACGAAACGGATGAGTTCATCCAGCCCATCGTCTGCGCCGGCGATGACGGCAAGCCGGTTGCTGCCATTCAGTCCGGCGATACCGTCCTGTGTTTCAATTTCCGAACCGACCGGCCCCGTGAGATCACCACGGTATTGACCCAAAGCGACATGCCGGAGTTCGGGATGCACAAGCTGGACCTGCACTACCTGACCATGACCAGGTACGACGATACCTACCATAATGTCGAAGTCCTTTTTCACAAGGACGACCTGAAACAAACCCTGGGCGAAGTCCTTTCTGATGCCGGGAAATCCCAGGTCAGAATTGCAGAAACGGAAAAATACCCGCATGTCACATTCTTTTTCTCCGGCGGCCGGGAGGATACATTTCCCGGAGAACGGCGCATTCTCATCCCCTCTCCCAAAGTCGCTACTTATGACCTGAAACCGGAAATGAGCGCCCTTGAACTGACGGACGCCATCATAGCCGATATCCAGGAAAACGAACCTGATTTCATCTGTCTGAATTTCGCCAATACCGATATGGTGGGGCATACCGGCGTATTTTCAGCTGCCGTCAAAGCGGCTGAAACCGTGGACGGCTGCCTCAGCAGGCTCATCGAAACCGCACTGGCTCATGAATACGAGGCCATAGTGATCGCCGATCACGGCAATTCGGATTATATGATCAACGAAGACGGCACGCCCAACACAGCGCATACCAAAAACCCGGTGCCTTGTTTTTATATTCACCAAAGGCCCGGCCATTTTGAATTGAAAGACGGGAAACTGGCGGATGTGGCGCCGACCTTGCTGCATATGCTGGGCATGACGCCGCCGAAAGTAATGGACGGCGATGTGCTGATCAAATAGCCGGTTCGGTCTTTATACCAATTCCGGTTCGGCAGGCAATTTGGCTTTTTGCAGGGTGAAATAAAAAACCGTTCCGCCTTCCGGGCGCGGTTTATACCAGATCCTGCCGTTGTTCAACTCTACTATTTTTTTACAAATGGCGAGCCCCATGCCGGTCCCCGGCAATTCCATATCGGTCAGCCGCTGGAAAGGCATAAAAGCTTTTTCCTGGTAATATTCCTGCAGTCCGATCCCATTGTCAGCTACGGAAAACTGCCAGCAGTCCTTTTCAACCCGGCCGCTGACGAAAATCTCTGGCCGGCTTCCCGGTCGGCAGAATTTGATCGCGTTGCTGATCAGATTTTGAAATAACCTGATCATATCCGAAGGGTTGGCCTCAATGTGGGGCAAGTTGCCGACACTGATGCAGGCGTTGCTCACAGCGATCTCCTGCTGAAGGTCAAACCGGACCATTTCGATGATCTCGGCAATATCAACTTTCAGCTTCAGGTTATCGCGGCTTCCGGCCTGGGTGAATTTCAGCAAATCCTGCAGAACCTGATCCATTCTGATTGCACCGGAGGTAATGTAATCCAGGAATTCATCCGCTTCATCCGACAATTGTTGAAAATATCGCCTGTGAAGCAGCTGGGCATAGCTGGTGATGGTGCGCAGCGGGCTCCGGAGGTCGTGAGAAACGATATGCGAGAACTGTTCCAGTTCGTGATTGGACAGCTCCAGCTCGCGAACATTTTCCTGAAGCACCTGTGATTGGGCTTCCAGCAGTTTTTTCTGGTAGGAAAGTTGCTCGTTGGTCTTTTCAATATAGGATTGCTGGCCTTGCAGGTCTTCGATCGTTCGGTTCAAAAGGTTGATGGCAATGGACTTGTCTTTCAGGGTTCTTTCAATCCGAAACGCCTGCCGGTCCCACAATTCACCCAACTGATCCAGCAGCGGCAACAGGCCTGCTCCCATATTTTGCGTTTCCAAACCTTCACGGATCTGACCCAATACGCTGGAAAATTCTTCGGAATCTTTCATGGTCAATGGGTTTTAATTGTTGAGTTGCGCTCTCTCGCGGATCACCACCAGCGAACAGGTCTCGTTGTGGAAATCAAAGAACCCGTCGCTATTGGGGCCCAATTCACCATAAGAAAAAAAGCCTGTCATAGGCGCTTGCCATTGTTCGTAAATGCCCCTGACTTCGTCATTGATCAGCGGGCCGAGTGCAGAGTGCCGACCCTTACAGGAAAAAAGGATCAGCGCATCGGCTTTGGGCGCAAGCCGGTGTACGGCCTGAAAGTCTTCGTGAGTCTGGTCGATGACTTCAAAGCCCGGCGACATGGAAAAACGGAACCGGTCGCCGTTCCGGACGCCTCCGGCGAGCATCAGGCTCCGCTTGGCTTCATCTCCGATGATCGGTGATCGCAGAACGGTATAGCCGTCCGGGCGGAATAACTGAAGCGGATATTGAGTACTCATGTTTTCGAGCGATTGAACTGCAATTTCCGCACTGTTGAAATAACCGAAATGCCGGATGAAAAAATCCAGCGCAGGCTCATCATCAATGGAATACACTACATTGCCTTCGGCCTTCGTGATGGTATGCACTGCGCCGATGGGCTCCCAGCCGCTGGTGGCCAGGCCGGTCATTTCAACCCTGTCGATATCCAGGATCAATGTGGCCAACCCGCGGTTTGATACGACCGTGGAAGTAAACACATAAGTATCTTTCAACCGGAGGCCGTCACCCGCCTGGCCGCCGTAAATGGGCACTTTATGGTTACCGAATACAGTTTTAAACCCTTGAATGATCTCATCCGCATTGACGGTAAACCCTCCGGAAAGGGTAATCAGCCCGGGTTCGGAGAAGGATTTCAGCGCGGCCAGCGCGGTTTGACAAGCATGCTCGTTCGTGGTCATTTCGGGGTCAACGGCGGTGAATATCCGATAGTGGGCCCGGTTGATGTCCATCAGCAAGACCGATATATGATCGTCATAGCAGGAATCGTCGCAGATTTCACCCGAGGTGGTGCAACCGATGAGGTCCATGCCCCGGCTGGAAAAAACACACTGAATGGCGGACAGGTTCTGGGCAATGGAGCAAAATACAATGCCCAGGGTAGGCTGGAAATCCGCTTGTTGGAATTCGTCAATTAACTGCGCCAGCTCCCGGTCGTCCCCGGCGCAAAAAGATTTGGTGTACATAGTAAGGATGTGCCTTTTGTAAGGGTGAATACCAACGCGGAGGGATGCGATTACAAAGATAAAAAAAAATTTAATGCATATAAATCCGGGAACCGATTTTCACACTGATTACCATTAATTTAGAACCATTCTTTTCAAAACAGATTTGCCGGTTGCGTAGAATAATTACCGCACCACCACTACTTTTTGTGTCCATTGCCGCAACTGGCGGCTGTCTTCCACCTTGAGCCAGTAAACGCCTGCGGGCAGATCGCCCACAGATAGTTCGGGCTCCAGTCCGCCGCCCTGCACCATTTGCCCCAGTTGGTTGAACAACTGGTAATTGTACCGGGTCCAGTCTGCATTGTCCATACGGATATGGAGTACCGACCGGGCAGGATTCGGGAAGATCAGCAATTCGGTAGCCGCCGGGACCGCCTCATCCGTTTTGGTGGCCGGCGGGGTATCCGTACCCACTACCGGCCGGATCATGATGGCGCCGCCCAGGATCTGATCCAGCGGAATCCATCCCTGCCCCAGGTTTTCAAAGGCAAAATCTACTGCCTGTTCATTGTTGCGGTCATAACCTACCTGTACGCAGTTGTTGAACACGCAGTTGGACACCTGCTGCCACCCTACATAAAAGTCGCCTGCGGGCAGGTACAAAGGCTTGAGGTTGCCGTCGGCGTCTTTCAGCACGTAGGTAGTAAATCCCTGAATGGTATCCAGGGATTGGTCCGGATAGTACGGCGTCAGGTTTTGGGAATATTCCGGTGAACCGTCCAGTTGTCCGATCCAGACGCGCATGCGGAAATTCTGTTCGGATGCATCCGGAGTGGAGCGTGGGTGCATGATCTGGACCGCGCGCAGGGAGTCCGGTACGAGGGAAGTGAATTTGACCGCGATCTGGCCGCCTTCGTTGGTGACCAGTCCGGCTTCGGCTGCACCGTCGTCGTGTGCGAAGTATTCGTCAAATACCGTGGTATAGGTCACCTTGTCGTTGCGCTGAACAGCTTCGTAGCCGGGCTGAACGATCTGGGTGGTATTGCTCAGTTGGTAGGTCATCCGGAACTTCAGATCGGCGTCAGGCGGAAACAGGGAGCCTTCCATCGTCTGTATATAGGATGCCATGACATTTGGAAACCCGGTCGGATCAGCCGACAGCAGGTACGTCCGGTTGACCGGAATGCCGTTGGCAATATTGGCCTCCTGCCCGTTGAACAGCGTGAGGGCCGAACCAAACGGATTGGTACCGGTTGTCAGTTCCTCCAGCGTAACGGAGCTGGGTGAGGCGTTGAGGGCCTGCGCAGCCTGATTGAATACGCCGACTTTTATATTCCCCGCCAATTCGCCGGCTACCGCTTCGCGGAAATGACGCCAGGGCATGCTGGTATAATCCGCCAGGATCGGCTTTGGGAGCTGCGAGAATGCAACGTCGTTGAAGGTATTCGTCGTAAAGACATTATCCATCCGGACATAATCCACGTGCCAGTTATCACGCACGCCCTGGCGGTCGCTGAAATTGGTGAACCTGAACTGGAAACCTTTATAGCGGTATACCTGCGGCACCGGAAAGGAAAAATATTTGAAGGTATCCACCGCTGTAAGCGGTTGGTTGGGCGGAGCGCCGGCAAACGAGGCGATCTGGTCCCAGTTGCCGTTTTTCAGTTTGAATTCCAGGATAAGCGAATCCGCCAGTTCCGGCTTATCGCCGAGCCCCCGGCGCTGTACCCAGGCCGACAGGATCACGTCGCCGCCGACCCCCTGGAGGTTGATGTAGTTGGACGTCAGTTGGTCTGATCTGCCGGGGGAGCCGCCGTAGGCTTTTCCCCGGTTGTTGAGCCCGTCGAAGGTGGCTACGCCGACAGAAGGCGGATTGATGGCCATGGTATTGTTGACAAAAACCTCCGATTCCATCCATTTGTCCGGATCGGTTTCGGGGCCCTGATAGGAAAAGTCGTCCAGGAAAGGCAGGTTCAGGGTATCCCCCTGTATGCGGAATGAGAAATGGAAGGTATCGCAGATGGTGTTGACGTCGCATAGGGCTACACAAACGGAGTCCAGACCGGCATAACGCGCGCTGCGATAGACAAGCCGGTAGTCCGGATGGTCGTAATCGGAAAAATAGACCAGCTGTTCCCGGCCCGTGTAATTATCCGCACAATCCACGAAGTAATTGCATTGCAGGTCGCCCGGCAGCAGTTCCGGCAAGGCCTCCGCGTTGGCGGTTCCGCCGGCCTGCAAATTGACCGTAGGAATAAAATGCTGCAATCCGCGGCGCTTGGCCAGTATCTTGAAGAACTGGTTTCCCTTGCAATCGGACGTATTGTCGATGTTGCAAAAACGGACTTCGACAATATCATCGCCCACGGTGACATCCGGATTAGCGGTATAATACATCCGGTTGCCGTCGATCATACCCTGGCCGAAATTGAGCGCGGAACAGTTGTCGCATACAAAAACGCCGCCGTTGGGGAATTTTTCAACAGTGTCTATGGTAATGGTGGCGTATCCTTGCAGCCCTGCTTCAACGTACAGGATATCGCTTTGGCCAATCGGACAATTCTGCCCGTTGTAGCGGGGGCCGTCGGTATGCCGGACGGCCGGTTCGATGCTTTGTTTATCTTTTAATGCCGGGTTCTCATCCAGAGGCAGGAGTTGCGACTGGGCGACAAGCCTGGTTCCGCTCATGCATCCCAATCCGATCAACAACCAAAAAGTAAATTTTCTCATGTTCGCTTTGCTTAAGGCCGAATAGTTGCTGTATATACGCCTGGAACGGGCATTTGTTCGGCGCCCGATTCCGGCTTTATCTCAACGCTGATAGCTTTTCTTTATTTTGAAGGCTTTGCGTATTAACCGGTAAGGTTGATATGCGACACTTCTTCGTGCGCTTGCGGGCGGAAATGAATCAATCCTCGCCGCATCCCGCCGGTTGCGTATCCGTCAGGTATACCGTCACCTGGGTTCCCTTCTGGATGACGATCCCGGGTTCATACGCCGGGTCCTGCTTCCATACAAAGGCATTGTCCCGGTCGGCGACATTCCCGATCACCTGCCCTATCGCCAATTGGCTGCTGGTGATGAGGAAACTGGCCTGTTCGAAAGGTTTGCACACCAGGTCGGGTACCGGCACGTAATTGGATGTTGATGTCGTGATCACAAAGGACAAGGTTTCGCCCTGGTTGATCCGGACACCTTTGTTCAGATCCGGATCCGCGTATTTCTTCCCTTTATAATAGAAATGCATGATGGTGCCGGCCGCCTGTTTCGGATCAAAGACCTCTTCCTGAATTTTGGAAAATATCTTTTGAGATTCCAGGTATCTCCGGTAATTTTCATAATCATACGCGTATTCCGAAAACGGCGACAGCTTCACTTCCTGCGGCGTTTTCCGGTAGATGCTGAGGTAAACGGTGCGGTCTTCTTTTACGCGCGCCCGCGGCCGGGGTTTGTGGTCATAGATTTCACCCGGGGTTTTATCCACTTCATATACAGAAGAATCGATCACCACCAGTTTGAATCCGCGGGTTTTTCCCTTTTTAACGGCATCATCCACCTGCATGCCGATGTAATTGTCCATCTGAACCGACTCCCCGTGCCGGGTATAGACCCGCAACCAAAGGGTCAGCAGCAGTCCAAACACAAAGAGCACCAGGATAAGCGCCCCGAAATTCTTGAGAAAGAAAGCCGACCGCACAAATTGGGCAAACCAGCTCAAACCTTTTAAAATGCGGGCTTTGAGCGATTCCGTCAGTTGTTTCATCCGGCTGACATCGGAACCGGCGTCCAGATGGGGGCCTTTTGGGAAATCAGCCAGGGTCGGCCCTTTTACAGGGTCCTGGGCTATATTCACGGGAGCCGCCGCTACCGGGATATCCTCCGCCATTTTTCCGGTTTCCACCGGTACAGCAGCCTGAACGGGGGGCTTGACGGCCGGCCCGGGCTCTTTCAACCGCCGCTCCTGGCGTTCAAACCCAAACTCCAGAATGCGGTCGATAAAGTCGTAGGGTTGCAAACCCGCCAGCGCCGCCTGATGAAAAATGCAGGTTGCGGGCGTCATACCCGGCAGGGAATTGATCTCGATAATGATCGTTTCCACTTTGCCGTTGGCGTATACCCGTACAAATGCATCGATCCGGGCATACCCCTCCACCTCCAGGATTTGCGCCGCTTTTTCCAGGTCCGAACGGACTTTTGCGGCAACCTGTTCATAGGATATGCCGGCTCCGCCAAAACGAGCCGGGGTAATATTCTGCCCTTCTCCGGCCAGGAATTTTTCCTCCAGCGAAAGCACGTCGCCGCCGGCGAGGGCCTCAGAAGGTTCAAACGCCTGGTAATGAAGGGCGCCCTTATCGTCGTAATAGGTGATCAACCCGCCGGTGACCTCCATAAACAGGACGGCGCCGTTGTCGGTGATCAGGTCTTCAAACAGGATTTCGGTTTTGGCCGGAAACTCTTCCCGCAATTTCAGGCGGAGCACCTTTCTGTCCGGCTCAAGGGTATCGGTCTCGTCGTCCCGGAACATCAGGTGAGCAAAGGCCTCCAGCTCTTTCCTGTTCTGGATGACTTTTACGGCCGAACTGCACCCGTCGTCAACGGGTTTGGCCACCAACGGGAACCCGAATCTTTCCTCCACTTTGTCGAGAGCTTCCTCTTCGTTTCCGCGGTAAACTTCTTTCTGCAACAGCAACTGTCCTGCGACCGGGAAGCTGTTTTCCTTCAGTTTCTGGAGGGTCCTGTATTTATCGATCGTCACCTTGGAGGACTGTACTCCGGAACCGTTGTAGGGTATGCTGCGGGCATCCAGCTCTATCTGCACCTGACCGTCCTCGCCGGGCCGGCCGTGCAGGGCGATGAAGGCCCCTTCCATCCGTTTGGCAAGGTCATCAAAAGTCAGCCGTTGCGGCGCGAAGATCAGCCCGGCGGAAGCGTACTTCCGGGTAATTTCAGCGCATTGCTCTTTGATGGCTTCTATCACGCGGTGCACTTTCCAGGTACGGATCTTATCCCGGATATCGTCAGCGTTGTCTTTGAGCAACAGGTTGATGGGGAGCTGGAACAATTCAATGCGCCGGGGCCCTCCGGATAAAAAGACCGGTACGGGTTCGTATTTATCCGAACTGGCAAGTTTTTCAAAAATATTGCGCCCGCTTTCCACCGAGATATGCCGCTCAAAGGAATAACCGCCGAGGATAACGGCAATTCTGCGCTTGTGCCCGGCTTCCTGCTTCAGCGAAAGGATCGCATCGTCCAGGTTGCGGAGCAAAAGGCGAACCGCCGGATTGGCATTTTCAGCCAATCTCTCCTGCAGCGAGACCCGGATGATGAAGGTCAGGAACTGCGAAGGGTTCAATCCGATCTCCGCCGCCTGATGGAAGAAAAAAGACGAAGGCAGCATGCCCGAAGTGGTATTCGGATCGTTGAGGAAGATCTCTTTTTCCGGTGTGATAAACCCGTCGATCCGGGCATAAACCCCGAAGCCGAGCTCCTTGAACAGCCGCTCACATTCCGATCTGATGGCGTTGATTTCCTGATCCGGCAATTCGATCGGCGTGATCTTGCGCGAGAGTCCGGGCAGGTATTTGGATCGGTAATCGAAAACCTCCTGCCCCTTGACGATCTCTGTCGGCGGCAACGCCACGGCGGTTCCGTCCTCTTTCCGGATGACAATGCACGAAAACTCCTTGCCTTGAATGAAGGACTCTACGATGACTTGTTTTTCAGACTGGTGGGCGGTCAGGGTAGCTGCTTCTGCGTCCTCTTCCGACAAATTTTCATCCAGCCATTTCAGCAGGGCTTCAGGATGATAAATCAGCGTTTCCGTTTCCCCGGTCTGCGCGGTGACCGGAAATCCCAGGCCGTCGCGGATATCGGCCAGAAAACGGATATAATCTTCTTTTTCAAACGGACTTCTCGACTGCCAATCCGTTGCCGGGATGACTTCCCTGAAAAAGGCGCGGTTGACCGATTGGACAAAGCCTTCCAGCCCTTCGGCTTTCCCGATAATGGAAACGCCGATCGAAGAGCCTTGATTGGCCGGCCGGATAACCAGCGGAAATCCGATCTCTGCGGCCAGCTCCCGGTAGAGGATCACCGGTTCGGTTTTCATCGTCCAATCGTCGCGGTCGATCACATGGATTTTCGGTGTGGGAAATCCTTTTTCGGCCATCAGCTCCTTTTGGAGGGCCTTGTTCATGCCGATCTCGCTGGCCCGGACCCCGCTGCCGGTGTAGGGAATGTCCAGACTTTCCAGTTGCTGCTGGATTTGCCCGTCTTCGCCGTATTCTCCATGGAGGGCAAGAAAGGCGATATTGATCATTTGGGGCAAGTCGGCCGGGTTGAGGCGCTTGCCCACTGCATTGATCATCTGCTCTTCTTCCTCCGGCGGCAGATTGCCCAGGCTTTCCAGGTAAATCTGGAACCCGTTCGGGGAAGGGGGCAGGAATTCCACCGGCGGATAAAAATCCCGGATGCTGCCCTTATACACGAAATGCCAATCCAGGTGGATGAGCTGGCGCCGGCTGTCCACAAAAATCAAAACCGGTTCAAAAAGGGTTTTATTCAGGTTATCGTATACCGTCCTGCCGCCTGCGAATGATATTTCGCGTTCGCGGGAAGGGCCGCCGAAAAAAATTCCAACTTTAATCTTCATGAATGGCCTGTTGTGGTTGCCGGGATAGGCGCTTAATGCCGGAGGGCAAATTTAGGGAAAAAAACATTCCCGGATGTCACAAATCCATCCTGTCTGTACCTGATAATCCGGTGGGTTTACAGCGATTGCATCAGTCTATAACGATAAATCGCATGGTTTCCTGCCAGATCTTTCCATTTTTTTCCACCAAAAGGCTGGCGGTCCACATGCCGGCCGGCAGATTTGCGGCTGTCTGGTATTTGCCTTCGGGCTTCTTTTCATTGATCAGCGTGCGGAACAATTTGCCGGTAAGGTCGCTGACGGTCAGATTAACCCGGGCATCGGTATTCAGTTCGTACAGGAATTTCACCTGTCCTTTCGCCGGGTTCGGAAAAACGGGATAAAGGGCTGCCGGACGCACGTCAAAGTCCCTTGTACTGACCACCACGCATTGCTCCTGTATGATTTCGGGGCAATACGTGCGGGCGGGCAAGGTGCAATCCAGCACAAATGGGTTGGGTTTGCCCGACTGGTAGGATGCGATCTTCCAGGTACGCTCCCATTCCAGTTGGTCGGCGGGGTCGGTGAGGTGCCACTGGCAAAGCGTTGCCCGCTGGGCCGGAAAATAGCTGTTGTCCGCCAGGTCGGCCTGTTGGCGGTACATGGTATAGAAATAAAACATGGCGCGCGCCACATTGCCCTTGTGATCTTCCCGGGGTTCGAATACGAAAGCGCCCACTTTACTGTACAGGTCGGCGTTGGCCGGCGGAGGGCTGGTCAGGTGCCCTAAGGGTGAGCTGTACCATTCTTTGGTCTGGGCGTCGGACAATTCAACAAAAGGAAAATCCCCTCTGGCGGCATTCACATCCTCGCGGGTAGGGTACAGGTGATGCATATCCGATCGCGGCGGGCCCGTTTCAGCGCCTTTGGATTGGGGGAAGGTGTGTTCCGTATTGATGGCCTTATCAAATGCGTCGATGGTAGGATCCTTGGTTGGGTCCAGGTAAATGGTATACCCCGTATAAACGCAGGTCAGGCTGTCATTGTGTCCGTAAACTTTAGAGAACAGCGTATCCCTGGCACGGGCGAAATCCAGTGAAATCACGGGTTTGTAGGCGGCAACCAGCGAGTCCAGCAGTTCCTGACCCTGAAGAGCGGGAAAAACGGGCGTACCGGTTTGGCCGAAAGCGGAAAAGACAGAGAGAAATGAGATCGTTGCGAAGCGCAGCCGGAGATGCATAGCTGTTTTGGGCGAAAGATACCAGCTTAATTCCGGATTTCTATTTTCTGCCCGGGCAAGACTTGCAGCGACTGCCTTTTTTATGCTTTTTGCAGCACTTCTTTTTGACTTTTTTGCCCTGAATGACCGGCAATGGGAACGGCAGCGCCAGGCTTTCGAGGGCGGTATTGGCAGTACCTGGTTTCGGACGACGCATTTATTCTTATTTAGACAAATTCTAAAAACCTTACAAAGATACGCCCGCAACAGACACCGGTCAATACCAAAATACGGGAGCCCTCCGAGTACCTAATTTTAGGTATAAGTCTTATTTCGCACCAGCGGCCGGGCCCAAATACCGATACTGAAGATAAAGGACAGCGGGATAAAGATAAATGCCATACCCCACCGAAGGCCCAGCAAATCGCCAAGGCTGCCGACGATCAGCGGCATAACCGCTCCACCGACTATGCCCGTACAAAGAATACCCGAAAAGGAACCGTGGTGTTCGGATACCGAATTGAGTGCCAGAGAGATGATTACAGACCACATGACCGAGGCAAAAAAGCCCATCACGGGAAATGCATACAGTGCGGTTCTCGCGCCGCCAAAAAGCCCTGCAGCCAGGCAGGCCGCTGCGGCCGCTGTAAAAACCAGGAGCACTTTCTGGCTGTCCACAAATTTTAACAGCACCAACCCGAGAACACACCCGATTGTCAATAACCCCCAAAACCAGGAAATGGCGTCGGCGCCGGCAGTTTGCGGATCAAAACCGTGATACGTATACAAGAATTGTGAAATCCAGTTGGCCACTCCTTGTTCGGTACCCACATAGCAGAAAATGCCGATAAAAAACAGGATTACGGTCCGGTTCGAAAACAGATTTAGATGGATCGCCCAACTGCCTGCTTTTTCATCCGCCTTTAGTTCCACTTTCGGGAACTTAATAACAAGGATCACGGCGACCATAACGGCGGCCACCGCAGCAAAAAACCAATACAAGGAAACCCACCCCATACCTTGAGGGGATAGCCTGGAAAGCAAGCTGACCAAAGGCTGGGTAACCGGTTCCCGGTTAACATGCGCGACTAAATAGGCGTAAACCTGAGGGCTGATAAAAGAGGCTGCGCCGAAGGCCAGTTGACCGAGCACCGAATTAAAGGCGAAATGCTCCTCCCCACCGGCTACCCTCAACAGCGGATTGATCGCAACCTGAAGCATTGCCATGCCCGACCCGATCAGAAACAGGGAGATCATTGCCGCCTGAAAAGTAGAAAATATAGCAAACATCAAGGCGCCTGCGGCGGCCAACGCAAAGGCAGAGACCATTACCTTCTTCTCCCCGTATTTTTCAATCATCATTCCCGAAGGGATCGACATGACTCCGTAAGCCACAAAAAAGGCAAACGGCAAAAAACCGGCCAGGCCCAGGCTTAGGGAAAAACTTTGGATGATATCCGGGATGAGCGGCCCAAGAATATTGGTCAGAAACGAGATCACAAAAAAGATCAACATGATCAGGCCGACGGCGAAATAGCGGTTATTCATGGTTTGCAGCGCATAGTTCCGTCCCAAACTTAGGATTTAACCTTGGTTTTTTCAGGAAAACTATTGCAGATCGGTAAACATAGCATCTCTAAACAGCATCTTGCAGCTTTACAGGCATGGCAAGATGATCCTGAATTCGGTTCCTTCCCCTTGAGTCGTTTCAAAATCAATCTTACCCCCTGCTCCGGTGATGATGTTTCTGGTCATCGCCAGCCCAAGGCCCATCCCCGAGCTTTTGGTCGTAAAATTGGGTTGGAAGATCTTGGCGCTGATGTCGTCCGGGATGCCGTTGCCGTTGTCTTTTACTTTGATGAGCGCCTGTTTATCCTCTTTTCCGAGTGAAAAATGCAGCGCGGCTTTCCGGTCGGAGGGCACCGCCTGCAGGCCGTTCTCGATCAGGTTGGTCAGCGCCCGCCTGATCAGGGCCGGGTCGGCGTCGATAACGACCTCTTCATCACAAATATCTGATGAAAACCCGGCATCATGACCGGAATACAGCTGTGCGACTGACCGGACCAGGCCATTAAGGGAAAATTGCTCGTTTACCGCCTGGGGCATCTGAGCAAAGTTGGAAAAGGCTGTGGCAATACCCGCCAGGTCGTCAATCTGGGTTATGAGGCTCTTGGAGACCTGATCCATCATCTCCTCCGCCCGCTGGGGATCCGCCTGCCGAACCCGCATGAGGTGCTGGAGGCTGAGTTTCATCGGGGTCAGCGGATTTTTGATCTCGTGGGCTACCTGTTTGGCCATTTCCCGCCAGGCGCCTTCCCGTTCGGATTTCCGCAACTGACCGGTCCTCTCTGACAATTGCCCGATCATCTGGTTATAGGCTTCCACCAGGCTGCCGATCTCATCCTGCCGGTTCCACTCCAGGGGTTCATTCGACTCCAGGGTCAGCGTCCGGAGTTTTTTCCCGAGCCTGACCAGCGGTTCAACCAGTGAATTGGCCAGAAATATGCTGATCACACCTGTCATCAAAAAAAGGAAAACACAGATATTCGTCAGCAGCCGGATGAAATTGAGCAGCCCCGGGGTCCGACCGTGCAACTCGCCTTCCGGGACCCGCATTCCCAGATAGCCTCCGGAGGGCAGCTGCCGGTACAAGATCCGGAAATCGCCATCTGCGCTGTACGCTACCGGCCTAGGGTTTTTGCCCGCCAACCGGGCCAGCGGGTGCATATATTGTATCGATGGTGTCTTTGATTTATTCACTGCCAGCGCAACATTTTTTAACCGTCCGTCCTCATCAAAATACAACAAATCCCACTCCAATCCTTCGGCCAATGCAGCAAAAGCAGTCCAGTTCGTTTCATATTCCTTCTTCCAGGAGAGGCTCAGTCCATTGATCTCCGCTCCCAAAATCCTGTAAAATGAGCTTGAGGTTTCTTCGTGTACAAAAATATAAGACACCATGCTTGTCAGGCCCAGCGCAACTAGGGTCACCGAAACGACCAACCGTTGAAGGCGGGTCCGGAGGGAGTCAGCATTCTTCCAGGGCAGCGGGCCTGCTATGTCCAGCCACTTCGACAAGGCGTGTAAGCCCATCAGCGCCAACACCAGCAATAGCAACAGGACGAATAAATAGGAAAAACGGCTGACGACATCCGCAACGGAGGAAAGGCGGGGGTCGATGGTGAAAATGGCCGAACCCAGGGATAGGACAAACAACCAGAAGCCGAACCCTGTCAGGTTTCCCACCCTGCTGACAATGAAATAATCCATGCAAATACCGAACGAAAACGCGAACAGGATAAACCGAAAAACGGGGATGGCGGTAAATAGTCCGAGCGCGGTTCCCGATACTAGGGTAAAAATAAACCAGCTTGCTATCCTGAAGAGGTAGCGCGGTTCGAGCAAAACCCAGTCTCTGTAAAGCCGGTAGGCCGCCAGAAAAAAAGCCGTCCACCACAGCCCGTAGGCAATCAGATACCCCCATTGGGTGACATTCCAGAAGGGCCATTGCGACCAAATTTCCCCTTCCAATCCGGCGCCGAATATATTGACGCCGATCAGCCCTGCCGACAACAATACAGGTACCGAAACATTGGGAATGAAACCTATGGGGCCAACCTCATTTTGCCAGAAAACAGCAACGGTCAACGCTGCCGCGCTCATCAGGAATTGTACGGAAAAAGACCTGAAAAACGCCGGTTGAAAAAAAGCGTTTCCGCCGAATAAGGCACCGCTTACCGCCAATACGACAATGGAAAGTCCTCCGATTATCAAAAAGCCTCGCCAGGATCGGCTGCGCTTCGTTTTCGGGTATCGGGCCAGCGTGGCTGCCGCCAATAAAACAGCAACCATCGAAATCAACCAAAGGCTCAGAACAAGGTTGCGGGAGGCTGCGGTCTGGAACGTGGTGAGCCGGTAAAGGAACCCCAGCGGTCGCCCGTTAGGATCGGATACCTGCGATTCCCCGGAGGTAGTTGAAAAGGCAAGCCCGGCCGGGATTTCCAGCGGTAAATAGCCCACCCAACGCAGGGTGCTGTCTGAAGAAGCCGGGAAAGAACGAAGGTAAAGCAGCTTCCGGTCGCTGATGATCATCAGGGCGGACGTATCTTTTCTGCGGCTAAACTCCCGGGGCAGGTCGAAACTCCCCGGTTTTGTCCAGGCAATCAGCGAATCCTTCGGGGAATACCCCAGGAAAGTTGCCGCCTTTTTCTCAATGGCCACCAGATCGGTGATTTTCCAGGTTTTCCAGGGATCGGCGGCCGGCAACAACGGCTGAGCATCCTCAATAGCCCTAATGTCTGCCGTGACATCGGCGGCGACCCGGGATACCGCATTGCTGCCGTCGCCCGTCCATTGAAAAACGGCTGCCGCCAGGAACAATCCTGAAGCCAGACAAATCAGTATCAGCAATTTTGAAACCCTGGACATTGCGTTACATTCGGTTCCGGAACGCTAAATTTATATTTTTTACGAAAAATCAAAGGGATTGGTTGCGATTCTCCTTTTTCGTAACTTTGGCGTCCTTTCCGCCGGCCGCTCTGTCGCTGCGCCTTCGGGCGCGGAGGAAAGTCCGGACAACGCAGAGCGCTACACCATCTAACGGATGGGCTTCCGGGTCGAAGGACCCGGGAGACAGACAGTGTCACAGAAACAATACCGCCCATCGTCGTTGCGGCAAAAGCGGGTTCCGCCCGCCGGAGCTTCAGCGAAGGCGGGTAAGGGTGAAATCGTGCGGTAAGAGCGCACGCGCCCCTGAAGCAATTCAGGAGCGGGATAAACCTTGTGGGTTGAAATGCCATGTACACCTTGGGTCCCGACGGGAACTGGGTTGCTCGCCCAGATGATAACGCTTCGGCGTTTCGGCCAAGGGGGGTAGGCAGATAGATCCGGCATGCGAATGCCGGGCAAGATAAATGACAGAGGCTCCGAAAGGGGAACAGAATCCGGCTTACAAGCCGGCGGAAAGGTTTTTATTCAAGACAAACAAAATCAATCCCGGCTCAATATCCGACCACCGCAGACAACCATTTTTCAGCTTCCTGGCCGGACAATTCTTTCCTTGCGGCATAATCATCCGCCTGATCCTGCTGAATGCCGCTAACCGGGAAATATTTACTTTCCGGATGACTGAAATACCACCCGCTTACCGAAGCGCCGGGGTACATCGCATAACTTTCCGTCAGTTTTATACCGGTGTGCTGATCGACTTCCAGCAATTGCCATAAAGTTCCCTTTTCAGTATGTTCCGGACAGGCCGGATACCCGGGCGCCGGGCGAATGCCCTGATATTTTTCCCGGATCAGCGATTCATTGTCCAATTGCTCATCTGCGGCATATCCCCAAAACTCCCGACGTACCCGCTCGTGCATCCGCTCGGCCAACGCTTCGGCCAGGCGATCAGCCAGCGCTTTGAGCATGATCGCATTGTAATCATCGTGCCGGTCTTCGAAGTGAGCCACCCATTTTTCAATTCCGATACCTGCCGTAACCGCAAAAGCGCCGATATAATCCCGAACGCCGCCGGATTTGGGGGCGATAAAGTCGGCAAGGCAGTAATTGGGCAGCCCCGGCGCCTTTTTGGCCTGCTGCCGCAAATGATGAAGGGTTCTCCGTACGGTTGTCCGGCTTTCATCCGTGTAAACTTCGATATCGTCGCCGATGCCGTTGGCCGGAAACAGGCCGATCACCGCCTGGGCTGTGATCCAGTTGCCGTCGATGATCCGGCGAAGCAATGCCCTGGCATCGTTATACAATTTTTTGGCTTCCTTACCGACGATTTCATCCTCCAGGATATCCGGAAATTTCCCGGCAAGCTGCCAGCTTGAGAAGAAGGGCGTCCAGTCGATATAAGCCGTCAGTTCTTCCAGCGGATAAGGATTGAAAACCTGTATGCCCTGTAATGCCGGCACAGGCGGCTGATAGCCCGCCCCCCAGTCGCAGGTCCATTTGTTGGCCCGCGCTTCTTCCAGCGGCAGATAGGTTTTTACCGATTTCCTGCCGGCTCGCTCTTCGCGAATCCGCGCATACTCGGCTTTTGTGTCAAGTATGAAATTTGTACGGACATTTTCGTCATTGATCAACAGCGAGGAAACAACCGGCACGCTCCTGGAAGCGTCCAGCACATGCACCACCGGACCCTTGTATTCGGGTTCGATCTTCAGGGCTGTATGGGTTTTGGACGTGGTGGCGCCACCGATCAGCAACGGAAGATGAAAACCCTGGCGCTCCATTTCTTTGGCCACGTGCACCATTTCGTCGAGCGAAGGCGTGATCAGGCCGCTCAGTCCGATGACATCCGCCTTGTGCTCAACGGCCGCCGCCAGTATTTTTTCAGCCGGAACCATGACGCCCAAATCGATAATCTCATAGTTATTGCAACTGAGCACCACCCCGACAATATTCTTACCGATATCGTGCACATCGCCTTTTACGGTAGCCAACAGGATCTTTCCCTTGCTGGACTCGCCCCCTGCCGCCTTTTCGGCCTCGATGAAGGGGGTAAGGTAAGCCACCGCCTTTTTCATGACCCTGGCGCTCTTGACCACCTGCGGAAGGAACATTTTGCCCGAACCAAAAAGATCGCCCACTACGTTCATCCCGTCCATCAGCGGCCCTTCGATGACAGACAACGCACTGGGAGACATTTGCCGCACCTCCTCCGTGTCGGCGTCGACAAAATCCGTAATCCCCTTGACCAGGGCGTGCTCCAGGCGCTTTGCAACCGGAGCGTCCCGCCAGGCGAGGTCACGTTGTATTTGACGGCCGCCGTCGTTCTTGATCAGTTCGGCAAATTCTGTGAGCCGCTCGGTAGCGTCGTCCCTCCGGTTGAACAGTACGTCTTCCACGCGTTCAAGCAGGTCCTTCTGAACCGCTTCATAGACCTCAATCATGCCAGCGTTGACGATCCCCATGTCCATCCCGGCCTTAATGGCGTGGTAAAGGAATGCCGAGTGCATGGCTTCCCGGACCGCATCATTGCCCCGGTAGGAAAAGGAGATATTGCTTACCCCGCCGCTGATCTTGGCGCCGGGGCAGGAAGCTTTGATCTTGCGGGTCGCTTCGATGAAGTTAACGGCGTAGTTGTTGTGTTCTTCTATGCCGGTAGCCACCGCAAAGATATTCGGATCAAAAATGACGTCTTCCGGCGGGAAGCCCAGTTCTTCGGTCAGTATGCGGTACGCGCGCCTGCAAATGTTCACCTTTCTTTCAATGGTATCCGCCTGCCCGTTTTCATCAAACGCCATAACGACGGCGGCGGCGCCATACCGCCGCACCAGCATCGCCTGGCGTTTGAACGCCTCCTCGCCTTCCTTGAGCGAAATGGAATTGACCACGCATTTCCCCTGTACGCACTTCAGGCCGGCTTCTATGACCTCCCATTTGGAGGAGTCGATCATGATCGGCAATTTGGCGATTTCAGGTTCAGCCATCAGGAGGTTCAAAAAAGTGGTCATGGCCGCCTTTGAATCCAGCAGGCCTTCGTCCATGTTCACATCCAGGATCTGGGCGCCGCCCTCCACCTGCTGCTGTGCTACTTGCAGGGCATCTGCGTATTTATTTTCCCGGATGAGCCGGGCGAACATGCGCGAGCCGGTCACATTGGTGCGTTCGCCGACGTTGACAAAGTTCGTGTCCGGGCGGATTTCAAGGGGCTCAAGGCCGCTCAGGCGGGTATAAGCCGGCCGGACAGCCGGTTTCCGGGGTTCAACGCCCTCAACCGCTTTCGCCATTTGGCGTATATGATCGGGGGTTGTCCCGCAACAGCCACCGATGATGTTGACAAACCCGGAAGCGGCAAAATCGCGGATGTAGGCCTGCATTTCCTCCGGCCCCTGGTCATATGCCCCCAATTCGTTGGGCAGGCCCGCGTTTGGATAGGCGTGGGTAAAACATCCGGCCACATTGGATAGATCTTCCAGGTAAGGCCGCATTTCCTGTGCGCCGAGGGCGCAGTTCAAACCGATGCAGAATGGATTTGCGTGCTGCATGGAGATCCAGAACGCCTCTACCGTTTGGCCGGACAGCATCCTGCCGCTTGCATCGGTGATGGTGCCGGAAATCATCACGGGCAGGCTGAAGCCGATCTCTTCAAACAGGGTTTGAATGGCAAATACGGCTGCTTTGGCATTCAGGGTATCAAAAATCGTTTCCACCAGCAGGATATCCGCGCCGCCGTCCACCAGGCCTTTCGCCTGTTCGTAGTAGGAGTCCTTCACCGTATCGAAATCCACTGCCCGGAACCCCGGGTTATTTACATCCGGAGAAAGGGAAAGCGCCTTGTTTGTCGGCCCGATGGCGCCCGCTACAAACCGGGGGTTGATATGGGCGTATTCATCGGCGGCTTTTCTGGCTATCTGCGCTGCGGCCAGGTTGATATCGTAGGCGTAGGCCTGGGTATCGTAATCCGCCTGAGAAATGGAATTGGCGTTGAATGTATTGGTTTCGATGATATCGGCCCCCGCCTCCAGGTATTCCCGGTGAATTGCGCCGATGATCTCCGGCTGAGAAAGGCACAGCAGGTCGTTGTTTCCTTTAAGGTCGGCATGCCAATCTTTGAACGGCACCCCGCGATAGCCGGCTTCATCCAGCTTGTATCGTTGGATCATGGTGCCCATGGCGCCGTCCAGGACCAGTATGCGCTCCTGAACCAATTGTTTTAACCTGTTTTCAATCGACATTTGAGGACAAGCACTTTTGAGTTGCAAAAATAAACATTGGCCGACAAAGAGCCCAGTAGAATAAGAGAACAGCGCTGCTATAAAAATCGTTGAACTCCGGCATTCATGCGGGTATCCATAAAATAAACCGCCCCGGGCCCCGGGTCGCAGCCCCTTGTTTTATTGGGTTTCGATCCGGTTCCCGGGGCGGCTCCATGGTTTTCACGCCGACTGGTACGGCGGTTAGTTGATATCCTTTTTTTGTTTCAGTTTTTCAATGGCCTGCGCCATGGAATCCTTGTTCAGCTGGTCCGGAGCTTGCTCCAGGGCCTTTTTAGCGTGTTCAAGGGCTTTGTCGTATTGACCGACAGCCGATAATCCGCGGGCCATTCCCACTTCGGTCGGCCAGGCGCCTTTTTCTTTTTCGAAGTTGAATTTGAAGATTTCGAGCGCCTTCTCCTTCATGCCTGACGTGATCAGCTGGCGGCCGTATTGATGAATCTGGTTGGCGTTGGCGGTCGGGTGCCTGACGGCCTTTTCCATGGTTTCATTGGCTTCAGCCGTTTTGCCGAGTTGCCGCAGGATATGCGCTTTGGTCGACAAGGTGGTAAAATTCTCCTGTCCGATGAACGGTGCGTTGACGGCATTATCCGCCCAGGTAAGCGCCTCCTCCAGGTTGGTATTGTTCTGGGAGCAGTAAGAAGCCGCACTGACCCAGTTCATCCAGGAGAATCCCGGGCTGTTTTGGAGTTCCTTCCGGATTTGAGCGATATATAACTCATTTTCTCCGGAGACTTCGACCTTAAACGGCAATTTCAGGTTTTCCCAGATCAGAGCTACCGTTGCGGATGCGGGTTGGCGGTCGATGAATTCATAGGAAAGCCATTCGTGAAAATCGGCCTTTTCCGGCGTTGCTTCCACCCTCAGGGCGTCTTCCGCCTGGTTGTAAAAGAAGCTGCCCCAGGCGGTTGAATTATGGGAAAAAATAAGGGTCCAGGGTCCGTTCTCCTGCGGAATAACGTGGAAGCCGTAAGTCCCCGCCGCCAGCGGTTTGCCCTGAATGGTGACATCCTGGGAGAATTCGAAGGTTGTGTTCTCATTTGCGCCGGCTCTCCAGGGTATTTCTGCGGCGGTGCCGAAATTGTTGGGCGCCAGTCCCCAGGGTACGAGTTGCCCCCAGATTTGCCCTTGCCGGTCCCGGACTCCGGGGCTGTTGTACGTAATGGTAACCTGCGCGACCGAACCGATGTATTGGGTTACCACGCTTTTTTGGTTTCCGCCGCTCGGCGGCAAGGTGATCTGAGCGGAAAGGATTTGAACGGCAAGGACGAGAAGGGTCACTGCCAATAGTCGGGCTAATTTGATCATGTCAAATTGGTTTGATGAAAAAATGTATTATTGGCAGGAAAAAAATGTGGCAGTGACGCAAAGATAAGGATTTGCCGATAAAAACCCGATTCAGGAGGTCAAAGTTTTCAGATAGGGTTCAGACAGGCTTGATATTTCCGTTCAGCCTGATTTCCGGAATATGGATTTCAGGGACAACCTGCTCAAACCAGTTCAGGGGTGAGAGGATTTTATCACCGGTCATTGTATCACAAACAAAGAAGAGGTAAAAAAGCTGCAGGTTGTCGCCCAGTTTGTCCAGCAGGTTCCTGAGGCGCGGTTTGGCGGCATCGGGCTTGCGGTGGGTAAAGGCTTCGCGCCATATGTAGTAGGCTTCGTCGTGCAATTCGATGATATCGAGCAGATGTTCCTTATCGAGAAAAGGTTCCATGTATCTTCTGGCCAGCATGCCGTGGTGTTTTGACCAGTCGCGGGGCTCGCGTTTGTCTTCGAGGTATTTGAACGTGTCGTGTACGTAGGCGATCAGGCGGAGGTCTTTTCTGACCTGATCGGGTATATTCAGTTTTCCCACATTGGCCAGCACTTCGCGGATATGCTTATAGACTTCGCCTTCGGGGTGGCCGTACCGGGGTACGCCCCATAACAGGCCTTCCACAAAAACAGGATCGGACAGCAAGTGGCGCTCCAGATGCGTTTCCGGGGTTAGCGCCGCAGATAGGTTGACCGGCCCTGTATCCGTTTGCTGCATATCCGGTTATGGTTTGAATTCCAACTTTTATCCTCAGCTGGTTGTTAATTTCCTGTTAAAATGTTTTTTTTGGACAGTAATTGGTATGCAATAGTAGTTAATTTTGATAACAACACTGTTGAATAAATTCCTATCACATCCGATTGTTCAAAACAAAAAAACGAAAAGATGAAGCAGTTATTTTCACTGGTCGGCGCCGGTATTGTAGGCGGCCTGATCACATTTGGGGGAATTTTCCTGTTTCAACCCGGTCAAATAGCCCACCAACCGGCCCAAATCGACACGCCGGCCAAATTTGTCAATTATTCTCCTGAAAAGGCGCCTGCCCTCCCTTTTGATTTCGCTCTGGCGGCTGAACGGGCTACGCCGTCGGTTGTTCATATTACATCAATTTCGACCCCTTCCAAGGCAAGTTCCGGCAAGGAATCCCCCCGTGACCGCGATCCTTTCAGGTTCTTTTTCGGCGATGAATGGCCTTCTTCCCCTTACGATCAACCGAGAAGCGGCGCAGGTTCGGGTGTAATCTATTCTTCCGACGGGTACATTGTCACCAACAACCATGTGGTAGAGGGCGCAACGGAGATCGAGGTTACGCTTTACGACAACCGGCAATTTATGGCCAGGATCATCGGGACCGATAAAAAAACCGATCTGGCTGTGATAAAAATTGACGGCGGCAATTTCCCGACGCTTGAAATGGGCGACTCCGATGCAGCCAAGATCGGGGAATGGGTGCTGGCCGTCGGGAACCCGTTTGATTACCTGACCTCGACCGTAACTGCGGGCATCATCAGCGCCAAGGGCAGAAACATTCAACTGCTCGGCGGACAGGATGCCATCGAAGCCTTCATACAAACCGATGCGGCGGTCAACCCCGGCAACAGCGGAGGAGCTTTACTGGACGCCTCCGGAAAATTATTGGGCATCAATACCGCCATCGCTACCCAAACCGGCGTATTCCAGGGATACTCGTTTGCCATTCCGGTGAGCCTTGTTACCCGGATCGTAGACGATATCATTGAGTACGGCGCGTACCAAAGGCCGTATCTCGGCGTTCATATTTCGGACCTTGACAACGAGGATGCCCAAAGCCTGAACCTGAACATCAGCCAGGGCGTACTGATCGAAGATGTCCTTGACGGCGGATCGGCCCAGTATGCCGGTATTCAAGCCAAAGATGTCATCGTAAAAGCGGACCGAAGGGACATAAAAACGGTAGGCGATTTGCAGGAATCCGTAGGCCGTGCAAGGGTCGGGGAGACGATAAATCTAACAATTAATCGAAAAGGAAAAGAAATTGAGCTCCCTGTGCGCTTAAAAGCGTCCGAAAATCAGTAACTTTGTCCCAAAATTGGAACCTTAAGAACCATATTGACGTTTATACGTTTGTAAAGATAAAAAAGAACTTGTTTAAAGTTGGTTTTTCGTTTTGTTTTGACGCGCCTGTTCGCCATTTGGAAGAACAGGCGTCTTTTTTTTCCGCCACTTCCGCTTTTTCCTTACCATGCACAGCAATCCCGTGCCAGTGAGCGGTCATTTCCTCCGGCAACAGGCAAAAAAGATGCGTTCTCTTGCAGGCAATATGCCGGCAGAGATCAAAGCGGGTTCAGGCTCATTCCGTGCGGAAGAACCGGAAAATAATCAAAGGGATGATTTTTATAGGGTTGTAACCGGAAATTGATTTGGCTTTGGGAAGCAATTAGAATGGAGATAAGTAAAATAGCCAGGAGCTAAAGGGCTTGATTAATAGTAACGTCCACTGGTTGGTGAACTTGTTTTAGCCAATCGGATAAGCCCTCCTCCGATTGCGAATGCGCAAAGCGCGATGCAGATAATAAGCATGACGACACCGGTTTTGGATTAAAAAATTGATTCAAGCGTGTATGTTCATGAGGGCAGTGCTAAGATGAGGCTTTTTTATTAAAATCCAAAAATCGGCCGAAAAAAAATGCGTATTTTTTATTTTCTTATTTCTGCATTCGCAAATAAATAATCGACGGAGGGTTGCTGACTCCCGCCTTCAGGCTCCAGGGTAATGTTAACGCTTTTGGCATTTTTGAGGCAGGCAATGTCTTGCCACTCGCCAAAATGATATTGTACCAAGCCGATGGAAACCATTTCCCCCGCGATATCCGCCCAGGCCTGGTACTGCATTTTCTCCGGCGGGTTGGGGAGCCTGAGCAGCTTCAGCCGCGCTTCGCCTTTCATTTCATTCCAATAGATCAATATCCTTGTTTCATCTGTTTTCCCGACCAGGGTGAGCGGGAGAGAAGCCGTATCATTGAAAAAGGCCTGGAAATTTTTCAGGGATTCGCGGACGGATTGCTCTTCAACCAGCTGTTGGCGGCATGCCTCAAGGCCGGCAATCGCATTGGCATAATTTTTTCGGGCAATTTTTCCCTGGTTGTAGAACACCCCTGCGGCCACGGTACTTCCTATTAAGAGGATTCCGAGTATCAATGCCCAGATACCTGCCGAAGCGCGTGCGGGCTGAAAAGCAGAAAGTTCGGGGATTCCCTGTTTGGCTGCATAATCGGAGATACCTGATTCAAGGGTCGTCAGGTGGCTTTTCAGTTCCGGATACTTTTTCAGGTGGCTGATAACTTCTTCGCACTCCTCTGGCGTTGCAAGGCCAAGAACGTATTTTTTCAATAAACCCGATGCCAAAAAACTTTTTTTATCCATTCTACCTCAATCGAACTTTTGTGGCGGTAAAAGAAGGAGTGGCAGCGAAGCGCGCAGAGTCGCATAAGCCTGTTTCTAAGGAGGTTTGCTAGTGGAAAACAATACCAATTTCAAAAAGTTCAGGATCAGGTCATTTAACCGGTATGTCCATGACCGGAATGCGGATTTCCACCTTCGTGCCGAGGGCTTCTCCGGTTTTGTCTTCCCGCAGGTCTGTTGTACGGACAAAGAATTCGTTGTCCTTGGAGTTGTTGAGGATCTGGAGGCGCTGTTCCGTTATGCGGGTGCCGCGGGAGCGGTGATTCTGGTATCGGCTGTCCTGCATGCGCAATTGACGGGCTTTTTCTCTGCCGATCCCGTTGTCTTCGACAATGCACAGGATCGCATCGTCGGCCAAAAGGGAGAACCGGACGGTCACCTTGCCGTTTTGTTTGGGCCTTAGTCCGTGTTCAATGGCATTTTCAACATAGGGCTGTACGATCATGGTCGGTACGCCGAGGATGTCCTCCTCGATATCGTCATCCACGATGATCTCATAACTCAACCGGTCCTCGAAGCGGAGTTTCTGGTTGATGAAGAGGTATTCTTCCAGAAAGCCGATCTCCTTTTCAAGGGAGATGATCTCCAGGTCGGAGTATTCCAGGCTTTTGCGCATGAGCATGGCAAATTTTGCCAGATATTTTGCGGCGGCGGTGGTGTCGTTGGAGGTGATGAAGTTCTGAATGGAATTGAGCGCATTGTACATGAAATGCGGATTCATTTGCGCGCGCAAGGCTTTCAACTGCAGCCTGGTTGCCTGAAGGCGGAGCAGTTCGGCTTCCTGTTTTTTCTTATCTGCTTCGTATTTGATCTCCAGTTCCATCTGCTTTCGCTGGTTGGTTTGCTGGAGGTGGCGCTCTGCAAATTTATCGTGCATCAACTGGAACTCATAGGCGTTCTTGTATTCCTTCAGACCGGCGTAAAAAGAGGCCATTTCCTTGCAGACATTGGACAACTGCTTGTTGTCTCCGCTTTTGCTGGCGTATTCATAGGCCTGAGCCAGGTGCTCAAGCGCTTCATCCTGCCGGTTGAGTTCGGAGTACAACCGGCCTCTCCAGCCTTCAATTACGGAGAAATTATTGTAATCGTGCTCCGAAATGGCCTTATAGAGCTGTTCGGCGCGGTTGAACAGGTCCAGCGCTTCTTCGTACCGTTCTTTTTCCAGGTAGCAATACCCGAGGTTGCCGTATGCGCTGGCTCTCGGATGCTGGTTGGCATCGTCGGATGCTTCGATGGCCTTTTGGAAGTACAGCTCGGCATTTTCCGGTTCCTGCATGGCCATATAGCCGGTACCGACATTCAGATAATGCCAGGAAAGCCGGGTGGTCATCTGCAGGCTTTCGCACATATGGACCGCTTTGAGGTACGACCGGACGCTTTTTTCGTGTTCGTCGTTTCGTTCGTGCACCTTCCCCAGGCCGCTGTGCACCAGGATAAGGAAGTAAAAATCCTTGATCTCAAGCGGCCGGTCGAGGCCTGCGATTTGTTTTTCGGCCTCCAGAAACTGCTCAATCGCCTGGGAGTAATTGCCGACGTGCAGACTGATAAACCCTTCCCGGCAAATGATCCGGGCTGCCAGGCCGCGGTCGGGAAAGGTTCGCAGCAGGCGGCTGGCTTTTTCAAGGACCGAAGCGCAGTCTTCCAACCGCTCAAGGTTCATCAGCGGTCCGGCGGTATCGATATAGGTTTCGGCCTGTTGTTTGACGTCGCCGCGTTCTTCCAGCAATTTGATCGCTTCGGAAAAGAGCAAATTCGCCTCCTGGTACCGGTAGCGCTGATTTTCTACGGTTGCTTTGTGCAAAAAGAGGTTGAGCCGGTAGTCCGGATAGTCGTGTTTATCCAGTATAGCTTGCTGTTCTTCAAGGAGTTCTTCGGCTCTTTGCAGGTTAGTGTAGGCAAAATAGGCAGCGAGCCGGTCAATGATCAGGAGCCTTTGCAAAGGCTCCGTTTGTTGAAGTAGTTTTAACTCCCATTGCCCGATATCGTTTTGACGCAAGGGCGTAGCGACGTGCATACAGCATTGATTTTTTGACGCAAAAGCGGATAACAAAAAAGACCACGCGCAGGTAAAGGCGTAGTCCTTTTGTTATGGAATTTTTGCTTTTGGGATCACTGCGGCACAATGCCTCCTAGGCCGTTGTTAAACTTGTTCTTTTTCTTGTCGTTCTTTCCACCGACAATTTTTTTCATGTCCTTTTTTTGCAAGGTCTTAAGGTCTTTTTTCAGATCCTCAAGTTTTTTTTTGTCTTTTCCCATAGTAGTTGATTTTGTAAGATCACGGGAATCAAAAGCGGACTTGCCTTAACGTTCTAACAGCGTGTAAAGGTAGAAAATCTTTTCTTAAGGCCAAACATTGATGTGTTAATTAATTTCCGGTCAACACTAACGGCAAGGTCTTCTTTTACTTATATTTTATGATATTTGGCGATAAAAACCAAACAAGCATGACAACCCTCTGGCGGGATTTGGCAAGTTTGGGTTTACTGGGCGCCGACCGCGCCGTTCCGGGTCAGGCGCTGGCCCGGAAACTCGCTGGCCTGAACCTGGATATGGATACCGACCTGGGCGAAATTCTGCTCAACGCCGCTGCCGTTGTCCGCCTGCCGGTGCGGGTCAGGACGGGTATTTTGCCGTTCGAAGGGCGCCTTCCGGAGCCGGTCAGAACAGATGCCGGTGAACGCCCCTGCACACCAAAATCGGCAAGGCATCTTTCCGATATCATCTCCGGGAAATACCCGCTGGCCCTGGAAGAGTTCATTACCGTACTCGCTTCCCGGAAAATGATCCTGCCGGATGAGCAATTGCCGGGGCTTTTTGATCAATGCATCCGGGATCCGGAGCTTTGGCCCCGGATCAGGCAGGTTGTCGGTTCGAAAGGGCGCTGGCTGTCGGCCCGGAATCCCGAGTGGGCGGCATTGACGGATGAGCCTGATCCGCAACGCTGGCCTGACGCCGGCAAAAAAGAACGGATTGCAATCCTGCTGAATACCCGGCAGGTTGACCCGGCCGGCGCGCTGGCGTTGATGCAATCGACCTGGTCTGCCGACCCGCCTGCCGACCGGGCCGCCTACCTGGGGGCACTGGCCGAAAGCGCCGGTCCTGACGACGAACCCTTTCTGGCGGAATGCGCACAAGACCGCCGCAAAGAGGTCCGGCAAGCCGCAACGGCGGTATTGTCGCTGATTCCGGGTTCCCGCGTTTCCACGCAGTTATTTGACTGGGCCTCCGGTTGCATCACCCTGAACAAAAGCCGGATCGAAATCCGCTTGCCGGCTGAAATTCCGGCAGACTCGGCCGATTTCGGGATCCTGCCCACGCCGGGGCCTAAAGGCGAAGGCCTGAAAGTGTCCTGGTTGCGCCAGCTCCTGGCCAATATTCCCCCCGGCAAATGGGAAACTTATTTCCAGCTGAATGCCCGGCAGATCCTCTCCGGGTTTGTGCAGGCAAAAAACAGCGATGCCTTCCTGTCCGGCTTTGCAACAGCCGCTGTCCGCTTTCGCCATTCAACCTGGGCCGAATCCTTTATTGATATCCGGTCCGAAGACATCTGGTCGGGGGAATCCGGAAAGAAACTGGCCAAACTGCTGACCGCGGAGGCGTTCAACCGTAAAACAATGGAATTGCTCCGGCAGGACCAGTTGCTGGCCGAGGGGCACCCGCTCACCTGGGTTTTGTGCCTGGCGGAGCATACCTGGGACAAGAACCTGACCCTTCGCCTCATTCGGCAATTCCAGGAACACCTTGCGACCACAAAGGTCTACAACTGGAGCAGTTGGCATTACCGGCGAATCCTGGAGGTTGCCGGATACAGATCAGACCCCGTATTGATGGAAGAATTGCGCAAAAACTGGCCGGTCCAATCACCCCTTTGGCAACGGTGGGAAGCCGAGGTCGAAAGAATGATGCAAACCATGCATTTCCGAAACAGGATGATCAGCGCGGCGAACGAGGTGAAATAAACTTTTTCTTACGAACAGTCATTCGTACTTTTGCATTTTGCAACCAACCGGCGTTATTAAAACCCAATTGGTGCTTTGAACAGATAAGAATCAAATGAGCCGATTTTACCCGCTCAGGGTCAAGGATATCCGAAAAGAAACCGGAGATTGCGTCTCTGTCTCGCTGGAAGTGCCCGCTGAGCTAAAGGATGCCTTTTCATTTACCCCCGGTCAATACCTCACTTTTCGGATCTTCGAAGAAGGGAAAGAGGTCCGCAGATCCTATTCCATTTGCAGCAGTCCTTACGAAAACGAGTGGCGGGTTGCCGTCAAAAGGATAGCATCGGGCAGTTTCACGACTTTTGTCCATGATGAACTGAAGGTCGGAGATACGCTTGAGGTCATGCCGCCGATGGGACATTTCGTACATGTGGTCGATCCGGCAAAATCAGGCCTCTACCTCGCTTTTGCGGCCGGCAGCGGCATTACGCCGGTGATGTCCATCCTGAAAAGTGTCCTGACCGGCGAGCCCAACAGCAAATTCATCCTTTTCTACGGCAACCGGAATACGGAAAATATCATCTTCCGGGAAGAGATCGAAGGCTTGAAGAACCTACACCTTGAGCGGTTCAGCGTGCACTACGTGCTCAGCCAGGAACATACCGGAAGCGAACTGTTTTCGGGCCGGATCGATGCAGATCGCTGCCGCAGATTCATGGCGGTATTGGTCGACCCGGCCGACGTGGAAGATGTCTTTCTTTGCGGCCCCTTTGAAATGATCCAGGATCTGAAAGGCGTTTTGCCGGACTTGGGCGTCCCGCTCAGAAAGATCCACCATGAGTTGTTCACAACAGGCGGCAAGTTGCCCCAGAAACCTGCAAAGGTTGAAAACAGCCCGGATATTGAATCCATCATTACCATACGCCTGGATGGGGCAACCACCGATTTTCCGCTCAACAGCAAGGGAGAAAGCATACTGGAGGCTGCCCTGAAGGCCGGCGCGGACCTACCGTTTTCCTGCAAAGGCGGGGTCTGCAGTACGTGTCGGGCAAAACTGATCGAAGGCTCGGTCGATATGGATGTCAATTGGGCGCTGGAGCAGGACGAACTGGAGGATGGGTATATCCTGACCTGCCAATCGCACCCGAAAACCAGCCGGGTAACCGTGGATTTTGATGTTTAACGATCCGAAGATAAATGGCCGGGAAAAGTAAAAGACAGATTATTCTGGAGGCTGCGGCCCGTTCTTTCAGGGACAAGGGTTACCAGGCCACTTCCATGCGCGACCTGGCCGACGCAATATCCCTGAAAGCCTCCAGCCTGTACAACCATATCGGCAGCAAACAGGAGATCCTCCGGGATATCTGTTTCGACAATGCCAATCGTTTTTTATCCGGTATGGATGATATTGACGGGCAAAATATCGGTCCGTTGGAAAAAATTAAAGCCCTGATCGAACTGCATATCCAGGTTGCAACGGAAGACATCACGTCCGTTACGGCATTCAACGACGAGTGGCGCCATTTGGAGGACCCCGATCTGTCGGCGTTCATCCAACTGCGGCGCAATTACGAGAACCGCTTCAAAAAGATCCTGGAGACAGGCATGCAAACGGGTGTTTTAACCCCTACGGATCCCACCGTTGCACTTTACACCCTCCTATCCTCCGTCCGGTGGTTGTACGATTGGTATAAACCGGAGCGCAAACCCGGCCTTGATTTGATCCGGCAACAGATTACCAGCCTTTTATTGAAGGGGTTGTGTCAATAATACCCCAGCAGATCGGTAATGTAGGCGCCTTTGTACCCTGCCTTGATCAATTCCTGCCGCAATTTCTCAGCGTCTTTCCGGTCGGTGAAACTTTCTCTGGATTCCACGACCCAAACCTCTTCACACGGGCGATAACGGGCTACAAGCTTGGGATGAAAGGTGTGGTCCTTCGGGTGGGAAAATTTCAGGATCGCAACCTGAACCTTATATTCAATAACCGGTTGGGTGGCAAATTCGGGTAACTTCGGCCGCGCGCCGTTTGCTGATGCACCTTTTTCATACACTACGGGCAAATCATCGCAATAAGCCGGTCTTTGCGCGCGGATCAGAAAGGGCAGGCACAGTACGAATACAAGTACGATGGTTGATTTGATTTTCATAGGACGGTTTTTTTATTTTTTACGGGCTGCAATGAGAATGTTTCATTCGCCCGGACTTATGAACCTCGCAAACGCTTTGACGAATTCCCGTAAATCAGGTCACAGGCTTTTTGTGCGCCCTCCGTCAATTACGATATTTGTCCCCGAAATATACGCCGCAGCCGGCGTTGCAAGAAAGGCAATGACGCCCCCGACCTCCGCCGGAGCGGCAAACCGGCCGGCCGGCACTTCGCTGACCATGCTGGCAATGATCGCCTCCTTGGGTTCTCCGGTCCGGTCGGCACGGGCCTGAATGATTTCCGTCAACCGGTCCGTTTTGGTAAACCCGGGTAAGACGTTATTGACCGTGATGCCGAAAGGGCCGACTTCCGTTGCCAGGGTTTTAGCCCAGTTGGCCATGGCTGCCCGGACGGTATTCGAAACCCCCAGGCCTTCTATAGGTTGTTTAACCGAGGTGGAGATAATGTTGATGATCCTGCCGTAACCGGCGTTTTTCATGCCGGGCAGGACCGACTGGGTGAGCAAATGACTGCAGATGAGGTGGTTGTGAAATGCTTGTTCGAACTGTGATGTCAAGGCTTCCGTGATAGGGCCGCCGGGAGGGCCGCCTGTGTTGTTCACCAGGATGTGAATCGGTTTTTGAAGCGTTAAGCCCTTGATCTTTTTTTTCAAATCCGCGCTATGTGTAAAATCGGCCTGCAGGAAATCATGCCGTTGGCCCTTGGTGGTATCCAGGGATTGGACCATGTCAGAAAGGATGGCTGCCGTACGCGCCACCAACGTCACATTGGCGCCGAGCCTGGCCAGCTCTATGGCAGCTGCTTTCCCGATTCCTTTGCTGCTGCCGCAAACCAGGGCGTTTTTATTTTTGAGATTTAAATCCATACCCGAACGGTTGAAATTTTTTACTTTTCAGCCGAAAATTACTATCTTTTGATATTTTTAATGAACCTTAGGCGTGTTAATCCTTAAGATGTTGCAAAATAATTGATTATGAAACCTGGAAAACCGTTCAACCTGAAAAAATGGATAGAGGAAAACCGCCATTTGCTTAAACCGCCTGTCGGCAACCAGCAGGTTTATAAAGGCAATGACGACTATATCGTGATGGTGGTCGGCGGCCCCAACGGGCGCAAGGACTACCACTGGGAAGACGGTGAAGAGCTTTTTTACCAACTGGAAGGGGACATTACCCTGAAAATCATCCACGAAGACGGTACCCCCGAAGATATACCGATCCGGGAAGGCGATATGTTCCTGTTGCCGCCCAGGATTCCCCACTCGCCCCAACGCCCGGCCAATACGGTCGGCCTGGTGATCGAACGTTACCGGAAGCCCGGAGAAGAGGATAAACTGATGTGGTTTTGCGAAAACTGCCACAACAAACTCCATGAAGCCAGCTTTGAAATGACGGATATCGTCAATCAGCTGCCGGTTGTCATCCGCAATTTCATGGACTCCGAGGCTCACCGGACCTGCAGCAATTGCGGCGCCGTAATGCAAAAAGTTTAATTACCCTGCCGATTAAACCGGATTTCCTCCAGCCCGGTCACAGGAACAGGCAGGCTGAAACCAAACATGAAAAAAGAGACCAAGACCTACTTTGCTTCCGATTTTCACCTGGGCATTGACGCGCGGCAGACCAGCAAGGACCGCGAAGCCCTGATCGTGCGCTGGCTGGGGCAGGCGGCACAGGATGCGGAAGCCATTTACCTTGTCGGTGACGTTTTCGATTTCTGGTTCGAATATCCTAGCGTGGTTCCGAGGGGTCATATCCGCCTGCTGGGCAAACTCGCCGAAATCCGGGATGCGGGCATTCCCATTTACTTTTTCACCGGCAACCACGATATGTGGGTATTTCGTTTTTTTGAAGACGAGCTCGGCATACCGACCTACCGCAAGCCCATCATCCGCGAGATTCACGGTAAAACCTTTTTCATCGGTCACGGCGACGGACTCGGCCCCGGCGATTTTGGCTACAAATTCATCAAAAAGGTTTTCGCCAACCCGGTCTGCCAATGGGCGTTTGCCCGGCTGCACCCTAATTTTGCATTCCGCCTGGCCCGGTACTGGTCCGGTAAAAGCCGGGCTGCCGGCAAAGAAGATATCCGCTTCCTCGGCCCGGAAAGGGAATGGCTGATCCAGTACGCCAACCGCAAGCTCGACACCCACCAAGTCGATTACTTCGTATTCGGCCATCGGCACCTGCCCATCGACTATACGCTAAAAGACGGCAAAAGCCGTTATATTAACCTGGGAGAATGGATGAATTTCAACTCCTACGCCGTTTTTGACGGTCGCGATCTTCAGCTTGCTTTTTTTGAAAATGAGAACGGGCAGATCTTTGGACAGCATTAAAGTTTTTCTTTTCGGGCTCTGGCTCCTGCTGGGTGCAACAAACCTGCAGTCCCAGGAAAATGCGCCGGTTGCCGATACCATCAAAGGGGCTTTCGCTGCTTTCTCTACCGACCGGTTGGGCAATATCTATGCCGTATCCCAAAACCAGGAATTGATCAAGTTTGACGCTGACGGCCGGGAGTTGTTCCGGTACAGCAACAAAACGCTTGGCCGCCTGGAACAAATCGATGCCTCCAACCCCTTTACCGTTCTCCTGTTCTACGCCGATCAGCAAACCATCATCCTGCTCGATCGAACCCTGAACGAACGAACCAGGTTGGTCCTGTCTGCTACCGGCCTGGATCAGGCGGAACATATCGCGCTGGCCGACGACAACCTCATCTGGGTATTCGACGAGGCCGACGGCAAATTGAAGAAGATCGACCCGGAAGGAAACATCACGGCCGAAAGCGACGACCTGCGCCAACTGACCCGGTTTGCCGTACACCCCGATCAATTACTCGTCCAGGGCAATCTCCTGTGGTTGAATCAACCGGATCAGGGCATTCTGGTTTTTGACCGGCGCGGCCGGCTCGAAAGCATTTTACCGGTCAAAAATGCCTTTATCGCTTCGATCCTGGACAAAAAACTGCTGGTTTATCAGGATAATGTATGGAAAATTTACCTCGACGAAGCTGATCTGGGAACTCCTCTTTTCACTCGTTTTGTTATCACTGACACACCGCATTCGTTGCGGGTAACCCAAAACCGATTAGTGTATCTGGATCGGGGGCAGATCATCCGGCTTACCCTTTCGCGTTAACAAATTGAAGCGAAGTCGCTATCTTGCCGCCCGGCAATCGAATGATTCATTTTAAAAGCATCCATGCTGCAAGGAACCGTTATTAAATCAACCGGAAGTTGGTACCAGGTCCGCCTGGAATCCGGCGAGGTCCTGCCTTGCAGGATTGTGGGCAAGATCCGGCTGGAAGTCGAAAAACTGACCAATCCCGTTGCCGTCGGCGACCAGGTGGAACTGACCCTTGAGCCGGGCGAAGAGCGCACGGGAGCCATCCGGAATATCCTCCCCAGGAAAAACTATGTGGTACGCCAAAGCCCCCGGAAAAAACACGAACTCCACCTGCTGGCCAGCAATATCGACCAGGCGATCGTGCTTGTCACCATCACCAACCCCAACCTTAAGGTCGGCTTCATCGATCGTTTTCTGCTGATGACCGAACCGTACGAGATCCCCACCGTACTCATCATGAACAAATCGGACCTCTATGAAGAGGAAGACATGGAACTGTACGAAGGGTTGAAGTTCATGTACGAGCGGATCGGCTACAAAACCATGCTGACCTCCGCAGTTGACGGCACTGGTCTGGATGAACTGCGCGAATTACTGACCGGTAAGGTAACCCTGATCGGCGGTCAGTCCGGCGTCGGAAAATCGACCCTGATCAATACCATCCAACCGCAACTCGACCTGCGCACCGGCGAAATATCGGATTACTCCGGCAAAGGGCAGCACACCACCACCTTCGCGGAAATGTACGAGCTCGATTTCGGCGGCGCTATCATCGACACCCCCGGCATCAAAACGCTTTCCTTCAACAACCTGGAACCGATGGATGTAGCCCACAACTTCCGGGAGTTCTTCGAACGGTCGGAGGATTGCCGCTTCGGCGGCGCTTGCCTGCACCGCAACGAGCCCGGTTGTGCTGTAAAAGAAGCCATAGAAAACGGAGAGATCAGCGAGTTGCGATACCAGAACTATCTGGTCATCCTCGACGAGATCGAAGACCAGAATTATTGGGAACGGCATAAAAACTGATATGCGATACCAGAGCCGCATGCGCAACTACAGAAGCCGCCGGGAAAAACTCAGTACGGCTTCACGAAACGTGAAAGTGATCCTGATCTTTTCCCTGATCGGCGCATTCTTTTGGGTAATCAAGGAATGGCAGGGGATATGGGATTGGTTTAGACTAAAATTTTTTTATTGATTTATCCGGGCCGAAAAAGAGCCTTTTTCAAAAATTACCCTTGCATCCTCGCCAGCTTCAAGATAATAAGAATTGACTATTGAGGTGGAATCCACTGCAAACTCAAGATGAAAACTGCCGGATACCATTCCCTTTTTCTCGTCCAGATAATTGATCTCTACCTGGTTAACGAGGGCATCATCGTCAATTCGCCACGTGCCTGCATCCAAATCTCCTTCAAGGAATACATAATACCTGGCGGTTACGCCTCCGCCCCCGGGATCACCGGGCTGTACCCGGTATACACCCACTTTTTTAGGGATCCCGGAAACATATGCGGATTCCCGCCTGAATTTGGCGTCATTGTAATAACTAAAGGAAAGTCCAATGGTCTCTCCTGTTTTTGAATCGACGCCGGCCCGGGCTTCAGCATTCCAGTAAACCCCGTTTTTCAATGCCGCTGAAATATGCCGGGGTTGGGGAAGCTCCTTTTTTACACATCCGGAAAAGAGGAGATAAACGATGGGCAAAAGACTTGAGTACTTCATGGGAATGGCGTTTTTTTCTTTTGGATTTGAATCTTTCGAAGAGGCGGCGGACCTGATTGAAATCAATCAGGTCCGGCGCCTGCGTCAATCTATTTTATCTCCGCGATTTTTGTATAAAACACGCCGTCGCTGAAGGAGATCCTGGTATTTTCTCCGCTTTCGTAATAGCGGCTGTCGATCGTTGTAGAATCAATGGAAAACTCCAAATTAAATGTGCCCGACACCTCTCCTGTTAATTCATTCAGATAACTAATTTCTACCTCGCTTTCAATGGTATCTTCTTCAACAAACCATGTACCCGCTCCTAAATCTCCATCATCAATATAGGCAAAATAGTTTGCCCCTGTTTTTTTATCGTCCACAAAAGAAAAAGAATTTTTTACAGCGTATTTTCCAATTTTTTTAGGAATCTTAAAAATTCCCAGATGCCCCCTTTTTAAACCCGCTCCATTAAAATAATCCATAGCGATCAAGAGATAAACCTCCGAACTATATGCGTATATTTTGGCTTCCCATGGTTCGCCGTTTTTTAAGGCTGTTGCTGTACCGGAATAGGGCAATCCTTCTTCTGCCACAGGTTCTTTTCTGCACGAAAGAAAGATTGCGGTGAATATGGAAATATAAATAACCGTATTTTTCATTGTTGGATGATTAGTTTGTGAACAAAAATTTCATCGCCGATCTTTACCTTAACCAGGTAAAGGCCTGAGTGGAGATTTCCGGTTTCAAGCGGGATAAAATGAAGCCCGGTGAGCAGTCGGAATACCTGTGCCTGCTCAATACCCACCATACCTCACCGTCACATTCTTCGGCTCCGTAAAGAACCGCATAGCTTCCCACCCGCCTTCGCGCCCCACGCCTGAGTTTTTCACCCCGCCGAAGGGCGTACGCAGGTCGCGCAGCATCCAGCAATTGATCCAGACAATACCCGCCTGGATCTGTTCGGCCATCCGGTGTGCGCGGTTCAGGTCGCGGGTCCAGAGTGTGGAAGCCAGGCCGTATTCGGTGCCGTTGGCAAGGGCAAGGGCTTCCGCTTCATCCGTAAAAGGCTGGATGGTGACCACCGGGCCGAAGATCTCTTCCTGGTTGCAGCGGTGATGCAATTCCAGGCCCTCAACCACGGCAGGCGTGATGAAATACCCGTCTTTGAGGTCGCCGGACAGTTGCAACCGTTCACCGCCGCAGAGCACGCGGCCGCCTTCTTCGCGAGCCAGGTCCAGATAGCCGCTTACCTTATCGAGGTGTTGCCGGGATACCAGGGCTCCTTGCTGCGTATCGGGATGCATCGGATCACCGACCACCAACTGCCTGGTCCGCCGTACCAATTCATCGCGGAAACGCTCGTACAGCGGTTTTTCCACGTAGATCCGCGACCCGCAGAGGCAAATCTGGCCGTTATTGGAAAACGACGACCGGATGGTGGTCCGCATCATGTCCTCAAAATCGCAATCGGCAAAAATGATATTAGGGTTTTTCCCGCCCAGCTCCAGGGAAAGTTTTTTGAACATGGGCGCCGCCGTCCGGGCCAGTATGCGGCCGGTTTGTGTGCCGCCGGTGAAGGAAACAGCCTTGATGTCCGGATGTTCGACGATGGCTTGCCCCACGCGCGGCCCCAGGCCGTGCAGAATATTGAGCACCCCCGCCGGCAGTCCGGCATCGTGCGCTGCCTGGGCCAGCAACCAGGCGGTCATGGGTGTCAATTCGGACGGTTTTCCCACCACGCAATTACCGGCGGCCAGTGCCGGTGCAATTTTCCAGGTGAAGAGGTACAGCGGCAGGTTCCAGGGCGATATGCACCCGACCACGCCGATGGGCTGCCTCAGGGTATAATTGATGGCAAGCCCTTCCATATTATGGGACTCCGAACCGAACTGAACGGCTGCCGTGGAAAAGAACCGGAAATTCGAAACGGCGCGGGGGATGTCCACCGACCGGGCCAGTGTGAGCGGCTTCCCGGAGTCAATGCTTTCTGCCAGAGCGAAGGCATCCAGGCGTTCCTCGATCAGATCGGCGATCCGGGCCAGCATCCGGCTCCGCCCTTCGCGACCCAGGCTCTGCCATTCCGGAAAAGCAGCCTGTGCGGCGTCGACAGCGGCGGCAACATCTACAGAATCCGAATCGGGGAGCTGACTGTAGACCTGCCCGGTAGCCGGCTGATAATTATCCAGGCAGTTGCCCGTAGCAGCCGGCAGGAAAGCCCCCTTGATATAGTTTTGAATGATCGTCATAGCCCATGATTCTATTGGTCAGGATTGAAACCGGGATTATTGGTTCAAAAACGGGTTGTTTTTCCGCTCAAAGCCGATGGTTGTCGACCGCTCATGGCCGGGGTAAACCACCACATCATCCCCCAGGGGGAATAATTTTTCCCGGATGCTTTCAATGAGCGTATCGAAATCCCCGCCGGGCAGGTCCGTACGGCCGATGCTGCCGTAAAACAGCACGTCGCCGGCGATCACAAACCGGTCTTCGCGGCAAAAGAACGACAGGCTGGCGGGCGAGTGCCCCGGTGTAAACAGGGCTTCAAGCCGGGTATTGCCGAACTCGATCGCATCACCTTCCTGGATGAAAAGTTTGGGCCACGGCGAGGTTTTCCCCGGGGGCATGCCGAACATCATAGCCGATTGGGGGGCAAATTCAAGCACCTTCAGTTCGCCCGGATGAATTTCAAGGTCAAGGCCATAGGTTTCCGCCACCAGCGCATTGCCGAAAATATGATCCAGGTGGCAATGAGTGTTGATCAGGCGGACCGGTTTCAGTTTCAGTTCCGCGATCTTCCCAATCAACTCCTGCTCTTCTTCCGGGTAATAGCACCCTGGGTCAAATACGGCGCATTCACCGGTTTCGTCGTACACCAGGTAGGTATTCTCCCGAAAGTCGTTAAAAGTCATACAAACAACACTTGCCATACTTTCTGCGTTTTGCCAATCAGGGCCCGTAGCATCCAAACATCGGCCGATTCATAGGAAAATCGGTAAAAATTTCGTCTTTTTTTTGATAAGAGGAATATTTTTCTGCTCCGAAATCCTGAAAATGTTGTTAATTTAAGAGGCGATTTTGTTTCCTGGCAAAAGTAAAGATTATTTCACGGAAACCAGGCCGTAAGGCAGGCCTCCGGGCGCCGCTAAAAACAAGGTTTATCCTATGCGCAAACAAATCTACTTCATACCAGTTCTCTCTTTATGCCTGCTGGCATCGGCGGTTACCGCCCAGGTCAGTCAGGTGAAATTCGGCAAGAACAGGGTTCAATACCATCGCGATTTCGACGAATGGTCCCAATACGAAAGCGATAACTTCATCACCTACTGGTACGGTGTGGGCCGGAATGTAGGCCAGTTTGTCGTACAAATGGCCGAACAGGATTTTGCCCAGATCCAGAGCGTGCTCGAGCACCGGGTGAATGAAAAACTCCAGATCATCGTTTACGCCGACCTGACGGACCTCAAACAAAGCAACATCGGGAACGAAGAAGCCTTTACCAATACGGCCGGTCAGACCAAGATCGTCGGCAACAAGGTCTTTGTCCATTTCAACGGCGATCACAATGACCTGCGGCGCCAGATCCGCGAAGGTATCGCATCCGCTTATCTGGAAGCTATGCTCTTCGGGGCCAACCTCCAGGAAATCGTGCAGAACGCCGTAATGCTCAACCTGCCGCCCTGGTTCAAACAAGGCCTGGTAGCTTATATCGGCGAACCCTGGAATACAGAACTTGACAACGAACTTCGCGATGCCATGCTGAGCGAAGACTACGAAGGTTTTGACAAGCTGGCCGAAGAAAACCCGAAACTGGCCGGCCATTCCCTCTGGTATTTTGTCGGGGAAAACTACGGTATCGCAACCTTGTCCAACCTGCTTTACCTCACCCGGATCAACCGGAGCATCGACCTGGGCGTGGTTTATGCCTTCGGCAGCCCCCTGGAAACCGCCCTGCAGGCCTGGGAAGTCTTCTTCCTCCAGCGCTACCGGATCGACGCCTCCATGCGGGCCATGCCCGAGCTGCAGCCGATCCCGTTCAAAAACAAGCGCAACCTCCCGGTCAGTCAGCTCAAAATCAGCCCCAACGGCCAGCAGATCGCTTTTGTCACCAATGAAATCGGCAAATACAAGGTATACCTCCAGCATCTCGGGGACAACGAGAAAAAGGTATTGCTGAAAGGCGGTTTCAGAAATGCTTTCCAGGCTACGGATTACAATTACCCGCTGGTTGCCTGGAATCCGAACGGACAGGAAGTAGCCGTCATTTACGAAAAACGCGATATTATCAAACTGCTGACCTACAACCTGACCACCCATAAAAAAGAGGTTTCCGAACTCGCTCCGGATTATCAGCGCATATTCAGCTTCGATTATATCAACCCGGGGCAAATGCTCTTCTCCGCGGAAGTGCAGGGGTATTCCGATATCTTCTTGTATTACCCGGTGACCCGCCAAAGCCAGCGCATTACCCAGGATTTTTACGACGACCTGGATGCCTCCTACGTAAAACTGGGGCGCAAGAAGGGCATCCTCTTTGCCAGCAACCGGCCGGATTCGATCCTGAAGCCGGAAAGACTGGATTCGATCCTTCCCATCGGCCCAAAGGACATTTTCTTTTATAATCTGGAAACGGAAAGCCCTGAACTGGTACGGGTTACCCACACGCCCTTTGCCGATGAACGCCAACCCGTTCAGGCCGATTCTTCCCGGTTCGCCTATATCAGCGACCAATCGGGCATTTTCAACCGGGAACTCGGCTATCTGGAAGAATATGTCCACCATTACAATCAGATCATCGTATTCAAGGATGGTACGGAAATAAAAATAAATGCCGATTCCACCCTTGCCGACCTGGACATGGAAACGGTGGATACCATCTTTACCGTTCCTGTGGTCAAGGACCGGGCGGTGACGCACCCCAACACAAATTATAATCGCAATATCCTCGAACAACACGCGGCGCCCCGCAAAAGCAGGATTACCGAACTCATATTCAACCAGGGTGCATATCGCATGTATTACGGCGATCCCGAAATGTCGACCAATATAGAGCAACCGGCTACCATCTTCTCCACCCAACAAAGCGAGGCCGCCGGCAGGCAAAAAAACAGCGAAGGCAAACACCGGCGCGAAGGACATCAGGTGCTGGAAGAATCGCCGTCAAGGAACCCCTCGGAAACCGACCTGCCTGCGGAGAAGCAGGATACCGGAATGGTATATAATTTCCTGTTCCAAAGCGAATTCGAAGTAGATGAGGAACAGTCGCCTACCCTGCAGCAATCCGTCCAGGTGATCCGCCCGGCCCAGGATTCAACGGCTGAGGATCGGCCGACAACCTCCAGGCCGCTATTCCAGACCCGGGCGCTTTCCCTCTCCTCCAGGTCCGGAGAGCCGGCAATTTACCGCTTCCGCCCGGGGCGGATCACCCCTTACAGGCTTCAGTTCAGAACGGATTTTGTGACCACCCAGATGGATAACAGCCTTTTATTCGACGGGCTGGACAGCTATCAGGCCAATCCCGACGGATTCAACTATCCGCCCATGGGCATCCTGCTGAAAGCGAACTTCAAGGATCTTTTTGAAGATTATGAAATTGAAGGCGGAGTCCGCATACCGACAACCTTCAACGGTACGGAATACTTTTTAACCGTCCAGGACAAGAAAAAGCGATTGGACAAGATCTTCGCCATCTACCGCCGCAACCAGCGATTCATCGGCGAAGGTACCATCGTCCCCACCCGCCGCGAAGTGAATGTGCTGCTCGGCCAGTTCGGCGTGCGCTATCCGTTGGATATATTCCGAAGCCTGCGCGCTACGGCTACGCTGCGAAGGGACCGGATCATGTTCCTGGCCACCGACGATCAGTCACTGAAAAAACCGGTGAGCAATGAACAACGGGCCGGATTGCGCCTGGAATACGTTTTTGATAACACCCTGGATATGGGCGTGAATCTTAAAAACGGCTCCCGGTACAAGCTTTATGCGGAGATCGTCAAGCGGTTTGAACTGGGCTTCAAAGAGCGGATCACCCTTGACTTCAACAAAGGCTTCATGGGTGTCCTCGGTTTTGATGCTCGCCACTATCAACGGCTCGACAAACTGTCCATCCTGGCGCTGAGGGTGTCGGGGGCTACCTCCTTCGGCTCTGAGAAGATCCTGTATTCATTGGGCGGCGTAGACAACTGGTTGTTCTACAATTTCGACAAGAGCATTCCTACGCCGGGCGGAGAAGATGTAGCCTATGTGACCCTGGCGCCGAACCTGCGCGGCTTCAGCTCCAACATCCGTAACGGCAACACTCACCTGCTGCTCAATGCCGAACTGCGGTCGCCGGTATTCCGGTACTTTGCCCCCAGGGTACGGTCCTCATTCCTGCGCAATTTCCAGGTGGTCGGCTTCTTTGACGTCGGTACGGCCTGGGTAGGCAACTCTCCGTACAGTTCCGAAAACCCGCTGAACACGACCACCTTCACACAGGGGGATCTGGTTTCCATCAAAGTGACCTATTTCCGCGACCCTATTGTAGCCGGCTACGGTGTGGGTGTCCGGAGTACCTTGTTCGGGTATTTTGTCCGGGCTGATTACGGCTGGGGCATTGAAACCCGCAAGGTGCAAAAACCCAAATTTTACGTCGCGTTCGGTACGGATTTCTGACCTGCTCAATGGACCTGGATAAAGTTGATGACGCCATCCATCCAGGTTTTTTGATCGTCCCACATCGACATATGGCTGCCGTTGGGGCAATAGAGGTAGGTTCCGTCTTTTACCTGGGTCGCCATCCGTTTCATATGCTCGGGGTCCATGGTGTCGTATTGCCCGCCGATCGTCAGGGTCGGTACGGTTATTTTGGGCAAATCTGCGGTCCGGTCCCATTTTTCGAGCTTCCCGGACAGGCCGAATTCACTCGGGCCCTGCATGGTTACATACAAGCTTTGGTTCAGTTTTGCGAATGACCGCAATATGGGCTCCGGCCAATCTTCGATGGGTATTCTGCAGATATGTTCTGCATAAAAATTGGGCATCAGCAATTCCATGTACTTGGGGTTACCGAAGTCATTATTGGCTTCCAGCATTCTGATCGTATCCAGCACCTCCGGTTTCAGCTGCTTTGCCAGCACTTCATCCGCATATTTGTCGTATTCCGGCGCGCTTGCCATCATATTGGAAATGATGAGGCCCTTGAGGTTGTCCTGGTACTTCAGCGCATATTCCATCGCCAGAATACCGCCCCAGGAATGCCCGAGCAGGAAAAAATTATCCTGATTCAGCCCGAGCGCCTTGCGCACCTGCTCCAGTTCGCCCACAAACCGCGGCAGATCCCAGAAACTGACGTCATCGGGGTTATCCGAATTTCCGCTTCCCAATTGATCGTAATAAATCAATTCAATCCCTTCTTTCGGGAAAAAGCTTTCCAGGCATTCGAAATATTCGTGTGTGGCGCCCGGTCCGCCATGGAGCAACAGCAGTTTGTGGGTAGGGTTGTTCCCGATGCGCTTGGTCCAGACATGGAAGGTTTTTCCCATTGTTTCGATGGGAATGACCTGTACGCCGCCCGATTGTACGCCGTCGCCAACCGGTGACAGATAAGCATTCAGGTCAATTTCCGTACTGTGGGTCTCCTGAGCGGTGTTATTACATGCCTGAAACGATAAGGCAAGCAGGAGAAGTACCAGGTGCTTTTTAATTGGTCTTGTCATGGTAAAGCGGTTAAATCAATGATAGTTTGTATTTTGGACAAAGTAAATGCACAGGTTTATCCAAATTTATGATCTTTTTTTGTTCACCCCTGTTCATTTTCCGCCTTTTCCCTGTTATCATCCGTTTTTTCGTGTAAACTGCATCTTATTCATCGATCAAAGCCGCTCAAACTTATGAAATTCCGAATCGCACAGCTTTGCAGCTCTTTTCTGCTGATCGCATCAGGCTGGAATTATTCCGCAAATGCCCAGTCGTTCTTTTTCGGCGCCGACCTTTCCTATGTCAATGAAATGGAGGATTGCGGGGTCGTGTATAAAGAAGATGGGGCAGCCAAAGATCCCTATCAGATCTTCGCCGACCACGGATGCAATCTGGTCCGGCTGCGGTTGTGGCATACGCCGTCGTGGTACGATGACCTGAATGCCGGCAAACGGTATTCCGACCTGCACGACGTCCGCAAGAGCATCATGCGTGCCAAGGCTGAAGGCATGAAGGTCCTTCTCGATTTTCACCTGTCGGATACCTGGGCCGACCCGGGCCGTCAGTTGGCGCCGGCCGCCTGGTTGGGGGTCATCGACAACCTGCCTTTGCTCAAGGATTCGCTTTCCAATTATATCTCCAAAACGCTGCTGACGCTGGATGACGACGGGCTGCTGCCGGACATGGTCCAGATCGGCAACGAAACCAACCGGGGCATCCTGCTTTCGCCTCAGGTCAATGACAGCGGCTGGGTGCTCGACTGGAACCGGAACAGCCAATTGTTCAAAGCAGCCATCGCTGCGGTCCGTTCGGTGGAGAGCGCCCGCGGAAAACCGATAAAAGTCGCGCTGCACATTGCCGGCCCGGCGGATGCGGGTTGGCTGATGCAGGGATTCTGGAGCAACGGCGTCACTGATTTTGACATCATAGGTTTGTCCTACTATTGGGCGTGGCACAAACCGACAACCATCGCGGATGCCGGAAATGTAGTGACGCAATTGCGGCAGCTTTACCCCGGAAAGGATGTCATGATCTTTGAAACTGGCTATATCTGGACGACGCAATCCAACGACAATGCTGCCAATATCATTTCCGAAGTCAATCCGGATTTCGCGCCCGCCAGTCCGGAAAACCAGAAAGCGTGGTTGATCGCCCTTACTCAGGAAATGATCAATAAAGGCTGCAAGGGGGTTATTTATTGGGAACCTGCCTGGGTTTCTTCACCATGCTGGACCCAATGGGGCCAGGGATCGCACCAGGAACACGCTGCTTTTTTCGATTTCGACAGCAACCTGTTGCCCAACGGCGGCATGTTCTGGATGTCGCACAATTACGACAACCTGGTCGATGTTCACGACCCGGCCGGCCGTCCTGAAATGCGCGTACAGCCCGACAGCAGCCACCGGACCTTGAACATCGATATTGCAGGGTTGGCGTTCGAAAAGGAGGTTACCGTCCGGTTATTCGGTCCGGATGGAAAAATTGCGGCGAGCCGGCGTTTTTCCGGCGTTTCAGCGGCGCCGTTTTCCCTTCAGTTGCCCTTGCCCCGGTTGCCCGCAGGAATTTACTACGCATGCCTGTATACCGGCCCGCGATTGGCCATTTCCACCAAAGTCTGGCTGAATCAGAAATAAATATTTCAACTCCCGGTTAAAATTCGATGGCCTGTGGAAATCATTTATCCACAGGCCATCGGATTTTATGCGGTTTGTATACCTGACGATCCGCTAGTTAAAAGAATATTCTCCGGTATTCACATTGAAGGTGATGGTATACGTCCCCGCCGTAACCGGAATATTGGGTCCGTCCTGGGTGCCGGTCCCGGAGGGGAAAGCGGCGCCGCCCCAGTTGAAGGTCCAGTCATCGTTGGCCCTGAACTTGGCTTCGCCGTCGGTCAGGGTCAGCGTTCCGGTTACGATCGCCGGGTTACCGGCATCAACATCCAGGTTGGTATCCGTATCCCAGCCGCCGGCAGTAGCCGATCCGATCAGGCCGATCGATGCCGGTGCGAAGCTGTACGCTCCGGTCAGGGAATTGAACGTGACCAGGTAAAGACCGGCAGCAACAGGAATGTTTGCGCCGTTCTGGGTACCGGTACCGCTCGGGAAATCCCCGGCGCCCCAGTTGACATCCCAGGCATCATTGGCGCGGAATTTCGCCTCGCCGGCTATCAGGCCGACGACAAGGCTCCAGGTACCGTCGCCGTTGTCCTTCATGTTGGTATCCGTGTCCCAGCCGCCCGGCGTAGCGGAGCCTATGAGACCGACCGTGGTGATGCCGGCATCCACTTCAAAGTTGTAGGCGCCGGTGCTCGGCGTGAAGGTTACCTTGTAGTGGCCGGCCGGAACCGGAATATTGGGCCCGTTCAGGGTACCGGTGCCGCTGGGGAAGTCGCCGGCCCCCCAGTTGGTATCCCAGCTGTGGTTGGCGCGGAACTTGGCTTCACCGTCAACCAGGTCCATGGTGACTTCAAAGGTGCCGTCGCCGTCCGGGTCGGTCATATCCGTATCGGTATCCCAACCGCCGGGCGTAGCGGAGCCGATAATGCCGATGGCCGGGAATTTGACGAATTCATAGGTATATTCCAGCGTCTTGTCGTTGAAGGTGATCTTGTAGAACGCTTCTCCTTGCGGCGCCGAGAAGACGATGTTGGAACCGAATTCATCGGCTTTGCCGTCCAGTTCGTTGTCACCCCAGTTCCTGCCCATGAAGGTCGGGTATTCCGCAAATTTGAAGGCGACACCCGGTTTCAGCTGCACCTCGTTGAGCACCCAGGTATTGTCGGCTACCAGGTTGAACTTATAGTCGCCGCCCTGGAAAGCATTGAATTCGCCCAACAGGTAAAGCCCGCTGATATTGGTAGCAAAAATGACCGCGGGAGAAATAGTGTATCGCAACGTCTGGTCATTAAAGCGAATGTTGACCAGACCGGTCGGGCTGCAGGCGGAGTTAGGTCCGCCGCCGGTGGTATTTATGACAAGACCATCGCAATCAGAGTCACCCCAGTCCTGATCGCACCAGTTTTCGCAGTTCTTCAGTTTCCACTCGCCGCCGTCCATATTCACGCCCAGCAATTCCCAGGTATAATCGGCCACCAGGGTGAATTCATCAGCGCCCCAGCCGTTGTAGCCGCCGGAGAGGTACATATGGTCGTTATTGGCTGCAAAAGGCAGGTTGGAGATCTCAAAGGTACTCGTCGTATTCGTGGTCTGCCCTTTGGCGTCCGTTACGGAAATGGTAATGGTATAGCTGCCCACATCCAGGGAAGAGGCGTTGAAGGAACTGCCTGCGATCAGGATGAAATCCTCTGTGCCGGACAGGCTTTTGGTGGCTGTAGCCAGCTGGGTGGAGGCGGCGTCGGTCAGCGTAACGGTTCCTTCCGAAAGCGGAGAAACGGTCCCGTCGGCAAATTCAACCTTGACATCAAAATCGCCTTTCACAACCTTGCTGGCGTTGGCCGGCGTAATGCTGAGGATCCCCGGAGGGAAATCCGTCAATGCGGCGACATCGATCTCTTCCTTCGTACAGGAGAAGAGCACAATGACGCTGATAAGGGGTAGTATGAATTTAAAGATATTTTTCATGACTTGTGTTTTACCTGGTTCAAAAATCAATATCCGTCGTTTTGTCTCAACTTCGGATTGGCAAGAATGTCAGAAGACGGAATGGGAAACAGGTTGCGGTAAGCATCCGTGGTTTTTCCTTCCTTGACGCCGCCTTTCCACGGCCAGATCCCATTGGTGGAAAATTGGTTGAAACGAATCAGGTCGGTCCGCCTGTGGCCTTCCCAATAAAGCTCCCGGCCGCGTTCATCCAGGATGAAATCGAGCGTGAGATCAGCTGCCGTAATATTGCCGGTCGAATCGTTGTAAGCCCGTTTGCGCAGCAGGTTGACGTAATTGAGCGCGGTACCTGCATCACCGCCGGTACCGCCCCTCAGTACGGCTTCGGCGTACATCAGGTAGGCATCAGCCAGCCGGAACATCGGGAAGTCCGTATCCGGGTGCGTCAGGTCGGATCCGGCTACGCCGTCCCGGGTCATGTTCGTGTATTTGGGCATGGCATAACCGTCGTTGAAATTGCTGACGTCGTTAATTTCTTTGGTTTGACCGTCCGTATAGAAAATTGCACGCTCATCGATATCTCCGGAAATATCGGAAAACAAGTCAACAAAAGCACTGGTAGTCCGCAATCCGGACCAGCCGCCTGTCACTCCATACGTTGGTGGATCCATACTTCCGCCGATAGCTGCATGGACTAAATAAGTCGTCCCCCCCCAAGTTTCGGTATTCTTACCGTCAAAAGGAATGGCAAAAATGACTTCCTTGGACTGGTCGTTGTCCGCAATAAACAGGTCCTGGTAATTTTCTTCCAGGGTGTATGCGCCGGAATCGATGACTTTTTTGCAAGCGGCAACGCATTCCGTATACTTCGGCGTTCCGGCGTATACTTCGGCGTTCAGGTAGATTTTAGCCTGGAGCATCCACAGGGCGGCGCGGTCAGCCCGGCCGTATTCATTCTGCCCGGGTGCGGCCATATCGCCTTCAATCGCTTTCAGCTCGCCGTCGATATAGTTAAAAATATCTGCACGGTTGCCCTGGGCAGGCGGTTCTGAGCCGATGGCTGATTCTTCCGTATAGAAAGGCACGTTACCGAACAGGTCGATGGCATGCCAGTAAGCCAGCGAGCGGAGGAACCTGGCTTCAGCCCGGTAGGTAACAACTTCCTTGCGGGTGTCTTCGCTGACATTCCTTTCATCCAATTTGGCGTCGGTCGTCTCCCGGAGGAACTCGTTGGCCTGGGAGATCAGGAAGAAGATCCGGTAGTAAACGGCCCGTCCGAACTGGTTGGCGGAGGTCCATACGTGGTTGTGAAGATCCTGAATGCCTTCGTCGCCCCAACCGATAACGGCTTCATCAGTAGGGAGCTCTTCCAGCTGCCAGAGTTGGCGCAGGTAGTTGGAGAAACCTTCGTCGAGGCTGGAGATATCGGTATTGCCCGCAGGGCCTTGCTGGCCTGTTACGGCAATACTGGCGTATACCTTGGCCAAAAATGCGCGGTAGGCGGATTCATCCTTAAAAAGCGCCGAAGCAGTCGTACTGCTTTTGGGCTGGAGATCCAGGTCCGTACAGGCGGCCAGGAAGAACAGCCCAAGTACCAGCGCGAAATTCAATATTTTTTTCATTTCATTTATCTTTTGAAGAGCCTTATGGTTATGACGCTAAGGCCTTGTTGAATAAATAAGATCGCTTACAATCCCAGGCTGAGGCCGAATACAAAAGCCCTGGACCGCGGATAGAGCCGGTTGTCCAATCCGGAGCTGATTTCCGGGTCGATGCCGGAATACCGGGTGGACAGGTACAGGTTTTGGGCGGTTGCATAAAGGCGCAGGCTGGTATTACCCGGCAATTTGGGGAAAGTATACCCCAGGGTAATGTTGTCCAGGCGCAGGAAAGAAGCATCCTCTACGTAATAGTCCGAGAAGTACTGCGGCGTTTTGAACTTGGTGAGCAGCGCCGAGGTGTTCATGTTGTTCAGGAAGATATCGCCGCGTTCGTTGACGATATTGAAATACCCGCCGTTTGAAGCGTTGTTGTTATACACGTAGTTGCCGATGCTTCCGCGCAGGGTCAGGCTCAGGTCAAAGCCTTTGTAATTCACGCTGGACGTGATGCCGATAAAGGCCTCGGGCGCGGGTTTCTTGTACGGACGCTTATCCAGGTCGTTCACTACGCCGTCGTTGTTCACGTCTTCATACATATCGGCCAGGTTGATCACGCCGTCTTCGTTGTGATCGACGCCGTCGGGCAACGGATTGCCGCTGCTGTCGTATTTCTGCTTGAAGAGGTAGAACGCGTTGACCGGTTGACCGACCTGAAGGATCTGGACATAGTTGCCGACGCCGCCGGAAATAAGCCCGGTGAGCACACCCTGGTCGCTCACCTGATCGATCGCCAGTACTTTGTTTTTGTTCATGGCGCCGTTGAAGCTGACATCCCAGGTCAGATCCCTGGTATCCAGCAGGACAGCGTCCAGCGTAAGCTCGATCCCCTTGTTTTCCAATTCGCCGATATTGGTCAGCACCCGGTCGGTCAGGTTGGTTCCCGCCGGAATGTTCACGACAAAGAGGAGGTCGTTCGTATTTTTGTAGTAGTATTCCAGCGTACCGTTGATCCTGCCGTTCAGGAAGCCGAAATCAAGGCCGATATTATAGGAAGAGGTTTCTTCCCATTTCAACCCTGCATCGTATCCGTTCGGCCTGACTGTCGTTACAAATACAGGTTCGCCGTTGGCATAACCGAACTGATAGCGGGCCTTGGCGTCGCTGAAGGTATAGGTGGGCAGGTATCCGAAATCGGGAATGGATTCGTTACCGGTGATGCCATAACCCAGCCTGAGTTTAAGGTCGGAGAATACGGACTTCAGCCCTTCAGCAAAGTCTTCATCGATAAGGCGCCATGCCAGCGCTGCGGACGGGAATACCCCCCAGCGGTTGGCTTCACCGAACCTGGAAGAGCCGTCGCGGCGCAGGGTCACCGTCAGCAGGTATTTATCCATGAAGCTGTAATTTGCCCGGCCGAAGAAAGAGATCAACCTGTTTTCGATGGCAAAGTTCCTGGCTTCAAAGTCCTCCGCAGGGCTCAGGCTGTTGAATTCAAAGATATCCGACGACAGGTTGTATGCCCGGATAGCAGGGTATTCTTCCTGGAAATCCTGGTAGGAATACCCTGCGGTGAATTCAATGCGGTGAGCTTCTCCAAGTGATTTTTTGTACGTAAGATACGTTTCCAGCAACTGGCTGGTCCGGCTCGGGTTTTCAAAATAAACCTCGCCGTTGAAGTTGGTTACCTGCGTATTGGCATAGGTAGTCGGTACAAACCGCCGCTTTTTGCCGTTCATGATATCAAAACCCAGGTTGGCTTTTGCGCTCAACCCCGGAATGAGTCGGTCAAACTTGTATTCAATCTCCAGGTTGCCCAGGTTTCTGAAGCTCTTGCCCAGGTCTTTGATCTGGTTCTGGGTAGAAACCGGATTTCGGGGAGCAAGGCCGGAATTGTATTCGTAATATCCGCCGAAAGCCTTGTTATCGGCATCGTAGACCGGTTGGGTCGGGTCGAAGAACCAGGCCGTTCCGATCTGCCCCTGGTCAAACAGGTCTTCCGTAAATGCCCCGCGCAGGTTGGCATTGACGGTCAGCTGATCGTTGAACATGGAATGGTTGTAATTGAGCGCAATGCTCGTCCGTTCGGTTTGGGAGCCGACCTGAACGCCTTCCTGTTTCTGGTAGCCTACCGACGCGCGGTAGCCGATGTTTTCGGCGCCGCCGGTAAAGCTCAGCGAGTGGTTCTGGCCGATCGCCGTCTGGGTTACTTCATCAAACCAGTTAGTATTGGCAGAGCCCAGTTTTTCCAGCCTGTTCGGCGCTACATAGGTCACAACGTTGCGGAATTCCTCAGCGCTCAACACGTTGGGTTGTTCCGTGAACTGCGCAGTGGAGTAGTACCCGTCATAAGTCAGCCTGCCGGGACTGCCCTTCTTGCCTTTTTTCGTGGTAATGATGATGACGCCGTTTGCCCCGCGCGAGCCGTAGATGGCCGCCGCCGAAGCGTCCTTTAAAACGGTGTAGGACTCGATGTCGCTCGGGTTGAGAAAATTGAGCGGGTTCCTGCCGGCACTGGTGCCCTCGTTGTCAATGGGCACACCGTCGATGACGAACAGCGGTTCGTTGCTGGCGGCAACCGTAGTCCCGCCGCGGATGCGGATTGAAATGCCGGAGCCCGGCGAGCCGTCACTGGTAGTGATCTGGACACCCGCTACTTTGCCGGCCATCAATTGCTCGGGAGAAACGATCGGACCTTTGTTAAAATCCTTTTCGGTGATCGCCTGAACGGAACCGGTCGCATCTTCTTTTTTGACCGTGCCGTACCCGATCACGACAATCTCGTCGAGCAACGCGCCGGCGCTCAGTTGCATGTCAATGACGTTGGAAGCGCCGATGGCAACCGTTTTGTCGCCGTAACCCGTGTAGGAAAACCTAAGCTCGGTTGCGCCTTCCGGCACTTTGAGCGAATAGGTTCCGTCAATGTCGGTAGCGGTCCCTGTCGATGTGCCGACAACTACAATGCTGACCCCGATCAAGGGTTCCTTGTTTTCTTCATCCAACACCGTACCTGTAATCTGCCGTTGCCCAAAGGCGAAAGCCGTGCAGACCAAGAACAGGCAAAGGGTCGGAATGAACCTCTTACCTTTTGCTTCAAGTTTCATGATTAGTAAATTTTGTTTTATGGTCAGAAAGCTTGCAAATTTAGCCAGAATCATGGTCATCCCTTGATTTGAAAACAAACCCGGAAAATTGAACAATCGGCGCTTCAGGTGCTTCTTTGATCTTGGCTTTTACGCAGGATGAAAACACGGTAATGTTCTGATCGCAGGAGGTTATACAACACATAAGATAGGTCTGATTGGGCAAGTGCCTACAATGGTAAAACGAACAACCCGGGGCAGCCGCTTCCTTTGAATGCTGATTTTATATAAAAAAGAGACACTTATTTTTAAAGCGTTGCAAATTTAAAAATTCACTACTAACCTATTTGATTCTGATTCAAAAGAATTTGGCGTTTTTGCGGGAAAATCAACAAAATGTCATCAATTTTCTTCCTGAAACGCCGAAGCCTGACGACGGAATAATCTCCCATAGCGTCAGGCAGTGAAATGATTTGGCTTTGAATGGAAAATCCCGGCTGTTTTTGCTTCCGGGCTGATTGGCTTATCCCTGTATCGCAGCAGGGTGCACCGGTAATTTCGGCAATAGGCCAAGGTCGCGCAAAAACCCCGCCAGATCCCAGAAATGTTTCCCTTCTGTGATCTGATCATCCTGAAAAACCAGCATGGATACCCCTTTGATGGATACAGGCTTCCCGGTCGGGGGTATATTCATGATGGTCCCGTCGTGGGTTCCCTTTGCCGTCCAGTATATGACGACCCTGGATTCTTCTATAAGAAAATCGCCGATTGCAAGTGAGAGGTCAGGAAAAGCGTTGAAGAATTTTTGCAGCATCCCGGATAAACCTGTTTTGCCATATTGGGGCAGCGGGTCGGAGCTTTCTTCACCCACATAATTGTCAGCGTAAAATGAGAGGATCCGGCTGTTATCCTGGCTGTTCCAGGCATCGATCAGGCCGGCGACCAAAGCAGATGTTGTGTTTTTCATTGCGTTTAATTTCACACAAAGAAACCACATCCGTTTATTCAGGGGAAAGCCCAGTTTTTGTTCATTCATTGTTCAAATCAGTATCCAGGTGTCTCCGGCACCAGGCTGCATTCCTGCTTCCACAACAAGGCCGTGATCCGTTCAATGCCGGTTTTAAGGTACCGGCGATAGGTGCTGAACGACATATTCAGAAAATCGGCCACTTTTTCCTGCGAACCCACCGGATTAATGAACGTGCGGTACAGCACCCGATGGAATTTGCTGTCAACCGGTGATCGTTCTATCTCTCCGAGGCATGCTGCAATGATGGACTGAAGCGCCTCAATACGGTCTATCGGAGAGGCCTCTCCGCCTGTTTTCCGGATCACCAGATTGGAGCGGACCAATGGGTTTTCAGCCAGCAGATCCCGCTGACGGTAGTTTTTCATGGCTTCATTGACAGCGGTCTCGAACGCGGATTCGCTCAATACCAAAACCTGGAGCGCCGCCGGACGGAGGTTGCCCTCCACAGCTCCGCCTGCGCCGCGCTTACCCAACATTTCCAGCCAGTCGGCAACGGGTTGCTTCCGCCAGTCGTGCATATACCACCCGAATGCCTTGTTGCCCGTATGGAAGTCCAACTCGCCAAGATGTTGCAGTCCGGCATAATTGAACATTTGCAGCCAGAATGCAGGATTGGCGCACGCCAGCATGCTGATGGCCAACCCCGGTGTGAAATAATACTGGACGATCCCCAGAAAAATGCTGCTTTGCAGGGCGCTCACGGCCTGATAGGTATCCTTTACAATCCAGTACCTGAACAAAGCGAGATGCTCACCGCCCCTCAACCCCAACTGCCGGATGCAATATTCCAAAGCCTGATCAACAACCGGGTCAGCAAGCTTTTCGCGGTCCTCGATCTGATCGGCATTGATTTTCAGCACAAATGCCGCAGGTTGCTTGTCGGCATCCCGCCAAACCCAGGCCTGCGCCGCAGGATGTTTTAACCAGAAAGCCAATGTTTGAGCGCTTTCCTCTCCTTCGTGCCGCTTTGCCATATCGATCAGCGCAGGCCAATCTTCCTGAACTGCCGCATCAATCCAATGTCCGCCGGACTCCTGCCAGTCAAAAAACGGTTTGACCATCGGATGAAGGCGGTGCAAATAAACCAGGGAAGAAAGCATTTTCCGCTGCCGGGCAATATCCGGCGCATTCAATTTATCGATATAATACAGCCTGGTTTTGTCGTACAATTCGTAGTAATAATCCGGATGACGCCATTTCAAGTCGCGGATCAACGCTTCCCGAATAATATCGTGGGGGTAGATTCCTTCTTTATGCTGGTCGATAAATGAAAGTTGGCGCAGCCATTCGAACAGCTCTCTGCCGGAGTTGACCCCCAGTACCTCGCTCAAAACAGATTCGGTTGTGATATTGACCAGCGCCGCAACTTCCAACGCCGCTTTATGTGCCGGCCCGGGCACTTCCTGCAGGAAAACCTCAAGCAGCGCCCCCACCATATCCGGTGTTTCTTCCGGATTGAATGATTTTTCGCCCACCTGATGCGCCAGGATATCGGAAACCAGGGACAACGCAAGCGGGTGTCCGTGTGTAAAGTCCTGAATAGCTTGCAAATGATCGCCCGGAATATTCCTGAATTTAAGATAAGCCTCGCTTTCCTCCTGACTGAAATTGCGCAGATGTACTTCTTCCATCAGCAATTTCCATCCGGGATCGGTGCTCCATCCCATTGAAGGGGCCTTCCGCCCGCAAAGAACCGAAACGACCGTTGAAGGCAACTGCGGCAGAAATTCCGTTCTGAACCAGTCGTCCAGCGGATTGAGTTTTTCGTAACTGTCGATGAACAGTACAACCCTGTCTGCCATAGCCGCAATGGCATCCCCGGAATGATCTCCGGGTGAATGTCCGGCGGCGGCGGCAAGGCTGCTCAGAACGGAAGCAGGATGCGCTTCCAATTCCCGGCCGTCCAACAAAAGCGTCTGATATCCTTCTTCCCGGCATAAATCCTGAAAATGACGGATCAAGGTCGTTTTCCCCTGACCGCCTGGCCCATGGAGGTAATACAGGATTTTGTCAGGCTTCCGATTGAGGAGCATATCCCTGAACAGGGAGATTTCCCGCTGCCTGCCGATAAAGGATTGCCGGCGGGCCTGACTCAGCAGATCGGAGATCTTGGTAGGCATCGTTATGGGTTTGGACATGTCAATACATTGTACATCAAGGAAATGTACTGCAAAAATACGACCTGAAGGCGGGGGAGCGCAATAGCCCGATCAAGGTAATTTTGCATCCCCTTTTTCGGGGATGAAGGGCCGGTCAGGAATAAACCCAAATTACAGCATAAACTCCCAGGCGGTAAGATACTTACCGAAAGCTTCGCAAAATTCCAGAAACCCTGCATAAAAGGGATCGACGCCTATTGTTGCGCTGTCTCCGATCACGATCAGTTGTTTCCGGGCACGCGTCATAGCGACATTCATCCGGCGATAATCCTTCAAAAAACCGATCTCACATTTTTCATTTGACCGGACAAGGGAAATGTAAACAACCTCCCTTTCCTGCCCTTGAAAGCCGTCAATGGTATTGATGGTAATGGGAGCCGCCGATAGAACCGGATCCTGGGCAATCTGTTGCTCCATATAGATCACCTGTTCTTTATACGGCGAGATGAGCGCAATGGAAGGACAGGCGCCGCCGATAAAGGCTCCGGTCAACTGGTAAAGATGCTCCCTTAAGGTGGTGAATTCTCCGGGATTGAATCGGCTGAGATGCCCTTCTACTACCGCTTCCTCAAATCCGCACCCGGCCGTATCAATGAAAACAACCGGGTCATTATCCGCAATCGGGAGCTTTTGAAACCGCACCAACTCGCTGGCCTGAAGGGCCCCGTTGTAGAACCGTTCATTGGAATATCCCATAATCAGCTCATTCATGCGATACTGGACATTCAACAGGCTGGATCGTTCAACCCGCTCCAGGCATCTTTCGATCATCGTTATTCCCAGCCCCCGGCGTTGCGCTTCCGGCGATTTGACGGTGGGCGGCAACTGATGGGGATCACCGGTCAGCACCACCTTGGACGCTTTGCCGATGGGCACCCAGCAAGCCGGCTCCAAGGCCTGGGCCGCTTCATCAATGATCGCGGTTTTGAATTGCCTGTTGTCGAGCACAGGATGCGCTGCGCCGATCAGCGTACAGGTGATGACCTGTGCGGCATCCAGGATCTGGTTCACCAGGCGGTCCTCCAGCTCCAGCGCCCAATCGGACAAGGCTTTCGCTTCGCGGTACAGGTTTTTTCGCTCTTCCCGTTCTTCCTGTCCGAACCGCCGTTTGTACCGTTGTGCCTGCCGGCGCAAATCGGCCGCCTGGATTTTGACCTTTTTGATGTTCTTGCTTTCCGGATGCCGGGCCAGTTTTCCCTCCAGCGTATGGCTGATGATGGAATCATCTACACGGGATATATTGCCTATTCGAACAACTTCAAGCCCGGCTTCTGCCAATTTTTCGGTCAGCAGATCCACCGCCGTATTGCTGGGAGCTGTGGCAAGTACGGTATTCTCCACCGCGCACAACTGGCGGATAGCCTGCACCAGGGTCGTCGTTTTGCCGGTACCCGGCGGGCCGTGGATCACCGCAAGGTCTCTGGCGATAAGTATTTCGTGAATGGCCGTGTTTTGAGCGTCGTTCAGGCCGGCAACCAGGGCCTGCATCTGCCCGTTTTCGAATGATGCTTCCTGCCTGCCCGAAAGAACACTCCGCAATTCGGCAAGCCGGTCCTTTCCGGCATTGATCGCCCGGTCAAGGGCCTTTTCCATTTCTCGGTAGGTCCTTTCGTCAAAAACCAGATCTACGCCGATCATGCCGAGCGAGATCCAGTCGGGCAGGTCCTTAGCGTTCATGATGATCTTCATCCGGCTTTTTTCCACAAACTGGATAACGCCCTGCATTTCCGGCGGCTGCGCACCGGCCTGCCTCGAAAACAACTGGACCGTATTGCCCGAGCGGAAATGCTGGAACTTGCCTTTTCCCGCAAATTCCAGGATCACAAAAGGCCTTTCCCCAATCGCATACCCGGATTTGGTCAGGCTGACGGGATACCAGGAATACCCTTCCTGAACCCGCCGCTCCAGCGGAAGCGACAGTACCTGCTTCCTGTGCCATTCAAAGTCCTCTTCCTTCTCAAGCAAAAGGGCTGCTTTAAGCTTCCTCAAGGCCTCGATTTCTGCCGGTTCTTTCTCCGTTTGCATCAAATGGTTTATCTCTTTTCCAGAATTCCCGAACAAAGAAAACAAGGAATTGACCGGATAAGCAACTTTTTTGCGCTTTAAACAATTTGAATAGGGTAAATCTGACAAACTTGGAACAAGAAAAACTTTCATTCAAAGACCAACTATCGGCATTACGCCATTTACCCCGTTTTTTCGCGCTCATCTGGCAAACCCACAAAGGTCTCGCCATAGCCAATATTTTATTGCGGATCATCAAATCGGCGATCCCGCTTGCCACCCTCTATATCGGGAAGGAAATCGTGGATGAAGTCATCCGGCTATATGAAAAAAGCGGCGAGAGCCATACTTTTTTATGGGAACTGGTTGCCCTTGAATTTGCGTTGGCCATACTGTCTGAGGTCTTGTCCCGCGGGATCAATCTGGTTGAGAGTTTGTTGGGCGACCTGTTTGCCAATCAAACTTCCGTTGACCTGATCAAACATGCAGCCGACCTGGACCTCTACCAATTCGAAAACGCTGATTTTTACGACAAACTGGAACGCGCACGAAGGCAAACAACCGGACGGACCGTGCTCATGTCGCAGGTGCTTTCCCAGTTCCAGGACGGCATAGCCGTATTCTTTCTGGGCGCCGGCCTGGTCGCCTTCAACCCCTGGCTGATCCTCCTGCTCATCATTGCCATCATCCCTTCATTTCTCGGAGAATCGTATTTCAACCAACGCAGCTATTCGCTCACCCGGAGCTGGACGCCCGAACGGCGCGAACTGGACTACCTCCGGTTCATCGGCGCCAGCGACCAGTTTGCCAAAGAGGTCAAATCTTTCGGCCTGTCCGGTTTTATAGCAACCCGGTTCAAGGTTTTGGCCGACAAATACTATCTGGTCAATAAAAAACTTTCCATCCGCCGTGCCGGGTGGGGCGCCGGTTTGTCGCTGCTGGGCACCATGGCCTATTACGGCGCCTACGTCTTCATTCTGCTCCAAACCATCAGCGGCGCCATTACCGTAGGCACCCTCACGTTTTTATCCGGATCTTTCAGCCGGATGCAGGGCATGTTGCAGTCCATTATGTCCCGGTTTTCCCAGATCGCCGAATCAGCCCTTTACCTGCAGGACCTGTTCGATTTTTTCGCGATCCAACCCGAAATCACATCGCATCCCGGCGCATTGCTTTTCCCCGGTAACATGAAATTGGGGTTCCGGTTTGAAAACGTCGGTTTCAAATACCCGAACAGCCCGAAATGGGCGTTGCGCAACCTGAACTTTGACCTGGGGCCGGGTGAAAAACTGGCTCTGGTCGGCGAAAACGGCGCCGGCAAAACGACCTTGGTGAAACTGCTGGCCCGGTTATACGAACCTACCGAAGGCCGGATATTGCTGGACGGGGTCGACCTCCGGGACTATGATCTGGAATCTTTGCGGCAAAATATCGGCGTCATTTATCAGGATTATATGCGCTTTCAGTTCAAGGCCGGCGAAAATATCGCCGTGGGCCGGATCGAACAGATTGACGAACAACGCCTGATTGTTGATGCCGCTGTAAAAAGCCTTGCGGATACGGTCATTGACGGGCTCCCCGAGAAATACGATCAAATGCTGGGATCCCGGTTCAGCGGCGCCCGGGAACTATCGGGCGGTCAATGGCAGAAGATCGCCCTGGCGCGGGCTTATATGCGGGAGGCCCGGTTATTGATCCTGGATGAACCCACTTCCGCACTCGACGCCCGCGCGGAACACGAGGTATTCCAGCGTTTTTCCGAACTGATCGAGGATAAGTCGGCCGTCCTGATCTCACACCGTTTTTCTACCGTCCGGATGGCCGATCGCATCCTGGTCCTGGAAAACGGTGAATTGCTGGAAATCGGATCACACGAGGAACTGGTCGCGTTGGGTGGAAAATACGCCGAGTTATTTGCCCTGCAGGCAAAAGGGTACGTTTAACCTGAATAGGCTTCCAGTAATTGCGCAAACTGCCATACCTCGGCAAAAGTATTGTACAAAGGTACCGGCGCCACCCGGATGACGCCGCCGCCGGTCGCGGAAAGGTTGTCCTCCCGCCAGTCGCAAATGACGTTGTTACGGTGCAAATAATCGAACAAACCCTTGCCGTCAGAAGATACATAGATGGATAACTGACACCCTCTTTGGTCCTTGTCTTCGGGGGTTAGAATCGTAAATTCCTTTGCTGATCGCTCAATGAGGTAGGCCAGAAATCCCGTGAGCCGTTCACTTTTGCCCCTGAGAGCCGGCATGGTCGCTTCGGCAAAAATATCCAGGCTGGCCCTGTGCGCCGCGCAGGCCAGCACCTGTGCATTGCTGAGTTGCCAACCCGCCGCACCCGGCATCGGTTTGAAGCCTTTTCGCATCTGGAACCGTTCGTTTTCATCGTGCCCCCACCACCCGGCAAAACGGGGCAATGCCGGGTTTTTGCCGTGCTGCTCATGTACAAAAACACCTCCGGGACCGCCGGGGCCCGAGTTGAGGTATTTGTAACTGCACCAGACAGCAAAGTCGACCTGCCAGTCGTGCAGCTTCAGCAACATATTTCCGGCGGCATGCGCCAGATCGAATCCAACATAGGCTCCCGCCCGGTGGGCCGCTTCCGCAATCGCTTTCAGATCAAAGAACTGGCCTGTAAAATAGTTGACGCCGCCGAACAGCACCAGGGCCGTCTGCCGGCCATGTTGCCCGATGATCGCCTCAATATCCTCCTGCCTCAACAGCATTTCCCCCGGCCTTGGAGCCACTTCAACAATAGCTTCTTCAGGGGTAAAACCATGCCATCGCACCTGACTTTCTATCGCGTATTGGTCAGAAGGAAAAGCGCCTGCCTCCATTATGATCTTGAACCGGCCGGGCGCAGGTCGGTAAAAACTGACCATCATCAGGTGGAGGTTGGTCGTCAGGGTATTCATCACCACAACTTCTTCTTCTTTTGCCCCGACGACTTGAGCAGTCTGCGGCAACAGGAATTTATGGTAATGCATCCACGGCATTTCCCCTTCAAAATGACCTTCCACCCCGTGCATGCGCCACTGTTCCAACTCCCTTAACAAGGCTTCTTCCACACTTTTGGGTTGCAGACCAAGCGAATTGCCGCAGAAATAGATCGCCTCTTTTTCCTGAACTTTGGGAAAATAAAACCGGTTCCGGAATAGACGAAGGGGATCTTGTTTGTCCTGTTCCAAAGCAAAATCAAGCGTGGGTTCAAAATCAACAGGCGCAGCTTCGGACGTTTTTTGCATTGGACAATTTTTGGACCTTTCTGATTTCAACAAATATACTATTTTATTTTAGCCGTAAAATTAAGAACAATGTCCAACCAACGAGGCCTCTTTTTGTCTCATATCGCCCAAACCAGCCCGGCGCCCCTGATGCTGGAGATCGATCGCGCCGAAGGAGCCTACCTCTACGACCCGGAAGGGAAGCCTTACCTGGACCTGATTTCAGGGATCGGCGTCAGCTGCCTGGGGCACCGGCATCCGGCCGTTATCAGTGCCGCAAAAGAACAACTCGACCGGTATCTGCATACGCTGGTGTATGGTGAATTTGTCCTTTCCCCCCAGGTCCGTCTGGCCGGATTACTTGCGGATAACCTGCCGGCTCAACTGAACAACGTCTATTTTGTCAACTCAGGTACGGAAGCGACGGAAGGCGCCATGAAACTGGCCAAACGCTATACCGGTCGCCCTGAGATAATCGCCTCCTACAATGCCTATCACGGCAGCACCCAGGGCTCGGCCAGCCTGATGAACCCAACGGAATTCACACAGGGGTACCACCCGTTGCTGCCCGGTATCCGCCATATCCGGTTCAATCAGGCAGAGGACCTGGTCAACATTAACAACAATACTGCGGCCGTCATCGTGGAGACCGTACAGGCAGAATGCGGCCTCCAGGCCCCCGCAGGCAATTACCTCCGGCTGCTCCGCGACCGGTGCTCTGAAACCGGAACGCTTCTGATCCTTGACGAAATACAGGCTGGGTTTGGCCGGACCGGCAGCCTGTGGGCCTTTCAGCAATACGGAATTGTGCCCGATATCCTCTTACTCGGGAAAGCAATGGGCGGAGGCATGCCGATTGCCGCCTTTATTGCAGACAAGCCCGTAATGAGCGTTATTGCACATGATCCGGTGCTGGGGCATATCACCACCTTCGGAGGGCATCCGGTTGCCTGCGCGGCAGCTTATGCCAATCTGTCGACGCTGCTCGATTCCGGCCTGATCGAACAGGTAAAAACAAAGGAAAGGCTGTTTTTATCCCGCCTCCGCCACCCGGCCGTCAAAGCGGTGCGCAGCGCCGGATTGTGGCTGGCGCTGGAATTTGAAAGTTTCGATTTCCTGCAGGCCGTCATCCGGAATTGCTTGTCCCGGGGCTTGATCACCGACTGGTTTTTGTTCAATAGCCGGTCAATGCGCATCGGCCCGCCGCTGACCATCACAATAGAAGAAATTGAATGGGCGTGCGGCGTCATTCTTGAATCCATCGACGCCATTGCATTTTCTTAAACAAAAATCCGGGATCGCTGTTGAACAACCTTGTTTAATCATTCCAGGCATTGAAAAAGAAAATAATTGTCATCGGATCCGGTTTTGCCGGCCTCGCTGCCGCCATCGACCTCGCGGATAAGGGGTATGCCGTTACGGTGCTTGAAAAGAACGAGCAGCCCGGCGGACGGGCGCGTCAGTTCACCGCCGAGGGGTTTGTATTTGACATGGGGCCGAGCTGGTACTGGATGCCCGACGTGTTTGATCAGTTTTTCGCCCGCTATGGCAAAAAAACCGGTGACTATTATGAACTGACAAGGCTCGATCCGTCCTATCAGATCTTTTTCGGCCAAAATGACGTGATGCCCTTACCCGCGGGCAGGCAGGAACTATCCGACCTTTTTGAGGCGGTTGAACCGGGAAGCAGCGCCAACCTGGACCGGTTTCTGAAGGAGGCCGCCTATAAATACCGGGTCGGAATGAACGAGTTTGTCCATAAGCCCGGAAACAGCATTTGGGATTTTGCGGATCTCCGGGTGGTTTCCAGCCTTTTCCGGCTCCAAATGTTCCAATCCGTCTCTTCGCATATCCGCAAGTTGTTTAAAAATGAAAAACTGATCAAACTGCTGGAGTTTCCGGTCTTATTCCTGGGCGCTACCCCTGAAAAAACACCGGCCTTGTACAGCCTGATGAATTACGCCGACCTTGAACTGGGCACCTGGTACCCGATGGGCGGCATGTACCGCATTGTGGAGGCCATGGTCAGCCTGGCTGAAGAAAAAGGTGTAAACCTGCTGCTGAACCAGGAAGTAGAAAACGTAAACCTGACCGGAAGCAACATTGATCGCGTCATAACCCGCAATCGGGATTTTGAAGCGGATATCGTCGTAGCCGGCGCCGATTACCACCACATCGAACAGCAGATCCTGCCTTACGAATACCGCCAATATACCCCTGAATACTGGGACAAGCGAACCATGGCGCCCTCTTCCTTGCTGTTCTACCTGGGCGTGAACAAACGATTGAACGGTTTGTTACACCACAACTTGTTCTTTGATGAGGATTTCACCCTCCACGCCAGGGAGATCTACGACACCCCGAAATGGCCGAGTAAACCGCTGTTTTATGTTTGCGCTCCTTCGGTAACCGACCCGGCCGTAGCGCCCGGAAACTGTGAAAACCTGTTTGTGCTGATCCCGCTGGCGCCGGGCCTGGAAGACACGGAGGAGCAACGCGAAAAGTATTTCCGGCTGGTGATGGACCGGTTGGAAAGACTAACCGGACAGGATATCGTCGAAAGCGTTATTTTTAAGCGGAGCTATGCCCACCGCGATTTTCAGCAAGACTACCACGCCTTTAAGGGCAACGCCTACGGGCTTGCCAATACATTGATGCAAACAGCCTTTTTAAAACCAAAAATGAGGAGCAGCAAAGTGGACAACCTTTTTTATGCCGGTCAATTGACCACCCCCGGCCCCGGCGTACCGCCGTCTTTGATATCGGGGCAGGTCGCTGCCGGTGAAATAAAGAAGATTTTCAGCCCTTGACCTTAAAATACGAGCAGCTATGATGGACTTATATCGCCAGGTTTGTGAGGAGTGCAGCCGGCTGGTCACTACCCGCTACAGCACTTCATTCTCCATGGGAATCCGGGCCTTCCACAAGCGCTTCCGCAGCCCCGTATACGCCATTTACGGCTTTGTCCGTTTTGCCGACGAAATCGTGGATACCTTTCACGAATACCCCAAGGAAATACTGCTCAATCGGTTCAGGGAGGATACCTACCGGGCAATCGAGGAACGGATCAGCCTCAACCCTGTTCTCCATTCCTTTCAGGAAACCGTCCACCAGTATGGGATCGAACGCGAGCTGATCGACGCTTTTCTCGACAGCATGGAAATGGACCTTTCCTACAGCGCTTACGAAAGCGATTTGTACAACCAATATATATATGGTTCCGCCGAAGTCGTGGGCCTGATGTGCCTGCGCGTTTTCTGCGAAGGCGATGATGAACTTTACCAACGG
>WBZL01000176.1_pt1 | contig 69105 bp, 68 predicted proteins | sample 5204291 | NCBI WGS metagenome assembly WBZL01 (sample SAMN12344345, study PRJNA552823) | activated sludge metagenome | biome: Activated sludge suspended growth; feature: Nitrification reactor; material: Wastewater; isolation source: activated sludge from nitrification reactor of wastewater...
TGATGAGACGCAGGGTGCTCACGGCCGCGTCACGGATGGCGCCCCCCGGCGCGAGCGATGAGGATGGACATGGGGCGCGTCATCATCAGGGACGGCTTCTGATGCCCAGGTCCGTTTGTGGGGGGATGGCGGGGCGATCGGTGATGCGGTCCATCAACCAGGCCAGGGGCAGCCACAACAGGGCGGCGGCCAGGCCCGCCGCCAGCCAGCGCCAGTCCGCCTCGCCGAGCCCCATCACCAGGCCCAGGGCCAGCACCAGGGCTTCCTTGCCGAACAGGATGGGGGCCAGTTGCAGGGTCTGGCGGGGCCCGTCGAATCCCTCCAGGCGGCGCTGCACCAGCAGCACGAAGAACGCGGCGGCGCAATACGCCAGGGCATTGAGCCCCATGAGCACGCCCCGGGCCACGTCGGTGATCAGGCCGAGGGTGAACGCGGCGCCCAGTCCCGCCAGGCGGGGCGCGCGGATATTCCAGTACAGCAGCGCCATGAAGGTGAAGTCCGGCACCAGCCAGCGAATCTGGTCGGCCCAGGGCAGCAGCGTGGCGGCCAGGGCAAGCAGCAGGCTGGCATAGACCCTGAGCCGGGTCGGCGGCGCGGCCAGCTCGGCGCCCTGGGGCAACAGCGGTTTTTCCATGTTCAGGTCAACGCGGGGCATGGTGTTTCAGGGAGGCATCCCGCGCGGGATCCCCGTGCTTGGCGACCGTCGCCCCCGGAGCGACGGGATCGGGCTTGAGCACGGCCATGTGGCGATATTGGCCCACCCCGCCCAGGGGACGGCACAGGGCGCGGGCGAACGGCGTGTGGCGGGGCGGCTCGACGCGGACCACCTGAGCCACCGGGATGCCGGCGGGATAGACGCCGTCGATGCCGGAGGTATGCAGCAGGTCGCCGGGCTGGAGGTCGGCGTGCATGTCCAGGAAACGGACTTCCAGCAGCGTGTCCGAACCCTGGCCGGAAACGATGATGCGCAGGCCGTTGCGCAGGTTCTGGACCGGGGCGCCCTGATCCCGGTCTGTCAGCAGGGTCACTTCCGCGGTCCAGGGATAGACCCGGGTGACCTGGCCCACCAGTCCCACCGCGTCCACCACCGGCCAACCCGCCGAGAGGCCATGGGCGGCGCCGCGGTTGATGACGACCTTGCGGGAAAAGGGGTCCGGCATGGTTTCCATGATCTCCCCCACCACCGGCGTCACCCCCGGTCTGGGCGGCTGGGCCAGCAGGGCGCGTAACCGGGCGTTCTCGGCCGACAGGGCCTGGCGGTCCTGGATGCCGGCGCGCAGGCGCTCCTGCTGCTGGCGCAGGCGGGCATTCTCGGCGGCGAGATCGCCATGGGTGACGAAGAAACCCGCCGCCCCCTGGAGCCAGGACCAAGGCTGGGCCAGGCCCATCTGCAGGGGATGGAGCATGGCGTTGAGCCCGGCCCGCACCCCGGACAGGGCGGAATAACGCGCATCCAGGGCGAGCAGGAACAGGCAGATCAGGACATACAGCCCGAACCGGGCCGGCAACCCCATCTCCCGGACGAACAGCGGAGCGTGGGGCGCGGGGGACATGGGCGGGGGCAAGGAGCAAGGGGCAAGTCACAAGGGAGCGGAGGTTTTCCTTGCCCCTTGCTCCTTGCCCCTGATGGATCAGTCGTTGGTGAACACCGTGGACAGCCGGTCCATTTCCTCCAGCGCCCGGCCGGAGCCGCGCACCACGCAGGACAGGGGGTCTTCCGCGACGATCACCGGCAGGCCGGTTTCTTCCATGAGCAGGCGGTCGATGTCGCGCAGCAGGGCGCCGCCGCCGGTAAGCACCATGCCCTTGTCGGCGATGTCCGCGCCCAGTTCCGGCGGGGTCTGCTCCAGGGCCGACTTGACCGCCGAGACGATGGTGTTGAGGGGGTCGGTGAGGGCTTCCAGGATCTCGTTGCTGGTGATGGTGAAGCTGCGCGGGATGCCTTCCGCCAGGTTGCGGCCCTTGACTTCCATCTCGCGCACTTCCGAACCCGGGAAGGCGGAACCCATTTCCTTCTTGATCTGCTCGGCGGTGGCCTCGCCGATCAGCATGCCGTAGTTGCGGCGGATGTAGTTGATGATGGCCTCGTCGAACTTGTCGCCGCCCACCCGCACGGAGGTGGAGTAGACCATGCCGCCCAGGGAGATGACGCCCACCTCGGTGGTGCCGCCACCGATATCCACCACCATGGAGCCGGTGGCTTCCGCCACCGGCATGCCGGCGCCGATGGCCGCAGCCATCGGTTCCTCGATCAGGTAGACCTGGCGCGCGCCGGCGCCGATGGCCGATTCGCGGATGGCGCGACGCTCCACCTGGGTGGCACCGGAGGGCACGCAGATGATGATGCGCGGGCTGGGGTGGAACAGGCGGGTGTCGTGGACCTTCTTGATGAAGAACTTGAGCATCTGCTCGGTGATGTTGAAGTCGGCGATGACGCCGTCCTTCATGGGGCGGATGGCCTGGATGTTGCCCGGCGTGCGGCCCAGCATCATCTTCGCCTCGATGCCCACCGCCTGGATGGTTTTCTTGCCGGTCAGGCCTTCCTGGCGGATGGCGACGACGGAGGGCTCGTTCAGCACGATGCCCCGGCCGCGTACATAAATCAGCGTGTTGGCGGTTCCCAGGTCGATCGCCAGATCGGTGGAAAAATAGCCGCGGAGAGATCCGAACATGTAATGGGGTCCCGAGAGTCGGAAAAATAGCGGCGTATGATAACCTAGCCTGCTTGTTCTATTAAGCCCGCTTATCCCCATGTCGCTATCCATCGACGACGTCAAACGCATCGCCAAACTGGCCCGCATCCGCGTGAGCGAGGACGAGGCCGCCGGTTACCAGACCCGGCTGAACGGCATCTTCGGCCTCATCGAGTCGATGCAGGCGGTGGACACCGCCGGGGTCGAACCCATGTCCCATGCCCAGGACCTGGCCCAGCGCCTGCGCCCCGACGCGGTCACCGAGCCCAACCGGCGCGAGGCGTTCCAGGCCGTGGCGCCCCAGGTGGAGGACGGGCTGTATCTGGTGCCGAAAGTCATTGAATAAAAATTAAGCACTAGATCGCAGTTGGGGGGGGGCTCATGAAAAAGTATGTTTTGCTCGTTTTGATTGCCTTAGCTGGGTGGCAATGGTTTTCAAAATCTCAACATGCAGAAGGTGTTCCCGCCACGTTGCGTGATTCGGATATGACAAATAACCCCGTTGAATTGCCGAGCAAAACCTATAGCTGCGACGGGAGAACTCATTGCTCTCAAATGACTTCGTGTGCGGAGGCGACCTATTTCCTTCGGAACTGTCCTGATACGAAGATGGATGGGAATCACGATGGCGTTCCTTGTGAACAGCAATGGTGTAACTGACTGACAGCCAATGACCAGCACTATCAAACAACTTTCAATCCTCCTCGCCGAAGGCAAGGCCTCCAGCGTCGAGCTGTCTCGGGACTACCTGGGCCGGATCCAGGCCCTGAATCCCACGCTCAACGCCTTCGTTACCGTGGACCCGGACAAGACCCTGGCCGAGGCCGCCGCCGCCGACGCGCGCCGCGCCACCGGCCAGGCTGACGCCCTCACCGGCGTGCCCATCGCCCACAAGGACATCTTCTGCGCCGAGGGCTGGCTCACCACCTGCGGCTCGAAGATGCTGTCCAACTTTGTCTCGCCCTACGACGCCCATGTCATCGAGCGGTTCAAGGCGGCCGGCATGCCCTGCCTGGGCAAGACCAACATGGACGAGTTCGCCATGGGCTCGTCCAACGAGACCAGCTTCTTCGGTCCGGTGAAGAACCCCTGGGATACCGCCCGGGTGCCGGGCGGTTCCTCCGGCGGCAGCGCGGCCTGCGTCGCGGCGCGCCTGGCGCCGGCGGCCACCGGCACCGACACCGGCGGCTCCATCCGCCAGCCGGCGGCCCTGTGCGGCATCACCGGCCTCAAGCCCACCTACGGCGTGGTGTCCCGCTACGGCATGATCGCCTTCGCCTCCTCCCTGGACCAGGGTGGTCCCATGGCGCGAACCGCCGAGGATTGCGCCCTGCTGCTCAACGTCATGGCGGGCTTCGACGCGCGGGATTCCACCAGCCTGGAGCGGGAGAAGGAGGATTACACCCGCGACCTGGCCAAACCCCTGGCGGGCCTGAGGATCGGCCTGCCCCGTGAGTTCTTCGGCGCGGGCCTGAGCGGCGACACCGCCAAGGCCGTCGAGGAAGCCATCGCCCAATACCGCAAGCTGGGCGCCGAGACCGTGGACGTGGGCCTGCCCAACTCCAACCTTTCCGTGGCGGCCTATTACGTGCTGGCCCCGGCGGAAGCGTCCTCCAACCTGTCCCGTTTCGACGGCGTGCGTTACGGCTACCGCACCCCCGAGTACAAAGACCTCACCGACATGTACGAGAAGACCCGGGCCGAGGGTTTCGGCGCCGAGGTCAAGCGGCGCATCATGATCGGTACCTATGTGCTGTCGCACGGCTATTACGACGCCTACTACATCCAGGCCCAACGCCTGCGCCGCCTGATCGCCGACGACTTCGCCGAAGCGTTCAAGCGGTGCGACGTGATTCTCGGCCCCACCGCCCCCACCACCGCCTTCAGGCTGGGGGAGAAAGCCGACGACCCGGTCCAGATGTATCTGTCCGACATCTACACCATCGCCGTCAACCTTGCCGGCCTGCCCGGCATGTCCCTGCCCTGCGGCTTCGACGGCCAGGGCCTGCCCATCGGCCTGCAGTTGATCGGCAATTATTTTGGCGAGGCCAGGATGCTCAACGTGGCGCACCAGTACCAGTTGGCCACCGACTGGCACACCCGGGCGCCCAAGGGGATTTGACCATGCAGTGGGAAACCGTCATCGGGCTGGAAGTGCACACCCAGCTCACCACCCAGTCCAAGATCTTCTCCGGCGCGTCCATCGCCTTCGGCGCCGAGCCCAACACCCAGGCCTGCCAAGTGGACATCGCCCTGCCCGGCGTGCTGCCGGTGCTTAACAAGGGAGCGGTGGAGCGGGCCATCAAGTTCGGCCTGGCGATCGGGGCAAAACTCAACCGCACCAACATCTTCGCCCGCAAGAATTACTTCTACCCGGACCTGCCCAAGGGCTACCAGATCAGCCAGTTCGAGCTGCCCATCGTCGAGGGCGGGGCGCTGACCATCCAGGTGGAGGGGGACAAACCCGGCGACAAGACCGTGGAGAAGACCGTGCGCATCACTCGCGCCCATCTGGAAGAGGACGCGGGCAAGAGCCTGCACGAGGACTTCCACGGCATGACCGGGATCGACCTGAACCGGGCCGGCACGCCCCTGCTGGAGATCGTCTCCGAGCCGGACATGCGTTCCGCCAGGGAAGCCGTGGCCTACGCCAAGGCCCTGCACACCCTGGTGACCTGGATCGGCACCTGCGACGGCAACATGCAGGAAGGCAGCTTCCGGGTGGACGCCAACGTCTCGGTGCGGCCCCTGGGCCAGAAGGAATTCGGCACCCGGCGCGAGATCAAGAACCTGAACTCCTTCCGCTTCCTGGAGCAGGCCATCAACTACGAGGTGCGCTGGCAGATCGAGCGGATCGAGGATGGCCACAAGATCCAGCAGGCCACCGTGCTGTTCAACCCGGACACCGGCGAGACCCGGGCTATGCGCAGCAAGGAAGACGCCCACGACTACCGTTATTTCCCCGATCCCGACCTGTTGCCGGTGAAGCTGGACGAGGCCTGGATCGAGCAGGTGAAGGCCAGCCTGCCGGAACTGCCGGAGCAGAAACAGGCCCGCTACCGCGACCAACTGGGGCTGTCGGCCTACGACGCCAATACCCTGACCGGTTCCCGCGCCATGGCCGAATACTTCGAGGCCGTGCTGGCCGGACAGGCCAACCCGGACGCGAAACTGGCCGCCAACTGGATCATGGGCGACCTGTCCGCCGCCCTGAACAAGGCCGAACTGGACATCGCCGACAGCCGCATCGGCGCCGGCCAGCTCGCCGGCCTGCTGGCCCGCATCCAGGACGGCACCCTGTCCGGCAAGCTGGCCAAGCAGGTGTTCGAGGCCATGTGGTCCGAGGGCGGGGAGGCGGACGCCATCATCGAGGCCAGGGGTCTGAAGCAGATGTCGGATTCCGGCGAGATCGAACGCATCATCGACGAGGTGATGGCCGCCAACGACAGGTCGGTGGAGGAGTTCCGTTCCGGCAAGGAGAAGGCCTTCAACGCCCTGGTGGGCCAGGTCATGAAGGCCAGCAAGGGCAAGGCCAATCCGGCCCAGGTCAACGACCTGCTGAGGAAAAAACTCGGCGCGAGTTAGCGGCGATCAGCGGGGGGAAGCGGCTTTCAGTTCCCGGAAGCGGAGCTTGTCCGCCTCGTAGCGCTGCCGGATTTCCTCCCTGGCTTTTTCCCGCTGGCCGATGAGATCGCCGAGCTTGGCCAGTTCGGCCTGGGCTTCGTCCCGCATCTGCGTGAAAGCCCGGGGCGCGCCCTGGCCGCCCTTGCCCTGGGTAGCCAGTTGGCCATTGGCGTAGGCCAGCTTTTCCGCCGCCGCGTTCAGGCGGGTGCGCAAGCCCTTGAGATTGGCTTCCTCCTGATCCAGGGCGCGATCCCGGGTCAGATCGATTTCCGCTTCGCTCACATAGGTGGTCAGCAGGGCGCGATCCCGGCGGCGCTGGGCCTCTTCCGCGCGCCTGGCCTCCTCCCGGCGGAGCTGCTCCGCCTCCATGCGGCGCCGCTCTTCCGGCGTGAGCCGGCTGCGGGGGTTTTCCTTCTTCACCCGGCCCTGCTTGTCCAGTTCCACATTGCCCAGACCGGCATCCTTGTTGGGAATGACATCGCCGTAATGCACCCGGCCCTGGTCATCCACCCAGCGATAGGTGGTGGATTGGGTGGTGGATTGGGCCCAGGCCGGGGCGCTGACCAGGATCAGCAGGAGGGGGACGAATCGCTTCATGGGCTCAGGCCTCTCCGACGCCATAGGTCGCCCGGTAGGCCTGGATGGCCGCCAGGGTGGCTTGCCAGTCGGGCTTGCCGGAAAGATGGGTGGCGAGATCGTCCAGATTGACGATGCCGATCACCGGTATGCCGTAGTCCCGGCTCACCTCCTGCACCGCGGACAGTTCGCCCAGACCGCGCTCCATGCGATCCAGGGCGATGGCGACGCCACAGGGGGTGGCGCCGGCGGCGCGGATGAGTTCCACGGATTCCCGCACCGAGGTACCGGCGGAAATTACGTCGTCCACGATCAGGATGCGTCCGGCCAGCCTGGCGCCGACGATGGTGCCGCCCTCGCCGTGGTCCTTGGCTTCCTTGCGGTTGTAGCTGAACGGCACGTTGCGTCCTTCGGCCGCCAGGGCGATGGCCACCGCGGCGGCCAGGGGAATGCCCTTGTAGGCGGGCCCGAACAGGCCGTCGAACGCCAGGCCCGAGGCGGCGATGGCCTTCGCGTAGAATTCGCCGAGCCGCTTCAGGGACAGGCCGTCGTTGAACAGGCCGGCATTGAAGAAATACGGACTCAGCCGCCCGGCCTTGGTCTTGAATTCGCCGAACAGCAGCACCTGCTGCCGGATGGCGAAATCGAGGAATTCACCCTTGAAACTTTGCACTCTCAAAGCCCTTGTAACATGCGCGTCATCAGCCTGAATCTTAACGGAATCCGCTCCGCCGCCGGCAAAGGCCTGTATCCCTGGCTGGAAAACCAGAACGCCGACCTGGTCTGCCTCCAGGAACTCAAGGCCCAGGCCACCGACCTGAGCCCGGAAATGCTCGATCCGCCCGGGTTGACCGGCTATTTCCATCACGCCGAGAAGAAAGGCTACAGCGGGGTGGGCATCTACACCCGCCATCGGCCCGACCGGATCATCGAGGGTCTCGGCATCCCGGATATCGACGCCGAAGGCCGATATCTTGAGGCCCAGTTCGGAAACCTGTCCCTGATCTCCCTTTACCTGCCCTCCGGCTCCAGTTCCGAGGAACGCCAGGCGGCGAAGTTCAGTTTCATGGAACGCTTCATGCCCCACCTGGAAAACCTGGTGGCCAGCGGCCGGGAAGTCATCCTGTGCGGCGACTGGAACATCGCCCACAGGGAAATCGACCTGAAAAACTGGAAATCCAACCGGAAGAACTCCGGCTTCCTGCCCGAGGAACGGGCCTGGATCACGGAAGTGTTCGACCGCCTGGGCTTCGTCGACGTCTACCGCAGGCTCTACCCCGACCACACCGGCGAGGCCTACACCTGGTGGAGCAACCGGGGCCAGGCCTGGGCCAGGAACGTGGGCTGGCGCATCGACTACCAGATCGCCACGCCGGGCATCGCGGGGAAGGCGAAATCGGCCTTCGTCTACAAGGAGCAGCGCTTCAGCGACCATGCGCCGCTGGTGGTGGATTACGAGTGGGAGCTGTAGGTAGCCAACGTGGATGGGTCTTCTTCGCCCAAGCCCTATCTACCGCGAACCCAAACCGGCTAACATGGCCATAACCCATGAAATAGCCAGTCCACGGAGGTCCCCATGATTGCCGTAACCTCGGTCGAAGCCCAGAGCCGCTTCGGCGAATTGATCGATCGTTCCCAGCGCGAGCCCATCGAGGTCACCCGGCGTGGCCGCACGGTGGCTTATGTGGTGTCCGAACATGACATGAAGGAACTGGTGGACTTGCGCAAGCGCCGCGAGGAAGCCGCCCACTGGTATGCCCAATACCGCCAGAAGCTGGCGACCACGCCGGAGGCGGCGGCCCTGACCGACGCGGACATCATCCGGCTGGTGCATGAACTTCGCTAGGCGCGTCGTGGTGGATACGGGCGTCTTGGTCAGCGCGGCCATCCGCCCCGAGTCCATTCCCGCGCTGGCGCTGGAAAAAGCCCTGCTGTTGTTCGAGGTGTGCGCCTCGGCGGAAACCCTGGCCGAACTGGACACGGTGCTGCTGCGGGAGAAGTTCGACCGCTATGCGCCGCGCGCCGAACGGGTGGCGTTCATCGCCGGATTGCGCGAACGGGTCACGGTGGTCGCCGTGACCCAGGTCGTCACCGATTGCCCCGACCCCAAGGACAACATGTTCCTGGCCCTGGCGGATACGGCCCAAGCGGAGTTGCTGGTTTCCAGCGATCCGCACCTGGTCGATATGCATCCCTGGCGCAACATTCCCATTCTTCCGCCGGCGGCTTTCCTGGTCGGCATCCGCTGAAATCGATTTCATTCATGCCCTCCAGCCTTGCCGCCTTCCACCGCCTGATCGCCGTCCTCTTCCTTGGCTTCGCCTCCGGCTTGCCGCTGTCCCTGACCGGCCAGGCCATGCAGGCCTGGTTGACCATCGAGGGGGTGGACATCGCCACCATCGGCTTCCTCGGCCTGGTCGGCATTCCCTACACCTTCAAGTTCCTCTGGGCGCCCTTGATGGACCGTTTCGAGCCGCCCTTCCTGGGCCGGCGCAAGGGCTGGCTGGTGATCACCCAGCTGGCCATGGCGGCAACCCTGTGGTGGATGGCCAGCCTCTCTCCCAAGGACGCGCCCCTGGCCTTCGCCGGGGTGGCGGTGCTGGTGGCTTTCCTGTCCGCGTCCCAGGACGTGGTGATCGACGCCTACCGCACCGACGTGCTGGCGCCCCACGAGCGGGGCCTGGGCGGTTCCCTGGCGGTGTTCGGCTACCGGGTGGCCATGATCCTGTCCGGTGGCATCGCCCTGATCTGGGCGGAGCAGTGGCAGAGCTGGGGCCGGGTGTACGAGGTGATGGCCTGGATCATGGTGGGCGCCGCCGTGTTCTCGCTGCTCGCCACGCCCCGGGTGAGCGGCGCCTCGCGGCCGCTGAAATCCGATCCGCTGCGCGAACTACTGGGCTTCCTGGCCCTGCTGGCCGGGGTGCTGGCCGGCGCCTTCCTCAGCCGCTGGGTATTGATGGGCCTGGGCCTCGACACGGACGACCCGAACAAATGGGTCCGCCTGCTGTTCATCCTGGCCGGGATCGCCTGCGCCCTGCCCCTGGGCGGCTGGGCCGCGAAGAAGGCCGGCTTCGAGACCCTGACCCAGTCCCTGACCAGCTATTTCCGGCAGCCGGGCGCCTGGGCCTTTCTGCTGCTCATCGTGCTGTACAAGCTGTCCGATGCCTTCGCCGGCAGCCTGACCACGCCCTTCCTGATCAAGGGTATGGCCTTCTCGCAAGCCGAGGTGGGCATCGTCAACAAGATCATCGGCATCTGGCTCACCATCTTCGGCGCGCTGCTGGCCGGGGCGCTCATGCTGCGCCTGAACCTGTATCGCTCCCTGCTGTTGTTCGGCGTGCTGCAGATGCTGGCGAACTTCGGCTTCTACACCCTGGCGGTGCTGGGCAAGGGGGCCTGGGGCGGCTTCACCCTGCAACCCTTCGACTGGGGTTTCGTGGCCATCAGCCAGCCGGCCGATATCGACAGCCTGCTCATGTTCGCCATCGCCGCCGAGAACATCACCAGCGGCATGGGCACGGCGGCCTTCGTCGCCCTGCTCATGAGCCTGTGCAGCCAGCGCTACACGGCAACCCACTATGCGCTGCTCTCCGCCCTGGCATCCGTCGGCCGCATCTACGTCAGCCCCCTGGCCGGGGTGATGGCGGAAAGCATCGGCTGGCCGGCGTTCTTCGTCGTTGCCGTGGTCCTGGGCGTGCCGGGCGTCTACATGGTTTGGCGCATGCGGTCCACAATCGAGGCCCTGATGGGCAAAGAGGAGACCAAGACATGACTTTCAAGGCCCTGCTGCTGGAAAACCAGCCCGCTTTTTCCGCCCGCGTCGCCGATGTGGACCAAGCCGCCCTGCCGGAAGGCGAGGTGCTGATCCGGGTCAGCCATTCCACCCTCAACTTCAAGGACGCCCTGGCCATCGGCAACGCCAGCCCCATCGTGCGCGCCTGGCCCATGGTGGCCGGCATCGACGCGGCGGGGGTGGTGGAAAGCTCGGCCAGCCCGGATTTCCGGCCCGGCGACGCGGTGGTGGTAAATGGCTGGGGCCAGGGCGAAAGCCGCTGGGGTGGCCTCGGCCAGTACGCGCGCGTGCCGGCCGACTGGCCGGTGAAGCTGCCCGCCCCCTACGGACCCTTCGAGGCCGCCGCCGTGGGTACAGCCGGCTACACGGCGGCTCTATGCGTCCAGGCTCTGGAGAAGCATGGAATCAAGCCGGAGGACGGCCCCATCCTGGTGACCGGCGCCACCGGCGGCGTGGGTTCCATCGCCGCGCTGCTGCTGGCACGGGCCGGGTTCCAGGTGCTGGCCGTGACCGGCAAGGCGGCGGAAGCGGATTACCTCAAGCGACTGGGCGCGGCCGAGGTGATGGCCCGCGCCGAATTCTCCGCGCCGGGCAAACCCTTGCAGAAGGAGCGTTTCGCCGGCGTGGTGGACACCCTGGGCAGCCATGCCCTGGCCAACGCCTGCGCCCAGGTCAAGCGCAACGGCGCCGTGGCCGCCTGCGGCCTGGCCATGGGCATGGATTTCCCCGCCAGCGTGGCGCCCTTCATCCTGCGCGGCGTCACCCTGTACGGCATCGATTCGGTCTACGCCAGCCGGGCGCGACGCGAGTCGGCCTGGGCGCTGCTGGCCGAGCGCATCGCGCCGGCGGACCTGGCCGGCATCGTCAAGGTGATCGGGCTGTCGGCGTGTATCCCCGCCGCCGAGGACATCCTGGCCGGAAGGATGGCCGGACGCTACGTGGTGGACGTCGATCGATAAAAAACCGTCCGGCGGGGCGGTGGCGGCTCAGCAACAACCGCCGCAACAGCCGCCCGTGCCCCCCGCCGGGGCGAGCCAGCCTTCCACCTTCTTCCGGTCCGGCACGCCACCGGCGTGGACCAGCTTGCCGTCGACCACCACGCCGGGCGTGCTCATGACGCCATAGCCAAGAATGGCGGCCATGTCGGTGACCTTTTCCAGCTGGATGGCCGTCCCCTTGGCCACGGCGATTTCCTCGATGAGCCTGGCGGTGGTTTCGCAGTTGGCACAGCCGGTGCCCAGTACTTTCACGTTTTTCATGCGGGTTCTCCAAAAATTCGACGGCCGTCATTCTGGCGGAGAAGGCGCGATTCCGCACGCCCCCCGCCTTACCGCCCGATGTTCTTCCGGGCCCGCTCCCGGGTCCACTCCTCGATGAACGCGCGCAGTTTGGATTCCCGTATCTGGCCGGGCACGAACATGACGATTTCCCCGGTGGGGTCGTAGAGGTAGGAAGTCGGGAAGAAATCCACCGGTCCGATCTGACGATAGGGGCTCTCGGCATCGCGACGCGACCCGCCCGCGACGATGGTCACGTCGAAGCCGTGTTTCGCGGCGGTGCTACGGACCGCGCTCACGTCCGGCCCATAGTCTAGGCCGATGCCGATGACCACGAAGTCCTTGCGCTGGTGCAACTTGTTGAGGGTGGGCACCTCCGCCCAGCACAAGGGACACCAGGGCGCCCAGAAATTCACCAATACCCACTTGCCGCGAAAGTCCGCGAGGCGAACCGGCTTGCCATCGACATCGTCGAAGACGAAATCGATGGCTTTGGCGGCCCATGCCTGGGCACTTGCGCAGAGCAGGAGAACAAGAAGCCAGGCGCGCGGTTTCAAGGCCTGTAATCCGTGATGGGGCATGTCATTCCTGATGGATCAAGATATTCGGTCAGAAGTTCTCGGGGAACGCGCTACACCCCACGCGCCTTGGCCGTCCAGCCACGGCATTGGCGACGCCGGGAATCCACCACCGGGGGCGATGCTGGTGAAACGCGTGCGGATAGGCGTATTGCGTCAGCGTACATCCGTTATGGTCATTAGGGACTTGTTCTTAATCTAGATCAAACCTGGAACCTCCACCAATAGCGCCCGATCCATGGGATGGCATGGCGGCGCCGCGGCACATGCCGACTCGAGTCCGGCCATGGCCCGAAGAAACGGGAATACGCGCTTCACATGGGCTGGTGAAACATTGCGGTTTGCTCCACCAGCCCGGATTTTCAGTCCATGCAATTCGCAAGAACCTTGGCAATCGGCAATGCCGATCCGCCTCAGGCCAGCCAGACCAGATAGCCGCCCGTGGCCACCAGTAGCATTCCCAGCAACTGCTTCAGCCGCGCCGAGAAGGCCATCATCCCGCGCGATTGCGCCCAGGCCGTGACCAGCCCGGTGAAGGTGCCGGCGGCCAGCATCAGCACGCAATGCCCCAGGGCGTAGACGAACAGCAGGCTGACGCCATAGGCCACTTCGCCCTGGGTCGCCACCAGGCCCAGCAAGGCCACCAGAACGGGGGTGGCGCAGGGGCTGGAAACGATGCCGAACGCTGCACCCAGTAGCAGAGCACCGAGCGGACCGGTCACTTTCGGTTGCCAGTTGATGCCGGAAGGCAGACGTAGCGGCAACCAGCCCATCAGATGCAGTCCCATGGCCGCCGCCAGCAGGCCGAGGGCGACGAACCAGGGGCCACCGAGATTGCCCATGAGTTGCCCAAGCAGGGCAGCAGCCGCTCCCAGGGCGGTGAAGGTGGTCGCCAGACCCAGCACGAAAGCCAGCGAATAGAAAAATGCACGCGGCTTGCTCTTGCCGGCATGGCCACCCACGTAGCCCACCACCAGCGGCACCGTGGCCAGGGCGCAGGGACTGGCCGAGGACACCACGCCGGCGGCGAACACCAGGCCGAAGGCTATGAGCGGGTAGGTTGCCAGCAGGTCGGGGACTTCCTCGAACATGTCAGTTCCGCACGGCCGTTCCGAAGGAACTGACCTCTCCCTCGGGGGGAAACGAGCGCGGCGAGTAAGGGGGTCGTTTCATGTCAGCGCGCTCCCAGATCGTGCAGCCTGCGCGCCACCTTCACTTCGTCCATGAAGCCGTAACTCCGTCCGACTTCCCTGCCCCCGGCATCGAAGAACACCAGGGTGGGGATGACCATGATCTTGAATTGCCGGGTGACGTCGCGGTCGCGATTGACGTTGACCTGCACCACATGGGCGCGGCCCTGGTAGCGCCGGCTGACGCCGTCCAGCACCACCTTCATGCGCTTGCACTGGCTACAGGTTTCCGCCCCGAACTCGATTAGCGCGGGCTCGCCGGATGCCAGAGCGGCGCGTACCGCCGAGGCGGTATCGGCGCGGGCCGGCGCGGTCAGGACCACAGCCGTGATGAGTAAGGCGAAGAGTGCCTGATGCATCATCGCCTTGCCCTCCCATCCCCACGCGCCCGAGCGATCAGCCCGTCGGCAATGGGCAGCGGATCGGCCAAGCTCCTGGCCGCCTGGCCGGTGACCGCGTAACGCCCACCCACGGTCAGCAGGGGGACGGCGGGGATGCAGGCCAACCATGGGGCCAGGATCAGGCTGTCCGTCACCAGCAATGCTGCCCGGTGCCAGCCAGGCCTGGGCGGCCGTGACAGGTTTCATTTCGACGGCGCCGCCCGCGGGTCGGGCTGGCCATTGCAGTCCAACCCCCGCCAGCCTTGCCTGGCGCCATGGCCCTGGCGTGACAGGGTGCGTAGAAGTTCTTCCTCGCTGACGCGCCCGTCCCGATCATGATCCAGGGTATTGAAATCGATCAGAACGCAGCGCGGCCGCCCCCGGCTGTCGAGCCGATCCTTGCAGCGGGCCTGCAAGGCGGCGTATTCGGCGCGGTCGAGGGAGCCGTCCTGGTCCAGATCGTGCACGGAGAAGGCCGGTACCGTTGAACCCGTCGTGGTGGCCTGGGCGGATACCGCCCAGACTACCGCCAGCAATATGAACAGGGAGGGGGTCGTAGGTGTCATCGGCTTTCCTTCAGGTAATCCACCAGGGCCTGCATGTCAGCGTCCTCCAGAGTGAAGCGGTGCGAGCGGATGGTTCCGGAGCGCAGCAAATCCGGCACCTTGTCCGCCGGCGTCTTGAGCGTGGCCGGGCGGGGGTCATGGCAATACACACAATTGCTGTCATACACCGCGGCGCCACGCTCCACCGAGGATTTTCCGGCTTGGGCCGCCGCCAGGGCCTTGGGCTCGACGGGGATATAGAAACTTCCCCGGTCCCAGAATCCCGGCTCGGCGCAGCCCAGGCAGGGATGTCCGGATTCGACGGGATTGCTGACGCCATTCCAGCGAATGGTGGAACAGGCGTTGCGGGTCACCGGCCCCTTGCAGCCCAGTTCCAGCAGGCACCAGCCGCTACGGGCGCCCTCGTCATCGAAGCTTTTCGCAAAGCGCCCGGCCTCGAAATGGCCGCGCCTGGAGCATCGGTCATGCACCGTTTCGCCATAGAAGGCCAGGGGCCGGCCCTTGTCGTCCAGGGGCGGAAAGCCGCCGAAGGCCACCCGGTGGGCCAGCACCGTGCTCATGACCTCCGGGATGGGGGGACAGCCCGGGAGATTCACCAGGGGCCGTCGTGGCACGATCCCGCGTTCCATCAGTTCCGCGATGCCCATGGCGCCGGTGGGATTGGGCGCGGCGGCGGCGAGGCCACCAAAACTGGCGCAGGTGCCGACCGCGACCACGACCTCCGAAGCCTCCAGACAACGCCGCAGCAGGCTCAGATTGTCTTCCCCGGCGATGGTGGAACAAGCGCCGGCCAGCGCGGTGGGCACCGAACCGTCCACCACGAGCAACACATGGCCGGCGTTCTCCTTCAGCGAGGTCTCCCGCGCCGCTTCCGCCGCCGCGCCCGAGGCGGCCTGCAAGGTGTGGTGGTAATCCAGGGAGATCAAATCGAACAACAGGCGTTCGATGGAAGGCGCCGAGGAGCGGGTCAGGGATTCGGTGCAGCCGGTGCATTCCTGGAACGACAGCCAGACCACCGGCAGCCGTCGCGCCCGTTCCAGTCCCTGCGCCAGCAGCCTGGCGGCCCCCGGTGGCAGCGCCAGCAGGGAGGCCGTCACGGCGCAGAACTTGAGGAAGGCGCGGCGGCCGGGGGCCATTTCAACGCCCGTAGCTCGAGCTGGGAATGCACACCTGCTTGTCCCCCACCACCCGCACATAGGCCCGGCCGGTGAGTTCGTGACAGGCGGCGCGGGGGGTGAAATCCCTCACCTCGGGCAACCAGTCGCGCTGGAACTGGAACACAGCGCCGATGCCAAACACGTCCGATTCGGGGGCGTTCCTCATCAGGTCCACCAGTTCCAGTTGTTCCGCTTCCGGGATGTCGTCCGGCTCGAGGCCCTGACCGCGCTTGACCATGAACGGCGAGGCGGCGATCCGCTTCGCCAGGGTGGGTTTGCAGCTCACCCGCACGGCACGGTTGCTGGAGCGTTCGATGAGGGTGACGGCCAGCTTGCCGTAGGGCGTCTTCTCCATGTTGCCCTTGCCCAGGGTGCAGCCGGTGGCGTACCGCACGCCGGCCACGCTGGCCCAGCAGCGGTGGCCGTGGTATTCCAGGGCTTTCATGCGAATTTCTTGTGTCATGACGTCTCTTCTTTCCGTTCAGAATAGTCGGATGGCTCGGCCAGGTCAGGGTCTGTTTGCGGCAGGCGGCGCGGTCGAAAACGAGGACTTCCACATTCACCATGGCTCACCCCCGAAAAATATCCACGGTGAGTTTGATCGCCACCCCCTGCAGCAATGCCGCGTAGAGCCGCTTCACCCAGCCCGGCCTGGCGCGCCTGGCCGTAACCATGCGCCCAGTTGGGAACCCGCCAGCGCGGTGGCGACAAATCAACGCGCCGTGAGCGACGATAAGTAGAGACCGTGAACGACTTTTTCTGGCACCAATTCCCCGTCTCCGGCGTGGAGACCTGGATCTGGCTGCCACCCCTGGCGGCCTTCGCCATCAGCTTCTGCACCAGCATGGTGGGCATCTCCGGCGCCTTCCTGCTGGTGCCCTTCCAGATGAGCGTGCTGGGCTTCGCCAGCCCCTCGGCCAGCTCCACCAACCTGGTGTTCAATATCCTGGCCATCCCTGGCGGCATCTACCGTTATGGGCGAGAGAACCGCCTGTTCTGGCCCCTGGCCCTGGTCATCACCGCCGGCGGCGCGCCGGGCACCTTCGCCGGGGCCTGGCTGCGCACCCATTGGCTGGCGGAGCGGGCCGCCTTCGAGCCCTTCGCGGCCGCCATCCTGGCCTGGCTGGCCTGGCGAATGCTGGCGGATGTTCGGCGCGGGCCGCCAAGTGCACCGGCCAGCAGGGTGGTGAGCCTGGCGACATTGACCTGGCGCGGCGTGTGCTTCCGCCACAGCGAGGCCGAATACGCCTTCGGCGTGCCGTCCATGCTGTTCTTTTCCTTCCTGGTGGGGGTGATCGGCACCGCCTACGGTATCGGTGGCGGTTCCTTCATGGTGCCCATCTGCCTGGCGATTTACCGTCTGCCGGTGCACGCCATCGCCGGTGCGACGCTGACCGCCACCTTCCTCACCTCCGGCATCGCCCTGGCGGCCTACGCCTGGCTGCCCGCGCCCGCCGGGGTGACCGCGCGACCGGACTGGGCCTTGGGCCTGTCCTTCGGCCTTGGTGGGCTGGCCGGTACTTACCTGGGCGCGCGCTTGCAGAAACGGGTGCCCCAGGGCTGGCTCAAGGGCTTGCTTGGTCTGGTGTTGTCGGGCCTGGCCATGGGCTACGCCTGGCCGGGATAAGGTGCGCCGAGAGCGTGGGAGCAGGCTGGCGCGCCTTGATAATCTTACGTTTACGTCATATAAATAAATCGCCGATCCGGCAAGCACTGCAAGGAGCCCGAACATGAACATCAGCGACATCCTGATTCACATCGATGAAGCCCTCAGCACACGGCAACGCGAAGCCCTGGAAGAGTCTGTCCGCCAGGTGGAAGGCGTGGTCGCGCCCCGCTTCAATCCAGGAAAGACGCACCTCTTGCTGGTGGCTTTCGACCCTGACACCGCCACCACGGCGGCCTTGTTGGCCAAGGTCCGGTCCCACGGGTACACGGCCCAACTGGTGGGGGCCTGAGAAGTGGCCGCGATGAAAAAGATCGGGGAGGTGGCGGACCTGCTGGACACGACGCCGCGCGCATTGCGTTTCTACGAAGAGGAGGGGCTGTTGAGCGCCCGCCGGACGCCCGGAGGCACGCGACTGTATTCAGAGGCGGATGTGACCCGCTTTCGCGCAATCCTGCGCCTGGCTCATGTCGGAATGCCGCTCGCCCTGGTCCGGAAACTGGCCACGGCTCGCGCGAAACATGTCACCGGAGATGAGGCAAGTCATGATGTGCATGCCGTGCTTGCGGACCTCAGAGCGCAAGTACGGGAGCAAGCCCGAATCCTCGAGCAACTGGATGCGGAACTGGCGAGGGCCGCCAGCTCCGTGGAAGGGTGTTTTCATTGCGCCAATCCCCCTACCCGGCAAGGCTGCCCGCGATGTCCGCTGAACCGGCTCGCCGGTTCCTCGGAGATTTTGAGCCTGGTCTGGGAGCAAGACCTCGAAGGGACAAGCGCCGCAAAATAGGAAAAACCACCCGAGGATGGCCGTTGTGCCCAACGGCATCGCTCAGCGTGGCGGTTACTCGAACACGTTGGGCTTGACAGCCTCGATGGTCGCCGAGGCGATGTAGTCCTCCACGCCCCGGCCTGGCGCCCAGTGCCGGATGTATTCCCGGCTGGCGTCCCTGGGTTCGATGCGGATGGCGGCGAAGCCCGCCGTCGCCAGGCAGTTGGAGAGCTCATCCACGCTTACCGCGCCGGCCACGCAGGCGGTGTGCAGGGCCACTTCGGCCTTCATCTCCGCGGGCAGTTCGGCGGTGAGCACGATATCGGAAATGGCCAGGCGCCCGCCGGGTTTGAGGACCCGGAAGGCGTCGCGGAACACCTGGGCCTTGTCCGGCGACAGGTTGATGACGCAATTGGAGATGATCACGTCCACGCTGGCATCGGCCACTGGCAGGTGCTCGATCTCGCCCAGGCGGAATTCCACGTTGGCGTAGCCCCCTTTTGCCGCATTGGCGCGGGCCTTGGAGACCATGTCCGGGGTCATGTCGACGCCGATGACGCGGCCCGACTCGCCTAACTGGCGCGCCGCCAGGAAGGCGTCGAAGCCGGCGCCGCTGCCCAGGTCCAGGACGGTCTCGCCCGGCTTCAGTGCGGCGATGGCCTGGGGATTGCCGCAGCCCAGGCCCAGGTTGGCCCCCTCAGGCGCGGCGGCCAGTTCCTCGGCGCTATAGCCGATGCCGCGCGACAGCAGTTCGGCCACGGATTGCTCGGAGGGGGCGCAGCAGCCGCCCGACTGGGCAGGCGCGGTGGCGCAGCAGGATGAGCCGGTCTGGGCGACCTGGGCGTAGGCGATGCGGACTTGTTGGCGGATGTGGTCGTGTTTGGTGTCTTGCATGATGGGTGTTCAGGGTATCAACAGCACGACTGCCCGGACTTGGTGGGCGTGCAACAGGCACCTCCTTCCACCACGGCGATGTTGGCGAAGGGGTCCACCTTGATCTTCGGCTTGGCCGGCTGGAAGCCTTGTTCGTAGGCTTCGTCGAAGCTCGCGTCCAGGGCCTGGGCGCTCAGTTGTGTTGCCTCATCGCGGATATGGCGGGCGATCTCGATGACGGCGTCGATCTGTTCCTTCGCCACGCCGTATTCCTTCAGCCTGTCCACCTGGCACAGGCCCTGTTTGGGGTGGTTGGAGGCGATGCTGGCCGCCAGGGAGACCAGGGCGACGATGGAAGGATGCAAGGAATTTGCATTGGACTCGCTCACAGGACACTCCTCAAGGTGTTGAAAGTGACGCCGACCAGCACGAAGGATACGGCGAGGTAGCCGGCGAAGATGCCCAGCAGGGGCCATTTGGCCACCTTGCGCAGGATCAGCATCTCCGGCAGGGACAGGGCGATCACGGCCATCATGAAGGCCAGCACGGTGCCCAGGGGCACGCCCTTGCCCAGCAGGGCTTCCGCCACCGGGATGATGCCCACAGCGTCGGAGTACATGGGGATGCCCACCAGCACGGCGACGATGACCGACAGCACGGAGCCGTCGCCGGCGATCCTGGCGACGAAATCCTGGGGCACGTAGCCGTGGATGAGGGCGCCGATGCCGACGCCGATCAGCACGTATTTCCAGATGCGGCCGACGATCTGGCGCACCTCGTTCCAGGCATAGTCGTGACGCGCGCGCAGGGACGTGTCGGCGGCCTCGGCCTGGGTTTCGCCCATGCGGATCTGCCAGACGTAGTCCTCCACCCAGCGCTCCAGCCTGAATGCTTGCAGGATGTAGCCGCCGACGAAGGCGATGGACAGGCCGGTGAACACGTAGATCAGGGTCATCTGCCAGCCGATCACGCCGGCCAGCACCACCACGGCGACCTGGTTCACCATGGGGCTGGCGATCAGGAAGGACAGGGTCACGCCCAGGGGAATGCCGGCCTCGACGAAGCCGATGAACAGGGGAATGGACGAGCAGGAACAGAACGGCGTCACCGCGCCCAGGCCCACCGCCATGAGCCGGGCGCCGGGACCGGAGCGGCCCTTCATCATGGCCCGCACCCGTTCCGGCGTGAGCAGGGCGCGCAGCCAGCCCATGAGGTAGATCACCGTGGTGAGCAGCACCAGGATCTTCACCACGTCCATGACGAAGAAATGCAGGGCCGCGCCGAGCGGGGATTCGGGCGACAGGCCGGCCAGATCGAAGACCAGGAGGGTGGCGAGGGCGTCAAACATGGGAAGAGCCCATTTGCCCCCCCCTTTCCCAAAGGGGGGGTGGGGGGGATTTGGCTCGGTTGGCTCGAGCCGACGTCGCGGAAATCCCCCCTGTCCCCACTTTTGCAAAGGGGGGAACGCCCGGGAGGGGGGATGCGGCAAGGCTCACTGCGACTCGAACTCCACGAAGGCCCGGTTCATGTTGGCCCGGTGCAGGTCGCCGTAGTTTTGCAGGTGCTTGAACTGGGGCAGGTCGGCGTATTTCGCCAGGGTGGCGTCCATGGGCTCCATGTCCTGGGCGGCCTTGCCGATGACGCTGGCCAGGAAATCCTCGTAGTCGCCGGAATCGCGTTTGGCCTTGGCCAGGTCGCAGACACCGCCGTGGCCGGGGACGATGTGCTTGGGATTCAGGGCCTCCAGGGCATGGAAGGCTTTCTGGCCCTTCTTCACGCTGGACCAGGGCAGCACCCCCAGGATGCGGTCCACGTAGACCAGGTCGCCGGTGAACATGACGTTGCGCTTGGGCAGCCAGACCCAGGCGTCGCCGGGGAAGTGGGCATCGGTGTAACGCAACACCAGGGTCTCGCCGCCCAGTTCGACGGTAGCCTCGTCACCACCCAGCAAGGTGGTGGCGGGCAGTGGCTGGGTGCCTTCCAGGCGCGGGCCCAGTAAACCGGCCAGCGTCCGCATGTGCTGGGCGGCGAATTCGGCTTGCGTGGCCGCCGTGCGCTTGAGGGCGATGAGCTGGGCGCCCTTGCTGGCGAAATGCTCGTTGCCCAGCCAGCGGTGGTCCTGGCTGCCGGTGTTGACCACCCAGCGCACGGGTTTGTCCGTGACCTTGGCGATGGCGGCTTCCAGCTTTTGCGCGCCCAGCTTGCTGGCGCCGGAGTCGATGAGGATGACGCCCTGGGGCGTGACGATGAAGCCGAAATTGGCGTTGGAGCCGTCGTTGTCCTGGCTGCGCTGGCCCAGGGGGCCGACGATGGCGTGGACGTTGTCGACAACGACTTCCGCCTTCGGCTGGAAGGCATGGACCGGGAATGCCAGCAGAGCCAGCAGAGGGAGGGCGAGCAAGAACGCCTTCAAGGTGGTGCGCATCTCGGGTTCCTATGGACGGTGTGATCGTGGAACGATGAGTGTGAGCGGCCCGCAATCAGCTTGCCAGTCCCCGTTCGTACCAGCCCTTGCTCTGGTTGACGATCTTCACCACCAGCAGCATGACCGGCACCTCGATCAGCACGCCCACCACCGTGGCCAGGGCCGCGCCGGACTGGAAACCGAACAGGGAGATGGCGGCCGCCACCGCCAGTTCGAAGAAGTTGGAGGCGCCGATGAGGGCCGAGGGGCAGGCGACGCTGTGCTGCTCGCCCACCTTGCGGTTGAGCCAGTAGGCCAGGGTCGAGTTGAAGAACACCTGGATCAGGATGGGCACCGCCAGCAGGGCGATGATCAGCGGCTGCTCCAGGATGGCCTCGCCCTGGAAGGCGAACAGCAGCACCAGGGTGGCGAGCAGGGCCAGGATGGAAAGATGGCCCAGGGTGGCAAGGGTGGCGTCGAACTTCGCCTGCCCCTGTTTCAACAATTGCTTGCGCCAGAGTTGGGCCAGGATCACCGGGATGACGATGTACAGGACGACTGATGTAAAAAGCGTCGCCCAGGGCACCGTGATCGCCGACAGCCCCAGCAGCAGGCCGACGATGGGAGCGAAGGCGATGATCATGATGGTGTCGTTGAGCGCCACCTGGGACAGGGTGAAATAGGGGTCGCCGCCGGTGAGCCGGCTCCACACGAACACCATGGCGGTGCAGGGCGCGGCGGCCAGCAGGATCAGGCCGGCCACGTAGCTGTCCAGTTGCTCCGCCGGCAGGTAAGGCGCGAACAGTTGGCGGATGAAGATCCAGGCCAGCAGGGCCATGGAGAAGGGCTTCACCGCCCAGTTCACGAACAGGGTGACGCCGATGCCCTTCCAATGGGACTTCACCTGATGCAGGGCGGCGAAGTCGATCTTCATCAGCATGGGGATGATCATCACCCAGATCAGCAGGCCCACGGGGATGTTCACCCGGGCCACTTCCATGCGGCCCAGGGCCTGGAACGGCGCCGGGAACATCTGGCCCAGGGCCACCCCGGCGACGATGCACAGGGCCACCCACAAGGACAGCCAGCGTTCGAACACGCTCATCTGGCTGCCGGCGGCGCGCCTGGCGGTGGTTTCACATTGAACGCTCATGGGGTGGTCGCCTTGCCGATGGCATCCAGGTTCTTCTGCAGGGACAGGCGATCCAGCTTGTCGATGGGCAGGTTGGCGAACAGGGAGATGCGGTTCTGGAGCTGGTTGAAGGCCACGAAGAAGGCCTTGCGCTTGGTCTCGTCGCCGCCTTCCACCGCCGCCGGATCGGGCACGCCCCAGTGGGCGGTCATGGGCTGGCCGGGCCAGACCGGGCAGACCTCGCCGGCGGCGTTGTCGCAGACGGTGAAGACAAAATCCAGCTCCGGCGCGCCGGGCTGGGCGAACTCGTCCCAGGATTTGCTGCGCAGGCCATCCGTGGGCAGGTGGTTCTTCTCCAGCAATTCGATGGCGAAGGGATTCACCTGTCCGGAGGGGTGGCTGCCGGCGCTGAAAGCGCGGAAGCGTCCCTTGCCCACGGCCATGCTGTTCAGCATGGACTCGGCCAGGATGGAGCGGGCGGAATTGCCGGTGCACAGGAACAGCACGTTCAGGATCTTGTTGGACATGGCGCCCTCCGGGAAATATGGCTCGGCCGTCAGGCCAGGGTGTCGCCCTGAAGGGCGACCTACAAGTTCAGGGCAGCCTGGACGGCGGGCACCAGGCGGGCGCGGATGTCGTCGCGCACGCTCAGGAAGCTTTCCAGGGGCTCGCCGTGGGGGTCGTGGAAGGGCAGGTGGATGGCCTTCACCGGGCGGGGAAAGACCGGGCAGGTTTCCTTGGCGTTGTCGCAGACGGTGACCACCAGGTCGATGCTCTCGTCCATGACCGCATCCACATCCTTGGGATGCAGGCCGTCGGTGGGCAGGCCGGCTTCCTTGAGCGCGGCGATGGCGCCGTCGGCCACCCTGGGCTGGGGTTTGGTGCCGGCGGACAGGGCGCGCACCCGGCCGGCCAGGTCGTGGTTGACCAGCACTTCGGCCATCTGGGAACGGCAGGAGTTGCCGGTGCAGAGGATCAATACGTTTTTCATCGGAGGGGTTTCCTGTTGGGTGGAATCGGATTCAGGCCGCGCAGCTCTGGCAGGACTGGTCGGGCACGGCGGCTTGCGCCGGCATGCCTTCCTTCATGTGCCACAGCACGCGCACGGCCCAGGCGGGCAACTCGGGATGCAGGCGGTAATGCATCCAGACCCCGGCGCGGCGGGTGAGCACCAGGCCAGCCTCGCGCAGCACCGCGAGATGGCGGGACAGCTTGGGCTGGGGAATGTCCAGCACGGCGAGCAGGTCGCAGACGCAACGCTCGTCATGGCTCAACAACAGCGCCAGGACCTGGCGCCGGATGGGGTCGTTCAGGGCATCGAAGAAGGCTTGCTGGTCCAGCATGACATTCGTCCTGACAGATTACGTTAAACGGTAAGGCAGCTTATTACTGTTTATATATATCTGTCAAAACGAATCTATAGGCGCGACGGGCCGTCACCACCCGGCGCGGCCCGCGATGCTCTTGCCCCGCTTACCAGAGGGCGAGCAGCCGGCCGTTTTCCACCCTGGTTTCGAACGCCTTGAGCGGGTGCTTGCCGATCTCGATGCACTGGCCGGTGGTGATGTCGAACTTCCAGTGGTGCTTCGGGCAGGTCAGGGTTTTGCCTTCCAGGGCCAGATGAGGGATGTTGGTCACCTGGTGGGGACAATGGGAGTCATAGACCTTGTAGCCCTCCCCCTCCCGGTAAACGAACACCGTGCGGGCGCCGCAATCCACCCGGCTCACCCCACCGTCGGCGATGTCCTCCACGGCCATCACGTCACGCCACTGGGGCAGGCTGTTGATAAGCTCCGGCTTGAACTCCGGCAAGTCCATTTCCAGCAGGATCTCGGCCGCCCAGACGATCTTGGCCAAACCGAGGGCGGGAAAGGCCATGAGCAGGGCGTCGATGATTTCCATGGGCGTGCAGCCATCGCGCAGGGCGCGCAGCAGGTATTGCTTGAAGCCCCCCTCGGTCTGGGAATGCACCTTGGTGATCACCGAGATCAGGTCCCGCGTCTTGGGATCCAGATGCTTGCCGGTGTCCTTGAGAAACTTGAAGTAATGACCGAGGGCGTCGCCGCGCACGGCGACCAGATAGTTGAGGGCGTCACTCATGACTGACTCCTGGTTGGGGGGGTGGAAACTTGCCTGAATCGCAGCATAGCTGTTTTCGTGGCGGCGCCGGCAACCAGGCGCCGCCGCCACAAGGGCCGGCGAGGATGACGGAGAGCAATGGATGGAATGCAAAAGGCCAGCGCGCTGTCTGGCCTTTTGGGATATCTGGTGGTGTTGGGTTTACTCCCGAACTCCTCGCTTTCTGGGCCAGTGAGTGGTCCCACAGGGGGATTTTATTGGTTGCGGGGAGGCCACAAAAGTTCCATGTGATTCGTTATCCGCGCCGGATCAACCGACACCCCCTCGATACGGTTGCTCGATACGGCGCCCTCGATCAAGGCGAGTTCGCGCAAGGCCTGGGGCTTACGCGGATCCTTCGTATTGATCCAGCGTGAAATGACGTTTTTGTATGGCTCGTGCACATCCCCTCCCAGGCCAAGACGGGTATGAAGGAAGGTCTGGTTCTCCTTGCTGGCGCCATACAGGGACTGGACCAGTCCCAACAGGGCCGCGTGGTCGCATTCGGTCAATCTGGCTAGGACGTCACCCCAGGTGGGAGATATTTGCCACGGTTCAGCCTCCTTGCGGTTTCCTGGCTTCATACCCAGCCAGGCCTGCCTGAACCCAGGCATAACTGATGCGTTCCTGCTCCAGTCGCAGTGCCGGTGCGATCCGATCGTGGCGTAGATCGTCGTACAAACTGGCTTCATCAGGATGCAGCCGGTTCAAATCCCGCTGGGTCGGCGTGTCTTCCCGCCCCCATAGTGGGCGATGCGCCATCAGCGTGGGCCGGTCCATCAACAGGGAGTGGGCCTGCGGAAAGTGGCCGCGCAACTGGTCGAGGATGGCAAAGCCGTGGGTGTCGATGTCGCCCCAGTAGTAGATGTCCCGATCAGCAAGCCATCCCGCCTCGGCCAGGGGGTCGAAGCCGTAGCCAGCGCCGAAGATCACCAGGCTGTCGGGCACACATGGAAAGGCAAGGAAGTTGATTTCGTTTTCCGTGATGAATACCCGCCGGGCTGGCAGAGAGAGGCGTGCAAACTCGTCGGCGGGTACGCTGAGGTCGGTCAATCCCAAAAGGTCGCCATCGAGCAGACGGAAGCGGACCAGTGCCGGTTTGCCGCGCAGGCCATAGCGCCGCTCGAAACCCGCCACCCCGCCGGGTGCGGATCTGTTGATGGCGTCAGGCGGCAACACCTGGTCGAGCAGTTCGCCGATCAATGCGCGGTGGCGTTCGATGAACTTGCTGTGCACGCCGGGCACATCGATCTGGCGCAAATACACGTTCGCGTAAGGGTGGGTCGCGAACCAACCCAGCACGTCCAAAAGGCCCGGCCAGTCATCGCTGTGCTCCAGGACCCGCAAGGGCCGGCGGGCGATCCAGCCGGCCAGCGCCGGGAAGGACTGCACGATAGCATCGGCCAGTTGGCGGAAGCGCGCCACCTCGCGGCGCTTGCCGATCAGGGCCAGTGCGTCTGGTTCGCTGTCCAGCCAGGCGGCCACCGGCAACCGATTTCGACCGAGCTGGCGATGATTGATTTCCTGGTATTCCAGGCGATAGCCGCCGCCCTCGGCCAAGACACGCAGCCACCGCCTTGCCTCGTCGAAGTGGGCGGACAACTCGGCGGCGGTGGGAACTTTCAGGGGTATGCGCCAGGGATAGCGAGCCGCGCCGGTCATGACATCGGCCAGAAGGTGGCCGCGCTCCCATTCCCTCAGCACTTTGGCGCGCAGGTCGGCCGGGGTAGTCCAGGAATTCATCCGGCACCCCCCGTTCTCCCTTCGGAGGAGGGGAGATGGGCAACCTTTTCCGCCCGGTATTCCTCGATCGTCAGGTTACGCAGGCGAGATTCCCGGCCGTCCTCGTTGTGCACGAAGCCGACGCTGGACACATAGGGCTCGATGATGTGGATCTTCTGCAAGGGCGTGACGATCAGGAGTTGCAGGTTCAAGCGCTTGAACAGTTCCAGCCCGAAGCGGGCGGATTCGTCGGAGCCGCGCCCGAAGGCCTCGTCGATGGCCACGAAGCGGAAGGTGCGGGAACTCACCGCGCCCGCTTTCACATCCGCCTCCAGGCCAAATTGATAGGCCAGGCTGGCAGCCAGCACCGTGTAGGCCAGTTTCTCCTTCTGGCCGCCGGACTTGCCGCCGGAATCGGTGTAGTGCTCATATTCCTTGCCGTCCTCGCGCCAACGTTCGGCGGCGGCGAACACATAGCCATTGCGCACATCGCTGACCTTGCGGGTCCAGCGCCGGTCCAGGTCGGTCAAACCATCGCGGCCACGGAAGCGTTCGATTATGGCCTTCACCTGGAGAAACTTGGCCTCGGAATACTGGCTGTCCTCGGAACCGGTCAGGCCGCCTTCGACGCAGGCGCGCAGATCGGCCTGGAAGTCGCGGATTTCCGGGTCGGGGCTGGCCTGGGCCTCCAGTTCGATGTAACGGCCGGGGTTGTAGTCGATCTGGCGCAACGACTGGTTGATGCGTTCGATGCGCTCCTTGATGGTCTGCCGCCACATGGCCAGTTGCGCCTGGAAGTGGGCCACTTCGCGGATGGTGTTCTCGTTGAGCAGATCCTTGAAGCGGGCCTCGAAGCTGGGTAGGCCGTCGCTCTGCAGGCCATCCAGCAGGGTGCGGTATTCAGCCACGGCCTCGATGCTCACATCCACGTCCTGGGTTTCCAGGGGATATTTCTCCCGGTATTCCGTCATCGCCTTGATGATCTTTTCCCGCAGGCGGGCGAGCTTCTTGTCCTCGGCATCGATGCGCTCGGTGATCCACACGCGCAGATCCCGTTCCCGGTTGTCGCAGGATTCCACCGTAAGGCTGTGTTCGCCCAGGGCTTCGGCGCGCAGGGCTTCGAGCCGAGGAAAGCGCCATTGCTGCTCGGCTTCAGACAGGGCCTGGAAGTTCTCGGTGCATTCCGCCAGCAACTGGCGGGCCTGTTCCTGGCGTAGTCCGGTCTGAGCCAGATCACGATTGCACACGGCCAGGTCGGCCTCGGTGTTGCTCATTTCCCGTTCCAGCTCGGCGAGCTGCCCGTTCAGGGTCTGCAACAGGTCGGAGGCCGCTTCCAGCGCTTGTCTTTCTTCCTCCAGACGTGCGATGGCCAGGGCCAAGGGTTGCCAGTCGATGTCTTGGTATTCTTGGAAATTGTTGAGGGCCTCCAGCGCCTGCATCTGGCCCTGAATGCTTTTGAGTTCATCCTGTGCCTTAGTGACGCGCGCCGCCAAGGCATGCATGGCCTTTTCCAGCTCGCGCATGCGCTTTTCCAGGGCGGCGATCTTGGCCTCGTTGCTCCAACCAAGCACGTAGCGACCGCGGTCATCCAGGCGGTGGCGGTCGTCCTTCTCGTGGCGTTCGTTGCCGGCCTTGATCTGGCCGGAGCGGGTGATGGCCTGACGTTCCCGACGGAACTGTTCCAGGGTCTCGCAGCAGGCGTAATCGAAGCGTTTCGCCAACTCCTGTTCCAGCCAGGTATAGAAGGGCGAATCCGGCTTGATCGCCAGCTTCCTCGCCAGGGACTCCGGCCCGGTGGCGGCGGCCACGGCGGCGCCGGCCCGGACCCGGTAATACACCAGCCGGCCCTTGAGCTGGGAGCGGTCCACCCAGTCCGATACCGCCGCATAGTGGTGATCCGGTACTAGCAGGGAGAGGCCGAAATTGCGCAACAACCGTTCCGCCGCCCCCTCCCAGGCCTTTTCCTCCGGCCGCACCTGGATCAGTTCGCCGGCGAACGCCAGGTCCGCCACGTCGATGCGCAGCGCCGCGCACAAGGCCACCCGCATGGCAACCTGGGCCTCGTCGATGTTGCTGCGCCGTGCCCGCAGGCCGGCGATCTCGATGGCCAGTGCATCGTGGTCGCGTTTGCCGGCAGCGAAGTCCACGCCGGCCTCGTTCAGCCGGTTCTGGGTGTCCGCCTCCTTTTCGGAAAAACTGGCCGCCAGGGTCTCGCACACGCCCCGGTTGCTGACGAAACGTTCAGGCCCGTTGACCGGCAACAGCTTGAGCTTTTCGGCGAGTTCGCGGTAGCGCTCGGAGCGCTGCCGACGCCGTTGTTTTTCGCCCTCCTTGGCCTCGATTTCCGTGGTGATGGTGGCCAGGCGCTGGCCGCCGTTTTCGTCGATGGCCCGCTTCAACTCATCGCGCCGCCGGCCCTGGTCCTGTTTCGTTTCGGTCAAGGTCCGGATGCGCGCCTCACCGCGCTGCTGCTCCGCCACAAGGGTGGTGAGGCGCTTCTCCAGCAGCCCCCCCTTCAGGCGGGCGAAATAGGCCCGCAGGGCGTCGCGGGCGGCACGCAGTTCGTCCACCCCCGCAGCCAACTCGGCATGACGGTCGCCATCCGCCACCAGGGGCCGCAGGCGCGCCAGCTGGTCCTTGGCCTTAAGCACGGCGTTGTGGGCGCGGCTCAGGTCGTCGAAATGCTGGATCAGCGCGGCGATTCGTGCGTCCGCGTCGAATGCCTCCAGCATGTGCTCGCGTACGAAGTCGGTAAGATTGCCCACCGATTTCATCGACACCGTCTGGTGGAACAATTCCATCGCCTGCTCGTTGTCGATGCCGAAGCGGCGGCGGAACCAGGCGCCATAGGGCGGGAAGCTGTCATACACCTCGATGCCGCGACGTGCGCGCAAGCGCTTCTTCAGCTCGCCGATGTCGGCCACTCCGGAGAAGTCCCCGGTGATGGATAGGGCCTGGTCCGCCGTCAGATAGAAACGCGCCGGCTGGCCCTGGGCCTCCTTGAACCAGAAAACCTGGGCCAGGGTCACACTCTGGTCGAAACCGGGATTGCGGAATACGCCGAGGATCACCGCATAGGCGTTGGGTTCGCGCAGGGCCACCGGCTTGGCGGTCATGCCCGCTTCGGCCCGCTCGGACTTGAAATGCCCCAGTACGTAGGAACGCAAGGAGCGTTCTCGCGCCTCCGCCCCGGCCGCCTTGTTGTAGGCGATGCGCTGGGCTGGCACGAGAAGGGTGGTCAGCGCATCCACCAAAGTGGATTTGCCGGAACCGATGTCGCCGGTGAGTAGGGCATTCTCGCCGTTGGGCGCCAAGGTCCAGACCCGCTCGTGGAAGGTGCCCCAGTTGTAGACCTCCAGCCGGTGCAGCCGGAAACCGGCCTGGGCTTCACCTGTGGAGAAGTCGAGTTCCACGGACGGCATCATTCCACCGACTCCGTTTCCCCGCCCGCCAACTGGGCCCGATAGGCCGCCAGCCGCTGATCGAACTCCGCCAGCCATTGGGCATCGACGAAGGCCTTGAGGATGCGCCGCACTTCCCAGGCCGGTTCGCCGGCAGCGGATTTCAACGGCCGCACGAAACCCAGGTCGCGGATCTTGTTGAGGGTAGCCTCCACTTGGTCAATGGCCTTCGCCTCGTTGCTGCCGGGGGGCAGGAACACGCGCAGGAGTTCAGCCACCTCGTCGCGGGTCAGGATCAGCCGGCTGCCTGCCTCGCCGCCACCAGCGTCGGTTTCCACCAATTTCTCCCGCAGGAGGGCGAGCAGCAGGCTGACCTGGAAGGACAGCGGCCGGCGCTGCACCAGACGGGGAAGTTCCGGTTCGCCCTCGCGGGGTGGGCGGGTGCGCAAGAAGGCATGGCCTTCGGCTTCATCCAACAGCAGTTCCAGGCCCAGCACCACCACGTAATCGCGCACGCGCGCCTGCAGGTTGAGCAGGTCTTGCCACAGGGACGCGTTGTCTTCCCGGTAGAGCACGCCTTTCATCAGGGCGATCAACACGCGGGAGAGCGTTATTCCTTGCGCGGACAGGTCTTCCATGGGGCTCATCTCGCGTAGATCACCCGAGGCAGGGTGGCCCGCCGCGCAAAGCCCTGCTCGTCCAGCCAGGCAATGGATGCCTTCGCTTCCTCTTCGAAGACGGTGTTGCCGTCGGCCAGGGACAGCCAGGCGACCAGTTCCGCCAGGCCTTGTTCCAGGGGGTGGCGTTCCACCAGTTCAGCCAGGGTGACCTGGGCCTTGTCCTGGAGTGCTTGGCGTATCCAGCCCGCCAAGCGGGCCCGATCAACCATCACCTGATCGAATAGGGCGGCGGTGTCGATATCCTGGCCGCCATCCAGCAAGGCCTCCGCATTCAGCTCTGGGCGGATGGGCGGGGTGTGGAGGGGCCGTTCCAGGGGCAATTCGATGTCCGGGGAAGCCGCGCCGATCGCCATGAACTCGCCGCCGGGAGCCGCCTCGCGCACGGCCAGGGCATGCGCGCGGATGCCGTGGAGGATTTCCATGATGCGGCGGTTTTCTAGCCAGGTCTGATCGTCGAGAAAGCGGCGCAACTCCCGCGACAGCAGGGCCACCGTGCGCTGGGTGTGTTCGCCCGCCTCCAGCCAGTCGTAGTGCACCCGCTTCAAGCGCCCATCCGGAGCCAGGGATTGCACCGCCGAGAGGCCGAACACGGAATCCAGCAGGGCGGACAACTCCTCCTGCCGCGTCGGCGACATGAGGAAATCCCAGAAGGCGCGAAAGCTCTTGCCCTGGTCGGAATCGGCGATGGCATCGCGCTCACCGAAGATGGTCTCCAGCAGGGCGCCTTTGCCCCCATCCCACAGCGCGATGCGCTCGCGCACGCTGCGGTCCAGGTTGCGGAAATTCTGTTCCACCTCGCGAAAGTCCGACAACAGTTCACGCGCGGTGGCGGCAACCTGCTGGAAGCGGTCTTTCACCGCCGTATCGTCCAGGACGGCCATGTCCCCCGCCCGTACCCGTTCCATCTCGGCATCGATCTCGGTGCGGCGCTTTTCCAGTTCGCGGATGCGCACTTCCGGATCGGTCTCGCTGCCTTCCACCATCTGCCGCAACAACTCGAACACCGTCATCAGCCGCGACTCGGTGCCGACAAAGGCGCGCTGGGTCAGGCTCTCCAGCCAGGCCAGGGCTTTCTCGGTGGCGGGTGTCAGATCGAAATGCGCATCGTCGGAACCTGGCGGATAGAACTTGCGCAGCCAACCCTTGTCATTGGCGGCCCAGTCGTCCAGATAGTGCTGGGCGCTGCGCGGAAACGCGTCCTCGCCCAGGGAAAGTCGCAGCCCGAACAACACGTCCTCCAGCTTCTCCACCAGATCGGCCTGGGCCATCACCCGTTCGTTGGGCACCACGAACGCCTGGTGTAGAAAGCTGGCCACCAGCGGCGCATGGGGCGAATCCAGCAAGCGCCAGGCCGGGTGGCTGCGGCGCAGGGTGTCGAGGGTGGTGTAGTCGAGGGGCACGGTTGTTTTCCAGATCCTGTTGCCAGTGTCAGCTTTTCTTCTTGGTTACCGGTCGTCAGGTGGCCGCCCCGATAGGAAGCATATTGGTAGCGTCACCGAATTGGTCCGTGGAACCCAGTTCCGACTCGCCCATCCAGTAACAAAGCAGTGGTGCCGGGATGCGCAGAATCCGGGTATTGGAATCGGGCAGGTCGGCCGAATGGATGTCGAGCGTGCCGAAGTCGTCCAGAGATTTGGTGACCACGTAGCCACGGTCGATGGATTTCTGCTGGCAGAGTTCGAGCAAGCCTTTCAATTCGCGTGGGCCGGTGTGCTGGGCGCGATATTTCACCTCGAAGGGAATGATCTGCCCGCCGACCTCGGCAACCAGGTCGACTTCCCGATCTTTCTTGCCGCGCCAGTAGGTGAAACGCACATTCTGTGCGTAGTAGCGGGCGAACAGATGCTTGAACACGGCGGTCTCGGTCGCCACACCCAGCGCCGCCGGGTCTTCGAGGACCGCCTTGCCCTTGAGCATGACCGCCGGCGCGATGGCGGCATCGGCCAGGTAAATCTTGAAGCGCGCCCGCAGCACATCCTTGCCATAGCCGAATGGCGGCAGGCGGTAGATCAGATGCGTCGCTTCCAGCAATTCGATGAAGTTCTGCGCCGTGGGCCGCTTGACCTCCAGATTGGCGCAGAGATCGACCATATCCAGCAGCCCGCCATCGTGCATGCACAGATAGAGGAAAGTGTGTTCCAGATCCAGAACCCGTCTCACGCCGAACAACGCGGTCATGTCGCGCTTCAGCACCTTGTCGATGATGTCCTCGCGCAGCAGGCGCTGTGCTTGGGTGATGCTTTCGACTTGCGCGGTCTGAGGAAATCCGCCGCGCACCAGGTATTCGTGGAAATGCCCGACATAGGGGGCGGCTGCTTCGGTGACGCGGTAAAAATCCGACTGAGGCCAGTCAAACAGATCGCGCAGCGATTTGATGCGCGGCAGTGCCGGCAGGGACAGGTTCTTGATCTGCAGGTATTCGTAGAACGAGAGCGTGGTCAGCCGGATCGTGTGCCAGCGGCCGACACCCGATTCCTGCCCGGCCTCCACCAGGGGCATCGCCGAACCGGTAAAGACGATGCGCCGATGTTTGGCGAAATCCACTTGATGTTTGACCCAGGTGCCCCAGTCGCGAATGAACTGGGCCTCGTCGAGGAACAGGTATTCCGGGCCATCCACTCTGGGCTCCCGCTCGCGCCAAGCTTCAAGCACGGCGTCAATGCCGGCGAGTTTCAGGATGGGGTGGTCGAAAGTAACGTAGAGGATGTTGGCGGGCGGTACGCCTTCCCGTAACAGGGCATCGGCGGCCTGCAACATCAGCGTGGTCTTGCCAATCTGGCGAGCGCCAGAAAGCAGAACAGCCCGGGGGGCGGGCGGATTGGTTGCCCAGGCGTACAACTCCCTGAAGGCGGCGCGTCGCCATCCGGGCAAGTCGGAAATCGCCTCGTCCCGCCACCAGGGGTTGAACTGGGACAAGACGGCGACAAGTTCTTCTTTAGACACTCTCATGAAGAAAAAATAACAGCAGATAACTATTAATACAAATACATTTTAACTAAAAGGCGCACTCAATAACCAATTGCAAGATATCAGGCCCAATTTAACGTTCAATCCGTTACCAGGAGTTTGGCCTCGCGATCATCCAGCGCGACGAATAAGCAATAAAAAACCCGCACTTAGGCGGGTTTAGTGGACTGCTTCGGATGTTATCGGATGGTGAAGTGGTGGACCGAAGGAGGATCGAACTCCCGACCTCCGCATTGCGAACGCGGCGCTCTCCCAGCTGAGCTATCGGCCCTGAAGAATTTCGGCGCGCAGTATAGCGAAAAGCTGGGGGGCCTCCTAGCCGGCCGCCCTCGCCTTCGCGTTCACGAACATCCACAGGCCGATCAGGATCATGGGCAGGGACAGCCACTGGCCCATGCTGGTGTTGAAGGTCATGTAGCCGAGGATGCCGTCGTCCGGCGTACGGAAGTACTCGGCGATGAAGCGGAACGCCCCGTAGCCGACCAGGAACAGGCCGGAGGTGGCGCCGATCGGGCGCGGACGGGCGGTGTAGAGCCAGAGGATGACGAACAGGGCCAGGCCTTCCAGACCGGCCTGGTAGAGCTGGGACGGGTGGCGCGGGATGTCGTCGCCGGCCTGGGGGAAGATCATGGCCCAGGGCAGGGCGGGGTCGGCCGGGCGGCCCCAGAGCTCGCCGTTGATGAAGTTGCCGATGCGGCCGAACATGAGGCCCAGGGGCACCAGGGGGGCAACGAAATCGCCCACTTCCAGGAAGCGCCGGCCGGTCTTGCTGGCGTGCCGGGCCAGGGCCAGCAGCACGCCGATGAGGCCGCCGTGGAAGGACATGCCGCCTTTCCAAACCGCCAGGATGTCTTCCGGGTGGCTGAAGTAATAGCCGGGTTCGTAGAACAGCACCTGGCCCAGGCGTCCGCCCAGCACCACGCCGAGGACGCCCCAGAACAGCAGGTCGTCCAGCTCGACCTTGCTCCAGCGGGTTTGCGGGTGGGCGCGAATGCGCCAGCGGCCCAGCAGGATGAAGGCGGTGAAGGCCAGCACGTACATCAGCCCGTACCAGCGCACGGCGAGGGGGCCGATGGCGACGGCGATGGGGTCGAACTGGGGGTGGATGAGCATGGCGGCGAGGAAATTCGTGGATGCCCGCGCGGGCAGGGAAACCTGGCTATTGTAGTGGCTGTCCATGCCCTATTCCGAACCTCGACAACAGGAGCCCCGCGCATGCCCAACCGTTTTTCCCGCCATTTACCCTGGGCTTTGCTCGTTGCCCTGCCCCTTGCCACCGCCTGTGCACGCGACAGCGTTCCCAGCCTGAGCGCGCCCGAGGCCCTGGAACGGGCCCGGGCCGGCAACCTGACCATCGTGGATATCCGCCGTCCCGAGGAATGGCGCCAGACCGGCGTGGCGGAAGGGGCCGCGCGCATCGACATGCGCCATCCGGCGTTCGCCGACACGGTGCTGGCGCGGGTGGGCGGCGACAGGAACGCGCCCATCGCCCTGATCTGCCGCACCGGCAACCGCACCAGCCAGATGCAGGCGGTCCTGAAGAATCAGGGTTTCACCAACGTCTACCACATCGGCGAAGGCATGGCCGGTAGCGGCGCCGGGCCGGGCTGGGTCCGGCGTGGCCTGCCGGTGGAGCCTTGCGCGCGGTGCTGAGGCGCGGCGCTTGGTAGAATGCCCGTTTCCGCCCCAGTCGGGGTGACCCAGCCGATCCACGGAGCCGACCATGCCCCAATACCGTTCCCGCACCACCACCCACGGCCGCAACATGGCCGGCGCCCGCGCCCTGTGGCGGGCCACCGGCATGAAGGACGCGGACTTCGACAAGCCCATCATCGCCATCGCCAATTCCTTCACCCAGTTCGTGCCCGGCCACGTGCACCTGAAGGACATGGGCCAGCTGGTGGCGCGCGAGATCGAGGCGGCGGGCGGCGTGGCCAAGGAATTCAACACCATCGCCGTGGACGACGGCATCGCCATGGGCCACGGCGGCATGCTGTATTCCCTGCCCAGCCGGGACCTGATCGCCGATTCAGTGGAATACATGTGCAACGCCCACTGCGCCGACGCCCTGGTGTGCATCTCCAACTGCGACAAGATCACCCCCGGCATGCTCATGGCGTCCCTGCGCCTGAACATCCCCACGGTGTTCGTGTCCGGCGGGCCCATGGAAGCCGGCAAGGTGGTGTGGAACAACAAGACCATCATGCTGGACCTGGTGGATGCCATGGTGCAGGCGGCCGATGCCAAGTGTTCCGACGCGGAGGTGGACGCCGTCGAGCGTTCCGCCTGCCCCACCTGCGGTTCCTGCTCCGGCATGTTCACCGCCAACTCCATGAACTGCCTGACCGAGGCCCTGGGCCTGAGCCTGCCCGGCAACGGTTCCCTGCTGGCCACCCATGCCGACCGCAAGGAGTTGTTCCTGCGCGCCGGCCGGCTGATCGTGGACCTTGCCAGGCGCTATTACGAGAAGGACGACGCCACGGTCCTGCCGCGTTCCATCGCCAGCTTCGAGGCCTTCGAGAACGCCATGTGCCTGGACATCGCCATGGGCGGCTCCACCAACACCGTGCTGCACCTGCTGGCGGCGGCCCAGGAGGCGGGCGTCAACTTCACCATGAAGGACATCGACCGCCTGTCGCGCAAGGTGCCCAACCTGGCCAAGGTGGCGCCCTCCACCCAGCTCTACCACATGGAAGACGTGCACCGGGCCGGCGGCGTGCTGGCCATCCTGGGCGAACTGGACCGGGCCGGCCTGATCCATCGCGACTGCCACACGGTGCACAGCAAGACCCTGGGCGGCGCCCTTTCGGTCTGGGACGTGATGCAGGCCCACGACCTGTCGGTGTTCGAGTTCTACAAGGCCGCGCCCGGCGGCGTGCCCACCCAGGTCGCGTTCTCGCAAAACCGCCGATACAACGAACTGGATATGGATCGCACCAACGGCTGTCTTCGCGACAAGGCCCACGCCTATTCCCAGGACGGCGGCCTGGCCGTGCTCTACGGCAACCTGGCCATGGACGGCTGCATCGTCAAGACCGCCGGCGTCGACGCCAGCATCCTCAAGTTCACCGGCCCTGCGCGCATCTTCGAAAGCCAGGAGGCGGCCGTGGAGGCCATCCTGGCCGACCGGATCAGGGAAGGCGACGTGCTGGTGATCCGCTACGAGGGCCCGCGCGGCGGCCCGGGCATGCAGGAGATGCTCTATCCCACCAGCTATCTCAAGTCCAAGGACCTGGGCAAGGCCTGCGCCCTGATTACCGATGGACGCTTCTCCGGCGGCACCTCCGGCCTCTCCATCGGCCACGTCTCGCCGGAAGCGGCGGAAGGCGGCGCCATCGGCCTGGTGGAGGAAGGCGACCGCATCGAGATCGACATCCCCAGCCGCGCCATCCGCGTGGCGGTGGAAGATGCGGAATTGTCCAGACGCCGGGCCGCCATGGAGGCCCGGGGCGCCCAGGCCTGGAAGCCCGTCGGCCGAGACCGGAGCGTTTCCCCCGCCCTACGCGCCTATGCCGCCATGACCACCAGCGCGGCCTACGGCGCGGTGCGTGACGTAAGCCAGGTGGAACGTCGCGGGTAAAGCGGGCGCTCGTCTCCCGTGAAAAATCTCGATACCCCCGAACAGGGGGCTTCCGATCAGGAACCCGGGGAACCGGACCCGCTGGCGCGCTTCCGCAATTGGCCCGGCTTCCTGGCCGCCGCCATCGCGCTCAACGCCCTGTTCGTCTACGGCATGTTCGCCGGCGCCTCCGACCCCGAGGTCCGGGGCTGGTTCAAGGCGCTGTCCTGGTTGCCCTTCAACGTCATCGCCTCGGTGCTGTATTTCGTGTTCATGGTGAAACTCTCCAAGGCCGCGCCCTATGTCGTCATCTGCCTGGCCGTGATCGCCGCCAACTGGATCGCCTTTTTCGCCGCATGACTGGTTTATCACGCCCGGTTCTCCCCACCCCGACCTTCATCCTCGCGAGTCGGGGGCTCCCCGTGAACCGCGAGGGAGCGGCCGCCTCCCCCGCGTGCGGGGGAGGTTGGGAGGGGGAGAACCGTGTGCTGGCTTCCGCAAAATCCACAACCCACTCAGGAGACCCAGCATGACCCTCGCCGACCTCAACAGCCGTTTCGGCATCGCCGACCAACTGAAATTCATCGAGGGCCCCGGCGGCCTCGCCTTCGCCGAGATCGACAACGCCCTGGGCACCGCCTACCTGTGCCTGCAGGGCGCCCACCTCACCACCTTCCGCCCCAAGGACCAGGCCGAGCCGGTGGTCTGGCTGTCCGATTACGCCAAGTTCGCAACCGGTAAATCCATACGCGGCGGCGCCCCGGTGTGCTGGCCCTGGTTCGGGCCCCACGCCACGGAAAGCGGGTTCCCCGGCCACGGCTTCGCCCGCACGGTGATGTGGCAGGTCACCGCCAGCGCCGCCCTGGACAGCGGCGAGACGCGCATCACCCTCATGCTCATGCCCAACGAGCAGACCCGCGCCCAGTGGCCCCGCGCCACCCGTCTGGAATTGACGGTGACGGTCGGCGCCAGCCTGCGCATGGACCTGGTCACCACCAATCTCGACACTGAAGCCGTGGTCATCGGCGAGGCCCTGCACACCTATTTCCATATCGGCGACATCGGCGAAATCCGGGTCACCGGGCTGGAAAACACGACCTACCTGGACAAGGTGGCCGGTTCCACCCGCCACACCCAGGACGGCGCCATCACCTTCAACGGCGAGGTGGACCGGGTCTACGTGGATACCGAGGCCACCTGCGAGATCGTCGATGCCCGCCTGAAGCGCCGCATCGTCGTCGCCAAGTCCGGCTCCCGCTCCACCGTAGTCTGGACCCCCTGGAACGAGAAGGCCGACAAGATGGGCGACTTCGGCCCGGATGGCTGGCGCCGCATGGTCTGCGTGGAATCGGCCAATGCGCTGGAAAATGTGGTCACCGTGGCGGCCGGCGAAAGCCACCGGATGAGCGTGGAATACAGCGTGGTGGTGGACGCGTGAGTGGATTGACCGTCAGAGTGGGCGCCATGAACCAGGCACTCACCGGGTTTCCGGTGTTCTCCCCCTCCCAACCTCCCCCGCTCGCGGGGGAGGGGTTCTCTCCCTCCCCGCTTTCGGAGAGGGCTGGGGAGGGGAGCGTTCTTCCCGCTGAACACGGCAAGTCTTTCAATCCGGCTTCGCGTTACAATGCGCGCCCTTCTAGTCCTTTGATTTAACAGCGAATGCAGCTTTTCGCCTGTGGCGTGAACCACCATACCGCTCCCGTCGCTATTCGGGAGCGGGTGGCTTTCCCGCCAGACATCCTCCCCAAGGCCCTGTCCGATGTGACGGGACAACGCCGCATCGCGCGGGAAGCGGCGATCCTGTCCACCTGCAACCGCACGGAAATCTACTGCAACACCCAGGAGCCGGAAGGGGTGGCGGAATGGCTGGCCAATTTCCACGGCCTGCCGCCCCGGGACGTGAAGCCCTATCTCTACCTGCTGCCCCAGAACCAGGCCGCCAACCACGCCTTCCGGGTCGCCTCCGGGCTGGATTCCATGGTCCTGGGCGAGACCCAGATCCTGGGCCAGATGAAGCTGGCGGCGGAGAAGGCCCACGACGCCGGCACCCTGGGCCTGCTGCTCAACAAGCTGTTCCAGCGCACCTTCTCGGTGGCCAAGGAAGTCCGCACCGCCACGGAGATCGGCTCCAGCACGGTGTCCATGTCCGCCGCCGCCGTCACCCTGGCGGAACGCATCTTCCCCTCGATCTCCGACCAGGCCGTGCTGTTCATCGGCGCCGGCGAGATGGTGGAGCTGGTGGCCACCCATTTCGCGGCGCGCAAGCCGCGCCGGCTCATGGTGGTGAACCGCACCATCGAACGCGCCCGCGACCTGGCCAACAAGTTCGGCGGCGAATGCGCGGCGCTCACCAATCTGCCGGAGATATTGCCGGAGTTCGACATCCTCGTGACCTCCACCGCCAGTCCCCTGCCCATCGTCGGCCTGGGTCTGGTGGAACGGGCCGTCAAGGTACGCAAGCACCGGCCCATGTTCATGGTGGACCTGGCCGTGCCGCGCGACATCGAAACCGAGGTGGGCGAGCTGGACGACGTCTTCCTCTATACCGTGGACGATCTGGGCGAAGTGGTGCGCGCCGGCCAGGACAGCCGCCAGTCGGCCGTGACCCAGGCCGAGGCGATCATCGCCGCCCGCGTCAACGAATTCATGCACTGGATGGATACGCGCCAGGCCGTCCCCGTGATCCGCAACCTGCGCGACCACGGCGAGCGCCTGCGCCGCCACGAACTGGAAAAGGCTCACAAGGCCCTGCTCAAGGGGGACGATCCGCAAGCGGTGCTGGAAGCCCTGAGCCGGGGCCTGATGAACAAGCTGCTGCACGACCCCAGCCACGCCCTCAACTCGGCCGGCGAGTCGGAGCGGGAAGAACTGGCCCGGCTGGTCTCACGGCTCTACAACCTGCACAACGATTAGAGTAGGCAGTCGCCAGTAGCAGTTTGCAGTCACTGCCTACTGACAACCGCAAACTGTCTACCTGCCCGATGAAACCCAGTCTGCAAGCCAAGCTCGAACAGCTCGCCCTGCGCCTGGAGGAGCTCGACCGTCTGCTGGCCGACGAGCGGGCAACGGCGGACCTGGCCCAGTACCGCAGGCTCAACCAGGAACATTCCGACATCACGCCGGTGGTGGAGCATTTCCGGACATGGAAACTCGCCCAATCCGACCTGGCCACCGCCGAAAGCCTGCTCTCCGACCCGGACATGAAGGACTTCGCCCAGGAAGAGGTCGAGGCCGCCAAGGCCCGCATCGCCGACCTGGACGGCCAACTGCAAATCCTGCTGCTGCCCAGGGATCCCAACGACGAGCGCAACATCTTCCTGGAAATCCGCGCCGGCACCGGCGGCAACGAATCCGCCCTGTTCGCCGGGGACCTGTTCCGCATGTACACCCGCTATGCCGAGCGCCAGCGCTGGAAGGTGGAAGTTGTGTCGGCAAGCGAGGGCGAGGTAGGTGGCTACAAGGAAATCATCGCCCGCGTCGTGGGCCAGGGCGCCTATTCCAGGCTCAAGTTCGAATCCGGCGGCCACCGGGTGCAGCGGGTGCCGGAAACCGAGACCCAGGGCCGCATCCATACTTCCGCCTGCACCGTGGCCGTGATGCCGGAAGCGATTGATGCCGGCGAGATCGACATCAACCCCGCCGACCTGCGCATCGACACTTTCCGCGCCTCCGGCGCCGGCGGTCAGCACATCAACAAGACCGACTCGGCGGTGCGCATCACCCACCTGCCCAGCGGCCTGGTGGTGGAATGCCAGGACGACCGCTCCCAGCATCGCAACAAGGCCCAGGCCCTGTCGGTGCTGGCCGCACGCCTGAAGGACCAGCGCGATCGCGAGCAACAGGCCAGGGAGGCCAGCACCCGCAAGAGCCTCATCGGCAGCGGCGACCGCTCCGACCGCATCCGCACCTACAACTTCCCCCAGGGCCGGGTCACCGACCACCGCATCAACCTGACCCTGTACAAGCTGAACTTCGTCATGGAAGGCGAGCTGGACGAGTTGATCAACGCCCTCACCGCCGAACACCAGGCGGAGTTGCTCTCCGCGCTGTCCGGGGAGGAGTGAGGGGTGGGGAGCGAAGTCGCGGGAGAGGGAGCAACATCCGCGCACGCCACGGTTGCTCCCTCTCCCACCCCCGCGAGGCACCCTCCCCCGGAGGGGGAGGGAAGTGTGGCCGACACCCTCCGCATCGCCGCTTCCCGCCTGCAACAGGCCCTCGGCCTGGACCGTGGCGAGGCCCGCCTGGAAGCCCGGATCCTCGTGGCCCATGCCCTCGGCGTGGACCGCGCCTGGCTCATCGCCCATGATCGTGATGCCCTTGCAGCCCATCAGGCGGCCGCCATCCAGGCCTTGATCGCCCGCCGCGAACAAGGCGAACCGGTGGCTCACCTCCTGGGCGAAAAGGAGTTCTACGGCCGGCTCTTCCAGGTCACGCCGGATGTCCTGATTCCCCGACCGGAAACCGAGCTGCTGGTGGAGGCCGCCCTGGCGCGCCTGCCGAAGGAGCAACCGCTCCATATTCTCGACCTGGGCACCGGCAGCGGCTGCGTGGCCATCACCCTGGCCCTGGAACAGCCCCTGGCCCGGGTCGTCGCCGTGGACCGCTCCCCCGCGGCCCTGGCCATCGCCCGGAACAATGCCCGCCGGCTGGGCGCCGCCAACGTCGAGTTCATCCGGAGCGACTGGTATGCGGAATTAGGTGTAAAGAAATTCGACATGATCGTCAGCAACCCGCCGTATATCGCCGCCGGCGATCCCCATCTCCACCGGGGAGACCTGCGCTTCGAGCCGAATTCCGCGCTGGCCGCCGGGACGGATGGCCTGGATGCCATCCGCGCCATCCTCTCGGGCGCCGCCGCCCATCTGGAACCCGGTGGCTGGCTGCTGCTGGAACACGGCTTCGACCAGGGGGTGCAAGTCGCCGCCCTGCTGGCCCGGCACGGCTTCGGGCACATTCGGACCCTGCGCGATCTCGCCGGCCTGGAGCGGATTAGCCTGGGCCGCCGGCCACCGGGAACGGGCTGATACACTTGCGCTCGTTGCCTTCCCAGCACCACCCATGACCGCCGCTCCATCACGTACCTGGCGCGTCCCGCCGGAGGCCGACCTGCGCCACCGCGCCTGGGACGGCGAGGATGTCTTTTTCCACGGTGGCGCCGGTGACACCCATCGCCTGTCCGCCGCCGCGGCCATCATTCTGCTGCGCTTGTCGCGGGCCCCGGCCGACGAGGCGACCCTGGCGGACGAACTGGCCCGGGCCGCCGCCTGTGACACCGACGAAGCGGGCGACGCCCTGGCCGGCATCCTCGACGAACTCGCGCGCCTGGAATACGCGGAGCCCGCCCCATGAAGCTGGGCGACCTGTCACCGCGAGACCTGCGCGACCTCCTGGCGGGGAACACCCTGGTGCTGCGCACCGGTCCCTTCGCCACCCGCATCCACAGCCCCATGCCCGGCATCGCCGACGGACTCCTGCGGCTTTACCCTGGTTTCCCGCTGGATGACGGCGATTTCTGCGACTTTCACGTCCGCGTCGGCCCGCCCACCGGAATCCGGCGTTGGCTGAAGCCCCAGATCAATTTCTGGCACGATGGCCACTCGCCCTTCAAGCCCCTGCCCGCCAACCATGCCTTCGCCCTGCTGGAATGGGGTTTGAACTGGTGCGTCGCCGGCCATGCCCACCACTACCTGATGCTGCATGCCGCCGTGCTGGAAAAAAACGGTCGCGCCGTGGTGTTGCCGGGGGATCCCGGCGCCGGCAAGAGCACCCTCACCGCCGCGCTCATGCTCTCCGGCTGGCGACTGCTGTCGGATGAAATCACCCTGATCGATCGTGACGACGGCCTGATCGTGGGCCTGGCGCGACCGGTCAGCCTGAAAAACGCCTCCATCGACGTCATCCGCCACGCCTTCCCGGACGCCATCATCGGCGCGCCCGCCCACGACACCCACAAGGGCACCGTGGCCCATCTGCGCGCGACCCCGGACAGCATCGCCCGGGTCGGCGACAAGGCGCGCGCCGCCTGGGTGATCTTCCCGCGCTGGCGCGAGGGCGCCGAGGCCAGGTTGAGCCCTCATTCCCGCGCCGACGCCTTCCTGCATACCGCCAACCACGCCTTCAACTACAGCTTGTTGGGCAGCCTCGGCTTCGAGCTCAACGCGGCGCTGATGGATGCCTGCGAATGCCACGATTTCGAGTATTCGCGGCTGGACGACGCCATGCGGGTGTTCGCGGAGTTGGCGGCGTCATGACCGCGCACACCCGCTGCCAACCTCTGCTCGATGTGCTGCGCGACCCCGCGCGCATGGCCGCCCTCGATCTGGGCGCCTGGGACCGTCTGCTGCGCCAGGCCGGCGCCGCCGGCCTGCTGTCGAGAATCGCGGTCCAGGCCGGAGCCCTGGGCCTGGATGCCGCTCTGCCCGACCCGGTCCGTCCCCATCTGACCGCCGCCCGCACCGTCGCCACCAAGCAGCGTCAGGCCGTGCGCTGGGAAACCCGCCGCGTGGCCCGGGCCCTGGCCGGCGTCGAAGGCCCCATCCTGCTGCTGAAGGGCGCCGCCTATGCCCTGGCGGACCTGCCGCCGGCTGCCGGCCGCCTGTTCGGCGACATCGACCTGCTGGCGCCCAGGGCCCAGCTCGGCCGGGTCGAGGGCGACCTGATGCTGGCCGGCTGGCATGCCGGCGGCAAGAGCGAGTATGACCAGCGCTACTATCGACGCTGGATGCATGAACTGCCGCCCATGATCCACCTGCGCCGCGGCACGGTGCTGGACGTGCATCACAACCTGCTGCCGGAAACCGCCCGCATCCGCACCCGTGCCGAACCCCTCCTGGCCGACGCCCGGCCGCTGCCGGGGTTTCCGGGCCTGTTCATTCCCCGCGATACCGATCTGGTGCTGCACTCGGCCTGCCATCTGTTCCACGAGGGGGAATGGGGCCACGGCTTGCGCGATCTGGTGGACCTGGACGCCATGCTGCGCGCCTTTCCGGCCGAACCGAGCTTCTGGTCGGGCCTGCTGGCCCGGGCGGCGGCGCTGAACCTTGGGCGCCCGCTGTATTACGCCCTGGATTGCTGCCGCCGCTGGCTGCGGACGCCCATACCGGACGCCATCATAGCGGACTGCCCCGCGCAACCGCCGGCCTGGCAGCGCCCGCTGATGCGCTGGCTGTTCGATGCCGGCCTGGCCTCCGCCCATGCCACCTGCCGCAAGCCCTGGTCGGGCCCGGCCCTGTTCCTGCTGTTCGTGCGTAGCCACTACCTGCGCATGCCCTGGCGCCTGCTGTTGCCCCACCTGCTGCACCAAGCCACGACACGGGATCGACAGCAGGATTGAGGGGAGGCGTCGGATTTATTTACACTTGCCTTTCGAGGACGGTGTTAACCTGTTGTTTCCTCAGGAAACACCTGCCGTGGCACATAAATTGCTAGAAATATGGGCAATCACGTGAAGGAAATCACGCCATGAACACACCCAATGAACCTCTCACCCGCGAAGCGCAGCCGCAGGTCAACGAACAACGCCGCCGCCTGGCCAAGGGCGGCTTGGCCGCGCCCATCGTCGTCGGCACCCTTTTGAGCCGTCCGGTGCTGGGTGCCGCGCCTCATAACTGCACCATTTCCGGCCAGCTGTCGGGCAACGTGTCGACCCATCAGCAAGGCGTTTGCTCCACCCTGGGCGTGCCCCCGGCCACCTGGGTGGACAAGGAAAGCAACCTGATCCGCAAGAATGCGGAGTTCGCCGCTGTCGGCTTCACCGACACCTACTGGGCGAAGAATGGCAGCAACAAGCTGATTCCGCCCGGCGAGGCGCCCGACGTGAAGGCCACCTTGCAACAGGTGCTCGCGAACGACGTACAACCCTCCAATCCGCCAGCCAATATCGATCTCGGGCGCGCCGCGGTCGCCTCCTACTTCAACGCCATCGAATTCGCCCCGGACTTCCCGTTGACGGGCGCCCAGGTGGTGGCCATGTTCAACGCCACGATCGGCGGCGGAACCTACGACCCGACCGGCGTGAACTGGAACGCGGGGCAGGTTCTGGCTTACTTCCAGTCGCTTTATCAGTAGCCCTCGACCACCGAGCCATACAAGCAAAAGGGCGCCCGTGGCGCCCTTTTGCATTCCGGGAACAAAACCCTCGTCTCAGGTCCGGTGGTACCCCACCACCACCTCCACCTCGTTCTTCGAGCCCAGGATCACCGGCACCCTTTGGTGCAGCCCTTCCGGGGCGATATCCATAATCCGCTCGTAGCCCGTCGATGAGGCGCCGCCGGCCTGCTCGACGATGAAGCTCATGGGGTTGGCCTCGTACATCAGGCGCAGCTTGCCGGGCTTGCCCGGGTCCTTGGTGTCGCGCGGGTACATGAAGATGCCGCCGCGGGTGAGGATGCGGTGCACCTCGGCAACCATGGAGGCCACCCAGCGCATGTTGAAGTCGCGGCCGCGCGGGCCTTCCTTGCCTCGCAGGCACTCCTCGACGTAACGCTGGACCGGGGGTTCCCAGAAGCGCTGGTTGGAAGCGTTGATGGCGAATTCCCGGGTGTCGGCGGGAATCTTCATGTCCGGATGAGTAAGGAGAAACTCGCCCACTTCCCGGTCCAGGGTGAAGCCATTGACGCCGTGGCCCGTGGTCAGCACCAGCATGGTGGAGGAACCGTACAGGGCGTAGCCGGCGCACACCTGCTTGACCCCGGGCTGCAGGAAATCGGCCTCGGCGGCGGCGCGGTTGGGCACCGGCGCCCGCAGGATGGAGAAGATGGTGCCCACGGAGATGTTGATGTCCACGTTGCTGGAGCCGTCCAGGGGATCGAACACCAGCAGGTACTTGCCCAGGGGATAGCGCTGGGGAATGGGGTAGACCTCGTCCATCTCCTCGGAAGCCATGCCGGCCAGGTGGCCGGCCCATTCGTTGGTGCGGAGCATGATGTCGTTGGTGATCACGTCCAGCTTCTTCTGGGTCTCGCCCTGCACGTTCTGGCTGTCCAGGGCGCCCATGACACCCACCAGGGCACCCTTGTTGACCGTGTTGGAAATGACCTTGATGGCGGTAACCAGGTCGTTGAGCAGGGCGGTGAAATCGCCGGTGGCGCCGGCGATGTGGCGTTGCTCCTCGATGATGAACTGGGTGAGCGTGGTGCCGGTGTGCATGGCGCGTTCTCTCGTCAAATATTAGAAAACGCTGATTCTAATCCATTAGGTGGATTTATCCGAGCATAAGCAGGATTACTGGCTGGTCAACTGATCGGATCGGGTGAAGTTCCAGGTGCGGGTGATGCCCAGAATGTCGGCCTTCTTACGCATCTCATCGGGGAATGGCGGGAAAGGGGCCGACAACTCGACGATTTTCACGGCCGCTGCATCCAGTATCTTGTGGCCGGACGAACGGAAGATCTCGATAGATTCCAGCGTCCCGTTAGCATGGATGTAGACCGTCAGGATAGGTGAGCCATACAGCCGGTTGCGCCGCGCCGCTTCCGGATAGTTCAGGTTGCCCATCCGTTCGACTTTGATGCGCCAGTCCTCGACGTACTGGGCAAAGGTGTAGCCCTGGGCGTTGATGCCATATTCCTTGCGCCGGGGGCGCTTCTGGTATTCGTCCATGTTCTGGTCGATGCGGGCTTGCAGCTTGGCCATCTCCAGACTGCGGGCGGCCAGATCGACGGGGGCGGGAGTCGGCGAAGGCGGGCGGGATTCGGGGGTGGCCGCCGGCTTCTGTTCCGGCAGGGCGTAGTCCGACTTGATCTGCTTCATCATGGCCTGGGTCTGCTGCTCCAGGGCCTGCATGCGCGCGTTGAACTCCGCCTCGGCGCTCATGGCCTGTTCCCGGTCAGAGGCCGGCAGCGGCGATGTCGCCTGCCGATCCTCGTCCACGTTGCCGCCGCCGTCCAGGTTGTGCTGGGCCAGCACATCGGCCTTGATGGGCTTGTCCTTGGTCATGGCGTTGACCAGCACCACATCCAGGGGGGGGCCGGCGTTCTCGAACAACTTGGGGTTGGCGGCCTGGAAATGCATGCCGAAGATGACCAGCACGTGGAGGATGGCCGAGACCAGGACGGCCTTGGTGAAACGATCGTCCCAGTCCGCCGAGGTCAGCGGCGCGTAGAGGGACGGCGAGAAGGCCTCCCTCAGGCGGTCAAGGGGGCCAGGTAACGACATGTCAGGTCGATGTCGAGCAGGTCGATGTTTTCCACCGCCACGCGCATGCGGTCACCCGGGTTGAGGGTGGGCGCCCCGGTGACCTTGGCGACGAAGGGCAGGCCGTCCAGGCGGATGAGGTTCTCCCGCCAGAGGGTGGCGTCGATCTCACGGATGCTCTCCTGCAGCAGCCAGCGCAGGCACCAGTAGCGCTCCATGCCGCGCTGGAATTCGGCGTAGGCGTCGTAGGCCAGCTCGAAATCGCGCACGGCGGCGAACAGCATGGCATCGTTGCCGGCATGGGGCGGCGCCTCGCCCCGGGCGGCGGCCAGGATCTGGCGCTGGTTGAGCAGGTCCACGTAGCGGCGCAGGGGCGAGGTGCTCCAGGCGTAGTGGGACACGCCCAGCCCCTCGTGGGGCGCCGGCTTCAGGGTCATGCGCACCTTGCCGCCGGTCTGGGCCCGGTAGACGCCGGCCACGCCCTTGTCCGCCAGCATCTCCCCCCAGCGGCTGTTGGCCAGGATCATCAACTCGGACACCAGCTTGTCGATGGGATTGCCGCGCACCCGGGTCTGGATCTCCACCCGTTCGCCTGCCACCTTGAACACGAAGTCGTTGCGCTGCGCCTGGTCGGCCTTGCCCCGGGCCGCCTCCAGTTGACGGGCGAAGCCGAACAGCCATTCGAGTTCCCGCCGGAACGGGTATTCCGGTCCATCGCCGCCAATGGTGGCCTCGTTGAACAGGGGCTCCAGGGTCTCATGCCGCAGGTTGGCGGCGATGCGCACCACGTCGGCCTGGGTGGTCAGGCTCAGGATGGAATGGTCAGGCGCCACTTCCACGTACAGCGAGAGGGCCGGGCAATCCCGGTTTTCCGCCAGGGTGTACTGGGCGATGAGGTCCTCCGGCAGCATGGTGATCTTGTCGCCGGGCATGTACACCGTGGACAGGCGGGTGGCCGCCACCCGGTCCAGGTCGGAGCCGGGGGTGATGCCCAGGGCGGGGGCGGCGATATGGATGCCCACCCGCGTCGAACCGTCCGGCCGGAAGATGACCGAGAAGGCGTCGTCGATCTCCGTGGTGGCGGCGTCGTCGATGCTGAAGGCCGGGGCGTCGCCCGGCGGCAAGGCGGGGGGCGGCAGCGGCGGCGCGATGCCGGAAAACCCCGCCCCGCGCGGGAAATGGGTGAGCAGGAAGGCCTGCAGATGGAACTCGTGGCTGGAGGGGATGGCGCCGCACTTGTCCAGCAGGCGCGCCACCGACAGCCCCGTTTCCGCGCAGGCATCCGCCAGGGCCTTGTATTCCAGGCTGTTCTTGTCCGGCTTGTGGGCCAGTTCGAACACCTTGTCGCGCAACGGCTCCGGCAATCGGCCGGCCGCCAGCGCGGCCGCCCATTCGGCGCGCAGGGCGGTTTCCCGCGCCTTGCGCTCCACCGCCGCCTTGGCGGCGGCCAGCACCTCCGCCGGCGCCGCGCGATAGCGCCCCTTGCCTTTCTTGTGGAAGTAGATGGGGGCGCCGTGCAGGGCCAGCAGGATGGCCGCGGACTCGGGCGCGGCGGGAGCGTGGCCGTGATATTCCCGGGCCAGGTCCTCGAAGGAAAACTCCGCCTCCCCCGCGACCTCCCAGAGGAAATCCAGGTCCAGCGCCGCCTTCCCCGCCCGCGCCTGGTCCATGACCTGGGACGGGGACGGCGCGGCGTAGCGCAGCAGCACGTGGGCCGACTTCACCTTGGCCCGCTTGCCGTGCTGGGACTCCACCTGCAACGAGGCGTCGTTGTCGGCCAGGATGGTGCCGGCCTTGATATCGCCGTCTTCTTCATACAGAACGAACATGGGATGGGTACCGGTAGCGATCTCAAAAAGCCAGGATGGCCGGCAGGAATTCCGCGAAGCGGGTGAAGCCGTGATCACCCCCCGCCAGCACCTCCTGGCGGGCGCCGGCGTAATAGGCCACGGCCTCCCGGTAATCCAGGACTTCATCGCCGGTTTCCGCCAGCAGCAGGTAGCGTTCGGGCCGGGTGATGGCCGGCACCCGCAGGGCATCCAGCTCGGCCGCGTGTTCCGCGGCGAAGCGGTATTCCTCGCCGCTGTGCCAGTTCTTCTGGATCTGGCCCACATAGGCCGCGAGCTTGTCGTGGCAGGCCACGCAGGGATTGACCAGCACCGCCTTGAGACCGTGTCTTTCCGCCAGCCAGGTGGCGTAGAACCCCCCCAGGGAACTGCCCAGCAGCTTGGCCGGCCCCCGGCTGGCGGCGATCAGGTCCTCCAACTGGCGGATGGCGGCGGCGGGGCGATGGGGCAGGTCCGGGCAGGCGAAGGCTTCGGCCAGGCCCCGCTCAGCCATCCAGGCGGCCATTTCCCTGGCCTTGCCCGACTGGGAGGAACTGTTGAAGCCATGGATATAGATCAGCATGGAAGGCGCGGTGTTGGAGCGAATGGAGCATTTTACCGGTCATCCGCCGGCCGTACCCGTGCCAACCACGTCACCAGATCATCCAGGAGATGGTCGCTGGCCCGACCCAGGGACGCCGCCGCCCCGGCGGCGTCATGGCTGGGGGCCGGCGCCTCGGCGGCGAACACCTGGCGGGCGATCAGGCGGGCGTCCCGCCGACGCACCAACTCGGCTTCCAGGGTGACCCTGGCGATGCCCGGGGACTGGGCCGCGTCATGGTAGAAATCCCGCAGCCGGGTATTCAACTGATATTCCGCCTGCACCCCCGTTCCCAGGGGCACCACGGCCTCGAACGGTCCCGCCGTGTTGAGTCGCTGGCGCAGATGGGCATTGAGGCTGCGGGCCGGCGCCTCGCTCCAGCGCGCATATTGGTAATAGGACAGGGTGTCCGGCGTCCGGCTGTAGACCAGGCGAACGCTCTGGAAAACTCCCGGCGTCTCGGTGTCGCGCACCAGCAGCACGCCCTGGCGGGCGGCGGCGTTCGCCGGGGCGGCCGCGGCGTCGGCATCCGCGACCCGCAGCACGTGATGGCTGACCGGATGGGGCCGACCCACCTGGCCACAGCCCGCCAGGCAAACGATGGCGAACAACAGGGGGATGGCTATCGACCGCGCATGCATGTTCGTTCCCTTTTCCTATTGTTCACCGGGTCCCAGTTCGCCCTTGTTCGGCCCGAACAACAGACGCGTGGGATCGGCGAAATCCCGGCTGGTGGTTTGCAGAGCCTCGCTCGCCGAGCGCATGGCCTGGGCGGTGTTCTGGATTTCCTGCAAGCCCAGGTCGGAGCTGATGCGGAGTTGGACCCGCATGTCGCGCAAACCGGCATCGAGGTTTTCCAGGGTGGCGCGGGTGGTTTTCAGCGTGGCTTCCGCCTCGTTCGCCAGACCGTCCAGGCGCTGGCCGGCCTGCCTGATGGCCTGGCCGCCATCGCGGATGGCCGGCGCCAATTCTTCTCCCAGGCCTTCCAGCTTCACCGCCGCCTGGCGGGTGGTTTTCAGGGTGGCGGCCAGTTCCGGCCCCAGGACGCCCAGCTCGCGACGCGCCTCGCCGGCGAGGCCGGCGACATGGTTCAGGGTGGTGGAGAACGCGCGCTGGTTGTCGTCGGACAGCAGCCGGTTGACGCGCGCCAGGGCGTCCTGTCCGGCGGTGCCCAGGCCCTCCAGGTTTTTCGCGAAGCGCGCCATGTCGGGGACGCCCTCCTCGATCACCGGGTATTCCTCGTTGCCGGGGATGTCGAGCAAGGGCGCGCCGCCCTTCCAGACGTTGTTCAGGCTCACGGCCGCCAGGCCGGTCACCAGATTGCGCGCCACCACCGCCTCGACGCCCTCCAGGACTGGCGCGCGGGCGTCCACTTCAATCAGCACCCGCACGGTCTTGGCCTGGTTGGACAGGATCACGTAATCCACCACCTTGCCCACCTTGATGCCCTGCATGCGCACATCGCTGTTGATCTGGAGCCCCTCCAGGGACTGGTTCTGGAAATAGACCAGATAGCGCCGCACCGCCGGCCCCGCGTCGCCCTCCAGCCAGTAGATGCCGCCGGCCAGCAGCAGCAGCAGGGCCAGCATCGCGGCACCCACCCAGGCATATCTCGCATCGGATTCCATAAGCCCTCATCCTTCCTCATTCGCGCGGGCGGCGAAATAGGATCGTATCCATTCGTGATCGGTGGCCGCCACCCGCTCCACCGGGCCATCGGCGATGACCCGCCCCCGGTATAGCACGATGATCCGGTCCACCATGCCCCACAGGCTGTCCAAGTCATGGGTGGCGATCAGGGCGGTCAGGCCCAGGCTGTCGCACAACACCCGCAGCAGATGGTCGAATTCCCGCGCGCTGATGGGATCCAGGCCGGAAGTGGGCTCGTCCAGGAACAGCAGTTCCGGTTCCATGACCAGGGCGCGGGCCAGGGCGGCGCGCTTCTTCATGCCGCCGGACAGCTCGCTCGGACGCTTGTCCGCCGCCTCCATGGGCAAGCCGGCCAGGCGGATCTTCATGGTCACCAGTTCGTCGCGCAGGCGGCCGGGAAGAGCGGTGTGTTCCTTGAGGGGCACGGCCACGTTCTCGGCCACCGTCAGGGAGGAAAACAACGCGCCCTCCTGGAACAGCACGCCGAAGCGGCGGCGTACCTGGTTCAGGCGTTCCAGCGGCAGCGTCCAGATATCCTCGCCGAACAGGCGCAGCTGGCCGCCATCGGGCCGCTGCAGGCCAATGCACTCCCGCAGCAGCACGCTCTTGCCGGTGCCGCTGGCGCCGATCAGGCCCACCACCTGGCCGCGCGGGATGGAGAACGACACGTCCCGGTGCAGCCACTCGCCGCCGAGACGGGTGCGGATGCGGTCGACTTCCAGGATGGGCGCGCCCATGGGTTCGCTCATCGCGGGATTTCCGGATGCAGCACCGCGAACACGGCGTTGATCAGGATCACCGCCACCAGGCCCTGCACCACGGTGGTGGTGGTGTAGGCACCGACGCTGCGGGCGTCCCGGGTCACCGCGAAGCCGTTGCGGCAGGCGATGAAGGCGATGGCGGCGGCGAACGCCGGCGCCTTGTACATGCCGAACAGCACGGTCTCCAGGGGCAGCACCGCCTTCAGGCGCTCGAAGAAGGTGTAGTAGGTGACATCCAGCTGGCTCGCCGCCACCACCGCCCCCCCCAGGATGCCCATCACGTCGCCGACGAAGGTGAGCAGGGGCAGGGCGATGACGATGGCGATCAGGCGCGGCAGCACCAGGACCTGGACGGGCGACAGTCCCAGGGTGGAGATGGCGTCGATTTCCTCGGTCACCTTCATGGCGCCGAGCTGGGCGGTGAAGGCCGCGCCCGAGCGGCCGGCGATGAGGATGGCCGTCAGCATGGGCGAAAGCTCCCGGGCCACCGCCAGGGCGATGCCATCGACGACGAAGATGTTGGCGCCGAACTTCCGCACCTGGACGCCGAGCAGATAGGCGAACACCACGCCGACCAGGAAGGTCATCAGCATGATGATGGGCAGGGCGCCCAATCCCACGGACTGCAACTGCACGGTGAGCTCCCGGTGGCGCAGCCGGGCGGGATGCCTCGCCAGGTCCCACAAGGCTTCGGTGATGCGCCCCAGGAAAACGAACTGCCCGGCCAGGCTGGCCGTCGCGCCGGCCATCGACCGGCCCAGGACGGCGAGCGGGGTGCGACGCCGGCGCCGCGGTCCGGCGCGGGCATCGAGACGGTCGGCCACCAGATGGATCAGGGTGAGCTGGGCGGGGTTGAAATGATGCAGGCTGACGTTGGACCAGACCACGCCCAGGGCGCGCAGGCGGTTCACCAGCATCATGACGCCGGCGCTGTCCAGCCGGGTCAGCCCGGCGGCGTCGACCCGCACCGCCCGGTCGTGGGGAACCCGAAGCTCGGCCATCATCCGGTCCACCCGCTCCAGGTGATCGATGCACCAGGCGCCCCGCAGCCTGAGTTCGCAGCCCGCTTCGCTCAAGCCATGATCGAGGCCGGGCTCGTCCATGCCCGCCCCTACCCGCCCGTGGCGCCCAGGCGCGCCAGCAACCTGTCGTGGATGCCGCCGAAGCCGCCGTTGGACATCACCAGCACCTGGTCGCCCGCCCGGCATTCCGCAGCGATGGCCTCCACCAGTTGCCCCAGGTCGGCATGGGTCGACGCCTTGGCGCCCAGGGGCCGCAACGCCGCCGCCGCGTCCCAGTCCAGGCCGCCGGTGTAGCAGAACACCCGGTCCGCCGCGTCCAGGCTGGCGGGCAGGGCGTCCTTCATCACGCCCAGCTTCATGGTGTTGGAGCGGGGCTCCAGCACGGCCAGGATGCGCCCCGGCTTTCCGTCGCCGCCGAGACGGCCGCGCAAGCCAGCCAACGTGGTGGCGATGGCGGTGGGGTGGTGGGCGAAATCGTCATAGACCTTGATGCCCGCGACCTCGCCGCGCAACTCCATGCGCCGCTTCACGTTGACGAAGCGGGACAGGGCGTCGATGGCGTCCCGGGCCGGTACGCCGGCGTGCCGGGCGGCGGCGATGGCCGCCAGGGCATTCAGGCGGTTGTGCTCGCCCAGCAGCGGCCAGTTGACGATGCCGATGGGCTGGTCATCCAGGCTGACCCGGAAGGCATGGGCATCGGCGGCCTCCGCCTTCCAGCCGAAACCCGGGCCGCCGAAGTACGCCACCTCGCTCCAGCAACCCCGGCCAAGCACCCGCAGGATGTTCTCGTCGCCGCCGTTGGCGACGATCAGCCCGTTGCCCGGCACGGTGCGCACCAGGTGATGGAACTGGGTCTCGATGGCGCCCAGATCGGGAAAGATGTCGGCGTGGTCGAACTCCAGGTTGTTGAGTACGGCGGTGCGCGGCCGGTAATGCACGAACTTGGAGCGCTTGTCGAAGAAGGCGGTGTCGTATTCGTCCGCCTCGATGACGAAGAACGGGCTGTCGGTTAGCCGGGCGGAGACGCCGAAATTCATGGGCACGCCACCGATCAGATAACCCGGATTAAGGCCGCAGTCCTCCAGGATCCAGGCCAGCATGGAAGCGGTCGTGGTCTTGCCGTGGGTGCCCGCCACGGCCAGCACCCACTTGTCCGCCGCCGGGCCGTCCCAAGGCGGACATTGCACCCCGAGCGTAGCCGTTGCCGCTTCAGCGGCATTACGGATAGGGCCTGCCCCTTGCGGGTGCTCGGGGGGCAGCGAGCCGTTGTTGCGAGCGTGGGGGCTGTTCGCCCCGCGCAGTACGTTCTCGGCCAGCCACTGGGGCCCGGAGATATAGGGCAGGCCACGGTTGAGGATCTCCTCCATGAGGGGCTGCCGGCCCCGGCTCACCACGTTGCCCACCACCCAGATATCCGGCTTCAGATCCAGTTGCTCGACGCCGAAGCCCTCGATCAACTTGATGCCCTGGGCTTCCAGTTGGGTGGACATGGGCGGATACACATTGGCGTCGCAGCCGGTGACGGTATGGCCGGCCTGCCGGGCGATAGCCGCGATGCCGCCCATGAAGGTGCCGCAAATGCCGAGAATGTGGATGTGCATGAAGGAAGACGTGAAATTGACCCGGGCGATTATCCGATGGCTTAAAGATTGCCGCCACTTCGCCGATAATGGCTTCCCGATTCCCCAAACATCCCCCTGCCGGAAATGGCCCAGACCCCCAACGTCATTGGCATCACCGTGATGCAGCGCCTGAAGGAGACCGGCGAGCCCGCCACGCCGGAAAACTATGAGCGCTACTACTACGAGATTTCCGGCCTGCCCCGCCCGGAGAAAGCCGTCGCCGCCGATCCGGTCGCCGTCGCCGAACCGGACGCCGTGCCGGCCGTCGAACAGCACGCGCCGCCAGGCGCCGCGTTCTGCGCCGAAATGATGGACATGCTGCGGCAAATGCTGCAGGAAGTGACCGACAAGACGGCCACCCTGGCCAAGGACATCGGCGAGAAAAACAAGGATCTGTCGGGCAACGTCACCAGCCTGAAAGGCAGCCGGGACAAGAACGAGATCCTGCGCCTGCTCTCCACCGTGGTCATGCAGGCCGGCGGCATCCAGAACACCGTGGAAGCCAGCCACAAGGATCTCCTGGAAACCCGCCATGCCCTCACCAGCATGCAGGAGGAACTGGCGGAGACCCGCCAGCTGCTCAACGAGGACGCCCTGACCGGCGCCCTCAACCGGCGCGGCCTGGACCAGACCCTGATGCGCGAAATCGCCCGCGCCCAGCGCCTGAGCAGCAAACTGAGCCTGGCCATGGTGGACCTGGATTTCTTCAAGAAGGTCAACGACCAGCATGGCCACGAGGCGGGGGACCAGCTGCTGGTCCACTTCGCCAGCCTGATCAAATCCGTGCTGCGGAAATCCGATGCCCTGGTGCGCTACGGCGGCGAGGAATTCACCCTGATCCTGCCCGAGACCGACGGCCGCGGCGCCCATTTCGTCCTGGCCCGACTGCAGCAACTCATGAGCAAGAGCCCCCTGATCTTCGAGGGCTTGGAGATCAACACCACGTTCAGCGCCGGAATCGCCACCCTGCGGGACGACGAAAACGGCCACGCCCTGTTGCGCCGGGCCGATGAAGCCCTGTATGTCGCCAAGAACGGCGGCCGCAACGCCATCAAGATCGCCTCCTGACCGCTTTCACGCCCCCCGCCGGGGGACAATCGGCCCCATGTCCAACCCTCGCTCTGTCGCGGCCAGCCTGGTCAATCGTGTCCTGCTGGACAAGCGCAGTCTGACCCAGGCCCTGGCCGAAGATCGCGCCGGCGCGCAAGCGCGGACCCCGGACGCGCGCGCCGCCGCCCAGGGTCTGGCCTATGGCACCCTGCGCCAGGCCGGCACCTTGCGCTATTACCTGTCCCGCCTGGTGGGCCGGCCACTGGAACCCGGCGACCTGCTCGGCACCTTGCTGGTGGGGCTTTACGAGCTGGATGCCGGCGACACGCCCGCCTACGCCGTGGTTCATGAAACCGTCGATCTCGCCGCGCGCCGGCATCCCCGGGCCCGCAATTTCGTCAACGCCGTGCTGCGCAATTTTCAGCGCCGCCAGAAGGCCCTGCGGGCGGATGCCCGGGCCGATCCGGAAGCGCGCTGGAATTTTCCCGCCTGGTGGCTGAAACGCCTGCAAGGCGAATATCCCCGGGACTGGGAAGCCATCGTCACCATCCAGAATAGCCATCCCCCCATGACGCTGCGGGTCAACCGGCGCCGGACGACCCCGGAGGACACGCTTGCCGGCCTCGACGCGGCGGGCATCCCGGCCCGGCGCTCCGGGCCCTGGGCCATCACCCTGGAACGACCGCTGCCGATCGCGGAACTGCCCGGCTTCGCCGCCGGCCAGGTTTCCGTCCAGGATCTGGGTGCCCAATGGGCCGCGCTCCTGCTGGAGGTCGGCGACGGCATGCGGGTGCTGGATGCCTGCGCCGCCCCGGGCGGCAAGACCGGCCATCTCCTGGAACTGGCGGCCCTGGACCTGGTGGCCCTGGACAGCGACGCCGGGCGGCTGGAACGGGTCCGGGAAAACCTGGACCGCCTGGGCCTGGATGCCACCCTGCTCGCCGCCGACGCGGCCGACCCCGGGGCCTGGTGGGACGGCAAGCCCTTCGACCGCATCCTGCTGGACGCGCCCTGCACCGCCTCGGGCGTGGCGCGGCGCCATCCGGACGGCAAATGGCTGAAGCGCGCCGAGGATATGCAACACCTGGGCGAGGAACAGGCCCGCCTGCTGGAGGCTTTATGGCCCCTGCTCAAACCGGGTGGCAAAATGGTCTACGCCACATGCAGCCTATTCGGCATGGAAAACAACGGGCAGGTGACCGCCTTTCTCCAACGCCACCCGGACGCCCGTCGCGAGACGTATGATCCGCCCGGCGCGCGGGAGGGCCAGTTGCTCCCCGGCCCGGATACGGATGGATTCTTTTATGCCCGCCTGCACAAGACGTGATTTCCTTCTGCGCGCCGCGGCCGGCCTGGCCGCCTTCGCGACCACGTCCGTGGTCCGGGCGGAAGGCATCGTGCTCGCCCAGGCGGACATCACCCTGAAAGGCGAGCAGTTCCAGCTCTCGGGCTATTTCGACATCGATCTCTCCCCGACCCTGGAAAAGGCCCTCATGCGGGGCGTGCAGCTCACCTTCGTGCAGGCCTTCGAGGCCCAGCGGGAGCGGGATTACTGGCTGGCCGAGGACCTGATCGATCTGCAGCGCAGCGTGCGCCTGTCCTACAACGCCCTGCTGCGGCAGTACTACGTCAGCCTGCAGGGCGTCTATTCCTCCCACGAAAACCTGGAGGACGCCCTGCGCGCCGTGGGCGACCTGCGCGACTGGGTGGTGCTGAACGTCAGGCAGACCAAAAAGAAGTCCACCAACCTGGCCTACATTCGCATGTACCTGGACATCGCCCAGCTGCCCAAGCCGCTCCAGGTCAACGCCCTGGCTTCCTCCGCCCGCTGGCAGCTGGATTCGGGCTGGCAGGAACGCACGTTCAAATACTGAATTCGGGCCCGGCATGATCTACCTGGTCGCCGCCAGTCTGCTGCTGGGCTCCGCCCTGATCGCGCTGCTGGTGACGGCGGCGGACAACACCGCCTTCTTCGCGGAAAACCTTCCGCTCCTGCTGGGCGCCACCGCCGTCGCCGCCGTTGGCCTCATCATCCTCATCAGCTACCAGGCCTATATCCTGGTGCGGCGCATCCGCGCCGGCGTATTCGGCGCCAAGCTCACCGCCCGCTTCTTCCTCATCATCAGCCTCATGGCCCTGGTGCCCGGCATGGTGGTGTACGGCGTTTCGGTGCAATTCCTGGCCCGCTCCATCGAGTCCTGGTTCGACGTGCGCATGGAGCGGGCCCTGGAGGGCGGCCTGGCCCTGGGCCGTTCCGCCCTGGAGCACGTGCAGCGGGAAGTGGTGGCGAAAACCGAGAACCTGGCCCGCCGCCTGGCCGAGTTGCCACCGGTGCTGCACGCCGCCCGCCTCGACGAACTGCGCGAGGAAGCGGGCTTGCAGGAGGCCAGCCTGCTGGACGAGCAGGGCAGGCTGCTGGGGTTTTCCTCCGCCAACCGCGGCAATCTCATCCCGCCGCCGGTGGACCAGGGCGCCCTCTGGCAGGCCCGACTGCTGCAGCCCTGGTCGCGGCTTCACGCCAGGGAGGATGGCGGCATCGACGTGCGCGTGGTGGCGCCGGTCAGCCTGGTGGCGCTGCGGGAGCGCCTGCGCATCCTGCAGGTGGTGCAGCCGGTGCCCGAACAGCTGGCCCTGGATGCCCAGCAGGTGGAAACCGCCCGCCAGGGCTACCAGGAACTGCTGATTTCCCGCCTCGGCCTCAAGCGCCTGTACGGCATCTCCCTGACCATGGCCCTGACCCTGGCCCTGTTTTCCGCCCTCAGCCTGGCCTTCCTGCTGTCGGAACGCCTGGCCGCCCCCCTGCGCGCCCTGGCCCGGGGCACCCGGGCGGTGGCGCGGGGCGACTTCACCCAGGTGCAGACCGTGGCCAGCCGGGACGAACTGGGCATGCTCACCCAATCCTTCAACCGCATGACCCGCCAGCTGGCGGATGCCCGCTCCACCGCCGAGGAAAGCCACGACAAGCTGCTGGAAGCCAACGCCTATCTGGAAGGGGTGCTGTCCAGCGTGACCGCCGGAGTGATCACCCTGGAACCCGACCTGACCGTGCGCCTCGCCAATCCCATGGCGGCGGACATCCTGGGGGCGAGCCGGACGGAACTGGAAAATTGCCCCCTGGCCGACTGGGGCCAGCCCCGGCCCGACGCCACCGGCGAGGCCACCCACCTGGCCCGGGAGGGCCTGCAACATTTCGCCGTCGCCATGGTGCGCCACTTCCGGGAAAGCCCCACCCGGCCCTGGCGGGAGCAGGTGGAACTGGCCACCCCCCTGGGCAACCGCATCCTGTTGGCTCGCGGCACCCCCCTGTCCCCCGGTGAGGAACCGGACTACATCCTGGTCCTGGACGACGTGACCCAGCTCATCCAGGCCCAGCGAGACGCCGCCTGGGGCGAGGCGGCCCGACGCATGGCCCACGAAATCAAGAATCCCCTCACCCCCATCCAGCTGTCCGCCGAGCGTCTGGAGGCCAAGCTGGCGGATCGGCTGGAACCCGCCGCCCGGGAGACCCTCACCCGCGCCACCGCCACCATCGTCGGCCAGGTGGCCGCCATGAAGGGCCTGGTGGATGCCTTCGCCCAGTACGCCCGCCTGCCTTCGCCGCGCATCGAGCGGGTGGACCTGAACGCCCTGACGCGGGAAGTCCTGCATTTGTACGAGGGCGGCATCCCCATCCACGTCGACCTGGCGGAGGCCTTGCCGCCCGTGGCGGGCGATCCCGCCTTGCTGCGCCAGGTCCTGGTGAACCTGATGAAGAACGCCCAGGAAGCCCTGCACGATCGGGAAGCGCCACGCATCCGCGTGGATACCTCTCTGGAGGGGGAGCGCATCGCCCTCGGTGTGGAGGACAATGGACCCGGTTTCCCGGAGGAATTGAAGAGCCGGATGTTCGAACCCTATGCCACCACCAAGCCCCGAGGTACCGGCCTGGGCCTGCCGGTGGTAAAAAAGATCGTTGAGGAGCACCACGGCGAGATCGAGGTGCGTAATCTGGAAGGCGGCGGCGCCCGCATCTGCGTGCGCCTGCCGGTCCTGGCGGACGAGAAAGGATAGGCAATGCCTGAAATTCTGGTGGTGGATGACGAGCCCGGTATTCGGGAACTGATGCGGGAAATCCTCGAGGAGGAAGGCTACGAGGTGCGCGCGGCGGAGAACGGCGGGGCGGCCCGGGCGGCCCTGGACGCCAAGGTGCCCGACCTGGTGCTGCTGGACATCTGGATGCCGGACGTGGATGGCGTCACCCTGCTCAAGGAGTGGAAGACCCAGGGGCGCCTGACCATGCCGGTGGTCATGATGTCCGGCCACGGCACGGTGCACACGGCGGTGGAGGCCACCCGCCTGGGCGCCTTCGACTACCTGGAAAAGCCGGTGGCCTACAAGCAGTTGCTGGCGACCGTGCGCAAGGCCATGGAAACCCGCTCGGTCAAGCCCATTACCTCCGGCAGCCTCGAATCCCTGGGCCAGGGCGAAGCCATCAAGCGGCTTACCCAGCGCCTGGGCCTGGCCGCCAGCGCCGGACTGCCGGTGCTGCTGCTGACCGAGCCCGGCGCCGGCGAGGATGCCGTCGCCCACTTCCTGACGCCGCCCGACGGCGCCTTCATCCAGGTGGACGAGCCCGCCATCCTGGCCGACCGGCCCGCCGATCTCCTGGTGCGCGCCAAGGGCGGGCTGGTGTTCATCCCCGACCTGTCCGCCCTGTCCTCCATGCAGCAAAAGGGCCTGGCCCTGCTCATCGCCCGCCGGGCCGAGTTCGCCACCCGGGTGGTGGCCGCCTGCCAATGCCCGCCCGCGCAGATGATGGCGGAGGGCAAGCTGCTGCGGGAATTGCATGACCAGTTTGCCCATGCCGTGGTCGAATTGCCGCCCCTGCGCGGCCGTCGCGAGGACATCCCCATCCTGGCCGCGCGCATGCTGGAGGACGCCTGTGTCCGTCTGCTGATCCCGCCGCGCCGGTTCACCGAGCCCGCCCTGGCGCTGCTCGGCGCCTACGACTGGCCTGGCAACCTGGCGGAGCTGGACGCCCTGGCCGGACGACTGGCCCTGGAGGACGGCGAGGCCCCCGTGGAGGCCGCCGCCGTGGAGGCGATCCTGGGCAAGCCCGCCAAGCCCACCGGGCCCGCGGGCATCGAACTCATGCTGCACCTGCCTCTCAAGGAAGCCCGCGACGCCTTCGAGAAAGCCTACCTGGAAGCCCTGCTGGCGGAGTGCGACTGGGGCATGAGCCGCGCCGCCGACCGCGCCGGCCTGGACCGGACCAACCTGTATCGCAAGGTGAAGCAGTTGGGCATCGAGGCGCCGGGGAAGGAGAAGGGGTGATGGTAAGTAGGGAGTGGGAAGTGGGGAATCGGTTTTTCCCCACTCCCCACTTCCCATTCCCCACTCCCAAAACGCCATGAAAATCATCATCCTCGGCGCCGGCCAGGTGGGTTCCAACCTGGCCGAACATCTGGTTCGCGAAGGCAACGACCTGACCGTGGTGGATCTGGACGCGGAGAAGCTGGCCGACCTGCAGGACCGTTTCGACCTGCGCACGATTTGCGGCCAGGCCTCCCACCCCTCCATCCTCAAGCAGGCCGGCGCCGACGACGCCGACATGCTGGTGGCGGTCACGCTGAACGACGAGACCAACATCGTCGCCTGCAAGCTGGCAGGCACCCTGTTCAACATCCCCACCAAGATCGCCCGCATCCGCGCCCTGGACTACATGAAGCACCCGCAGCTGTTCGACGCGGATCATTTCGGCGTGGACCACGTCATCGCGCCGGAGCAGGAGATCACCGACTACCTGCGCAAGCTGATCGATTACCCGGAGGCGCTGCAGGTGGTGGACTTCGGCAAGGGACGCGCCCGGCTGGTGGCCATGAAGGCCCGCGCTGGCGGGCCCCTGGTGGGCCACGAACTGCGGGACCTGCAGAAGCACCTGCCCGGACTGGACGCCCGGGTGGCGGCCATCTTCCGGCGCGACCGCACCATCGTGCCGGAGGGCCGCACGGTGATCCAGGACAGCGACGAGATCTTCTTCATCGCCGCCACCGAGAACATCCGCGCGGTCATGAAGGAAATGCGCCGGGGCGACAAGAGTGTGCGCCGGGTCATGATCGCCGGCGGCGGCAACATCGGCCAGCGCCTGGCCCGGAGCCTGGAATCCGACTATGAAGTGAAGCTGATCGACCGCAACAAGAAGAATACCGAGCGCCTGGCCAGCGCCCTGAAAAATACCCTGGTACTGACCGGCGACGCCACCGACGAGGACCTGCTGCTGCAAGAAAACATCGAGGACATGGACGTGTTCTGCGCCCTCACCAACGACGACGAGGACAACATCATGTCGTCGCTGCTGGCGAAGCGCCTGGGCGCCAAGAAGGTGATCGCCCTGATCAACCGCTCCACCTACGTGGACCTGCTCCAGGGCGGCGAGATCGACATCGCCCTGTCGCCGGCCCAGGCCACCATCGGCCCCCTGCTCACCCACATCCGGCGCGGCGACATGGCGGTGGTGCATTCCCTGCGCCGGGGCGCCGCCGAAGCCCTGGAGGCGGTGGTGCACGGCGATACCCGGTCCTCCAAGCTGGTGGGCAAGCGCATCGAGGAGGTGGAACTGCCGGAGGGGGTGTCCATCGGCGCCGTCCTGAGGGGCACCCAGGTCACCATCGCCCACCACGACACGGTCGTCGAACCGGAAGACCACCTGATCCTGTTCGTGCCCAACAAGCGCATGATCCCCAAGGTGGAGAAACTGTTCCAGGTCGGCCTGGGCTTCTTCTGAAGCGCAAATCCCGTGTTGCGCCGCATTTTTCCCATCCTGCATGTGCTGGGCATGATCGTCCTGGTGTTCGGCCTGTCCATGCTGGCGCCCCTGCTGCTCTCGGAGTTGACCCGGGACGGGGCCGAACGCGCCTACGACGAGGCCGTGCTCATCACCATCGGCGCCGGCCTGGCGATGTGGTTGACGGGCCATCACTGGCGGCGCGAGTTGAAGATGCGCGACGGCATCCTGCTGGTGGTGCTGACCTGGGGCCTGCTGCCCGCCTTCGCCGCCCTGCCCCTGATCATCTTCATGCCCGGCCTGTCCCTGGCCGACGCTTATTTCGAGGCCATGTCCGGCCTCACGGCGACGGGGGCCACGGTGCTCTCCGGCCTGGACGACCTGCCCGACTCCATCAACCTGTGGCGCGCCCAGCTGCACTGGATCGGCGGCCTGGGGGTCATCGTGCTGGTGGCGGCGGTGCTGCCGTTGCTGGGCGTGGGCGGCCGGCAGATGTTCAAGGCGGAGATGCCCACACCCATGAAGGACCAGAAGCTGACGCCGCGCATGGCGGAAACGGCCAAGGGCCTGTGGCTGGTCTACGTCATCCTGACCGCCGTCTGCGTCCTGGTGTTGTGGGCCCTGGGCATGTCCTTCTTCGATGCCGTGGTGCACGCCTTTTCCATCATGGGCCTGGGCGGGTTCTCGTCCCACGACACCAGCCTGGGCTACTTCGACTCCCTGCCCCTGGAAATCGCCGTGGGCACCTTCGCCCTCATCGCCGGCATCAACTTCGCCACCCATTTCGCCGTGCTGCGCGGCCGCAGCCTGAGGGTCTATCGGCATGACCCGGAAATCCGCTGGTTCCTCGGCTTCGTCCTGATCAGCGGCGTCGCGCTGGCCCTGCTGCTGTGGCAGCGGGACGTGTTCCTGGATTTTCCCAGCGCCCTGCGCTACGCCGTGTTCAATACCATTTCCGTCGCCACCACCCTGGGCTTCGCCACCACCGACTACGGCCACTGGCCGTTCTTCGCCGGCCTGTGGCTGCTGTTCCTGTGCAGTTTTTCCACCAGCGCCGGCTCCACCGGGGGCGGTATCAAGATGATGCGGGCGGTGCTGCTCTACAAGCAGGTGTACCGGGAACTGAACAAGCTGATCCACCCCAACGCCCAGATCCCCCTGCGCCTGGGGGAGGACATCGTGCCCAACAAGATCGTCTACGCGGTGCTGGCCTTCCTGTTCATCTACGTGGCCACCATCGTGTCCCTGAGCTTCGTCCTGTCCTTCACCGGCCTGGATGTGCTCACCGCCTTCTCCGCCGTGGTGGCCTGCATCAACAATACCGGTCCCGGCCTGGGCCAGGTGGGGCCGGCCACCACCTATGCGGTCCTGACCGACTTCCAGACCTCGGTGTGTTCCTTCGCCATGCTGCTGGGCCGGCTGGAACTGTTCACCCTGCTGGTGGTGCTGACCCCGGCGTTCTGGCGGCGATGAAGGCATTCACGGTGGCGCGCGTGCGCGCCCATGGCGTACTGCCCATCCTGCATGTGCTGGGCATGATCATCGGCGTGTTCGGCCTGTCCATGCTGTTGCCCCTGGTCGTATCCCAACTCTCCGCCGACGGCGCCCAACATGCCTATGACGAGGCCGTGCTCATCACCCTGGCCTGTGGCGTTTTCCTCTGGCTGACCGGGCGGCGCTGGAAACGGGAGCTGAAAGCCCGCGACGGCATCCTGCTGGTGGTGGTGACCTGGCTGCTGACCCCCCTGTTCGCGGCCCTGCCCCTGCTCATCTTCCTGCCCTCCCTCAGCTTCACCGACGCCTATTTCGAGACCATGTCCGGCCTTACCACCACCGGCGCCACGGTGCTCTCAAGCCTGGACAAGCTGCCGTCCTCCATCAACATATGGCGAGCCCAACTGCACTGGCTGGGCGGGCTGGGCGTGATCGTGCTGGTGGTGGCGGTGTTGCCGTTGCTGGGCGTGGGGGGGCGCCAGATGTTCAAGGCGGAGACGCCGGGCCCCATGAAGGACGACAAGCTGACGCCGCGCATGGCCGAGACCGCCAAGGGCCTGTGGAAGGTCTACATCCTGCTCACCTTGATCTGCATGGGCTTGTACTGGCTGTTCGGCATGACGCCCGGCGATGCCCTCGTCCACGCCTTCTCGGTCATGGGGCTGGGAGGGTTTTCCTCCCACGATGCCAGCTTCGGCTTCTTCAAATCCCTGCCCCTGGAACTGATCACGGAAATCTTCGCCCTGATCGCCGGGCTCAACTTCGCCATGCATTTCATGGCCCTGCGGGGCCGCACCCTGAGCCCTTACCGCCTGGACCCGGAGATCCGCTGGTTCTTCGCCTATGTGCTGGGCAGTTGCCTGATGCTGGGCCTGCTGCTCTGGTCGCGCGGCGTCTACCACGACTTCCCCAGCGCCCTGCGCGACGCCAGCTTCAGCGTGATTTCCATGTCCACGACCCTGGGTCTGTCCACCGCCGACTTCGGCGCCTGGCCCTATTTCGCCGGCCTGTGGCTGCTTTTCCTGTGCAGCTTCACCACCAGCGCCGGCTCCACCGGCGGCGGTATCAAGATGCTGCGGGCGGTGCTGTTGTACAAGCAGGTCTATCGGGAACTGCTGCGGGTGCTACATCCCCATGCCCAAGTCAACGTCCGCCTGGGGGAACAGGTGGTGCCGGAGAAGGTGATCTACGCCGTGCTGGCGTTCTTCTTCGTCTATGTGGCTTCCATCGTGGCGCTGAGCTTCCTGCTGTCCCTGTCCGGCCTGGACGTGCTCACCGCCTTCTCGGCCATCGTCGCCTGCATCAACAATACCGGCCCCGGCCTGGGCCAGGTGGGCCCCTCCACCACCTACGCCGTGCTGACCGATTTCCAGACCTGGGTATGCACCTTCGCCATGCTGCTGGGCCGGCTGGAACTGTTCACCCTGCTGGTGGTACTCACGCCCGCGTTCTGGCGGAAATGAGCCGCGGCGCGGCGGGCCGCAACCCATCGAGGGGCACCGGCGGGGCGATGCCGTAGCCCTGGGCATAGTTGACGCCGATGTAGTTGAGTTCCCGCAGGATGGCGTCGTTCTCCACGAACTCGGCGATGGTCTCCTTGCCCATGACCTGGCCGATGCGGTTGATGGCCTCCACGAAGGCGCGGTCGATGGGGTCGGTGACGATGTCGCGCACGAAGGCGCCGTCGATCTTCAGGTAATCCACCGGCAGGTTCTTCAGGTAGGAGAAGGAGGACATGCCGGCGCCAAAGTCGTCCAGGGCGAAACGGAAGCCCTTGTCCTTCATTTCCCCCATGAAGGACAGGGCGCGCCCCAGATTGGAAATGGCGGCGGTTTCCGTGATCTCGAAGCAGACCCGGGTGGGGTCGATGGCGCGGGCCCGGGTTTCCCGCTGCACGAAGGCGGCGAAGCCGTCGTCCTGCAGCGACAGTCCGGACAGGTTGATGGCCAGGTCGATGTCGGGGATCTCGGCAAGATAGCGGAAGCTTTCCCGCACCACCCAGCGGTCCACTTCCCCCATGAGGCCGTAGCGCTCGGCGGCGGGGATGAACAGGCCGGGAGCCACCAGCTTGCCTGCCTCGTCCCGCATGCGCAGCAGCACTTCGTAATGCCCCCGCTTGCCGCCATGCAGGGGTCGGATCTCCTGGGCGTGGAGCTGGAAGCGGTTGGCCGCCAGGGCGGCGCGGATGCGGCTGGCCGCGTGCAGTTCCTCGCGCCGGCGGTTGAGATCCTCGTCGTCCGGATGATGGGTGTGGATGCGGTTGCGGCCCTTTTCCTTGGCCGCGTAGCAGGCCATGTCGGCGGCGGCCAGCACGTCCACCATGGTCTGGCCGGCGCCGCGGATGGGGGCCAGGCCGATAGACACGCCGATTTCGAACTCGCGGTTTTCCCAGGCGAAGCGGAAGTCCCGCACCAGGCCGCGCAACTTCTCGGCGATCTCCTTGGCCTTGGCCAGGGGGCAGCCGCGCAGCAGCAGGCCGAATTCGTCCCCGCCCAGGCGAGCCAGGGTATCGCCGTTGCGCGCGTGGTTCTGCATCAACTGGGCCAGGCGCTTGAGCAGCTCGTCGCCGGCGAGGTGGCCGCAGGTATCGTTGACGATCTTGAACTGGTCCAGGTCCAGGTAAAGCATGGCGTGTTCCTGGCCCGGCGCCTCCACCTCGGCCTGCTCCAGCAAATCTCCCAGACGGCGCTCGAATTCACGCCGGTTGAACAGCCCGGTCAGCCCGTCGTGGGCCAGTTGCCAGGCCATTTCCCGGGTCATGCTGCGCTTGTCGGTGACGTCGTGGAACACCATGACCACCCCGGCCAGCTTGCCATCCCGATCGCGGATGGGGGCGGCGGAATCCTCGATGGCCAGTTCCGTCCCGTCGCGATTGACGAGGATGGTGTGATTGGCCATGCCCACCACCCGGCCTTCCTCGCGGCAGCGATCCACCGGATTGGCCGCGGCTTCGCCCGTGTCCTCGCAAACGAGGGTCATGACCTCGCCGATGGGCCGCCCGCCGGCCTCGGCGTTGCTCCAGCCGGTGAGGCGCTCCGCCACCGGATTCAGGAAGGTGACCCGGCCTTCCCGATCGGTGGTCAGCACGCCGTCGCCGATGGAGGCCAGGGTGACCTGAGCCAGCTCCTTTTCCTCGAACAGGGCCCGTTCCAGGTGGATGCGCTCGCTGATGTCGGTATGGGTGCCCACCATGCGGTAGGGCTTGCCCCCGGCGTCCCGATGGCAGGCGCCCCGGTCCAGGATCCAGACCCAGTGGCCGTCCTTGTGGCGCATGCGGTGGATGTTCTGGTACGTGGCGGCGCGGCCCTCCAGATGGGCGCGCAGGTCGGCCGACGCGGCGGCCATGTCGTCCGGGTGCACCCGGCGTTCCCACTCGTCGACGCTGTCGCCGACTTCGCTTTCGGCATGGCCCAGCATGCTCTTCCAGCGGGGCGAGAAGAACACCTTGCCGCCATCGATATCCCAGTCCCAGATGCCGTCGTTGGCGCCGCGCAGGGCCAGATCCAGGCGTTCCTCGCTGGCCGCCAGGCGCTCCTGGGCGGTCTTCAGATCCCGCTCCCGCTCCACCAGGGTATCCAGCATGGCGTTGAACCCCATGGCCACCACGGCCGCCTCGTCCTCGCCGGTCAGCCTTGCCCGGGCGGCGTGATCGCCGGCCCGCACCGCCTCGGCGGCATCGCGGATGACGTGGAGCTTGCGGGTCAGCCGGCGCCCCATCCACAGGGCCAGCAAGGCGCCGATCAGGATGGCCGCGCCGGTATAAAGTAGGCCATCCCGGGCCACGGCATCCAGCCGGGCCTGGGTCGGGCCCGCCGAAAGGCCCACCCGGGCCCAGCCCAGGCGCCTGCCATTCAGGGTCACCGGCACCGCGTTGTCCACCAGGGCGGCGCCCCGGGCCAGGACCATGGCGCGTTCCGACGCCAGCAGGCGCCGGCTGTTGGCGTCGGACAGATACAGTCCGCGCTTGCCGGCCTCGTTGTGGGCCAGGATCCGGCCGCCGTTGTCCACCAGCATGACGAACACGATGCCCGGATACTTGCCCTGGGCATCCACCAGTTCCTGCAGGCCGGCGCTGTCCCGGGACAGCATGCCGGTGGCGGCGGACACCGCCAGGGTATCGGCCAGGGTCTGGCTCTGGTCGGCCTGGCGGGCCAGCAGGAATTCCTGCTGGCGCACCGACAGGTCCCAGACGAACAGGCTCATCATGACCGCGTGCACGGCCGCCACGCCAAACACCAGCTGGCGGCGCAGGCTGCCGAACAGGAAAGCGCGCGGGCTCACGGCCGGGGCCCCACCCAGCTTTCGTATTCCGCGATGAAGCGGCGCACCACCTGGTAGCTGGCATCGGTGGCGGCGTGGATGCGCGCGGTTTCCATGGCGGCGAGGGCACGCTGCCCATCCCCATCCTCATGCAGGTGGATGAGGGCGAGGCGGACCCGCTCCACCAGTTCCGCCGGCAGGTCGTCGCGGGCCATGACCGCGTTGTTGATCAGCGGCGGGGTTTCCCAGATCACCCGCAGTTGCGCGGCCTCCCTGGGATGGGCCTTCTGGAACGCCCGCCAGGGCGGCGGCCAGGTGGCCCCCGCCGCCGACTCCCCCATGTAGGCGTTCAGGATGGCGGATTCCTGGGATTCCACATAGCGGTTATCAATGTCCTTCCTCACGTTCAGGCCATTCTTGGCCAGCCAGAGCTGGGGCATCATGCCCGCCGCCAGGGCGGTGGGCGCGGGGTAGGCCACCGCCTTGCCCTTCAGGTCGGCGGGTTCGCGGATGCCGCTGTCCGCCCGCACGATGAAGACCCCCCTGAAGTCCCCGCTGTCGCCCGCCTCGGCGATGACCCGGTAGCCCCAGTCCTGGGCCAGCACGGCCTGGTAGGGGTTGGGCATGGCGAAATCCAGTTGCCGCGTGCGCAGCTTGTCCTCGAAATGGGAAAAACCGCGGGAGCCCTCCAGCTCGAACCTGGCCTCCGGAATGCGCCGGCTCAGGAAGCGCATCAGGGGCGAGAAGGCCTGGTCCAGCTTGCGGGGATGATGTCCCAGGTGCACGCCGAAACGGAA
>WBZL01000177.1_pt1 | contig 69041 bp, 60 predicted proteins | sample 5204291 | NCBI WGS metagenome assembly WBZL01 (sample SAMN12344345, study PRJNA552823) | activated sludge metagenome | biome: Activated sludge suspended growth; feature: Nitrification reactor; material: Wastewater; isolation source: activated sludge from nitrification reactor of wastewater...
CAGCACTGGCGTGTCGAGAACAGTCTGCACTGGTGCATGGATGTCGTCTTCCGCGATGATCAGGCGCGCACGCGTACCGATCATGCTGCCCACAACCTTGCGGTCCTGCGCCAGTGGGTCCTCAACCCTCCTGCGCACCGCGCCCGTGAAACGCAAGGGCGGTCTTCAGGTGCAGCGCCTCATCGCCGCAACTTCTGACAGCTTCCGGGCCCAACTCCTGGGTCTTGTATAAGATTCATGCGATTGCCCTGGCAAAGTAGCCGACACCCGAAGCCCGAAGCCATTGTATTGTTTACCCTGCCCGCCCCGCTGGGCGCGCTTCTGTCGTTCGCACGCCTCCTGGTTCACCATGGCGGCATCGGCACGGCGCTCGACGGACTGCGCGCAGGGACACCCCTGTGGCTGTTCCCCACGGCGTACGACCAGTCCGACAACGCCGACTGCCTCTGCAAACTAGGCTCGCGTAAATAAACATGGCGAATTCCGGCCACGGCCAAAGGAGCAGGACGATGAGCTCCAGGCCGCGCGCTGGCGCCCGAGATGAGCGGCCGACGGCGCATGCATGTCCTCGATCTCCCTGGCCCGCTGGACGCCCACGTTCAACGCGTGGCGCTGCGGCCGGCCTCGACGCGTATGGCCGCGGCAATGTCGCGGCTCATGCCGGCAAGCGCGCGGCTATGCGCCGCCGCGAGCGCCTCGTAGCCCTCGCCCTGCACCGTTTCGCGCAGCGCACTGCGGCCGCTGGTCGCCTCGCCACCCGGCCGGCGCAGCAGCCAGACGCCTTCCAGGGTGACGGCTTCGTCGGCCACCGATTCGAAGCGCTGGACGTCGACGCTCACCCGGTACGCCGGTTGAATGTTTGCCGCCAACGGCCCGAAGACCGCGCGCGGCGTGCCAAGGAGGACACCAAGGTTGGCGACGAGCGTGCTCGCGATGTTCGCCGCCAGCGGCGCTGCCCAGCGGTTGAACTCATCGAGGAGAACCCGGTTTGGACCCTTCTGGAGGACGAACTGCGGCCGGTCCACGATGGCCGGGATGGTGACGCTGTCTACGGCCACGGCATAGGCCGCTGGAGCGCCGCCGTCGGGCGCAGCGCCGACGGTCAGCGTGTAGAAACGCGACGGGGGTGACGCACAGCCGGCAAGCGCTGCCGCCAGCAGTACGGCCAGCCAGGACATTCCCTGCCGAGCAGCCTTAATCATTGCCCCTCCTCGCTCTTGCCACGGATCAGCGCCTCCGGATGACGCTCGAGATAGTCGGTCAGCCCACGCATCGATTGCGCGGCGCGCTTGACTTCGGCCAGCGTCGCGCGCAGTTCCTCGAGCGTCGCCGAGCCGGGCGCCAGGGTCTTGCCGGCAGCGGCGAAGGCACCTTCGGCGGCAGCGAGGCTGCGCCGCGCTCCGCCGAGTGTCGCACTCAGTTCCGGGGTCAGTTCGCCTTTCCAGCTCTTGACGAGTACGTCGACGTTTTTCAGCGTCTCGCCGAGCGTCGCCAGAGACTGCTTGAGCTCGCTGCCGATGGCATCCATGGGCAGGCGCTCGATCTTGCCGAGAATGCTCGTCAGCTTCGCCTCGATATCGGTCAGCCCACCCTTCATCACGGGGAAGGCCGGCGGCTCGGCCAGCCAGTCGATCCTGGCGCTGGCCGGGTTGACGGCGTAGTCGAGGGCGACATAGAGCTGGCCGGTGAGCAGGTTGCCGGTGCGCAACTGCGCGCGCATACCGCGCGCGACGAGCTGGTCGACGACGGACTTGCGGATCTGCGGCGTCACTGCCTTGCCACCGGTCACATGCTGAGGGTCGGCGAGAACGTCGAGGAAACGCTGCGGATAGGTGGCAACCAGGACGTGCGCGCGCAACTGCAACTTCTGCCGATGGTCGGCCGCGAGCCGCACCGAGACGACCTCGCCGATCGGCAGCCCGAGCAGGGTCACGGGGGCACCGGCCGATAGCCCGCGCACGGATTCGTCGAAGTAGAGAACGTAATGCGTCGCCCCGCGTTCCGGCGCCTTCATCGCCACTGCCTGGTCGGCAAACAGGTCGAAACTGGTTTCCGCCGCCGCCGGCTCGGCCTGCTGGTCCGGATCCGGCGTGTCGAAGGCGATCCCACCGATCAGCAGCGACGCCAGCGATTCCGTCTGGACGTTGAGTCCGTTCGCGCTCAGTGAAAAGTCGAGCCCGCTCGCCTGCCAGAAACGCGTCTCGGGTCTGACGAAGCGATCATAGGGCGCGTTGATGAAGATCCGGACGGTCAGCTCGCGTCCGTCCGGATCGAGGCTGTAGGAGGCCACCTGACCGACCTGGATACGCCGGAAATAGATCGGCGTGCCATAGTCGAGCGAGCCGAGCGTCGCTGCCCGGAGGCGGAAGAAGCGTCCCGGCGTATTGCCGCTCACCACCGGCGGCACATCGCGCGCCGTGAACGAACTCGCCCGCGCGCCGTCCTTGCCGATGGCCATGCCGACGTAGGAGCCGGACAGCAGCGTCCCCAGACCGGTGATGCTGCCGCCGGCGATACGCGGGCGGACCACCCAGAAGGACGTGTCCTCGACCAGCCAGTCGCGGGTTTCCGGTGCCATGCGCACGCGCGCGATGATGCGCTGGCGGTCGGTGGCAACCCGTAGCGCGTCGACCGTCCCGACGTCGACGCCCTTGTACTTGACCGTCGTCTTGCCCGCCTCGAGGCCTTCCGCCGACTGGAAGCTGATCTCGATCGTCGGTCCCTCGGACAATAGTTTCTGCACGACGATCCAGCCACCGAGCAGGGCAGCGATGAAGGGAATGATCCAGACGGGCGAAAGCCACGTCCGCTTCTTGACCAGCGACGCCGCTTCGGGAAGGTCGGGCAGGGTCTCGTTGTCAGGCATTGCACTCTTTCTGCGGCAGATCCCAGATCAGCCGCGGGTCGAAGCAGTTGACCGCGACCATCGTCACGACGACGACACCGGCAAAGAACATCACTCCGGGACCCGGCGCCATCCACATCAGCGGCTTGAGTTGCACCAGGGCGACGACGAAGGTGTCGACAAAGACGTCGAGCATCGACCAGCGGCCGATGAACTTTACCATGCGGTAGAGGCGGACCCGCTGCCGGGTCGAGGTGAGCGAGCCCCGCTGCACCGTGATCAACAGGTAGGCCAGGGCAATCAGCTTGCCGAGGGGGATGGTGATGCTGGCAACGAAAACGACGATCGCCAGAGGCCACGAGGTCGGCGACCACAGCTCGACGACGCCCTGCATGATGGTGTCGGTCTGGCTGCCGAGCGGCGTGTAGGTGGTAAGTACCGGCAGCAGGTTGGCCGGGAGGTAAAGGATCAGCGCCGCGATCACCAGCGCCCAGCACCGTTCGATACTCGCCGGCCGGCGGAAATGCAGCGCCTCGCCACACCGCGGACAATGCGGCGCCGTCCCCGCCAGCGGTCGCGAGACCAGCCCACAGACCTCGCAGCCGGCCAGCCCGAGCGACATGGCGGTCGCCGGCAGGGCGTTCATCGTCGACCCTCCGGCGACCGCGCCGGGCCAGGCAGTAGACCGGCCGACGCGCCCGCGACCCAGCCGACGCGCGCCCAGGCATCGCGCGGATCGAAGACCGCGGCCATCGCTGCGAGCAGGAAGACCAGCGCGCCGAGCACGAACATCGCCAGACCCGGAATCACCGTCGCCAGTTCGGCGATCTTGATCAGCGCCACGAGGACACCAAGCAGCATGATCTCGATCATGCTCCACTCGCGCAGGATCTCGTAAGCGCGCAGCAGCCGGCCGGCCCAGGCAGGCGCCGGCGGCCGGCGTACGGCGAGCACCACGGCGAGCAGGCAGGCGACCTCGAACGCTGGCGCGATCACGGCCGTGAACAACACGAGCATGGCAACCTCCTGCCTGCCGTCGCGCCACATCGCCAGCACACCGCCGATGACCGTCGTGAAGGCTTCGCGACCGGCCACCGCCAGACCGAGCATCGGCACGCTGTTGGCGATCAGCAACAGCAGCGCGGCGGCAAGCGCCAGCGCCAGCGTGCGATTCAGTGAATCGACCTTGTGCCGCCACAAGTGGGCATGACAACGCGTGCAGTGCGCAGAACCGCCCGGCGGAATCTGCGGCAGGTGCTGCAAGAGATCGCAGTCGGGACAGGCGACCAGTGAGGAATCGCATCCGCTCCGCTCAGGCATGGCTGTCCGTCAGCTCCTGTCCGGAACTCCGCCGCGCCGACCGCGTGTGATCACTGGAGCGCGCTCGGCACGACGTGGTGCCCTACTTCGCGGCGGGCGCGGCCGTCGCCACTGGCGCGCGCGGCGCCTCGGTGACGATCCTCGCCCCGACGTCCTTGAGCACGCGCTGAAACTCTGGCGAGTCCATGATGATCGTTCCCGCTGCCGCACGCAGGCGATCGACAGCCTCATCGGGCAACACGAACGATGTCGGCTGCGCATTCAGGTAGGCCAGTTCTTCCTTGTCCTTGAGCGCGGCGAAGGACACGTCGATGGCGTAGATCTCGGCGTTCGGCACGCGCAGTGCGGCGGCAACGACGGGATCCTTGTTGGCAGCCATGGCTGGCGAGTGGCCGATCAGACGCAAGATCTGCCAGCGCGCCGCAATGTCCCGCAGCAACTCGACCGCTTCATACGAGTAGCGGTCGATCGGCACGCCGGCGGACTTCAACAGGATGCTGATGGTACCCGGCGGGACCTGGGATTCGTCCCAGTTGGTCGGTGGCGAAGACAGTGAATTGACAATGAAGACGATCACCCTGCGCGCGTGGTCGAGCGGCGTCGGCGCACCCAATTCGTGCAGTGCCTGGGAAATCTCCAGCGCATCGAGCACCGCGCGCATGCCGACGTTGTCCGAGACGCCACCGTCCACGAGGTGCAGGTAGGGCCGGTTGGCGCCGTCCCCGTAGGCCTGCAGATCCTTCAGCGAGCGGATCGCGCGCGCCGCGGGGCGCGGCGGTTCCGCAGCGGAGGAAAACACATTCACCCAGCGGGGCAACTGCGTGTTGCAGCTGCCACCATAGTTGTTGATCGTCACCGGCGAGAGCACCACCGGTACGGCCGATGACGCGGCAGCGGCCCGCGACAAGCGCACGGCATTGAGATCCGAGCAGAGGACATCGAAGGTAGTCTGGTTGAAAACAAACCGAGCGCCGGTCGAAATATCGGTGGCCGACGCCAGGATCAGTGGACCACGGCCGCGGTCCAGATCGCCGAAGGTAGCTTCATTGAAGAGGATTTCGTCATACAACTGCGCCGCCAGCTCCGAGCGACCCCAGCCCAGCGACCACAGTGCCCCCCAGTGGCGCGGACTGAACGTACGGGCAATGATTTCGCCCTGGACGTCGCGCTTCAGGAAACGCTGTTCGTACTCGTCAAACAGTTTGTCGCCGTAGAGACCGTAGGCCAACGCGGTGAAGCTGCCACCGGAGACGCCGGTGATGACGTCGACGGCATCGAGCAGGCGCATGGTCTGGCCCTGCGGCCCCGTCACCTCGGTACGGCGCAGGAATTCGAGAACGCCGTACGAAAAGGCCGCCGCGCGCGTACCGCCGCCCGAGAAGGCGAGAATGACCAGGTTTTCCTTCTTCGTCGCATGTGCCTGCCGCACCTCAAAACGGTAGCCAGTCTTCGGATCGGCCAGCGTGATCGGCGGATTGACCGGACGGGTGGCACAAGCACCGAGCGTCAGCAGCAACAGCACGACCAGCAGGAATGGCGCGCGAAATGGAATCATCAGCTCAGGCCCCGAAGAAGGTGAAGACCGTATTCTACCCCTTCCGCCGGTGCGGCAACCTGTCGCCAACTCCGGACCGATGAGCCCCTGCTCGGGCAGCGTGCCGCGGCACTGGCCCCTTGCCGGCTCGACGACACCTACCCGGCAAGCCGCTGCCCTGGTGGCGGCTGCCAAGAAAGAGGTTCAGCCTGCGCATGCCGCTTGGTAAGCCCGCCTGCGTATGTCAGAATGCGCCGCATGTCGAAGTCCCTGCCCGCCTGCCTGCGGCCCTGGCTGATCATCCTCGCGCTGTGCTGTGGCACGCTGCTGGCAGGCGAGCCGACAACGTCACCGGGTCGTCGCGGCATAGCGCCGTTGCTGGTGACTGCCGAAATTCTGCAAGCCAAGATCAGCCAGGCGGAAGGCAACCCCGAACTCGATGCCAAGGGCCGTGCCGAGCTCATCGCCCTCTACCGCGACAGCCTCAGCAACCTGACGAAGATCGACGCCCACGCGGCACGCGCCGACGTCTTCGCCGAGAGCATGCGTACGGCACCGCAGGAGACCGATCTGGTCCGCCAGCGCATCGCCACCTTGCAGGCCGCCGAGCCACCAGCCGCCAAGATCGCCGACGCGGTAGCCGGCGGCGCCGAGATCGCGCGGGATCTCAAGCGTGAGGAAGCCGATCTGGCGGCGGTACAGGCTTTGCGCGCCGACATCGAGCGACAACTGGCCTATCAGGAGAACCGGCCGACGACGATCCGCCAGTCTCTCGCGACGACGCAGGAGCAACAGCGTGCCATCGCCGCGGCCCTGCAGAGCACACCTGCCAGCGACGAGCCGGAGAGGCTGGGCGAGGCTAGGCGGTGGAGCCTCGAAACCCGTTATGTCGCCCTCAGCACGCAGATCCAGGCGCTTGATCAGGAACTGCTCGGCCTGCCGATGAAATGGGACCTCCTTGCGGCGACACGCGACGAAAAGACTGTCAAGCTCGATCGCATCGGCCAGCGCGTCAGGGATCTGAAGGCACTGAACAACACCTGGCGAGTCGCACAGGCGCAACAGGCAGAACAGGCCGCGCAACGGATGCTGGAAACCGTCGTCGGTTTGAGCCCGGCCCTGGCGAGCTTTGCCGAACACAACCTCATGCTCGCGCGGGATCTCAACGCGGTCACCCTACCGCTGGCTGCGCTGGACAAGGAGCAGGCGCAGGCGGTGCAGGTGGCGGAACGGATCCGCGCCAACCACAAACGCGAACAGGCGGCGACGGAGATCAGCGCGCTCAGTCCCGGACTCGGCCCGCTGCTGCTTGCCCATCGCCAGACGCTGCCCGACCTCAAGGTCTACGAACGCAAGGACCGTGAACTCGCGCAGCGAATTGCCGAAGTCAACGTGCGACGCCTGCGCTCACTCGACGAAGCGGCGCGTGTCGCCAACGGGCCGGCAGCTGTCGCCGAACTCGCCGCCGGACTTCCCGCCGAGCAGACGGGCGCGCTGGACGCGACGCTGCACGCCCTGGTTGCGCAACGGCAGGTCTTGCTCGGCCAGCAACTGGAAAGCGAGGCGATCTATCTCGACCGCTTACGCAAACTGCACGCCGCCGAAAGCGAGATGCGGGAAGCGGCACGAAGCTACGACTCCTTTCTCGAGAAGCACCTGTTCTGGCTCGGCACCCAATCGAGAACGCAGCCGCATGACGTTCTCCGGTTGCTGGATGAGGTGCAGGTGCTGCTCACGCCCGCACGCCGGTCGGATCTGGTGCGCGCCTTCGAGCAGGAGGTCTTTCCGTCACCCGTCTTCTGGCTGGGCGTGCTGCTGGCACTCGTCCTGACGTGGCGGCAAGGCAGATTGACTGCGGCCATCGAGCACACCGCGCGGCACGTCGGCGAACCCGGCGCCGACAGCTTCCGTTACACCGCTCGCGCCCTCGGCTGGTCACTGCTGAAAGCGGCGCCACTACCCCTGCTGATCGCCGTCATCAGCGGACTCCTGCTGGGGCATCAGGGCACCGCGCTCTCGCACACCGTCGGCACCGGCCTGAAATCGGTCGCGATCAACCTCTATGTACTTCTCGCGCTGCGCCAGATCAGCCTGCCTGGGGGCCTGGGCAGGGTGCACCTGCAGTGGCCCGAATCGGCCGCCAACGGATTGTGCATCGAACTCGGTCGCCTCCTGTGGGTCTTCGTCCCGGCGAATGTCGTCGGCCGACTGGCCATGGACCTGAACCCTGGGCTCAACGGCGGTGTCGTCAGCCGGCTGGCGCTGCTGCTCGTGACTCTTGCAGTGGCGGTATTCTTCTACCGCGTCTTTCACCCCCGGCGTGGCGTACTCGCGCACCTGCGACAGCAACCCCACCCGGCACTGCTCTTCCGCCTGCAGCCGCTGTGGTTCCCTGCCCTACTGGCAACACCTTTTGTGGTCCTCGCCTCGACCCTGAACGGCTACGTCTACTCGGCAGTGATCATGATGCATTCCCTGCTGCTGAGCCTCTGGCTGGCCTGCGGCCTGGTTCTGCTGGATGGGCTCGCCTGGCGCTGGTTGACCTTGCTGCGTCAACGCGCCGCTTACCAGATCGCCAGCGTCGAGCGAGCCGGCGAATCGGCAACGGACGCCGCGGCATGCGCTACTCCGAACGCAGCTGACGGCAGGACCGCACCGACTGTGTATGCCAAGGTCGATCTGGCGGCGATGACCGAGGACAGCCGCGAACTTCTCGCCATCGTCACCACCCTGCTCGCCCTGGCTGGCCTCTACGCCATCTGGTCGGTGGTCTTTCCGGCCCTGACGATCCTCGACGACATCACCCTGTGGTATCGCTCGACGACCATCGATGGCGAAGATAAACGCCTGCCGATCACTCTCGCCGATCTCGGCCTCGCCCTGCTCTACCTGGTCAGCACGGTTACGCTCGCGAGGCGACTGCCAGCCGTACTCGACATGATCCTGCTCGAACGCTTCCGCATGTCGTCCGGCAGCCGCTACACCTTCACCACCCTGACGACCTATGGCATCGTCGCCGGCGGCACGTTGCTGACGCTCTACACCCTCGGTGCGCAATGGTCACAGGTGCAGTGGTTGGCGGCGGCCATGAGCGTCGGTATCGGCTTCGGCCTGCAGGAAATCGTTGCCAATTTCATCAGCGGCCTGATCATCCTGTTCGAGCGGCCGGTGCGTGTTGGCGACCTGATCACCGTCGGCAATACCGATGGCGTGGTCACCAAGATCCGGATTCGCGCCACCACCATTCGCAACGCCGACCGCCAGGAGCTGGTGGTACCCAACAAGGAGTTCATCACCGGCCGCCTGCTCAACTGGTCGCTGTCGGACCCGGTGACGCGCGTCAAGGTCAGCGTCGGCGTTGCTTACGGTACCGACATCGACAGCGCGCACGCGCTGATGCGCGCGGCGGCAGACGAGCACGAACACGTCCTCGCCGACCCCAAACCCGTGGTGAGCTTCGACGCCTTCGGCGACAATTCGCTGACGCTCACGCTGCGCGCCTTCGTCGACGACATCGATCACCGGAGCGCGACGGTGACCGACCTGCACAAGGCGATCAATCGCAAGTTCGAGCAGGCAGGCATCGCCATGGCCTTCCCGCAGCGAGACCTGCACTTCGACCCGAGTTCGCCACTGCACGTGACCATCGAAGACGTCAGGCACGAGAAGACCGACGCGGGGAATCCGTGCTAACCGACGCCCGCCGACGACTCCTCGCCCAGCCCCTCGATCAGCACGAGCGAGCGCGACCGCGCCCTCCCTAAGCCAGGTGTGCGCCCACAGCGGCGGCGAGGCCGCTATGCACGGCGCCGCACGGATCGCACTTTTTCGTGGCGCCATCCTGCTTTCAGACGCGTGCCGCTTTTCCCCAACTCGGGTGGATATTGGCATGTCGCTTACGCTGGTGACCACCACCCATGCCCGACCTCATAGCCGATCCTCGTCGATCCACTGCCTCGCGGAGAAGGATAACGGATAGGAGATCCAACGCCACTTCCGCAAGTGTTCCAAGCCCTGACCGGTCCGGACAGCCGTCGTGATTCGGGGAAAGCGCGCCGACGGAGCGGGAAAACCTTACCGGAATCGCAGCGCGAGGATGGTGCAAGCGTTCCCTGACGAGCTCGGCTTGAGTGGCCTCGGTGGATGCCCCCGTCGGGGCGGTTGGCGGTGCGCCGGGCGCCAAGGCCAGGGTCCGCGCTGCCGGCGTTTCGGCCCATGGGCTCGCCAGCGCCGTGACCGCCGCGCGCAGCGGTGCATGGGGTGCCAGTATCCCGGCGCTGCGCTGCCGATGCCGGCGTGGTGGCGGAATCCGGGCCGCCCAGCGATCGAGCGGCGTGAGCATCAGGCGGATGCTCCCCCCAGGCCCGGCCTGACGCTCTCATAGACCCGGTGCCCGTGAGCGATTTCCCGTAGTCGTTCCAGCGCGAAGGCCGGCCGGGTGCAGTACCGCAGCAGAGGCTCCAGCCCCCGGCGATCGTCTGCTTCGACGCGTACGCGGGCATCGAGCGAGAAGCTCCTGCCGTGTTCCCAGGCACCCATGGCTTGCACGTCTTCGCGCTCGAGCAGTTCGCGCCGGGCGAGCGCCCGCAGAAGACGGACGCGGACCTTGGCAGGAATGCAAGAGCAGGTAATCGGAAAGCCGTGTCCGCATGATCCTGAGCAGGCACGGGCGCAGTCATGGGCCAAGATGCCACATTCGAAGGTGCGGCGAAATTCGCACTCGACGTAGGCCGCCCGACCGAGCCGCCTTGCTGCGAGTCACTGGAGCGTTCAAGCCAGGTCGCCAGATGACCCTGCACGGTGCGATAGAGCACGGTGTATTCAGATCGGCGGCGGCGAAAGAGTGCAGTGTGGGAGGAGGCGCAGGGCACACCGGCAGACATGTGCGAAGCCTTGCCGATACAGGAAATGGAACTGATGCTGTACGGCAAAGTGCAGCGGATTCGGCTGCGCTCGGTCATTGCCGTGGCGCGAATCCTGAAAGGGGTTCCCGGTACGAGCGGTATGGTGCGAGATGTCCCTGCCCGATCAAACTTGGTCGCGTTTGCGCCTGATTCTGGCTTGAAGCAGTCCTTTGTCGTATTGATCAGTGCTTGCCCACCGAGAAATCCAGGCCAGCGGGGAATGGCGTGTTTCTAAACGTGGTTCTAAACTTCAGTCTCCAAAGTAACGTCCATCTTACGTCACCTTTGAAAGACGAAATTTCGGGGGAACCTCATAACGCTGTAACTGGCTTTTGCGTAGTTCACGATTACGATCCCCCGATCGGGATGGTTTGCGACTGTTGCAAGGGCAAATAGAGCAGCGTCAGCGTCGGTGGCCTGATTTCCTGGACCCGGTAGAGACCGGTCAGGGTCATTCCTTCGCGAACGATGAACACTTCTTCGCCACGTCCGAGGTAGGCTTCCCATTGGCCCGCTTCGAGCTTCTTGCCGAGGTACACGAAGGGCAGCGGCGGCGCCGTCGGCGGCGGAGGTTTCGCCGGCTTCTCGGGGATCGGCGGCGGTGGCAACCAGCTCAGCGAGGGAAAGAGGTCACGAGGCTCACGACTCGCCTGCTCTTCGGCCACCGCCGGGATCAACTGCGCGCGCGCGATCAATGCGGCGACTTCCAGGCGGGTCGATGTCTTCTTCTCCGCGGCACTCCCGGCCGGCCGGCCGGCATCGGACGCCGGAGAGGATGCGCCGGCGCCAGGGCGGCCGCCAGTCCGTGGCGCGGCGGCCTGCACGACCTCCCCGCTCGGCGCATCGACCGGTGTCTTGTCGCCAAATAGCGCCAGCCACGCCGCCGCGACCAGCAGCAACCACAGGATCGAGCGACGGCGATTCATGGGTCGATGCTGCTGGTCGCGGCAGTGGCGCCGGCCGGCCGCCACCACAGGGTCAGGCGAACCCTGGCTTCGATCTGGTTGATGCCGATCTCCTCGCGCTTGAAGCCGAGTTCATTGAGCGCGGTGTAGGGCTGCGTGGCGAGAATCTCCTCGATCCAGCGCCGCACGTCGGGGTAGCGCCCCTTCACCGGCAAGATCATCTGCAGGGTGTCGACCTGCGCCTTGGCATCGTGGCCAGGCAGGTACTCGGCGCGGGTGACCAGCAGGCGATGCGCTGCCGCCGCATCGAGAATGGCCTGGATGCTCGGTCGCACCTGATCCTCTGCGGCCAGTGTCTCGCGAAAAGCTTCGTAATGACTTTCCGAAGGGGAGACGGGCGCCGGCGTCGGTTCCGGACCGCTCGCCACGAGTGCCCGCAGTTCTTCGAGGATGGCCTGTTTTCCAGCCAGATCGGCTTCCAGCCTGGGAATCACGACCATCGCCAGGCCCAGCAGCAAGCAACCCAGGACGGCCAGCAGCAACCACCAGGGACCATGCCGCCGCAGCCAGATCTCGGCGGCCAGCCGTAAGCGGTCGACGAGCAGTGCCAGCCGGTTCACGGTTCTTCCTGGGACGGTCCACTCGCCACTTCGCCCGCTCCATTCTCGAGCAGCGCTTCGAACAGGAAACGCAGCGGCCGCGTCGGATCCTTCTCGTTGATTTCCTGTTTGCTGACCATGGCACCGGCAAAAGGCCGGGTCGATCCGAGCGCCGCCAGGTAGGCCAGCAGGTGTTGATGATCTTTCGCCTCGGCCAGACCCTTGACCAGTCGCCGTCGGTGGTCCGGTTCGATCTGCAGCAGGGCGATGTCGGGAGTCGCGACGCTCTCGAAAGCGTCGAGCAGCGCCGGCCAGGGGGTATTGAGCTGCCCGATGGCGCTGTTGATGGCGATGATCTCCGGCTCGGAGAGGACCCGCGACACGCGCGCTGGCGGCGTTTTCAACACCACCTGTTGCCGCGCCAGCGCGAGCGCGGCATTCGCGGCCTCGATCTTCTGATCGAGTCGCAGCCATTGCCAGAGGATCGCCATGCCGACAAAAAAGGCCAGCAGCGCGAGCGCGACCAGAAACAGCCGGGCGCGCGCCGCGACTGGCAGACGCCATAGCGATGGCGCGACGAAATCGACCTGCAGTCGCTTCATCGCGGCCCTCCGGCCAGCGCCAGTTGCTCGGCCACTGGCCGCTCGCCCGGCGATCCCTTCGGGCCAGGCAGAGGGAGGGTCCGCGAAGCGATTCCGGCAACCGTCGCCGCTGCCGGCAACCATTTGGCGCCGCCGGTCCATAACAGCGATTGCCCTGGCGGCATGCCCACACCGACCGCGTTGCGCAGACGCTCCTGTTCGAGCAGCGTTTCGAGTTCGGCCAGATCCGGCGCCGCCGGCAGCCGCAGCGTACGCAGGCCGGCGAGTTCGCCCTGCTGGTGGTGAACCAGCGTCAGGGTACGAGCGAAACCGATCCCCAGCCAGCCGTCGGCAGGAATCGCGGGGCACACCCGGTTCCAGACGCGAACCAGCGCCGGAGCCACCGAATCCAGCCGCCAGCCCTGCGTGCGCGCGAGTCCCGCGAGCGCCTGGTAGAGTTCCCGCGGCAGCGCGCAGCTCACGAAAGGTACCGCCGCCTGCCAGTCGGCCGCCAGCAGCCAGGGCTCGGCGGACTCGCCGTACAAGTCCGCAAAGCGTGCCGCTGCACTCGCCCGCAGTTCGCGCAGACCCCGCGCACCGCGTGGTGGCATGACCACGAAGCTGCGCGCCAGGCTGTCATCGAGCGTCACCACCAGCGGGAGGCGGGCCGCATCGGCGATCGGCTGCGCCGGCGCCAGCGCCGACAGTGCGCCGCACAACGTGGCAAGCGATGGCGGCTGCGCCGGGTCGAAATCGAGCGCCGCCAGCGTCTCGACGGCCGACTTTGCCGCCACCGGCAGCGCCAGCAGCACCGCACTGTCGATTGCGCAGCCGAGCAGCAAGCGCTCAACCCGAAAGCGTGACACGACGCAGCTCTTCGAGCGTGGTTTCACCACGCGCCACCAGGCGCAGCGCGGCCTCGGTCAGGCTGCGCGTGCCGTTTCGGTAGGCGAGTTCCTTCAGTTGTCGGATCGGGCGCTTCTCGATGATCAGTTCGCGCAGCTCGTCGTTCAGGTTGAGAATCTCGGCAACCGCTTTGCGCCCACGATAACCGCTGCCACGACAATCGCCGCAGCCGCGGCCGCGGCGGAAATCGTAATGCGCCAGATCGCCGCCGGCCAGATGGAAGCGCGCGAGCTCGGCATCGCGCGGCCTGTCGGCTTCGCTGCAGCGGCTGCAGTTCACGCGCAACAGGCGTTGCGCCCAGATGCCATTGAGCGCCGAGGCAAAGGCGTAAGGGTCGATGCCCATGTGGGTGAAGCGACCGAAGACGTCGAAGACGTTGTTGGCGTGTACCGTGGTCAGCACCAGATGCCCGGTCAGCGCCGACTGGACGGCGATTTCGGCGGTCTCGCGGTCACGGATTTCGCCCACCATGATCTTGTCGGGGTCGTGACGCAGAATCGAGCGCAGGCCACGCGCGAAGGTCAGCCCCTTCTTGTCGTTGACCGGAATCTGCAGGACGCCGGGCAACTGGTATTCGACCGGGTCCTCGATGGTGATGATCTTGTCGCGACCGTTGTTGATCTCGGAAATCGCGCCGTACAGCGTCGTGGTCTTGCCCGAACCGGTGGGGCCGGTGACCAGCAACATCCCGTAGGGTTCTTCGACCAGCCTGCGCAGCGACTTCAGGGCATGCTCGTCAAAGCCCAGCGAGTCGAGCGTCAGCGATCCATGCGCCTCGATGACGCCGCGCTTGTCGAGGATGCGCACGACCGCGTCCTCGCCATGGATGCACGGCATGATCGACACCCGCAGGTCGATGTCGCGGCCGGAGACCTCGACCCGGAAGCTGCCGTCCTGCGGGATGCGTCGCTCGGCGATGTCGAGTTCGGCCAGCACCTTGAGGCGCGAGATCACCTGCTCGGCGAGCGCCACGCCGCTGATCTGGGCGACGGTATCGAGGACGCCGTCGAGACGGTACTTGATGGTGATGCCGCTGGGCGTGCTTTCGAGGTGGATGTCGCTGGCGGCGGCCCGCACCGCGTCATAGACGGTCGAGTTGACGAGTTTTACCGCCGGACTCGAAGCGCCACTGACCGAAGCGAAGCTGAGCACCTCGGCGGTACGCCGCTCGGGCGTGCTGCCCTCATCCTGCAACAGCGAATGCACTGCGTGCAGCGACTCCTCATGCTTCGACAGATAGGCCTGAATGTCCGCCGCCAGCGCCAGGCAGAAATGCACCGGCGTGCCGGCCAGGCTGCCGAGCCAGACCATGCTGTCGGCGTCGAAAGGATCGGCGATGACGCCGAGGATCTGGCCGTCACCCGCCGCCTGCGGCGAGCGCAGCAGCACGCAGCCGCGGGTCTGGGCCTTGACCAGCGGCAAGCGGTCGAATGCCGGATCACAGGCCAGCATCGCGGGGGTATCGATGGCCGGCAGGCGAAAGCGCCTGGCCAGATCGGCGACCAGTTGGCGGGGTTCGCTGCCGGTCAGCGCCTCGAGTTCGGTAAGCAGCGAACGTCCCGACAACAGCGCCTGGCGCCTGGCCTGTGCCAGGAGGTCGTCGGTCAGGAAGCGGTCGCCGGGCGCGGGCGCGTTCATTGCAGCGCCCCGGCGAGGTCGAAGATCGGCAGGTACAGCAGCACCACGATCAGCCCGACCAGGAGGCCGATGGCGGTCATCAGCGCAGGCTCGAAGACCTTGGTGAAGCGCTCGATCCAGCGCGCACTTTCACCCTCGTAGAACAGGGCCGAACGGGTCAGCATCGCTCCGAGCTGTCCGGATCGCTCGCCGACGCGCAGCATGCGCAAGGCGATCGGCGTTGCCAGGCCGCAGTGGTCGAAACCCTGCGACAGCGTGCCACCGTCGGAGATGATGCCGCGGGCGACCAGCAGGGCCGCGCGCGTCGTCGGTGAAACGGTGTTGCCGACGATATCGAGCGCCGTCAGGATCGGAATGCCGCCCTCGAGCAGCATGCCGGTGGTCAGGTACAGCCGCGACAGTTCGATGATGCGTACCCGTTCGCCGATGCCGGGCAGGCGCGTCAGGAAGACGATCCAGCGCCCGCTGCCGATCAATCGACGCAGTCCGTAGGCCACCGCCAGCGCCAGCGCCAGCACGCTGGAGAATACCAGGTCGGTATGCTGGCCGACGAACTGTCCCCAGTCGAGCAGTAGTTGCGACAGCCAGGGCAGCGAACGGCCACTGCCCTGATAGACGCCGGCGAAGCGCGGCACCACGTAGCCCATCAGGAACAGGGTCACGCCACAACCGACGATCAGCAGGATCACCGGGTAGATGAGGGCGCTGATCATCTTGTTGCGCACCGTTTCCAGGCGCGTCTGGTAGTCGAGGTAGCGCGCCAGCGCGCGCGGCAGATCGCTGGTTCCCTCGGCGGTGCGGACGATGCCGACATAGAGCGGCGGGAAGACGTCGGGCTGGCGGTCCAGCGCCGCCGAAAAACGCAGACCCTCGCGCAGGTCGCGCGTCAGGTGCTCGAGCACCGACCGCGAACTCGGCGAAGACTCTTTCTCGAGCAGCGCCTCGAAGGACTCGACCAGGCTCAGTCCGGCTTCCAGCAAAGCCAGCAGTTCGGCGCTGAAGAGCAGCAGCGAGAACGCCTTGTTGCCGCGACCCGGCACGGCTCCCATGACCGGGGCGGCGGCGGCCTGGATCGACAGCGGTTGCAGTCGCTGCTGTTGCAGCATGCGGCCCGCTTCAGCGGCATCCGGAGCATCGACGCTGTGCGTCTCGATCAGATTGTCAGGCGATAAGGCGCGAACCTCAAAGCGCATCCCGTCTCCGCAACAGACTCATTGATTGCTGACGTCGGCAGCATCCCCGCTGCCGCCGGGCTGGCCGTCCTTGCCGTAGGACACGATGTCGAAGTCGCCGGAGGTGCCTGGCGAGCGGTAGAGGTAGGCGCGACCCCAGGGATCGAGCGGCACCGCTTTCTGCAGGTACGGCCCGTTCCAGCGGGTGGCATTGGCCGGCCTGGTCAGCAGCGCATTGAGCCCTTCTTCCGTCGTCGGATAGTGGCCGACGTCGAGCCGGTAAGTATCGAGGGCGCGCGCGAAAGCCTCGATTTGTGCCTTGGCGACGCCCTGCTCCGACTTCCCCAGCTGCGAGAAATACTTCGGGCCGACATAGGCTGCCAGGAGGCCGATGATCGTTACCACCACCAGCAGTTCGAGCAGGGTGAAGCCGTGCGCGCGGCGCCGATCCGGGGTGCTGCCGGCTACGGGTCGGATCATGGCCGGTTTCCCCGCGCCGCCGCGGCAAGTACCGCCGGGACATACAGCATGGTTTCGGGATACGGCGGAATGCGCCCGCGGTGCCTGGCCACCGCGCCTTGGCCGGCGTTGTAGGCGGCCAGGGCGAGGGCGACGTTGCCCTGATGCGCATTGAGCAGATCCTTGAGATGACGCACGCCGGCATCGATGTTCTGTGCCGCATCGCCGGCATCGGTGACCCCGTAGCGGGCGGCCGTCGCCGGCATGAGCTGCATGGCGCCGAGTGCGCCCTTCGGCGAGACGGCCCGGGCGTTATACCCGGACTCCACCCCGACCACCGCCGCCACGAGTTCGGGTGCGACCTGGTGGAGGCGTGCGTAGTGGTCGATCAGCGGCGTCAATTGCAGTTTTCCGGCGGCCTGGTCCACCCTCGCGAGCTTCCTTGACGCCGTGCCGCGATCCTGGGGCGGGTTCTCGCCGCGGATCAGCAAGCGGTAGCTCGGATCGAGGCGCTGGCTGGCGTAGCTCGGAGCCCCATCGGCAGCATACGAGACGTAAACGCTGCCTGTCGCGCCGGCCATCGCCGGATGCAGCAGCAGCGCGCCGACGAGCCCGGCCAAGGCAACTCGCCGCCGCTCAGGCGGCGCCCAGGAACCAGCAGATTTCTCCCATGAACGACCCATTGGTGACTCGGCAGGTAAATTTCGAGCGCAGAGGATAACACGCTGCCCTCCAAAACTGGAGTGCCCGACCTCTCTGGAAAGGAAAGTCCAGGCGCAGACCTCGGACGATCACTGGAGTATCAAGGAAAAGCTCCGTATGGCATGATTGAACACTTCGCGGACAGGCAGGCGCAGACTGCGAATGTCGTCTGCAGACGGAGCAGGCACCTGTCGCCAGGTCTGGCGAAACCCCCGACTGATTTTCGGCCTACTGCCATGCAAAGACTCCTCGCCCTCATCGGCCCCCTGCCCTTCATCGCCCTTGCGATTGCCGCGGCAGGTCTCTCACTCGGGGTTGCCACAGGGCTGTTTGAAGAAGTGTTTTCACCGTTGCTGGCCACCTTCTCGTCGGCCTGGCGTTATCCGCTGACTGGTCTGGCGCTGGCGGCCAGCTATTTCGCCTACGGCCTGACGCTGCTGATGGTCGCGCCGCTGCTGAATTTCCTGCTCGGCGGACGGTTGCAACCCTATCGCGGCCCGGCGGTATCGCTGACTGCGCTGCGCTGGTATGTGCATTGCACGCTGACGCTGGTGGTTCGTTATTCGTTCCTGGAGTTCGTGACGCCCTCGCCTTTCGCACAACTCTACTACCGGCTGATGGGAATGAAGATCGGGCGCAACGTGACCATCAATTCGACCGCCATCGCCGACCCGTCGCTGATCGAAATGGCCGACGGGGTGACCATCGGTGGCTCGGCGAGCATCATGGCGCATTATGCACAGGGCGGCTACCTGGTGATTGCACCGGTCCGGCTCGGCGCCGGCGCGACCATCGGCCTGCGCGCGATCGTCATGGGCGGCGTCGAGGTCGGCGAAAAAGCCAAGGTTCTGGCCGGCTCTTTCGTTTTGCCCAACACCCGCATTCCGGCCGGTGAGACCTGGGCCGGGATTCCCGCCCAGCGCGTCGAGCTGGAGCGCGACGCGGCTGCCGGCAACGGAGCGAACTGAACGTGCTCGCCGACCTGCCTGCCTGGGAAACCATCACGCTGCGGCTGCTGGCGATCGCCGGCAGCCTGCTGGCCTGGTTCTTCACCCAGCGCCTGATCGGCGCCCGCCATCTCGAGGGTGCGGGCATCCACGACCAGCTGCACCGGCTCACCGCCCGCGGCAACGCCTGGCTGCACGAACATCCTGGCGCGGCCAGGGCAGCCTTGATCAGCAGCTCGCTGGGAATCGATGCAGTAACCCTGTTCGTCCTCGGCTACGCCGTTCTCGGCCCGAGTTTCACCCCTTTCTGGGGCTTGCTGTGCTTGTTCGCCTTGCGCCAGTTGAGTCAGGCGGTGGTCGCCCTGCCACCGCCGCCGGGAATCATCTGGCGCGACCCAGGCTTTCCCTCGCTCTTCGTCACTTACGCCGTCGGCAACGATTTCTTCTTTTCCGGGCACACCGCGCTGGCCGTCTACGGAGCCATCCAGATCGCCACCCTGGACATCCCGGCACTGACTATGTGCGGGGTATGGCTGGCCCTGCTGCAGATGCTCGTGGTGATCGTGCTGCGCGCGCACTGGACTCTCGACGTGCTGGCGGGACTGTTCGCCGCGCTGATGGTCGGCGTCGCTTTCTGGCCGGGTCTGGCAACGTGAGACGGCAGGGAAAACCCGCTGCCGCCATTGTCCCGTGCAGGTCGTAGCCGCGACTCACGAACCTCCTCCTGGCCTGCTCGCGGGCAAGGAGTCAAGGGGGAAACGATCCCGTCTTTCATCATCGGTGATGTCTGACAAAGCCATGACCGTTGAGTTACCATGAGTCTGCCGATACCCACGGAAAACCTCCCGAACTGGAGCATCACGTCTTGCCGTACGACAGCCCGCGACTGACCCGGAACAACTTCGATCTGCTGCGGCTGTTGTTCGCGGCCACCGTTTGTCTGGTGCACGCTTACGATCTTTCCGGGTACCCGCAACTCGCCTGGCTTACCCGCGTCTTGTCACCGGCCTCGGCGCTGAAGGGGTTTTTCGTGGTCAGCGGTTTTCTGGTGTTCATGAGCTTTGAACGCTCGTCATCGCTGGCGTCTTACGCGCGCAAGCGCATACGGCGAATCTACCCGGCCTATTTCACCGTCGTCATGCTTTGCGCAGTCGCCCTGCCGGCGGTCGGTTCGCAAGGAGTGGGAGGCTATTTTTCCCTGGACTGGGGCAAATACGTTCTGGCCAACCTCTTCTTCCTGAATTTCCTGCAGCCAGGCCTGCCCGGCGTTTTCGAATCCAACCCTCTGGCGGCGGTCAACGGCGCGCTGTGGACGCTCAAGATCGAGGTCATGTTCTACCTGATGGTGCCTTTCTTTGTCTTCCTTTTTCGGCGCTTTGCGCGTCTGCCCGTCCTCGTGTTGACCTATGGCCTGTCGCTTGCCTATGTCGCTTTGCTGACCGCGGCCGCGGAGCGCACGGGTTCCGGAATCTACCTGGAACTGGCTCGGCAATTGCCGGGGCAGCTCTCGTACTTCATGGCGGGGGCTTTTCTCTATTACTTCCTGCCGCTGTTTGAGCGCCGCCCGGTCTGTTTTCTGCTCGCCGCAGCCCTGGTGCTGGCGGTCGATACGATTGTTCCCTTGCCACTCCTTGAACCCCTGGCGCTCGCCACGGTGGTCGTTTTCTTCGCGCTGTTCCTGTACGTGGGGAACTTCGCCAAGTACGGTGATTTCTCGTATGGCGTCTACATCATCCATTTTCCGGTGATCCAGCTGCTGGTACAGGGCGGCTGGTTGCGTGACCGCCCCGGGTGGTTCCTGGCCACCCTGATTCTCCTGACGGGCATGGGTGCCTTGGCCATGTGGCACCTGGTTGAAAAGCGCTTTCTGTTGCGCAGCAGTCATTACCTCGCCGGCGAGTCGCTCGCTGCCGCTGCGACCGACCTGGCAAGCGACCAGAGCACGCCCTTTCGCTAGCAACCTGTCGGACTTGGGCTGACACAGCCAGAATCTTGGGCGGAATGGCTCATTCTTGAGCAGGAAATCCCGTATCACGCCAAAGCGTTGAAGTCCGGCAGGCTGCTAGCCCTTCGGCATCGGCCACAGCCCGGCCGCGGCCGCCCGCTCCACCGCCGCCGTCAGCGCCGCCAGCGCCGCCGATGGCAGGCGCCAGCAGTGCCAGTAGAGGGGTACGTCGAGGTACGCGCCGGGCACGATCTCGGCCAGATCGCCGGCCGCGATCGGCTGGCGCGCAAAGGCCTCCGGCACCATGCCCCAACCGAGCCCGCGCCGCGCCAGGCCGACAAAACCGTGCACCGAGGGCACCAGATGAATCGGCGGCGCCACCGCCTCGGACGTGCGGGCGGCGATGAACTGGTGCTGCAGCCCGTCCTTGGCGTTGAAGCGGAGCATCGGCGCCCGCCGCAGCGCCGCCGCGTCGACGCCGTCCGCGAAGTGCCGCGCCAGGAATCCCGGTGAAGCGACCGCGAGGTAGCGCATCAAGCCCAGGGGCGCCACGCTGCAGCCCTGGATTGCTGCCGGGTTGGCGCTGACCGCGGCCATCACCGAGCCCTCGCGCAGTAGCACCGCCGAGTGGTCCTGGTCGTCGACGCGCAGGTCGAACACCACCTGCAACCCGTCCGGCAGCGTACCGGGCACGTCGAGAAACCAGCTGTCGAGCGAGTCGGCATTCACCGCCACCGGAATCCGCACCATCGGCGGCTCCTCGCCGGATGACGAACCGAGCGCGGCCAGCATCTCGGTTTCGAGCAACGCCACCTCCTCGGCAAATCGCACCAGCGCCTGCCCGGCGACGCTGGGCACGCAGGGCGTGACGCGCTGCACGAGCACCTGCCCGAGGCGCTCCTCGAGCTGCTTGATGCGCTGGCTGATCGCCGACGGCGTGACATGCAGGCGGCGCGCCGCCGCCTCGAACGAGCCTTCACGGATCACCATGGCAAAGGCAGCGAGCTGGGCGTTGTCGAGATTCATTTCATTAGCGGAATTAACGAATGGTTAGAAAAATTAGTTTTTCTTTCTCATTGTCGCTCGCTAAGCTACCGCCATCAACGCATCCGATCGCCCGAAACCCTTGCAGGAGTCCACGTGTTCGCCTCCCCACCCTTTGCCGTTTCCTTCGTTGCCGGCTTCCTCGCCAGCCTGGCGCTCATCGTCGCCATCGGTGCGCAAAACGCCTTCGTCCTGCGGCAGGGCCTGCGCGGCGAACACCTGCTGCCAGTCGCGCTGATCTGCGCGTTTTCCGACGCGCTGCTCATCGCCATCGGCATTGCCGGCCTCGGCCAGCTGATCGAAGCCCACCCTGCTGCCCTGGACCTCGCCCGCTACGGTGGCGCTGCCTTCCTGGTCTGCTGCGGCTGGCGCGCGCTGCAATGTGCCCGCCATGGTGAACGGCTGACCGTGGACGAAGGCCGCTCGGCCAGCCGCGCCGCCGCCATCGCCACCTGCCTCGGCTTCACCTTTCTCAACCCGCACGTGTACATCGATACGGTAATCCTGCTCGGCGGCCTCGCCAACCAGCACGGCGAATCCGGCCGCTGGGCCTTCGGCCTCGGCTCGTTCGCCGCCAGCATCAGCTGGTTCTTCGCGCTCGCCTACGGCGCCCGCCTGCTGGTCCCCCTGTTCGCCCGCCCCGCTGCCTGGCGCGTACTCGACACGGGCATCGCACTCGTGATGTTCGGCCTGGCGCTGGGGTTGGTGAGTGCGCGATAGCATGGACAGACTTCAGCACATGATTCCTGAACTCGGAAATCGCAACGCCGTTGGCGTGCCATGCGTCGAGTCGGGCATCAATTCCCTTGCTGCGCAACCTGGTGGCGAAATACTTGACCCGAAGCTTGTACTCTTCGTCCTCCCATGCATGGGAGTCTCGTCGGCTATAATTTGAGCCGGAATTGATCGGCAATGGTAGATCAGGAGCGCAGCATGTTGTCAGTTACCGTTTCACCCAGGTTTCAAATTGTCATTCCGCAGGCCGTGCGCGAGCAACTGCACATCGAAGCCGGCCGAAAGCTGCAGGTCCTGGCTTACGACAACCGGATCGAGTTGCTACCGCTGGAATCGCCTCAGCAACTGCGCGGCTTCTTGCGCGGCATCGACAGCACGGTTGAGCGGGAGGGTGACCGGGCATGAATCTCGTGGACTCCTGCGGTTGGCTGGAGTACTTTGCCGACGGCGGGAAGGCGTCATTCTTTGCGCCGGCTATCGAGGATATGGATCGGCTGATCGTGCCCAGCCTGTGCCTGTTCGAGGTGTTCAAACGCGTTCTCCAGCAGCGCAGCGAGCAAGATGCGCTACGTGCGGCAGCCGTCATGCGGCAGGCGCGGGTTGTCGATCTGAACGATAGCCTGGCCTTGAGCGCAGACCGCCTGTCCGTTGACTGTAAACTGGCACTGGCCGACAGCATCATTCTATGCACAGCACGTCAGCATGGCGCCACGCTTTGGACCCAGGATGCGCACTTCGCCGATCTGCCCGATGTGCGCTACGTGGCAAAATAGCGACGGGATAGTGTCAACACCAGACCGTGTTCAACTCGGTGAGCACGTACAAAGAGCAACAGATCTGCAATCTGGGCTACGGGCCGGGAAACAGGGAAGGGATACGACGACCGTACTTGCCGACGAGGGTATCCTCCCACTGGGGCTGACAGCGGCGGGCAGACAGTCGGTGCAATAATGCTCGAATCAGAAACGCAGTGGCCTGAAACTCGGTTTGGCCTTGGCGATCCAGATGATGTCGATTGCCTTGTCGCAGCCATGACCTGGCGGGCTGCCCCGGCCTGCGGTGATCCCGTCTTGCTGCTCGTGCCGCTGCACAATACCTCGGGCTGTTGAGCCGCCCGCCGGATTTCTCAGGCCGCACCTTGCCGCTGCAACGCTGTCACCGCGCACCGCTGCCCGGTCTTCTGACTGCCAGCGCCGCCGGTAATGAGCCGCGTGCCGCTGCGATACGTGAGATAGGCCCAGAACCAGTCGAGCATGACCGAGATGCGGTTGCGCAGGCCGACCAGGAAGCCGAGATGCACCGCACCCCAGAGCCACCAGGCGGGTCCGCCGTGCAGCTTGACGAAACCGAAGTCCGCCACCGCCGCCTTGCGCCCGATGGTGGCCAGACTGCCCAGGTGCTGGTACTGAAAAGCGGCCGGCGCCGGCCGACCCTCGACGCGGGCCCGGATCACCCGCGCGACATGGTGGCCGCCCTGCTTGGCTGCCGGCGCCAAGCCAGGCACCGGCGTGCCGTTCCAGGCGTTGGCGAGCGCCGTGTCGCCGATGGCAAAGACGTTGGGCAAGCCGTGTACCGACAGGTCCGGCCCGACCTTGACGCGGCCGGCCGGGTCAGCCTCCGCACCCAGCCACTTCGCCGCAGGCGAAGCGACGACGCCGGCAGCCCACAAGACGGTGCGCGCCGCGATCGGCCGGCCATTGACGATCACGCCGCGGTCGTCGATGCTCTCGACGCGGCTGTCGAGTAGCACTTCGACCCCGAGCCTCTCCAGCGCCTGCCGGGTGCGCTGCGACAAATCCTCGGCAAAGGTCGGCAACAGGCGCGGGCCTGACTGCACCAGAATCACCCGTGCCGCGGCCGGGTCGAAGCGGCGGAAGTCCTTCTCCATGCCGAACTTCGCCAATTCGGCAATGGCGCCGGCGAGTTCGACACCCGTCGGGCCGCCACCGACGATGAGGAAGGTCAGCAGGCTCGCTTGCTCCGCCGGGTCGTCGGTCACTTCCGCCTGTTCAAAGGCCGTCAGCAGACGCCGCCTGACCTCGGTGGCATCCTCGACGCGCTTCAGTCCGGGCGCATGGGGCGCCCAGTCGTCGCGGCCGAAGTACGAGTGTGCCGCGCCGGTGGCCAGGACCAGGTAATCGTAGGCGATGCGCTGGCCGTCCATCAGCACCTCCTGCCTGACGGAGTCGACGCCATTTACCTCGCCGAACAGCACGCGCACGTTGAAGTGCTCGCGGAACAGGCCGCGTACCGGTGTCGCGATGTCACCGGGCGACAGACCCGAGGTGGCCACCTGATAGAGAAGCGGCTGGAACAGATGATAGTTGTGACGGTCGATCACGGTCACCGCCACCCGCGCGCTCGTCAGAGCCGCGGCACATGTCAGCCCGCCGAAGCCGGCGCCAACGATCACCACCCGCGGCACGCTGTCGAGCGCAAAGGCCGGCTGACCAGCGAGCCGCGGAAAGCGCCGGCGCAGCGCGCGCTCGAGCAGCGCATCCAGCGACACGAGGCTCGGCCCCCACAGCACCATCAGCGCCAGCACCATGAACCAATACGGATCGGCTTCGACGCCCGGCCCCAGCATGTGCACGGTGGAGACGGCCAGCATCAGCAGCAGGGCCGCCAGGCGGGTGGCGCAACCCAGCGCCAGCAATGCAGCGCCAACGAGTGTCAAGGGTGACGCGAAGACCGCTGCCGAAGTAACCGGCAACAAGGCCGCAAGGTCCATTGCACCGCCATTCGAGGTGGCGATGGCGACGTCGGCGATGGCAGCCAGCACGGCGAGTGCCAGCCACCAGCGCAGGAGCAGGGAGTACAGCGGTGCCAGCCAGTGCGTGGCGTCGGCAAAAAGGCGGAGCACCACTCCGGCAAAGGGCACCGCCGTGCGCGCCAGCCCGCGAGCGAGCAGCCGATCAAGCGACAGCGTACCGGCGCCGTGCACGACGAACCAGAGCAGCAGCGCGGCCCAGAAAAGGTGCGTGTCGAGCGTCTGGTAGCTGAACTGGATGACCAGCGCCAGCGCTGCCAGGGCGAGCGCGGCAAAACGCGTCGCCAGCCCCGCCGCGAGGAGGACCGAGCCGAGCAGTTCGATGAGTACGCCGAGCCAGGCCGCGCTCACCGGGTTCAGCCACGACACCGGATATTCGTGGGCTGCCAGATAGAGCGCGTTGTCCCATTGAGCGGCCTTGAGCACCCCGGAGACGAAGAAACCCTGCGCCAGGGTGAGACGGATCAGCAACTCGACCACCGGGCCGGCCGAGCGCTCGAGAAAACGCAAGGCGACGATCGACAGATTGACGAGACCGGAAAGCCAGGCCAGTCGGTAAGAGAGCTTCGGTGCGAGTGGGTACGTCATGGCTCTTGATCTCCTGTGGTTTGTACGCCGTAGCGGCAGCGGAAGATGCAGCGCTGCCCGTTTTCGTGGTGCAGCTTGCAGCACAGCACGGCTGCGGTACCCCTGAAGCCAACGTAGGCCGCCGCGGCGCCGAGCATGCCGAGGGGCGGTGCCGTGAAATAGATCCAGATCGCCGTCCACTGCTGCGCCGACAGGGCCGAAGCAAAGCTGCGTGCCGGATTCATGCTCATTCCCGACAGCGGCGCCTCGAGCGTGATGTAAACCGCTACCAGCGCGCCGGCGACGAGTCCCGTGTAGCGATTGGCTCGCGGCGAGTTGCTGACGAACAGCACGGTCAACATGAGACCGAACGAGATCGCCGCTTCGGCCAAGAAGGCGACAGCCACACCTTGTTCGCCGGGAAGCGTCGCGACGAAGTTCACGGCCGGATGCGACAGGATGGACGAGCGCAGAAGGAGGGTCGCGACCGCCATCCCGGTGGCTCCACCGGCGAACTGAAAGAGGATATAGAACAGGGCATCCCAGGGCTCGATCTTGCCGAGGCGAAAGAATGTCAGCGTCACCGCCGGGTTGAGGTGAGCTCCCGAACGCTTGCCCCATGGCGAGTAGATGAGGGTGATGGCGGTGAGTCCCATGGCAAGGCCGATCAGGACGCGCCGCAGCGCGGGATCGCCAATGGCCTGCGGCAGCGGCGACGCCGGGTGCTCGATCAGTGTCACAAAAAGGCACGCCGAGACCATGAACAGCCCGAGACCCGCCGCCTCGATCAGATACTCGGGCCAGTGCTGCCGCAGGACATGACGCATCGGTACGCCCTCCTAGACCTGCTCGGCCGTCTCGGGCTGGCGTGCTTCCACTGCTTCCAGCTGCTGCCGCCAGAAGGCAGGAATATCGACGCGATACCGGCGCTCGACGAGGTTCGCCACCAGCCCTGTCCAGCCGGTCTGATGCATCGCGCCCAGGCCCTGTCCGGTGTCTCCGTGGAAATACTCGTGGAAGAGCAACAAGTCCCGCCAATGGGGATCGCCGTGAAACGGCGATCCGGCGGGGAAAGCCGGCAGGCGTCCGTCGGGCGTGCGGCGGAAGATGTTCACCAGCCGCTCCGAGATCAGTTTGGCAGCCTCCTTCAGCGTGCTCTGTCCGCCTTCGCAGCACGGCGCCGGCACCAGAAAGCTGTCGCCGTAGTAGCGGTGAAACTTTTCGATCGCTTGAACGAGCACGTAGTTGGTCGGCATCCAGATCGGTCCGCGCCAGTTGGAGTTGCCGCCGAAAAGCCCCGAGTTGGACTCGCCCGGAACGTATTCGATGAGCGCCTGCCCGATTCCCGGCAGCGTGCCCAGGTCACACTGCTCGGCGTGTACGCGCGACACGCTGCGCACGCCGAAAGGGGACAGGAATTGGCGCTCGTCGAGTACCCGCCGCAAGACCGCCTTCAGTCGCGCCGGTCCGAGCAGCGACAACAGATGTTCTTCGCGGACGTTGCTCTGAATCGGACAGTGTGCCACCTTGTGCCCATTGAACGTCCCTCGGTAATGCCCCACCAGCGCGGCGTGGAAGCGCGGCACGTTCTTCAGCAGGCGCTGGTCGATCACCTCGACGGCGAACAGCGGGATCAGGCCGACCCACGAAAAGACGTCGATGTGCCGGCTTTGGCCGTCAGGGCCAACGACGAGGTCCTTGAAGAACTGGTCCTCGTCGTCCCACAAGCTCAAACCGGTCTGGCTGTGGCCGGCAATCGAGTTGGCGATGGCCATGAACTGCTCGTAGCACTGGATGGCCACGTCCTCGTAGTCGTGCATTTCGGCCGCCAGTTCGAGCGCCATGACCGTCATGTTGAGCGCGAACATCGCCATCCAGCCGGTGGAATCCGCCTGTTTCAACGAATAGCCGGCCGGCAGTGGCTGCGAGCGGTCGTATACCGAGATGTTGTCGAGCCCCAGGAAGCCGCCTTCGAAGACGTTGTTGCCCTCGGCGTCCTTGCGGTTCAGCCACCAGGTATAGTTCATCAGCATTTTGTGCGTGACCCGCGCCAGGAAGTTGAGGTCGGCTTTGCCGCGTTGCACGCGCTCGGTGCGGAAGACCTTAAGCGCTGCCATCGCCAGCACCGGCGGGTTCACGTCGCTGAACGCCCACTCGTAGGCCGGGATCTGTCCATTGGGGTGCAGATAGGTCTCCTTGAGCAGCAGTTCGATCTGATCCTTGGCAAAGTCCACGTCCACCAGGGCCAGCGCAGCGCAATGAAACGCCAGGTCCCAGGCGGCGAACCAGGGATACTCCCACTTGTCGGGCATGGAGATGACGTCGGCAGCCTTCATGTGCCGCCAGGTGCGGTTGCGTCCGTGTTTGCGGTTGGCCGGTGGCGGCAATTGGTCGCCATCCTGCCAGCGCGCCACGTCGAAGTGAAAGAACTGCTTCGACCAGATCATGCCCGCGAGCGACTGGCGCAGAATGCGGGCGTCTTCTCCGCTGCAGTGCGGTTGCAGGTCCTCGTAGAAGATCGTCGCTTCGGCCTCGCGCTGGACGAAGACCTCCTCCTCCTGGTCGAATGGCGCCTGCAGTTCGCCGCGCACCAGCGTCAGTTCGATGCTCACCGTCTCTCCGGCAGCCGCGGTCAGCACGTGCCACGCGGCGAATCGGGTGCCGGTCCGGGCGGGATTCACTGCCGCCAGTTCGCCGTTGACCACGTAACGATGGAAAGCATCCTTGACATAGGGCGTCGCATTGGGGTGGTTCCACAAGCGTTCGGCATTGCTTTCGTTTTCGGTGTAGAGCGGCTCGGCCTGCTGCCGGCCGTAGAGAAAGTAGGCGCCCAGCGTCTCGTCGTCGGCACGCACGGCCCACTGCGCACCGCTGGGCGCGGGGACTGCGGCCAGCAGCGGTTTGCTCACCGCTTTGGGGGCGCCCCAATCGTCTACGCCGGCGCCCCACGACCAGGTGTTGCGGAACCACAGCGTCGGCAAGATGTGCAGCGTCGCGGCTTGTGGTCCGCGGTTGCTGGCGATGATGCGAATGTGAATCTCCTCGGGCGAGGCCTTGGCGTAGCGCACCTCCACGTCCCAGTAGCGCTGCTCGTTGAAGACGCCGGTGTCGAGCAGGTTGAAGGGGGGATCCTGGCGGCTGCGGCGGCCGTTCTCCGCCACCAGTTGCGCGTAGGGATAGGCGGCCTGCGGGTACTTGTAGAGGTAGCGCAGATAGCTGTGCGACGGTGTAGCGTCGAGATAGAAATAGTATTCCTTGACATCCTCGCCGTGGTTTCCCTGGTTGCCGGTCAGTCCAAAGGCACGTTCCTTGAGAATCGGGTCTTCGCCGTTCCATAGCGCAAGGGCGAAGCACAGGCGCTGTTTTTCGTCGCAAATGCCACCCATGCCGTCTTCATTCCAGCGGTAGGTGCGCGCACGCGCCTGGTCATGATCGAGGTATCCCCAGGCGTTGCCATCCGCGCTGTAGTCCTCGCGCACCGTGCCCCAGGCGCGCTCGGCCAGGTACGGCCCCCACAGGCGCCAGTTCTCGCGACCGTCGTGCTGCGCCTCCAGGCGTTGCCGCTCGCTATTCAGGATCTCGTTGGCTTTCATCGTTTGCTCCATTGAAGTTGACCGGCCAGGACGGTGCTACCAAGATGGCTTGCCAGGCGCAGGCCCCAGGCATAAATGGTGAGCGCCGGGTTGGCCCGGCTGGAACGCGGCAGCACGCTGCCATCAGCGACGTACAGGTTGCCCATGCCGTGCACCTTGCCGTGGGCATCGACGACGGAAGTCGCCGGATCGTTGCCGGTTACCAGCGTGCCACAGGCATGCGCGGTGCCCTGGAGCGGGATCGCCCTAACCAGTGCGACATACCCCAGAGCAAGCAACTGGCGTTGCAGCGTATGCACGAGGCGCCGGTGCTCTGCCTGTGCCGCCGGCAGCCGGGCAAGGTCATAATCGAGCAGGGGACGATTGCTGCCCTGCGCCATGGCAACGACTCGATTGTCCGGATGCGACCCGTCCTCGGTCTGCAGGAACAGGCCGTAGACCCTTTGTGCGATCGGCGCCGCCAGCCAGTTCGGCACAAGGCGGGGCATTTGGCTGCGCACGATCTCCTCGGCCAGATTACCGCCGAGTGTCTGGACGGTACTGTGCGGCATGCCGTCATGCAGTAGGAGCAGCGTCTTGCACAACACGTCGGTAACCGGACGGTGTGACAGCGCGAGCATGGCCGTCAGCACGTGCGCCTTGTAATTGCGGCCCACCTGGCGGTAGCTCGGCAACGTCTGCGCCAGACCCGTATGTTCCAGGTAGGATTGCAGCAGGCGCGGACTGTGCAGGGCGCCGGCGGCGATCACCAGCACCGTCGCGTGATGGCGACTGCCGTCGTCGCACACCACTCCGGTCACGCGCGTCGCGTCGCTGCTGGCGGCGATGAACCCCGACACCGCTTTGCCGGTGAGGATGGTCAGATTCGGCTTGTGGCTCACTCGCTGTAGCAGTGACGATTCGGCATCGCACTTCAGGCCGCGCACCGAGGCGAAGGCGTCGAAGTGGCGCGCTTCCTCGGGATGGGAGAGGATGTCCGCCGCCAGGCCGAGGGCCATCGGCTGCCGACGCCATTGCGCATCCCGGCGCCGAAGACCGGAGACGATCTGCTGGAAGTTGGCCTCGATCTCGAACTGGCGCACACCGAGAAGCTGCTCGGCTTCGTCATAGAAGGGTGCCAGTTCCTCGTAGGGAAAAGGCCAGGCCAGGCAGGCGTGATCCACATCGGCATCAAACTCGTTCGCGGCGAAGCGCAACAGGGCGGCGCCGTACCACTTGGTCTTGCCGCCGAGATTGAAGTGTTCCTCGGGCACGATCGTCGCTCCACGCCGATCGACCCAGGGCTCGTCGCTGAGAAACATGCCGCGCCGCAGAACCTTGTCGGCATCCAGGGTACTACCGTCTCTGGGCAGGGCCATGCCCTTTTCCAGCAGCAGCACGCGCTTGCCCGACTGGGTCAGGTGATAGGCGACCGCACAGCCGCCAGCGCCGGCGCCGATGATGATCACGTCGTAGTCCATGTCGTGCCCGCCTTCAGTACACGGCCGCCGGCGAGATCACCGCGGCGGTGGAGCCGCGGGTCCGCGCGTGGGTCAGGGTGAACAGGAACTGGTACACCCGGCGCCGGGCGAGTTCCTCGGTGGCCAGATTCTCCAGGCCGAACAGGCCCATCTTCACGTACATCGTCTGGGGAACGAGGAAAGGACGCTCGGGGTCCTCACCGGGAACCGGTCCGTAGCTCCAGGTGTCGGCGCCCGTGAGCGCGACATGCCGTGCGTATAGCCAGTGCACGACCTCGAGGCCTGGCCCGGGCTCGCCCGAAAGGAATTGCGCGTTGTCGCGCCCCCACAGCCCGCCCCAGCCGGTGTGGAACAGTACGGCGTCGCCGGCCTGGACATCGATCCCTTGCCGCTGCAAGGCACCTTCAAGGTCGGCGACGCTGATCACGTAGCCCCTGGGCAACCGTTGAACCCCCTTGTACGCCGCTACATCCACGAGAATGCCGCGTGTAACGATGGGCGGTACGGTCTCGATGCCGAATTTGCTCAGACCCCAGTCCTCGACCACGTCGGCCGTCGTCCAGCCGTTGTAGAATCGGTCGCCGATCTGGATGTGGCCGATGGAATCGAGTTGCGTCCCCACCTGGAAGGTGCCGACCTGGATCTCGGTGATCCAGTTGATTTCGTTGCGGCCCCAGCCCCGGCCTACGGCGTCGGGACGGCGCAGGTTGGTCCAATGGGGTGAGATATCGACGGTCTGGTGCCAGTAGCGACCGGGAAACTTGGGGGTGTTTTCATCCAGAACGCGACCGAGGTCGACGACCGTGCCTGTCCTTACCAGGCGGGCGGCGGCGGCGGTGATCGCCGGCGTGATCTCGTTGAGCGTTCCGAGCTGGTCATCGGCACCATAACGGCTTGGCCACCAAGGCTTCTGGCCATCGGGCAAGGGCGTGGCAAGCGCGCGCGAGTCGGAACCCGCGGCCAGCGCCTCCGCCCCTGTGCCCAGGCTCAGGGCCAGGGTGGCGACGGCAAGGCCGCGAATCACCTGCTTGACAAACGGGTACATGCTCACCCTCCTTCCCGGAATTCCGGATACAGGGTCATGCCGCCGTCGACATACAGCGTTGCGCCGGTAACGTAGTCGGAGTGATCCGAAGCGAGCCAGACCGCGGCCCTCGCAATGTCACGGGTCTCGCCAACCCGGTAGTAGGGGATGAGCTTCAGCAAGGCCGCTTCCGCCTGCGCCGTCGCCCACGCCGAGGTATTGATTGGCGTCTTGATCGCCCCCGGTGAAATGGCATTGACGCGGATCTTCTTCATCGCCAGTTCCTGCGCCATCGTCTTCATCAGCATCGCAACGCCGCCCTTGCTCGCCGCATAGTTGGCGTGCCCGGCCCAGGGGATGAGGTCATGGACCGACGACAGGCAGATGATCTTGCCCAAGGAGCACGACAATTGCGGCATCAGGCCGCGGCGCAGGAACTCGCGCACTGCTGCACGCGCGCACAGGAACTGGCCGGTGAGATTGACGTCGATCACCTTGCGCCATTGGGCCAGGGTCATCTCGTGAAAGGGCGCGTCCTGCTGCAGGCCGGCATTGTTGACCACGATGTCGATCGAACCCAGTTCGCTGATGGCACTCTGGAACATCGCCTGCACCTGCTCCTCACTGCTGACATCCGCTTTGATGGCGAAAGCGCGGCTACCCGTGGCGCAGATTTCATCGACCACGCGCTGGGCATTTTCGTCATCGGTGACGTAGTTCACCACCACGGTGGCACCGGCTTCAGCCAGACCCTTGGCGATCGCTTCGCCGATGCCCGAGTTGGCGCCCGTCACAATGGCGCGCTGACCATCGAGCGTGGTTTCCCGGATGTTGGTCTGATGCATCCGCATTTCGCATGCTCCACATGATTCAGTCATCACGTCACCTCAGCAGGCAAGAATTTTGCGGCGAATCAGATGATCCAGGGAGAGCTTGCCAGGACCGTGAAACAAGGTCACCAGCAACAGCAGGCCCCAATACTGGTGATCCTTGAGGCCGACCTCGGACAGGTCGGGATACGAGATCACGGCGATGATGTTGAACACGAACAGGACCGCGGCAGAGGCACGCGCGCCCAGACCAAGCACCAGCAGTACGGGCATGAACAGTTCGACGCCGGTACCGAGATAAGCAGCCACTTCCGGCGGCAGGCCAGGAACGGCGTATTCGTTTTCGAACAACGCGACGGTGGACGACCAGGAAGCAATCTTGGTCAGGCCCGATTGAAAGAAGACGCTGCCGACCAGCAGACGGATGCCGAAGTCCAGGCCGGGCGCCAGCCAGTCGGCGGCGCGCAGCGCGAGTTGTACCCAACGCACGATACGGCCAGGATGGTCGGCGGGTACGCTGATGCCGCCGTTTCGATTCGCTACGAGATCCATTTCACTCTCCTTCAGGATGGGTCGGCGTCGCCCTGTCCGTTGCGGTGGCAGCGGACAGGGCGTAGGCCAGGCTTATTTGCCCGCGCCGCCGGGTTTGGCATGTGCGCTGGAGGTGACCGTGCCGCCGGCGATCTTGTCGCAGGTCCCCTTGGGCACGAACACCCAGGCCTCCGGGTCGCGGTCCACCTTGGCTGTTCCGGCGCACGAACTCTTGCTCGTGCCGCAGTCGTTCTTGCCGGCCTTGACGATGCCGGCGCACTTTTCGTTATCACCGGCAGCAGCGATGGCCTGGCTGCTTGCCGCGCTGACGCCGAGGGCCAGCAGACCGGCGATTGCACTACGGATGATTTGCTCTGAGTGGTTCATGGTTGTTTCTCCTTACGGGTTGGTTGAAGAGATCAGACAGGATGGCATCCCATCTGTGGTCAGTATGCAGAGCGGACTTCACGCCCTGTTCACCGAAAGATCACGTTTCTGTAAACGCGATCGTTGGTCACGTTGCCCGCGACCGGGAAGGGCCGCCGCCCCGATCGCTGTGCTGGTCGGAACGATGAACCCAGCCAGCGTGCTATCGCTTACCCGCTGCACCAGAAAGGCCGCGAGGTCAAAATTCGCATCGACCACCTGCGCCGCGTCCAGCGCAGCCTGAAGCGGCATGTTCTGCACCAGCGCGGTCAGCAATGCGAACTCGGAGTCGCCGACGGGCTCGATCGCCATCGCATCACCCCGACGGCGAATCAGCAGCCGCACGGGACCGGCGGCAAGGTCGACCGTCACACTATCCGCAGCGTCGGGCTGATTGGCCGCCCAGATGCGGTCAACCGGGAAAGGCGATGCCAGGAGACGGCAGCTCGGGTGTAACTGGAAATGCAGCGATGGCAGCATGGCTTCCGCCACCGACATCAACTGGTCGATCGCCATCGCGCTACCGTTGGCAGCATGAAATGATTCATGCCAGTTCCACTCCAGCCGCGCCACGTCGCCGAGATAGGGCAAACCGGCCGCCGGGGGAAATTGCTCGAGAAAAGTTGAAAACTCGCCACCAAAACCATGCAGATTGCCCCGGCTGGACGGATGGCACGGGATGTAGTGATCGGCGGCGAAGCGGAAGAAATCCTCACCTACCAGTCGCTCGATGACCGGGTAGACGTCGCGGAGCGCCTCACGATAGTTGTGGACGATGTTGTTGCGGTAGATTGCCAGTCGCGCCGCCGGCGCCATGCCGTTGGCGCAGACGAAGCTCTCGGCTGCGACCTCGGTCGCATCGAACATGCCGCGCACGAAAGCAAGCTCCAGTTCACGCAGCGTAGGCATGTCTTTCCCCTAGCAGGTGATCGGCGGTAGCCGCCTCCTGCAACAGTACCGCCAGCGGCGGCAGGTCGGTATCCCATTCGATCAGTGTCGGCCGCGCACCGAAGATCTCGACCGCCTCAGCGTAGAGCTGCCACACCGGGTCGGCGACGCGGGTGCCGTGCGTATCGATGAGGAGGCCGGCGATCCGGTCGAAGCCGGCGAGGTGCATCTCGCCGACCGCTGCCGCCGGCACCGCTCTCAGGTAGTGCCGCGCGTCGAAGCCGTGGTTGCAGGCGCTGACGTAGATGTTGTTGATGTCGAGCAGGATGCCGCAACCGCTGCGAGCAGCGACTTCAGCAATGAAGTCCCACTCGTCGATCGTCGAATGCGAGTACTGCAGATAGCTGGAGACGTTCTCGACCAGGATTGGACGGCCGAGCGCCTCCTGCGCCTGGCATACGTGCGCGCAGACCACGGCCAGAGCCTCTTCGGTATAGGGCAGCGGCAGCAGGTCATTCACATGCCTGCCGGCGACACTGCTCCAGCACAGATGCTCCGACACCAGGCCAGGTTCGATACACGCCATCAGGGTCTTCAAGGCCCGCAGATGATCCTGATCAAGGCTGTCCGTGGTGCCCAGCGACAGGCCGACGCCATGCAGACTGATCGGGTACTCGGCGCGGATGCGTTCCAGGTAGTGCAGTGGCTGACCGCCGCCAAAATAGTTCTCGCTGTGCACTTCGAACCAACCGACGGCCGGCAGCGTCGCAAGGATTTCGCGGTAGTGCGGCGCGCGCAGCCCAATCCCACTGCGCGCCGGCATCCCCGTGGCAAGCGGTCGGCTGCGCAGCGCGCCCAGCGCAGTCATGCGTCCATGGCTCAAGTCAGTTTCGGTTGTAGCAGGCATGTGCATTGTCCTCATCGAGTGGGCTCGCGTGGCAGCCGGAATGGCCGCCGGGGTAACCCTTTCTCCCGGGTTGTTGTGCATCGTCGAAAGCAGTATGGCGGCCGAAAATCACGGATGTATCACGCACTGCTCAAGCTTCAATCACATCGGCAAGCACCGACTAGCGCCAGCGACGGCAGGCCGGCAACACTCAGCAGAAACTTGAATCTATTGCTTACTTCGCCTATGGTTGCGCCTGTGAAAGCTGCGCGAAGGACGACTGGAGGATGCTTCTTGATCAACTTGCGATGGAAAATCCTGCTACCACCCTGCCTGTTCGGTGTTCTTGCGGCGGCCTATTTGGCATGGGGCTGGCTACCGGAAGTGATGCTCCCGGCCGGGCGGACGGCTTTGGCAATGGCCGTGTTGGCGACCGCAGCGGCATTCCTGGTGGTCAGTGCGATCACCGTCGATCGACAGGTCATCCAGCCTCTGGCGGGCCTTGCCCGCCACCCTGGCGAAATCTTCGAGTCAGGTGATCTCGTCAATGCCGATCCTTCTGCGGGCAATGAAATCCAGGCCGTCAAGCTCACTATCGAAGCGCTCACCGATTCGGCCACCCGGCAGCGGCGGCACGAGTGCGCGGTCGAGCAGCGGTGCCGGGAGATCGAGGCCGCGCTGCGGCTGAGCGAGGAGCGTTATGCGCTCGCCCTGCGTGGCAGCAGCGACGGCTTGTGGGAATGGAATCTGGCGAGTGGCGAAATGCTGCTTTCGCCACGCTGGAAGAGCATGCTCGGGTTCGCCGACAGCGACTTGCCCGATTGTCGGGAGCGGTGGCGGGAGCGCATCCATGCTGACGATCGGGCGGCGGTGGAAGCCGCCATCCAGGCCAACCTCGAGAGCACTGGCGAGCCCTATGAACAGCAATATCGCATGCTGCATCGGGACGGCAGTACGCGCTGGATACTGTCGCGGGGAACGGTGGTCCGTCATCCCAGTGGCAAGGCTTATCGGATGGTCGGGCTGGATACCGACATCACACGCATCAAGCGCTTTGAAACCATCCTCAACGAGATGGCGGAAGGCACCGCGGGCGCGGCCGGCGATGCCTTCTATCGCACCCTGGTGCAGCATTTCGCCTGTGCCCTACAGGTCTCGTGTGCCTTCATCACCCAGTGCGCGGATTATCCGACGAGCCGCCTGCGGACGCTGGCCTTCTGGTCCGGGCACGCTTTTCTCGATGATTTCGAGTATGACCTGCCGGGTACGCCTTGCGAGACCGTTGTCAAGGAAGGGCGCGTCTGCTTCCACCCGCAGAACGTCGGCACGACTTTCCCCGTCGAGGCAGGCTATGAAGGGTATCTCGGGATTCCGATCTTCGCCAGCGACGGCAAGGTCATTGGCCACCTCGCTTTTCTCGACACCCGGCCGATGGGCGACGAGATGCTGATCGCGTCCATCTACCGCGTCTTCGCGGCGCGGGCCGGGGCCGAGATGGAAAGGGAGATGGCTCTCGAAGTGCTTCGACTACAGGCGGCTAAGCACGCTGCCGAACAACCGCAAGGGAGCCCACATGGTACGACAGGTTCTGGTAGTTGAGGACGACGAGGACATTGCCCGGCTGATCACGCTTCAGCTCAGCGAGCTGTCGTGCGCGGTGAAGACTGCCTACGACGGGATCGTCGGCCTCGCCGAAGCGGAGTCGCGGGACTATGACCTGGTGATTCTCGACCGGATGCTCCCCGGCATGGACGGACTGGAGATTTGCCGCCGCATTCGCGGCAAGAGCACGTATACGCCAATTCTGATGCTGACGGCGAAGTCCACCGAGCTCGATCGCGTTCTCGGCCTCGAGATGGGCGCCGACGACTACCTCACCAAACCGTTCAGTGTGCTCGAGCTCGCGGCGAGGGTGAAAGCCATTTTTCGCCGCGTGGACCACCTGGCCAAGCCGACCGAACAGGCCAAGGTACTTGACTCGGGGCCGCTGCGAGTCGATGTCGAACGGCGGCAGGTGACTCTGGCCGGCAAGGCGGTCGATCTCACCGCCAAGGAGTTCGACCTGCTGTGGTACTTTGCCGAGCACCCGGGCCGCGTCTACAGCCGCGCGCAACTGCTCGACAAGGTATGGGGCTATAGCCACAGCGGATACGAGCACACCGTCAATGCGCACATCAACCGCCTGCGCGCGAAAATCGAGCCGAATCCGAACCAGCCGGAGTTCATCCTGACGGTGTGGGGTGTGGGCTACAAATTCCGCGACCAGAGCGCCGGCTGAACGTCCATGTTGCGGTCGCTCTACGGCAAGCTGACGATCGCTCTCATGTTGGTCTTCTTCTCCCTCGGCGCCGCCTTCATCGTGGCGACGGAGCAGATGCTCGAGGGCCCCCGCCTGCTCGAGCTGGCCGCCGATCTGATCATCGGAGCCATTGCCTTTTCCCTGCTCGCCGCCTTGATCGTTTTCAATCTGCTGACTCGGCGCCTGCGTCTGCTGGCCGCCGAGATGGATGCCTTTCGCGCCCACGGCCTCAGCCAGCCGATGCGCGGTCTGAACGCCAGGCCGCAAGGCGACGAGATCGATCGCCTGGTCATCGCGTTCCAGGAGATGTCGGAACGTATAGCCTCGCAACTGCGGGCACTCGAACGCAACGACGAGCAGCGCCGGGAACTGCTCGCCAACGTGTCGCACGACCTGCGCACGCCGCTCGCGTCGATGCAGGGTTATCTGGAGATCCTGCTCCTCAGGCATGGCGCGCTATCTCCCGACGAGGCGCGCAGCTACCTCGAGATCGCCGCCAAGCACAGCGACCGACTGGGCAAACTGGTGCGTGACCTGTTCGAACTCACCAAACTCGAGGCACACGACGTCCGTCCGCAGGCGGAAGAATTTCCGCTGACCGAACTGGTGCAGGACGTGTTGCAGAAGTTCGAGCTGACAGCCGAGCAGCGTGGCCTGCGCCTCGAACATCGCTTGGCCAGCGCCGTGCCTCCAGTGCGGGCCGATATCGGCATGATCGAGCGCGTCCTCGAGAACCTGCTGGAGAACGCGATCCGCCACACGCCCGCCGGCGGAGCGGTGCGCATCGAACTCGACGCTGACGCGGAGCATGTGCTGGTCAGCATCAGCGACACCGGTCGCGGCATTGCCCCCGAGGATCTGGCCCAGGTCTTCGATCGCTACTACCGCGTCGACCGTGGCGAGTTCGGCAACGCGGGCAACGCCGGTCTGGGTCTGGCGATCACCCGGAGAATCGTCGAACTGCACGGAAGATGCATTACCGTGGACAGCACCGCCGGGGTCGGGACCACGTTCCGCTTCGACCTGCCGGCCGTGCCGCGGCGCTGCTGAAACCCCGGGCCGAAGTTCACGCGCCCGGACCCCGGATATCCAGGCGTCGATCGCCTGTCCGACGGCAGCGGCTGCTGAACAGCGGGCCGTTCCCTTGCCCTCAGGCGGCCATCGACTGCGTTTGCTGGCGCAGCGCCTTGAAATGCTGGTGCCGGCGCGCCGTCGCCTCCTCGCTGTAGAGCGCAACGACCATCTGGCGCAGGCCGGCCGCCAACTCCTGCGGGCTCATGTGTGTCGGCCGGAAGCCGACGTCGAACAAGGTGCAGCGCTCCCATGCCCGATCGGCCAGCAGGCGCCCTTCCCGCTGCAGTTGCGCGAACAGCGGGGTACCTGGAAAAGGTGTCGGCACCGTCACCTGCACGTCGAAAGGCAGGGCTTCGGCAACGAAGTCGAGGACCTGATCGAAGATCTGTGTCGTCTGACCGTCGAGTCCGAGCACGAAGCAGGCGTTGACGCGAATGCCCCGGGCCTGGATGCGGCGGATGGCGTCGCGATATTGCGGTGCCTGCGACAGTTTCCAGTTGCACTTCGTCTCCACCCCGTCGAGTCCCTCGGTCGTTGGGCTCTCGAGACCGATCAGCACCTCCGCGCAACCGGCTTCGCGCATCAGCCTCAGCAACTCGTCGTCTTCATGAATCGCGAGATCGCTTTCTGCAAACCATTTGATCTGGCGCTTGGCGATCTCTGGCAAGAGGGCTTTCCAGTAGGCGCGGTGACAAAAGCTGTTGTCGTCGGCGAACTCGATGAAAGGCCGCGGCCAGAGCGAACGGATGTGGTCGATTTCCGCCAGCACCTGCGCCGCGGGTTTCTGCTTGTACTTGCGGGTGAGCAGGATCGAACTCGCGCAGAAGCTGCAGCGCCATGGGCAGCCGCGGCTGGTCTGCACGGTGATGCGGTTGTAGCGCTCGAGGTCCAGCAGTTCGTACGCCGGCATCGGGGCGGCTGCAAGGTTGAACTCGGCACCGCGCGCGTCGTACAAGGGGCGCAAATGGCCACGCTCGGCGTCACGCAGAACGTCGTGCCACACGGTCTCGCCTTCGCCGACAACTGCGGCCGCACCGTGGGCAATCGCTTCCTGCGGCAGCGCGGTCACATGCAGGCCGCCTATCACCACCGGGATACGCAGTGTCCGATAATGTTCTGCCACCTGGTAGGCTTCCTTGATCTGCGCACTGAAGCTCGAGATGGCCACCAGATCGACGTCACGGGGAAGCTGGTCGATGCCGCTCAGGTCTGGCATTTCAAGGTAGCGGCGCTGGTGCTGCGCCGGCGTCATCCCGGCCAGAGTGAGCAGACCGAGGCTGGGCAGCGAGGCAATGCTGCGATTGCGTTCGACGAAACCGGGGAGCGTCAGGCCGAGCGCGGTCAGTTCGGGATCACAGGCGCGCAGTCCGCTCATGGCGATGAAGACGATTCGCAACGGCTTCGTGCCGGCGATCACCGGCATGGACTGACTAGCCGCTGCGGGCAATGCGAACGGCCCATCAATCGGCTGGCTCATGGCAGCACCTCGCCAGCGAGCAGGCCGACCGCGCCACTGATCAGCGTCACCACCGGCAAGAAGAAAAGGTGACGGAAGCCTGGGCGCCACGCTGCAAGAAAACAGATGGCCGGCATCAGCACGGCGCCTGCCACCAAGGACCAGGCAGCGAAGGCGGGCGTCGCCGCTCCCATCAGGCTGACCGTGTTGGCGAACGCGAGATTGAGAAACGCTATCCCGAAGAAGCTGATGTGGCCCAGTCGCAGCAGGCGGCGACGCCAGCTGCCGTAGCCACCCAGCCACTCGTCGCGGTGGAAGAAAAGGCCGATCAGCGCACCGCTGAGCAGTCCCAGCAGGATGCCGATCCAGGCCATCCAGAGGTTGATGTGGTTGAGGGTAGGGTTCATCGCATGCTCCTTCGTGGTTGTTCGGGCATCCGTCATCTAGCAGTTTGCGTGCCATCCGTAACCTGTTGATCTACAATGCAGCCAACCCCGGATTCTGGCTGCCGGTACGCGTTCCATGTATGCAGCCATTGCATTTCCTGTACATGCTCGTGAGGTGCTGTCATGGCTGCGTCGCAGATGCTGAGCGCGCGTGATCGAGACTTCTTTCTGCGCATCGGCAAGATCGTTTTCGCCAATCCCTTCTCGGAGATACGGGCACAGCAGGTGCGCGAAGTCGCCGGGGACTTCATGCGGCCAGGGATGGCCGACGCCGAGGCCCTGATGACGGTCATCAACCGCCGATTGCAGGCGCTGGATGCGCAGGGGACGTTCGCGTTGAGTGATTTGACCGCCGAAGACGCCCACTGCGCGAAGCCGGTATTCCTTTTCGACGTTTATCACCGCCATCTGGCAGGCCTGGACGCCCTGATCGAGCGCCAGGCCAGTCAACGGGAAACGCGGGTTGACGCGACGCTCGCCGACCGGCTCCTCGGCGAACTGGTACGCCGAGGGTTTTCCGACGAAGAAGCGGCCCGTTATTTCGCCCTCTTTCACCAGTTGCGGCGGGCGTACTACTTCATCGAGGCCGGACTCGTGGGCGAGAGTCCATCGATGAAAAGCCTGCGGCGGGCTCTCTGGAACAACGTCTTCACCCATGACATGCAGTTGTTCGACACCCATCTGTGGAAACGGATGGAAGATTTCTCGACCCTGCTGCTGGGGGAAACAGGAACCGGCAAGGGTCAGGCGGCGGCGGCGATCGGCCGCTCGGGGCACATCCCCTACCTGTGGCAGCAGCGGCGTTTCGCCGCCAACTTCGCCGACAGTTTCATCGCCATCAATCTGTCACAGTTCCCGGAGACCCTGATCGAGTCCGAGCTGTTCGGCCATCGCAAGGGTGCCTTCACCGGCGCCATCGAACACCACGACGGCGTTCTCGCGCGCTCGAGCGCGCACGGCACGCTGCTTCTCGACGAAATCGGCGAGGTCAGCATCCCGATTCAGATCAAGCTCCTGCAGGTATTGCAGGAGCGAAGTTTCACGCCCATCGGCAGCCACCAGACACAGCGCTTTGCCGGACGCGTCATCGCCGCTACCAATCGACCCGTACATCAACTGATCGCGCGCGGCGAATTTCGTCACGACTTCTACTACCGCCTGTGCTCGGATGCCATCACGCTGCCAACGCTGCGCCAACGACTCGCCGAGGCGCCGGACGAGCTGGCGAGACTGGTCGGGCTGCTGGTGACGCGCATGCTCGGCGTTGCCGACGCAACGGTCGGCGGACGTGTCCTTGACGCGCTCGCCGGCTGCCTGCCAGCCGATTATCCGTGGCCGGGCAATGTGCGCGAACTCGAACAGGCGGTGCGTCGCATCCTGCTCACCGGACGTTATGATGCCGCCATCGAGGCGTCAGCCGGAGCGAGCAGCGACGCCTTGCTGCAAGCGATCGACGACGGCCGGCTCGGAGCCAGCGCCTTGCTTGCCGGCTATTGTCAGCTGCTCTACAAGCGCCTGGGCACCTATGAAGAAGTGGCACGGCGCACCGGTTTGGATAGACGCACCGCCAGGAAGTACATTCATCAGCAAGCGGATACCGCCGGTCCGGCGTAGCGGCCAGACCTGGGTGCCGAGGCGGTCAGGGCGACGATCTTCACCGCCTCGCCCCCTCCAGCGCCCGGATGTGCCGGCTTTCGGTATCGATAACTGAAATGGACCCGGTCGGCGATATTGGCGCCCGGACGGCGAGTTGGCGACGGCACGGCGAAAATGCAGCCCGCCGTGTCGACGAAGCGCACTTCGATCAGGCCATCGGACAGCCGGCGCCGATCGCTGACCAGCTCGCTGAAGGGTCTGCGTCGAATCCCGGTGGTCGGCGATCGATCGAGCAGGCAGGAGCGCTGTAGCAAGGAAAGCGCTGGAGAACGACAGGCCGCCGCCGAGGCCGATGAGCGAATCGCCAGGCTCGCGGCGCCGCGGTGTCAGCGCCCAGCGGCGGTCAGGCGGTCGAGGAGCAGCAGGATTTCGGCGGCATCGTCGTAGTTCAGTCCGGGCGTCTCGGCGAGCGCCGCGCGGCGCTGGCCAGTTGCGCGAGCCCCGCGGCGGCGCTGCCGCGGTCGCCGGCGAGCAGCAGGCCGGCGATTTCGGCCGCCAGGCGCGCGCCGGGCGTGTGGTTCTCGCCGCCGTCGCGGCGCCAGGCGAGGAAGGCCTCGCGCGCCTGCCGGCTCGCCTGGCGCGCTTCGCTGGCACGGCCGTCGTCGTTCTCGATCTTGGCGAGGATGGCCCAGGCTATCCACGGCATGGCGGCGTGGCCGAGCCCGTGCATACACGCGATCGCGCGTTCGATCTCTCGGCGCGCTTCCTGCCGACGGCCGAGGCGGCGCAGCGTGCTGGCGAGGTTGTTGCGCACGCGGCCTTCGTTGGCTACGTTGCGCAACGCGACGTCGCTCTCGGCCGCCTGGCGATAGTGCGTGACGGCGTCCGGGGCGGCCGAGAACGTCGGCGTAGAGAAGGCCCAACTGGGTCAAGGTTCCCGCCTGCCCGGCCACGTTGTTGCATAGCACCTCGATCGCCAGCGCTTCGCGATACGCGTCTTCCGCGGCTTCGCCGTTGCCGGCGTAGTGGTGGACCAAGCCGATCTGGTGCCAGGCGACGGCCACCGACGCCGCTTCGCCGAGCGCCGCGAAGCGCTCGCGCGCTTCGGTATGCGCGGCGAGCGCTTCCGGGAAGCGGCGTTGCAGTAGGCGGACGGTGCCCAACTGGCCCTTGCCAACCGCGACCTCGCGTTCGTTGTGGCGCTGCTCGGCTAAGGCAATCGCCTGTTCGTACGCCTGCACGGCTTCGTCGAGGCGACCAAGGTCTCGAAGGCAGTCCGCCCGCTCGCCGATGCAACGCGTCACCATGTGCGCTGCGCCGCAGCCGGGTGCACGCGCTTCGACCGTAGTGAAGCGCCGCTGCGCATCTGCGAGCAGCGGCAACGCGGCGCCGGCCTGCCCAGCCCGGAACAGCATTCGCCCGAGGAGGATGAACGCCGTCGCCAGGTCGTAGTCGGCGTCGGCGTACACCGCCTCGCCGGCCGCCTGCGCGCGCTCGTGCAGCCGTTGCGCCGCCGTCAGCGCTTCGCCGACGCGGCCGGCGGCGAGGAGTTGCTCGACGCGCATGGCTTCGGCCCGGAACTGTGCTTGGCCCCAGGCCGCCTCGCCGAGCGAGCGGCTCGCGGCGTCGCGCGCCTGCGCGACGCGCGCCAGCAGCCGCGGCCGGTTCAGGTATTGCAGCAGCGTGTGCAGCGTCGTCGTCAGGTCGATCGTCGCTTCGGGATCGCCGGCGTGCTCGACGCGCTCGAGCAGCGCCATCAGGTTCGGCAGTTCCATTAGCGTCAGCGCGGCGGCCATTTCGCTGTTCTTCGACTGCTCGCGGCGCAGGAACTCGGCATACTGCCGCATCGCCTCGGTCCACTGCTCGGCCAGCGCCGCGCGCGCCGCCGGCACCAGTTGCGCTGCGAGATACGGGCACAGCGCCGGGTTGAGGCTCAGATGGTTGTAGGCTTCGCCTCTCGCCAGCCCGGTGGCGACCAGCGCCTGGCCGAGCGCCTGCACCTCGGCCGCCTCCCAGCCGGTCATGTGCCGCAGCATATCGAGATCGACGGCGCCGTGGAAAACGCCGAGCACCGGCGCGCGTTCGCGCAACCCCGGCGGCAGCCGGCGCAGCGACAGCTCGGCGCTGGCCAGCAGCGAATGCTCGCGCTGCCCTGGGAAGCGCCGCTCCATCGCTTCGATCAATTCGACCAGCGCGGCTTGCGTCGCCGCCGGCCCGCGTTCGCGCAGCGCCGGCGCGAGCAGCGCGAGCGTGCGCGCGTGCCCATGCACGGCGTCGACCAGCGACTCGATCTCGGCGCGCTGCGCCTCGGCGGCGTGGCCCATGCCGGCGACGTCGAGGCCGAGCGCGCGTTCGACGAGCTGCACGGCGTCGGCGCGGCTGAGCCGTTCGAGCTCGAGGCACTGCGTTGCGCCGGCGAACGGCACCGGCAGCGCTTCGCGGCTGGTGAAGACGACGCGCGTCTCGCCGCAGGCGAGCAGCCGCGCAGCGAGACGCAGGATCTCGTCGGCGCGCTCGCGTTCGTCGGAGGCGAGCGCGCTGTCCTCGCCGGCGTCGCTGGGCGTGCTGGCGCCATCTTCGGCGGTGGCGCCGTGTGACCCGTTTCCTCGGTCGAGCGCGAACGGCGGCGCCAGCACGCTCTCGAGGTTGTCGAGTACGAGCAGCGTCGGCTGCTCGCGCAGTGGACGCTCGACCTCGGCCAGCGCCGCGTCGAACGACGCATGCGCGGCGACGCTGTAGCCTTGGCCGAGCAGTTGGCGACCCAGGGCGTCGAGCACGGCGGGCGCGTGTCCGTGCGTTTCGAGCGAAACGAAGGTGGCGCACGCGACTTGCCGCGCGCGCACGCGCCAGCGCGCGAACTCGCTGGCCAGCGCGGTCTTGCCTTCGCCACCCTGGCCGCGAACGACGGCGTAGCGTTCGCCGGCGAGCAGGCGTTCGAACGCGAGGAGTTCGCGGCTGCGACCGACGAAGCCGTGCGCCGGCGGCTCCGGCAGCTTGCCGAGGCGCTTCCTGAGGCGCGCACGCCAGTCTTCGCTCGTCTGCGGGCTGGGCATTTCCCGGAAGAGCGGCGGGTCGTCGCGGTCCTGGTAGAGGACGGGGACGAACCAGTCCTGCAGGCGGAATTCGCCGACGCCGAAGACGCGGCCGCGCACCGGGTTGTCCTGCAGTTCGCGCTGGCCGGCGAGCATCGCGGAACCGACGCGTTGGCCCTGGCTCAAGGCGCGGTAGAAGGATTCGACGAAGCGCCGCGACGTTTCGACGAGGACGCTGTGGCTCATGGCGACCACCCAGCCGACGCCGGTCTTGAGCAGGGCGCTGGCGACCGATTCGTTGGCGCTTTCGGCCTGCGCGCTCTGGCACGCTTCGAGGAAGACGAGCGCAATGCCGTATTCGCGCAGGAGCGCGCCGAGTTCGGGCGAGGGGACGTTGGTGTGCCGGCGCCGGCCGCGCGGGCGTACGTCTTCCGGGTCTTCGAAGCAGAGCGCGCCGAGGCCGGCGTGCCGGTCGTAGACGCCGTGGCCGTCGAAGTGCAGGACGTGGTACGGCTGGCCGGCGCGCTTGGCGCGATCGAGTTCGTCGCGCAAGGCGGGCAGCGTCGGCGGGGTCAAGAGATGCACTTCGACCTGGCCGGCGAGCGCTTCCATCGCGTCGACCAGCGGCCCGGCGCTGGCGCGGAGGTCGATGTAGGAACACGCGTCGTCTTCCGGCCGCGGGCTGGCGAGCAGAACGCGAATCGGGGTGGCGAGGACGGCGACCGGCACCGGCTGTTCGCTCGGCAGCCGGCGGCGCACGCGCACCGGCTCTCCACCCTGGAAGAGGTAGCCGCGGCCGTCGTGCAGGAGTTCCCACGGCAGGCCGAGCAGGAGCGTTGCGGCTTCGCGGGCCAACAGCACTTGCTCTTCGGGTGTGCCGGCGTCGCTGGCGCTGTCGACTTCGACCGAGAAACGGCGCGCGAGGCGCCTCTTGCCGGCACAGCCCAAGCCGCCCGTGCCGCACGAGCCACCGAGCGCGGCCCAGGACTTGAGCACTTCGGCGGTCGGCAACATTGGCAGGGCGGCGCCGTAGAGTGACCATCCCCAGGCGGCGAGTTGTTCTTCGATTCGCTGCGCGCGCTCGGCGAGCAGCGGGCTCGGCCAGAGGGCGTAGTCTTCGAGGTACCAGCGCAGCTCGTCGGCTTCGATGACGCCGAGCGGTGCTTCGAGCGCGAAGCGGGCGCTGTGCACTTCGCGCTGCCCCGGCGTCGCCGGGACATGCAGCAGCCGCGCCCGCGCGCACGCGCGCCGCCGGCCGACGGCGTGCGTCACGACGCGCGGGTCGCTGAGTTTGAGCAGCAGTTCTTCGACCGCTTCGGCCGGCGGTTGCGGTTGCGGCGCGGCGTCGATCGGCAGCCGCCGGCGCAAGGCGACGAGGAGGGCGTGCGGCGCGGCGTCGGGCGCGGTGCTGGCGATGGTGACGTGGATCGGCGCTTCGTCGAACAAGGCCTCGAACGCGCCGAGCGGCGTGCCGTCGAGGAGCAGCGGGACGACCGGGAACGCGTCGGCGCCGCCGCGCTGCCGCTGCACGGCGAGCGCGTGCTTCAGTTCCTTGCCGACCCAACTGGCTTGATGGGCGCGCGGCGAGACGAGGACGAGAACGCCGGACGAGCTGGCTATCGCGTCGCGGATCGTTGATTCGAGCGGGTCGCCGCCGTGGAAGGCGCGCGATTCGATCGTCAGGGACGTGTCCAGCTCGGCGGGCGCGATGCGCATCTGGCGGACGATGGCGTCGTCGCCGCTGCTGTGCGAGAGGAAGTAGGTGAGCGACGGGGTGGGCGTTTCGCTGCCGGAAGCATACTCGGCCATCGTGGCTTTCCCATAGCGGTGTTGGCTCTTGTTCTGCGAGCGGACAAGTGTACGCCGGATTCCCGTTCGGCGAATCTCAAGCTTCGCTCAATTCCTGAGACAACTCGGGATGTTTGACGATCAGGCGCAACAGGCACAACACCGCGCCCGGCGGCTCAAAGCGTCCTTGTTCCCAGTCGCGCAGCGTCGCCAGCGGGGTTCCGATGCGCTCGGCGAAGGCCGCTTGCGTCAGGCCCGACTGCTTCCGCGCCTCGCGGACCAGAATTTGTTCGGGCGTCGTAACCCGCCCCATCCCGTCCCTCGCCTCGGCAAGCGCCTGTCGCAGGTCCGGCAGCGCTTCACCGGCATCGGCCTCGATCGCCGTTGCCACCTTCTCGATGTCCATTCGCGTCATCTCCATCTCACACCACCTTGTCGATTTCGACGGGCAGCATGTTGCTGCGTTCCGCCTTGCCATACGCCGCCACCAGCAGCACGACTTCCCGCGCGCTCAGATTGAAGTAGATCACCCGCGCCCCGCCAGACTTGCCAGACCCGGCACGGCTCCAGCGAACCTTGCGTGCGCCCTCCGCACCCGGGATCACGTCCCCGGCCAGCGGATTCGCGGCAATCCAGTCGATGAAGGCCAGCCGCTCGTCTTCGGACCACAGCTTCGCGGCCTGTTTCTGGAATGTCGGGGTTTCGATCACGGTACGCAGGATTTCATCTCTACGGGTTTCCCGTAGCATGTCAAGCGGTATCAACACAAGAAAAACGTGCAGCGCCTGAAGCGTAGATCTTGTCCCGATGCCGCGACGCTGCGTGATGAACCATCCCTTGCACTGTGCACAAGACAATGCCGCCACCACGATTGCTCCGATGACCTCCATCGCGCGCTCGACGACCCCAGGGCTTAGCGCCCGGCGGCCGCCAGGCGGTCGAGCAGCAGCAGGATTTCGGCGGCATCGTCGTAGTCGAGTCCGGGCGCGTCGCTCGCCGGCGAGCAGTAGGCGGGCGATTTCGGCCACCAGCAGCGCACCTCCGGTATGGCTCTCGCCGCCGTCGCGGCGGTAGGCAAGGTACGTGTCGCGCGCCTGCAAGCTCGCTTGGCGCGCTTCCTGGAGCCGGCCGAGGCGGCGCAGCGTGTTGGCGAGGTTGCTGCGGACGCGGCCTTCGCCGGCCAAGTCGCGCAGCACGACTTGGCGCTCGGTCGCCTGGCGATAGTGCCTGATGGCGTCTTCGTGAGCCCAAGGTTGGCGGCTGTCCGGCGTGGCGCCAGCAAGAGCGTCCACTTCAGAACCAGGGCGCCCGGTCCGAAGTTTACGCGCCCGGACCACAGTCCAGGCAACGCTCGACCGGCGGCGGCCCCATGCGCAAGGCACGTTGCAGCCCGCGCAGCGCCGTTCGCAGGCCCTCTTCGATGACCGGGTGGTAGAAGGGACTGTCGAGCATCGCCTGCACGCTGTCGCCTCGCTGCACCGACCAGGCCAGCAGGTGCCCCAGATGCTCAGCCGCCGGTCCGAGCATTTCGGCCCCCAGCAGGCGACCACTGCTCCGCTCGGCATAGAGATGCAGGGCACCGCGATTCTTCAGCATCACGCGGCTGCGCCCTTGATCCTCGAACGAGACCTCTCCCACGGCAAAGTCCACCCCGGAGCGCAGCAACTGCGCGTGACTCTGTCCGGCGAGCATGATCTGCGGATCGGAGAACACCACCGACAGCGGAGCGCGACGCGGACGTACGCGCACATCGGGGAAGCGGCCGGCATTGTCACCGGCGATGCGGCCCTCGTCCGCTGCCTCGTGGAGGATCTCCCGTTCATGGGTGGCGTCCCCGGCGATGAAGACGTGGCTGTCGGCGACCTGGCCGGTACCGGGATCGAACAGCGGGACACCACGCGCGTCCAGCGGCAGGCCGCTCTGCGGCAAGTCGAGTGCCTGCAGATTGGGGGGGCGGCCACTCGCCGCCAGTATCCACTCGTAGCGCTGTTCAGCAGCCGCATCCTCGTCACCGACGCGGACGGCGACCTCGTTGCCGACACGCCGGAGATGCAGGTCGGACGCCCCCAGGCGCATCGACAGCTCCTGTGCGAAGACCTTGCGCGTTTCGGCCTGCAGGATGGGATCGGTGAGTGGGCCGACGCGCGCGCTGCGGCCGTAGAGACAGACGCGCACACCCAGTCGATGCAGGGCCTGCGCCAACTCCAGAGCGATCACCCCGCTACCGAGGACGGCGACCGACTGCGGCAGCGATTGCCAGGCAAAGACGTCGTCGTTGACGATCAGCCGATCGCCAGCGGCTTCGCGCCAGTGGGTCGGTACGTTCGGGTGCGAGCCGGTGGCGATGACGATGCGCCGCGCCTTTACGCGCGTGTGCTCGCCAAGCTGCAAGGTGTGGCTATCAACAAAGCGCGCGTGACCGCGCAGGCGGTGCTCGGGTGGCCAATGCTCCACCGCCTCGGTGACGAAGCCGACAAAGCGGTCACGTTCGTCACGAACGCGCCGCATGACGGCGGCGCCATCGATCCGCAGCGAGTCGACGGCGACACCGAAGGCGTCGGCGTGCCTTGCCGCATGCGCGGCCTCGGCGGCGGCAATCAGCAGCTTGCTGGGCATGCAGCCGACGCGGGCGCAGGTCGTCCCGTACGGACCTCCCTCGATGACCACGACGCTGCGGGTATGCGCCAGCGCGGCGCGGTAGGCGGACATTCCGGCCGTGCCGGCGCCGATAATGGCGACATCAACTTCCCGTGTATTCATGAGCAACCCCCCTGTCTCGGGTCCATCGTTGCCGATGCCCGCTACTGCCGGGAATCGGTGCCATCGATGCGTTACAAGTCCAGCACCAGACCCTCCACGTTGCCGGCACCTGCCGCCGGCACCGAGCAGCAAATCAGAATCTCGTCCGTGGCCAGTGCGACGGCCGGCGGCGACGTATAGCTGACCTGGCCTGCCAGCAAGCGGGTCTTGCAGGTACCGCAGGAACCGCCACGGCAACTGAATTCCGGCGTCAGGCCACGCGCTTCCGCCAGTTCCAGCAGGCTGCCGCCGCCCGGCTGCCAGCGGGCCTCCTTGGCCGACTGCGCAAACACGACGGCGACGGAAGCTTCGGCAACCGGCAAGGTGGGCAGGCGGCTTTCCGTGACCGTATCCAGCTCCCGTCGGCGCAGTGACGAGGGGCCAAACTGCTCGACGTGGATTCGCTCGTCGGCAATCCGCATCGCCCGCAAGCCATCGTACAGGTCCTGCGCAAACGCCGCCGGACCGCAGAGGTAGAAATCAAAATCGTCGAAGGGCAGGATGGCCTTCAGGAAGGGCAGATCGATGCGGCCCTGAAGGTCATAGTCGTCGCCGAGAACGGCCGTGGGTTCGGGCTGGCTGAGAATGCGCAGCGCCTCGACCGCACCATCGGCACGCGCGATCAGTTCCTGGAGTTCGCCGTCGAAGGCCCGTTCGGCCAGCGTGCGCGACGCATGGACGAAAAACGTCCGGCGGACGCGGCGGGTACGCACGCCTTCGTACACCACCTCGCGCAGCATGGCGAGCATGGGGGTGATGCCCACCCCGGCCGACAGGAGGACGAGCGGGCGGAGTTCGTGCGGGTCCACGACGAAATTGCCCAGCGGCGCACGGGCCTCGATTTCATCGCCAATGGCGGTGTGCTCATGCAGGAACTGCGAAACGCGTCCTTCGCGTTTGACGCTGATACGGTAGTAGCCATCCGACGGTGCCGCCGACAGGGTGTAGGTGCGAATGACCGGCGCGGCGCCCACGGCAAGGGCCAGCCGGACGGGCAGGTGCTGCCCGGCCTTGAAGAGCGGCAAACCGGCGCCGTCGGTGGCTTCGAGGTGGAACGACTTGATGGTCGAGCTTTCGTTGGTGATGCGCGCGATGCGAAAACGCCGCCACTGGTTGCGTAGCGCTTGTGCCTGCTGGCGAGCCAGAGCCTCCTCCCACGATCCGGTCAGCAGTGAATTGGGAGAAACCTCTCCAGGGCGCCAGCGCAGCTTCAGCACGCCGCGGTGGCGCACCGCCTTGTGGACATGCAGGCGCCAGAGCCGTTCAGCCCCCTGGAAACTGCTGACTTCGTCACCGGCCAGGAGCAATTCGGTACGGCCGGTCAGCTGCAGCAGGTCGCCATTGGCAAAGTCGATGAACAGCAGCCCCGCCCTCGGATTGACCCGCAGATTGCCCAATGTGTTGAAATGCAGGTTACCGGCAAAATCGGGGATGGTCAGCACATCGCCGTCGATACGGACGAAACCTGCCTTGCCGCCGCGATGCGAGGCGTCCACCTGCCGTCTGCCCTCCACTCCTTCCGGATCCACATAGCTGGCGACGAAGAAGGTATCGGCAGCCCGGATCATGGCAGTCGCCTCGGCGTCGAGAGTCGACAGGATTTCAGCGGAACTGGAGAACGGCTCGGCGGGGTCACCGGAGAACGTGACGCTTCTGGCCTGGATGTATTGCGGACAGTTGCCGAAAGCATGCTCGACCTGCAGCGTCAACCGGCGGTCGTCGCGCGCGACCACTCTGCCATTGACGCGATTGCGGCGGCGCGTCTGCAGTTCGATGCCGAGCACCCCAATGCCGTCGCCCGGCATCAACGCGCCGCGGGCGGGGTCCCCCGGACCGGGCAGGGCGTTGATTTGCAGGTGCCGCGCATCGGGTGACCGCGCCAGACCGGTGCGCCCCTCGACGAGCGTCGCCCAGGGATCGCCGGCCGTGTCGACGGCGGCGATCACCAGAAACGGTAGCTGCCGGTAGAACGTGCGATGCTGCTCCGGCATGAAGTCGCGGATGACCTGGCGACCAAATGCCTCCATGCGTTCGGCGACGCCGACGCTCTGTTGCAGTTCGCGTTCGCCGCGGTGCCAGGGGGAAGCTGTTGCCGCATTCATCCTCGTCGACTCCCGGTTTCGGTGCTCATGCCACCAGTCCAGCGGCGGTCTTCTGCATGCTGACAAAGCCGGGCAGACCTTCGATTCTCGCCAGCCAGTCGCGCACCTTCGGGTAAGCGTCCAGGGATACGTTGCCCTCAGGCGCATGCGCGAGGTAGGTATAGGCCGCCACATCGGCGATGGTCATCCCGTCACCGACGAGGAAGGCGTGCCGCGACAACTCATGTTCAATGACCTTCAACACGGTGTGTGCAAGGGCAATCGCTTCGTCCGCATTCTTCTTCGCCCCGAATATTGTCACCAAACGCGCCACGGCCGGCCCGAAGGCAATCTGACCGGCGGCCACGGACAGCCACCGTTGCACGGCAGCTTCACCGACCGCGTCGCTCGGCAGCCAGTGCTCGCCTCCGTACTTGCGCGCCAGATAGACGAGAATCGCGTTGGAATCGGCGACGATCGTGCCGTTGTCGTCGAGCACGGGAACCTGGCCGAACGGGTTCAGGGCCAGGAACTCGGGCTGTTTGTGCGCCCCCTTCATCAGGTCGACGTCTATGAGTTGCATCGGCAGACCGAGCAGTGACAGCATCAGTTGCGCACGATGGGCGTGACCGGACAAGGGGTGACGATAGAGTTTGATGGGGGTAGCTGGGGTAGCCGACATGAAGAGTCTCCAGAAAGTGGGATGAGGGGACCAGGGAACGACGTGGTGCAAGTAACCGGAGGCGGCCACCAGTCACGGGTAGACATGGTAGGATCAAAATCGTCCGCAGGGAATCGCGGTTCGGCGCAAATCAAATGTCAGGAGTCCTGGCACCGCTTCCGGGGGAAACGGCCTACCGATCTTGCGGCTAAACGCCGCAAGTGCCGGCGGCGTGCTATCGGCCTCCCAGGACCTCTGAACGTTGAAGCGTGCCAAATGGTCCAATTCCGTTTCGGCAAGGATTCCAGGCTCTTGGAGGGTGCCCATCCTGGTGACGCCGTCCTGCTGCACCCCGATGCCCTGCCCGGTTTTTGAGCCGCCGTTACCGGCAATCTTGAACCGGGGAAATCATACCGTCCGGGGTGCACTCCGGAATCGCCCGACCAGCATAGCACAGGATTCCCCTTGCCAAAGAAGAGGCGGCCTGATTCCTATGTGATAATCTGGGGCGGGTATTTACCGGAAACCGTGTATGCGCGGCAAAGATCATATCGGCTCCCGCGCAGTCTCCTGTCGCAGTCATCGAGATGGAATACGCGATCCAGCTTCCGACTTGCCGGTATCCAGGCTAAAGTCCTCACCCGACAACGTGGCGAACCTTTTCGCGCAACCCTTTGGCTCAAGCCTGCGTCCGGACAGCAAACCGCTCAGGTCGGCGAACTACAAAGCGGTAAAACCGGCACGGCTGCTGAAAGCGCCGCGGCGCAAGCCGGCCGCTCGGCGCGCAACCGTACTGACGTCCTGTGGGGAGTTCTGCTGCTCGGCGTGTTCGTGTTGGGCGGAATGGCGTGGCGGCTTGTCAGGCAGATGAACAACAGCGCGTCGAAAACAGGAGATCAATCATGAACATCGACAGGCCTTCGCAGTTTTCTTCAGCAAGCGGTGTCGGGCGCGACGCAGACGGCGCCGGAGGTCATCCGCCAACACCGGTGGAACCTGCCACCAGACTCCCTGATAGTGCGCAGCGAGTGGCTGATCTGCTGCTGCGGATCGGCCACGGCAAGCCCGTTGTCCTGTTACCGGCGAGCGGCCGAACCTCTGCCGAAGCAGCCGCAGGACTTGGCTGCAGCGTCGCCGAAATTGCCAAGTCGATCGTCTTCAGACGCCTCTCGGACGATGCGGCAGTAATGATCATCGCCAGCGGCGCAAACCGCGTCGACGAGCTCAAGGTGGCCGCACTGGTCGGGCCGCTCGGCAAGGCCGACGCTGCCTTCGTGCGACAGCGCACCGGTTACGCAATCGGCGGGGTCTGTCCGGTCGGACATTGCGGTCAAACGCTCGTACTGGTCGATCAGGATTTACTGCACTTTGACCGGATCTGGGCCGCTGCCGGCCATCCACATGCGGTCTTCGAACTGACACCGGGCGAACTATTGGCCATGACCGGCGCAACGGCAGCCGAGGTCGCAATCTCTCCAGCCTCTCCGTAACCACAGCCTCATTCGCATTGCGCGTTCTGCCAGGAAAAATCATATCGGAGGTGAGGAAATCCGGAATGTTTGCGACCCCGGGCGCCAGCGCGGCGGATGCCTGAAGGAGTGGAATCGTGTCAGTCCCCGTGCAGTAATTCATAACGGCCGTCTGTGGTTTCACGAGACACTCCCTCTCCAAGTCGAGGCGCGCAGCCGCTCCTGCAAGCAACGAAGGCTCGATTACCCGAAACACAAATTCCTGGCTGAATGCATTACATGATGAGAAAACTCCTTTCATTCTCCATCGCCGTCATGGGCGTGGCAGGCAGCCTGCCGGCCGCTGCATTCATCATCGACGGGAAACTCGACGATTGGGGAGTGGATACGAAAACATGGATTCCTGCCGACGGAATCCAGTTCACCATTGAAGATCAGATCGGTGTCGGCGCCTACTACCTGACTCCCGGCTGGGGTGGCCAGGCCTATGATGCCGAAGCGCTATACGCGAAGAAGGCCGACGGCAAGGTCTACATTGCCCTGGCGACCGGCCACAACCCGCGGACCTTGAACCAGGGAAACAGTTACGGCGCGGGTGATTTCGCGATCGATTTCAACAAGGACGGCAGCTTCGATGTCGGCATCAACATTCTGCATGCCGAAGGTTTCAAGAAGGGTGCCTACACCTTCGAGACATTTGGCGTCGAGGGAGGTGTCTATAAGAACCCGGTGTGGGTCTACGGACTCTGGGACACGGCGGGAAACCTTGCCAAGAAAGGCAACGCTGATCGTGCTCATCCGACGCACATGACCGGTGGAACGCAGGTAGGACAGGCCGAGTTGAAGTATACGACAGTCGGGGTGGCAGGCTATGGACAGCGAAGTACCGACCTCCATTATTTCTACGAGATGAGTATCGATACCGGTCTTCTGTTTGCCGCCGGCTGGGATGGCAAGGCCTTCGACATTCACTGGACGCAGAACTGCGCCAACGACAGCATTTTCGTCGACCCGCCCGGGAATGTTCCGGCGCCCACCACACTGGCCTTGATGGGGCTGGGTTTATTCGGGCTGATTCAGCGTCGCACCCAATCGAACAGGAGACGGAGGTGACCCTCAGTCCCCTGTTCGATCTTTGAACACAAAGCCGGAATCCGCCGCAAACGCTGGCCTTCAGCCGTGCGCACGGGCAGCAGATACGGACAGGCGGAGGGCGATGTGCGTTGACGCATGCTCAGGGGACTTTGGCAAACGACCCGATGCGGTATTTCGCGAGTAGCTCGTCAGCATAGGGCGAATGCGGCCGGCCTTTCATCTTGGTGTTGTACGCCTCGCTGGCTTCCTTGCCGCACCACGGCAGCACGATGTCCGGACGGGATGGATGCTCCGGCAGGTAGGTGCTGAGGTCATAGACCGCGCCGCGAATGGCCATCCAGCAATTCTCCGGTGAAGTGTGTTTCGCGAGGTCGGCCGGGGAGATGATTTTTTCCCTGGCCTGCGCGCTTGCCTGTCCGGTCGGCAGCCACCAGACTGATGTGGTGCCGAGGCCAGTGACTGCTATCCAGAAAGCGATGGTAGAAACAACGAAGAGTTTGCGGGTCATCGGAAATCCAACCTTTCAAAATGAATATTCTGCTCACTTACACCACGATCCCTCAGCACGCGTGAGATGTTCTTGACCAAGGCAGGCGGACCGCAAAGATAGCACTCGTTCCCGCTCAACAGGTCGCTTGCCGGCAGGAGTTTTTCTACATTCGGAATGCCGGCGCCGGTCGGCACGGCTTCCAGGATGAGGTGCGCATCACGGTCGGCAAGAGCTTGCAGTTCATTTAGAAAAGCCGCATCCGCGGCGCTGTGGAACAGGTACAGCAGGCGCGTCGGCTGGCTCAGCGCCTCGCTCCTGAGGATCGCTAAAAACGGAGTAATACCGATACCACCCGCTACCCAGATCTGTGGAGTCGCCGGTCGTTCGGCGAGGAACTCGCCAAAAGGTCCCTGCACGCGCGCGGCCACCCCCGGTTCGAGCCTCTGCATCTGCTGCGTGCAATCGCCCAGCGCTTTGATGCCAATTCTGAATGCCACTCCGGGATCTGTCGCGCAAATGGTGAAGGGGTGGTATTCCCCGCATCCCCGGTATTGCGGGCCGTGGAAAAAGGCGACGAGAACAAACTGGCCTGCCCGCGCAACGATCGGCGTGGCCAGCGGCAGCAGGGAAACCTCGACCATCGACTGGGCAACCGGGTGAACCGAATTGACCACGTAGGGTCTGGCGGCGAGGCCGGCGTCGACCCGGATCAGGCGCCAGACCAGCAGCAGGACGGCCGCCAGAGTGGCGAGCAGAGCAGCAATGCTGATCCCGAGCAGAAGAACATGCACGAATCCGACGATGACGCCGATTCCCAACAATCCGTGCAGCCAGCGCCAGGGGCCGTAAGGCAAACGCCTGGCAAAGGTCGTGGCGAGCCCCAGCATCAGCAGTAGCAGCGCTCCCCAGCCCACCCAGATCGTCCAGTTCGCCGAAAACGGCGAGATCACCTGCCAGGCCAGCAGCGGCGATTCCTGCCAGCCATCGGCGGCCAGAGCCAGCGGGTGGAGCAGCAGCAGCAGGTAAGCCGCAACGCCGCTGTAGTGGTGCCAGAGCGTCATCCGCTCAAGACCACCGAGCCAGATCGCCAGACGCACCTCGCGCACCATCAGCAGCAGACTGGCGAGCAGCAGACCGCAACCCACCCAGCCCAGAACGATCGCGGTTGCTCGCCAGAAGCGAAGACCTTCGGGAAAAGCCCAGAAAACCGGCCCCCCAACGAGGAAAGAAACAACGATCGGCAACAACAGAAAGCGCAGGCGGTTCATCGTCGATCGATTGCTATCCGGTGAAAGGCTATTCACCGACGGCATCGGGGCGCTTGAGATGTTCGCAGATGTCCCGGCGACCGCTGGGCAGCGCGACCCCGCGTTGTCGGGCCCGCTGCTCCATGAGCTGATGGTGTTCCTGCTGGTAGGCGCGACATTCTTCCAGGGTTCGGAAACTCCGAATACGGGCCTGATGGTCGATCCGTTCCTGGGGGGTCATCAACTGCCAGCCACGGGTATTCTCTTCGCTGGCCCGCCAGGGGCCGCCGGCCTCGGCAGCCGACACCGCCAGCATCAACCCGATGACAAGCAAGGATACCAACGCCTGGCGCGGCATTGCGCATTTCCCTCCAACTCGGGTGATCAGCAACGCTGCTTCAGCCATTTCCGCCCTGCTCCTGCCCGGATATGAGAAGAAGATGACAGTGCTCGTGCATGGGCAGCCGCATCAGCGGGATTTCATGTTCGTACTCTCATGCTCCCGGCAGCTGGGGCATCCGCGTCACCGCATCGAGCGCGTCGGCCAGATTGCGTACCGTACGGTCGGGATTATGGAGCTTTTCCAGGCCGAACAGGCCGATCCGGAAGGTGCTGAAATCGGCCGGTTCGCCACACTGCAGTGGCACGCCAGCAGCTGTCTGAACGCCAATGGCGAGGAATTTCCGGCCCGACTGGATTTCCGGATCGTCCGTATAGCTGACGACGACGCCTGGCGCCTGAAAGCCTTCGGCGGCAACGCTCCTGAAACCCTTGCCTGTCAGCAAGGCGCGCACGCGCAGGCCGACTTCGAGTTGCTCCTGGCGTACGCGCTCGAAACCGTAGTTTTCGGTTTCCCGCATCACGTCGCGCAGAGCCGCCAGCGTGTCGGTCGGCATCGTCGCGTGATAGGCATGACCGCCATTCTCGAAGTTCTCCATGATCTGCATCCACTTCTTGAGGTCACAGGCAAAGCTGCTGCTGGTCGTAGCGTCTATCCTTTCCCGGGCGCGCTCGCCGAGCACCACTAGCGCACAGCAGGGCAGACCGGTCCAGCCTTTCTGGGGAGCACTGATCAGTACATCGACCGAGTTGGCGACCATATCGATCCAGACCGCACCGGAAGCAACGCAATCGAGGACAAACAGGCCGTCGACTGCGCGCACGGCCTCACCGAGGGCGCGCAGGTAGTCGTTGGGCAGGATCATTCCGGAGGCGGTTTCGACGTGCGGCGCAAAGACCAGGTCCGGTTTCTCGGCGTGAATTCGGGCAACGACTTCCTCGATCGGTGGCGGAACGAACGGCGCCTGTTTTTCCTCGCCGAGTTGGCGAGCCTGCATCACGATGCTGGCCGAGGGAATCCGCCCCATCTCCAGGATCTGTGTCCAGCGGAAGCTGAACCAGCCATTGCGGATGATCAGGCACTTCTTGTCGGTGGCAAACTGGCGAGCCACGGCTTCCATGCCGAAGGTGCCACTGCCCGGTACGATGATCGCCGTCTTGCCGTTGTAGACAGTCTTGAGAATCCGCGCGATGTCTTTCATCACGCCCTGGAAGCGCTGCGACATATGGTTCAGGGAGCGATCGGTATAGACCACCGAGTATTCGAGCAGACCATCGGGATCAGGTTGGGGCAGCAGTGCAGGCACAATTGTCTCCAGTGAGTTGAGTGGGAGGTAAAAAGCAAAAATTGCGTCAGTGAAGGACGGGGAGAATAACGCCAAGTCCGCATGGCGCGCTAGTCGCAAAACAGCCTGGCGGCAGGGAAGGCCCTGATGATGGCCGCAATAAATACCTCACCGGGCATAATGGCCGACCGTGCATCGCCTGATCGTCTAGAATTCACTCCCGGCTACCGCGACCCTGGTAGCGCTCGAACGCAATACTCACCCTAAAATCTGGAGCCACCATGGCCGGAGCCAGCCTGCTTGCCCTGATCGATGACATTGCTTCGGTCCTCGACGACGTCGCCCTGATGACCAAGGTCGCCGCCAAGAAAACCGCTGGCGTCCTTGGCGACGATCTGGCGCTCAACGCCCAACAGGTGTCTGGCGTACGGGCCGAGCGCGAGTTGCCGGTGGTCTGGGCAGTCGCCGTCGGTTCGCTGAAGAACAAGCTCATCCTGGTACCGGCGGCGCTGGTAATCAGCCGCTTCATGCCCTCGGCAGTGATGCCGCTACTGATGCTCGGCGGCATTTATCTGTGCTTCGAAGGAGCCGAGAAATTGACTCACCGCTGGCTGCATGGCCGTGACGATGACGACGCCCAACACACTCGGCAACTGGCGCTGCTGGCCGAAGATAATGTTGACCTGCCGGCTCTCGAAGCTGACAAGATCAAGGGGGCCATCCGTACCGACTTCGTGCTCTCGGCCGAGATTGTCGTCATCGCGCTCGGCACCGTCGCCGACCAGTCGTTCGGCACGCAGGTGGTCGTGCTGTCAGGGATCGGCCTGATCATGACGGTTGGTGTATATGGCGTTGTCGCCGGCATCGTCAAGATGGACGATATCGGACTCCATCTGCTGACCAAAAGCGGCGCACTGGCACAAACGATCGGCAAGGGCCTGCTGCTGGCGGCGCCGCGCCTGATGAAGGCGCTGACGGTCATTGGCACGGCAGCGATGTTCCTGGTTGGCGGTGGCATCCTGACACACGGCATACCGCCGCTACATCACCTGATCGAACACCTCGCCGGGCTGGCTGGGAGCATTGCCGGCGTCGGCAGCGTGCTCAAGGCGCTGCTGCCGCCCCTGCTTGACGTGCTGGCGGGCGTCGTTGCCGGCGGCCTGGCCCTTCTTGGTGTCCGGGGTTTCGCAGCCATCCGTGCCGCGCTCGGCAGGCAGAAAAGACCGTAGCCGGATTGAAGCAAAGCGCCAGGCGGAACCTGCGCAACACCTCGACCTTCTTGCCGAATGCATGGGCAGCACCGCAGCGGTCCGGCAGGGTGATCCCCGGCCTTAAGGAATCCTGCGAGACCCGCAGAATTACCGCGCTGCCCTCGAGAGCCTGTCCTGCCAGGTCCGCAGGGTCAGCGCGAGTCTCCCGGACAACGTGACGTATTCACCGTAGAACATCCCGTAGGCCTCGTTTTTCTTGCCAGACGCCGCCAGCTCGACCACTTGCGCTGCCAGTTCATGAAATTCGGCGTGCAATCGTCTGACTTCCTGATAATCGTCTGATATTCGATCTTCCGCAGACCAGGAAGTCCCCTCCAACCATTTGCCGAATTCACATTGGTCAGCCGCCCGGATAGTTTCCAACTCGATGCCAGGGTGCGCTTCAAGCACGGTTTCCCTGAGCTGCGACATCCACCGGGTATGCGCGCCAATCGCCTTATCAATGTCCGCCACTCTATCCACCGCTTCTCCTCCATTGCATGCCTGTTCATGAGAAAGTTGCGCCGGCCACTCACAAAGCTCCCTCCCGCAAGCGGGAAAGATCGGGGGAGGATAACAGTCATGGCTCCATCGAACAAGGCACTTCGACCAACACTTTCGCTCTCACCCCCTGGCCGACGCGACTTTGGCATCAGGGAATCAACGACCACTGGATCTGATCGCTGCGCTCGATGCCTGTGGTCATCGTTCGACACAGAGCGACGAACTCGCGCATGCCCGCGGTCTGGAACTTGCGGCCATGCCAGAGGAAGTGGAAGTGCCGGCGCAGGTCGAGTTCGGGAGTCTCAATGGCGACCAGGCTACCTCGCCGGAAGGCCTCGCGCAACGCCAGTCGGGAAATGCAGCCGATACCCAGGCCGAACTCAACAGCACGCTTGATCGCTTCGGTATGCTCCAATTCCAGCCGGATTTGCAAGGCAAAATGCTGATGGCGCAGCGCCTGGTCGAGTGTCTCGCGCGTCCCCGATCCGGGCTCGCGAACGATCCATGCCTGTTCGGCCAAGGTGGCCAGCGATGCTCTCCCCTGCTCCGCCAAAGGATGGCCGGGCGCGCAGAACACCACCAGTTCGTCTGCCACCCACGGTTCGACGATCAGATCGGGATGCCGGCATGATCCTTCAATCAAGCCCAGATCGAGTTCGTGTCGAGCCAGTTGATCGATGATCGTGGCAGTATTGTGCACGCTCAATTGCAGCGTGCTCTCGGGGTGGCGTTTGAGGAAGTCGGCGACGATCAGCGTCGCCAGGTAGTTGCCGATGGTCAGCGTTGCGCCGATACGCAGCTTGCCGTAGCCGGCGCGACCCTCGAGCGCACTTTCGATCGCCGCCGCCCGCTCGATCAGTTCGACTGCCTGTGGCAGCAGGGCCTGCCCGAGTTCGTTGAGACGCAGCATTTTGCCGAACCGGTCGAAAAGTTGCGTGTCGTATTGTCGCTCGATCTCAGCCAGCGCCGTGCTGGTTGCTGACTGTGACAGCGCAAGCTCTGCGGCGGCACGCGAGACATTCTCGTGGCGAGCGACCGCCACGAACACGCTGATCTGGCGCAAGGTGAACCTCATATCCAATATCCAGATATATTCTATTCATAAAATCTGTTTTACAAATATAGCATGCGCAACTACGATGACTCGCATCCACCGCACAGCAGGGTCAAGGCCATGAGCAATTATTCCGCACAACGCGTCCTTTCGGTTCATCACTGGAACGAAACGCTGTTCAGTTTTCGCACCACGCGCGACCCCGCCCTGCGCTTCATCAACGGACAATTTCTGATGATCGGCCTGCCGCAGGAGGGACGACCGCTGACGCGCGCGTACAGCATCGCCAGCGCTAACCACGATGACTACCTGGAATTCTTCAGCATCAAGGTTCCCAACGGCCCGCTCACATCGAAACTGCAACACCTTGCGATCGGTGACGAGGTGGTGGTCAGTCGCAAACCGACCGGAACGCTGGTGCTGCGCGACCTGCGCCCCGGCCAGAACCTCTATCTGCTGGCCACCGGCACGGGCCTCGCGCCGTTCATCAGCCTGATCCAGGACCCCGAGACCTACGAACGATTCGAGAAGGTGGTGCTGATCCATGGCGTTCGCTGGATCAGGGACCTGGCTTACAGCGAGTTCATCGAAAAAGAGTTGCCCGGCCACGAGTTTTTCGCCGAGCTGGTGCGCGACAAGCTGATCTATTACCCGACGGTGACCCGCGAATCTTTCCGCCACCAAGGCCGAATCACGCACCTTGTCAACAGTGGCCTCCTGTTTGCCGACATCGGCCTGCCGCCGTTCGACCCGGCGCGCGACCGCGCGATGGTCTGCGGCAGCCCGGCGATGATCAAGGACTGCTGCGCCTTGCTCGACTCGCACGGCTTCCAGGTTTCACCGTACATCGGCGCCCAGGGAGATTATGTGATCGAGCGGGCCTTTGTCGACAAGTAGAGGCGTTGAACTCGTCAATGTGATGGCGAGCCATAGGCCACTGCCAGTTCGTAGTTCGGGTTAGCTCAGCCTAACCCGACATCTTGCCCAACGGAAGTCGGGCTGCGCCTTATCGGCTAACCCGACCTGCGACCCTCTTCGCTGGGTAGCGAGCCATTGGCCGCCAGTCTCGGGTAGACTTGCACTTTCCAGACGCTTTGCGTCTGCCAACCGCCCCCCTGGATCGACTGCCATGGCCCAATATGTATTCACGATGAACCGCGTGGGCAAGATCGTCCCGCCCAAACGCCAGATCCTCAAGGACATTTCGCTCTCCTTTTTCCCCGGCGCCAAGATCGGCCTACTCGGTCTCAACGGCTCAGGAAAGTCGACTGTGCTGCGCATCATGGCGGGCGTCGACAAGGACATCGTCGGCGAAGCGATACCGATGCCCAATCTGCACATCGGCTACCTGCCGCAGGAACCGCAACTCGCTCCGCAGAAGACTGTCCGCCAGGAAGTCGAGTCCGGCCTCGGCGAAGCTTTCCAGGCGCAGGCGAGGCTCGAAGAGGTCTACGCGGCCTATGCCGAGCCCGACGCCGATTTTGATCAACTGGCCGAAGAACAGGCCCGCCTTGAAGCGATCATCGCCAGTGCCGGTTCGGACCTCGACAGCCAACTCGAGCTCGCTGCCGACGCGCTGCGCCTGCCGGCCTGGGAGGCTCTGATCGGCAATCTCTCCGGCGGCGAGAAACGGCGTGTCGCGCTGTGCAAGCTGCTGCTTTCGAAACCGGACATGTTGCTGCTAGATGAACCGACCAATCATCTCGACGCTGAATCGGTCGAATGGCTGGAGCAGTTTCTGGTGCGCTTCCCCGGCACGGTGGTCGCTGTCACGCACGACCGCTACTTTCTCGATAATGCCGCCGAATGGATCCTTGAACTTGACCGTGGCCACGGCATCCCCTGGAAGGGCAACTATTCGAGCTGGCTCGAGCAGAAGGAAGCACGGCTGGAAAGCGAAGGTCGCCAGGAACTTGGCCGCATCAAGGCAATGAAACAGGAACTCGAATGGGTGCGCCAAAACCCGAAAGCGCGCCAGGCCAAGAGCAAGGCGCGTCTGTCGCGTTTTGAGGAACTGTCGAGCATCGAATATCAGAAGCGTAACGAAACGCAGGAAATCTTCATCCCGGTCGGCGAGCGTCTCGGTAGCAAGGTGATCGAATTCAGGGCGGTCAGCAAGTCTTTCGGCGACCGTCTGTTGCTCGACAAGCTCAGCTTTAGCGTCCCGCCAGGCGCCATCGTCGGGATCATCGGCCCGAACGGTGCCGGCAAATCGACCCTGTTCCGGATGCTGATCGGCAGGGAGCAACCCGATTCCGGCGAAATCGAGATCGGCAATACCGTCAAGCTGGCCTATGTCGACCAGAGCCGCGATTGCCTCGACGGCGACAAGACCGTTTTCGAGGAGGTTTCCGGCGGTGCCGACGTGCTGACTGTTGGCCGGTATGAAACCCCGGCGCGCGCTTACATCGGCCGCTTCAACTTCAAGGGTGGCGACCAGCAGAAGCGTGTCAGCCAGCTCTCGGGCGGCGAACGCGGGCGTCTACACATGGCCAAGACCCTGATTGCCGGCGGCAATGTCCTGTTGCTCGACGAACCGTCAAACGATTTAGACGTTGAAACGCTGCGCGCCCTCGAAGACGCCCTGCTTGAATTTGCCGGCAGTGTGCTGGTCATTTCCCACGACCGCTGGTTTCTCGACCGCATCTGCACCCACATTCTCGCCTGCGAAGGCGATTCGCAGTGGACCTTCTTCGGCGGCAACTATCACGAGTACGAAGAAGACAAGAAACGCCGGCTCGGCGAGGAAGCGGCAAAACCGAAACGGATTCGCTACAAGCCGATCACCCGGTAGGCATGACCTTCCGTATTGTCCGGCGAGCCCCGGTTCCAGGCGGCTGAATAAACGGAATCAGTTGCTTCCTGCCGTTGCCGATCAGGTCGGAGCGCCCCATCTGCTTCAAGGCTTCGCGCAGCAGGGGCCAGTTTTCGGGATCGTGATAGCGTAGAAAAGCCTTGTGCAGGCGGCGCTGGCGGGTGCCGCGAACGGTTTCGACGGCCTCTGAATCGCGGCCGACCTTCTTCAGCGGATTCTTGCGGCTGTGATACATGGCGGTGGCCATCGCCAACGGCGTCGGCAAGAAAGTCTGGACCTGATCGAGACGGAAATGGTGACGCTTCAACCACAAGGCCAGGTTGAGCATGTCCTGGTCGGTAGTGCCCGGATGCGCGGCAATGAAATAAGGGATCAGATATTGCTCCTTGCCGGCCTCCTTCGAAAATTTCTCGAACAGGATCCTGAACTGCTCGTAGGAACTCATTCCGGGCTTCATCATGTGTGCCAGCGGCCCGTCTTCGGTGTGCTCGGGAGCAATCTTTAGGTAGCCACCGACGTGGTGGCTGACCAGTTCCTTGACGTACTGCGGATCGCGTACAGCAAGATCGTAGCGCAGGCCGGAACTGATCAGCACCTTCTTCACCCCCGGCAGCGCCCGCGCCTTGCGGTAAAGCTGGAGCAGCGGCGTGTGGTCGGTGCCTAGGTTCTCGCAGATGCCGGGGTAGACGCACGACAGGCGGCGGCACGCCGATTCGATCTTCGGATCCTTGCACGCCAAACGGTACATGTTGGCGGTCGGTCCACCGAGATCGGAGATCATGCCGGTGAAACCCGGCGTCTTGTCGCGAATTTCCTCGATCTCATGCAGAATCGATTGCTCGGAGCGGCTCTGGATGATCCGCCCCTCATGTTCGGTAATCGAGCAGAAGGTGCAGCCGCCGAAGCAGCCGCGCATGATGTTGACCGAAAAGCGGATCATCTCGAAGGCTGGAATCTTCGCATCGCCATAGGACGGATGCGGCCGGCGCTGGAATGGCGAGGCGAAGACGCCGTCCATTTCCGGCGTCGACAGCGGAATCGGCGGCGGATTGAGCCAGACATCGCGCTCGCCATGCGCCTGGACCAGCGCGCGCGCGTTGCCGGGGTTCGATTCGACGTGGAATATACGCGAAGCATGCGCGTACAGCACGGGGTCGGCGGCAACGGTTTCGTAAGACGGCAGGCGAATTGCGCTGCGCATCCGATCGAGCTTCGGCATGCGCGGATGCGACTGGAAGTGGATCACCTGCGTCCGGTCTGATCTGGCGCGGGTCTCCGATGGTGCTGGCCGGGACGCACAGGCGATCTCCTTGCCCATCTCAGGAGTCATCGCGTAAGGGTCGGGGTGGCGAACCAGCAGACCCCGTGTATCGACCTGGCTCGAATCGATCTCGGCCCAGTCGTCGCCCGGCAGCCAGCCGCGCGGCACCATGAATGCGGTGCCGCGTAGATCACGGATCGCGACGATGGGTTCGCCGGCGGCAAGACGGTGCGCAAGTTCGACGATTGCCCGCTCGGCACTGCCGAAAATCAGCAGGTCGGCTTTCGAATCCGGCAGCACCGAGCGACGCACCTTGTCTGACCAGTAATCATAATGGGCAATGCGGCGCAGGCTAGCCTCGATCGATCCGATCACCACATTGCTGCCGGGAAAGGCCTCGCGACAGCGCTGTGCATAGACGACGACGGCATGATCGGGCCGCCGGTTGGCTTCGCCATTCGGTGTGTAGGCGTCATCTGAACGTGGCTTGCGATCGGCGGTGTAGCGATTGACCATCGAATCCATGTTTCCGGCGGTAACGCCGAAGAACAGGTTCGGCTTGCCGAGCACCCGAAAATCCTTTGCCGACCGCCAGTCGGGCTGGCTAATGATGCCGACGCGAAAACCCTGCGCCTCGAGCAGACGTCCAACCAGTGCCATGCCAAAACTTGGGTGATCGATGTAGGCGTCACCGGTCACGATAATAACGTCGCAGGAGTCCCAGCCGAGTTGATCCATTTCGGTACGCGACATCGGCAGGAATGGTGCTGTGCCAAAGCGGCTGGCCCAGTATTTGCGGTACGAAAAGAGAGTCCTGGATGCGGGGTTGGAAGTGGTATTCATAAGGCGATTCCATAGGAACCGGGGGTCGATTTGATGACCCCCCTTGATCAATCTTGCGTGATCGCTTCGCGGTGCTGAACACCCGCTTCTTGCTCGAACGTTGGACGACCCCGGACGGCCCGGTAGCGACATCCGCCTGCCCGCCTGAACTGGGCGTCCAGCGGCTGCAAGCCTGGACAGTGCCCTATTCGCCCAGATAGCTGGCGCGCACTTTCGGGTCGGTGAGCAGAGCCTTAGACTCGTTGGTCAGCGTGATCTCGCCGCTCTCCATGACATAGCCACGTTGACTGACTTCCAGCGCCAGCTTGGCATTCTGCTCGACGAGCAGAATGGTCATCCCTTCGCTGGCCACCGCACAAATCACCTCGAAGATTTTCTGCACCATGATCGGCGCGAGCCCCATTGACGGTTCGTCGAGCAACAGCAGCCGCGGTTTGCTCATCATCGCCCGGCCAATCGCCAGCATCTGCTGTTCACCGCCCGAGAGTGTCCCTGCCAGTTGCTGTGCCCGTTCCTTGAGACGAGGAAAGTGCCCGAGAACCTGTTCGAGGTCGCTTTCGATCTCCTTCTTGTTGTTGCGGGCGTAAGCCCCCATGCGCAGGTTCTCGAGGCTGCTCATGCGCGGGAAGACTCCTCTGCCCTCTGGTACCAGGGCGATCCCTTCACTGACCAGGCGGTGTGGGGGCAAGGCCAGCAGTTCCTTGCCGCGATAGCGTACACTGCCACCGGCGGGATCGAGCAATCTTGACAGCGCTCTCAAGGTACTGCTCTTGCCGGCACCGTTAGCGCCGATCAACGCCACCATCTCGCCCTCGTTGACATGAAAGGTGATGCCGCGTACAGCCTGGATACCGCCATAGGAAACGCGCAAACCGTTAACTTCGAGCATGATTCATCGTTCCCTTCAGGCTACCGACCCACCAAGGTAGGCCTCGATCACACGCGAATCCTTCTGCACCACGGCAGGTACGTCTTCACAGATTTTCTCGCCATAATCGAGTACCGCCACCCGCCCACACAGCCCCATCACCAGCTTGACATCATGCTCGATCAACAGGACCGTCACGCCATCCCGGCAAATGCCCTCGACAAGCACGCGTAAAGCCTCGGTTTCGGTGCCGTTCATTCCGGCCGCAGGTTCATCAAGCGCAAGCAACTTGGGTTCAGTGGCAAGGGCACGGGCAATCTCGAGGCGCCGCTGATCACCGTAGGACAAATGCTTGGCATAGTCATGGGCCCGTTCATGAATTCCCACATAGTGCAACAGTTCTTCGGCGCGGCGGACAATCGCTCCCTCTTCAGCACGCGTGGCCGGGTTGCGGCTGATCGCGCCAAAGACGCCCGCGTGTGTGCGCAAATGGCGCCCAACCATGACGTTCTCGATCGCCGTCATGTTGCCGAACAGGCGAATGTTCTGAAAGGTGCGGGCGATCCCGACCGCGGCTGCCTTGTGCGGTGCATCGGCTTGGAGCTTGACGCCGTCAAAGATGAAATAACCGCTCTCATTCTTGTAAAGACCGGTCAGGCAATTGAAGAAGGTGGTCTTGCCGGCGCCATTCGGTCCGATCAGGCCATAGATCTCGCCCCGGCGAATGGTCAGCGAAACGTCATGCAAGGCCTTCACGCCGCCGAAATGTTTGGCAACCTCGCGGGCTTCAAGAAGAAGCGGTTTCTCGCTCATGGTTGATCCGCACTCTCGGCCAGTTCGCGGCGGCGTTGCGACGAGGGCCATAGACCAGCCGGCCGGAAGCGCATCACGAGCACCAGCGCAAGCCCGAAGACCAGCATCCGCAAGCTCTCCGGGTCGATGATCATGCGCCCGAAGAGCCCTCGCTGTAGTGGCTCGATACCGTAACGCAGTGCTTCGGGAAGACCGGTCAACAGCACCGCACCGAGAATGACGCCAGGGATATGGCCCATGCCGCCGAGAACGACCATTGCCAGAATGGTGATCGATTCCATCAGCGAGAAGCTCTCTGGACTGACGAATCCCTGCATCGCTGAAAAAACGCCACCCGCAATCCCTCCGAACGAGGCACCCATGGCAAAAGCCAGCAATTTGATGTTCCGGGTATTGATCCCGCAGGCCTTGGCAGCCACCTCATCCTCACGAATCGCCTGCCAGGCCCGACCGATGCGTGAATCCTGCAAGCGAATATTGACGACGATCACCAGCAACGCCAGCGCGACCAGGAGAAAGTAGTACTTCTGCGGCCCGGAAAACGAGACGCCAAGGAGGGTACTGGTCTGGGAAAACGAAAAATCGCCCAGCCGGATCGGGTCGATCAGGGTAATTCCCTGTGCGCCGTTGGTAACGTTAATGGGTGCATTCAGATTGTTCATGAAGATGCGGACGATCTCACCAAAACCGAGTGTCACTATCGCCAGATAGTCGCCCCGCAGCTTCAGGGTCGGCGCGCCGAGCAGAACCCCAAAGATGCAAGCCAGGCCGGCACCCAGCGGCAGGATCACCCAGAATGGCAGGTGAATACCGAAATGCGGCGATGCCAGGAGAGCATAGGTATAGGCACCAACCGCGTAAAAAGCGACATAACCGAGGTCGAGCAGCCCCGCATAGCCGACCACGATGTTCAGACCAAGTGCCAGGAAAATATAGAGAATCGAAAAGTTGGCAATACGCACCCAGGCCTGGCCACCCAGTGCGGCAACAAAAGGCACCGCCACCAGGACGGCAGCGAGCAATAGAAAACCCAGCCAAGGTCGCTGACCAGGAATGAGGAGCAGCTTGAGGTGTCCGTTCATGCGCGATCTCCAGTACGTTCGCCAAACAGCCCTGAAGGACGAAACATCAGGACGATGATCAGCACAATGAAGGCAAAGATGTCCTGGTAGTGGCTGCCGAGGAAATTGCCGGTCAGGTCACCGATATAGCCAGCACCCAGGGCCTCGATCAGGCCCAGCAACAGGCCGCCGGCCATGGCGCC
>WBZL01000179.1_pt1 | contig 68817 bp, 57 predicted proteins | sample 5204291 | NCBI WGS metagenome assembly WBZL01 (sample SAMN12344345, study PRJNA552823) | activated sludge metagenome | biome: Activated sludge suspended growth; feature: Nitrification reactor; material: Wastewater; isolation source: activated sludge from nitrification reactor of wastewater...
TGGGGAGGGAACAGGTCGTCGCGCTCGGCGGCGAGGCGGGCACAGTCCCAGGTCTCGTCGACCCGCTCCAGCAGGATCGGGCTGAAGGAGAGGTCGGGCACCTGCACCCACGCGCCGCCGGAGCCCTCGAAGATCGGGTCGGTGGCGCCGAGCACGAGCTGCTCGGAGGAGTCCGTGACGGTGCCGGTCATCGAGTCGGGGCCGTCCTGGACGAGGTCGTAGGCGAAGATCTCCCGCCGGGCGATGTACAGCTCCTCCACCGAGTCGCCGATGCGGATCTCGACGGTGATGCCCGGCTTGCCGTCGCCGTCGGCGTCCACTACCTCGGCGTCGGCGGGGTCGGCCGGCAGCGACTCGGTCGCCGGGTCCTCGAGGCGGATGCCCACGGGCGTGGGCGTGGCCGGGCGGTGGACCTCCCAGGCGCCCGGCTCGCCGGTGACCTCGACCGGCGTCGACACCGGGCGGATCGCCTGGGTCGCGGCGTCGGACACCGAGGTCTGGATGGCCTGGTCGGTGACCTGCTCGGCGCTGCAGAACTCCTCGGACTCGATGAGCTGCCCGTCCTCGACGGCGAAGTCGGTGAAGCCGTAGCTGACGATCATCGTCTTCAGGGTGTCGTCCTCGTAGGCGACGATGTCGTAGTGCGCCCAGCGCCCGGCCAGGTCGGCGCCGGGCACCTCGGCCGCGGAGGTGGTGCTGGCGCCCTCGGCGGCGTCGGCCTCGGACGACCCGGCGTCGGACCCGTCGCTGCCGCAGGCGCCCGCCCCGAGGGCGAGCGCCACGGCGACGGCGACGACGGTGGCGCGCCTCACGACGGCTCCACGAAGCCGTCGAGGGCGTCGGAGACGGCGGTGCCCGGCGGAAGCCGGTCGGGGCCGATGGCCAGGTCGACCGCCCGCTGGAGGTGGTGGATCAGGCGCTCGTGCCAGCCGAGCTGGAACGGGCGGGCGCCTCGGGACGACACCGACGCCTGGATCGGCGCCATGTTGGCGGTGTCCTGGGCCATGACGGTCTCGAACAGGGCCATGCGGCCGGTGTGGTCGGCGGGGACCTCGTCGCCGTCCCACGCCGGCGCGTACCAGCGCAGCTCGAGCTCGGTGTGGTCCACGTCGACGGGCCACATGCAGAGGAAGGTGAAGGCGCCGGTGTCCATGGGGACCACCAGGTTCGGGAAGATCCCGTACGACGTCGACGTCTGGCGCCACAGCAAGGGCACCGACGGGTTGTCGTACTCGGGCGACACCATCGGGAAGTCGCGGAGCTCCTCGCGCTTCTCCACGGTGAGGCGGCTGTGGCCGTTGGGCAGCATCGTCACCGTCGTGGCCTGGTCGTCGTAGAGGAGCGCGGCGTTGTCGGGGTGGACGGTGCGCACGTGGTACACCTCGAGGAAGGCGTCCACCATCAGCTTCCAGTTGCAGGCGAGGTGGTGTACCTGGGTGCCGACGAGGCGCATCGCCGGGCCGTCGAGGTCGCGCATCTGGTCGGCGACCGGCCCGAGGAACTCGGCGAGGGACGGCCCCTCGAGGGACTCGCGGACGTAGACCCAGCCGTCGGACGTCTCGCACGCCACCGGCACCAGCCCGAGGGCGCCGACGTCGAGGCCGGCGAAGCTGCGGGCGTCGGGCACGGCCTTGAGCACGCCGTCGGTGCCGTAGCTCCACGAGTGGTACTGGCAGGTGAGCCGCCGGGCGGTGCCGCACTCGTCGCGGGTGACCGGCGCCCCGCGGTGGCGACAGGCGTTGTAGAAGGCGCGCAGCACGCCGTCCTCGCCCCGCACGATCACGAGGGGGGCACCCGTGCGGGTGAACTGGCGGTACGACCCGGGCTCGGGCCACTCGGACTCGTGGCCGGCGAACAGCCAGGTGCGGGGGAAGAGGTGCTCGCGTTCGAGCGCGAAGAAGGCGGGGTCGACGTAGCGGCCGGTGGGGATGAGGGGCACGGGCACGGCCTCGGGCGGCGGCTCGGTGCGCGCCTTCTCGGCGTCGATGCGCTCGCGGATCCGTTGGTCGAGGACGGCGTCCACGGGTGTCCCCCTGCGGTCGGCTCGGCGGGCGGACGGGCGGGGTGCCCGGGCCGACCCGATCGGTTAACGTCGTTAACCTAGCAGCGACCGGCGGGCGAGTGCCGCCGGCGCCGGCGAGGGAGGGCCCCATGACCGACACCACCGACGTGCCCGTAGCGCCGACCGCGCGCCTGCGCGGCTCGGTCACCAACGCCGACGACCAGCCCGACCTGCGGGGCAACCTGGCCCCCGTCCCGGACGAGCTGGACGTGGCCGACCTGCCCGTGTCCGGTGAGCTGCCGGCGGGCCTGCGGGGCAGCTTCGTGCGCAACGGCCCCAACCCGCTGTTCGAGCCCGTGGGCCGCTACCACCTGCTCGACGGTGACGGCATGCTCCACGGCGTGACCCTCGACGAGGGCCGGGCCTCGTACCGGAACCGCTGGGTGCGGTCCCGGGGCCTCGAGGCCGAGGTCGCCCTCGGCCGGGGGATCTACCCCGGCCTCGGCAACGTCACGGACTTCCCCGACCGCTCGCTCACCGGCGACGCCGGCCCGGTCAAGAACGTGGCCAACACCCACGTCATCCGCCACGCCGGCCGCTGGCTGGCGCTCTGGGAGGGCGGCCTGCCCACCGAGGTCACCCCCGACCTCGACACCGTGGGGGAGTGGGACGTCGGCGGCCGCCTGCGGGGCGCCATGACCGCCCACCCCCGCTTCGACCCCCGCACCGGCGAGCTGGTCTGCTTCGGCTACTCGGTGTTCGAGCCGAAGATCCATTACTTCGTGATCGACGCGACCGGTGAGCTCGTGCACTCGGTCGAGCTCGACCTGCCGGCACCGGTGATGATGCACGACTGCGTCATCACCGAGGAGCACACCGTGTTCCTCGACTCGCCCATCGTGTTCAACGTGGCCAACCTCGGGAAGGGCCCGATGGTGTCGTGGCGCCCCGAGAACGGCACCCGGCTGGGCGTCATCCCGCGCCGCGGCGGCCCCGACGACATCCGCTGGTTCGAGATCGAGCCGGGCCACGTGCAGCACTTCTGGAGCGGGTGGGCCGACGGCGACCGCATCGAGCTGTGCGGGTCGCGGTTCGACGCCCCCGACTTCGGCATCGACTCCGAGCCGCCCCTCGACCAGTCCGTGGCCGACCCCACCCCGGGCCGCCCCGCCCGGTTCTGGATCGACCTGGCCGAGGGCCGGGCCGGCTGGGAGCCGATCGACGACCTGGGCGGTGACTTCAACCGCATCAACGACACCCGCAACGGCGAGCGCGTGCGCTGGCTCTACCTGTCGGCCTTCGTCCAGGCCGACCGCCGCATGGGTGACTTCGACACCATCGTGAAGTACGACGAGACCGACGGCAGCCGCACGCACTGGACCATGGGCCCGCACGGCCACGTCGGCGAGAGCGTGTTCGCGCCCGACCCCGACGGGACCGCGGAGGACGACGGCTGGCTGCTGAACATCGTCTACGACGACGCCACCGACGGCAGCGACCTGGTGGTGCTCGACGCCCGCGACGTCGCGGCCGGCCCCGTCGCCACGGTGCACCTCCCGCGGCGGGTCCCGTTCGGGTTCCACGCCAACTGGTTCGCCGCCGAGGGCTGAGCCGGGTGCGACCCGTGGCGCTCCTGGCGGTGGCCGGCCTCGCGGCCCTGGCCCTCGCGGGCTGTGGCAGTGGCGATGGCGGCGGCCCACCGGAGGCCGCGGCCCCGACCACGACCGCCCCGGCCCCGACGGGCACCACCGCGCCCGGTTGCGCGCCTGGCGCGGTCCCGCCCCCGGCGGGCGCCGAGCGGGTCGAGCTGACGTCCGGGGGCGAGCCGCGCTGGTACGACCGGGTCGTCCCGAGCGGGTACGACGGCACGCCGGTGCCCCTCGTGGTCGACCTGCACGGCTACCTCTCGGGGGCCGAGACCCAAGCCACGATCTCCGGGTTCGGCGACCTCGCCGAGCAGGAGGGGTTCGTCGTGGCCACCCCGCAGGGCAACAGCGACCTGCCGTACTGGAACGCCGTGCCCCACGACGACCTGCCCGACGACGTCGCCTTCGTCGACGCGGTCATCGACGACGTGGCCCGGGCCGTGTGCGTCGACCCCGACCGGGTCTACGTCGACGGGTTCTCCAACGGCGCCTTCCTCGCCTCGCTGGTCGCCTGCGAGCTCGCCGACCGGGTCGCCGCGGTGGCCACGGTGGCCGGCCTGCTGGTGCCCGACGGTTGCACGCCGCCGCGCTCGGTGCCGGTGCTCGCGGTCCAGGGCACCGAGGACCGGTACGTGCCCGCCGACGGCAGCCCCGGCCCCGCGCTCGAGGACCTCGAGTGGAGCGACGACAGTCGCCGGGCCTTCGACGGGCTCGCCTTCGCCGACATCGAGGCATCGGCCGCGACGTGGGCCGCCCTCGACGGGTGCGCCGACGAGCCCGACCGGGAGCAGGTGTCGCCCTCGGTCGAGTCGATCTCGTACGGCGGGTGCGACGAGGACGCCGCCGTCGACCTCTACCTCGTCGAGGGCGGCGGTCACACCTGGCCGGGCAGCGCCTTCAGCCACGCCAGCGCCGCGATCCTCGGGGCCACCACCGACGACATCGACGCCACCGACCTCGCCTGGTCCTTCTTCGAGGAGCACCCCCGCCCGTGACCCGACCGCACCCGTTCCGACGCTCGGCCGGCGTGGCGCTGCTCGCCGGCCTGGTGGTCCTCGCAGCCGTGGCCTGCGGCAGCGACCCCGAGCCGACCGCCGTGCCTTCGACCACCACGTCCACCGAGGCCGGCGGGTCGGCCACGACCGGCGTCGCCACGCCGGTGGCGCTGCCCGCGGCGGCCTCGGCGATCGAGATCGTCGGCACCGAGTACACCTTCGACCTCACCGCCACCGGCGCGGACGGCGAGGTCATCGACATGGAGGGCGGCGAGGCCCTGCCCGCGGGCTGGACCCACGTGACCTTCCACAACGAGGGGGCCGAGGCCCACCAGGTGATGTTCGCCCGGCTCAAGGACGGGGTCGACCTCGCGGCGCTGGCCGACACCGCCGGCGGCGACTCCTCGGGCTCCGCGGCGATCGAGTTCGTCGACATGCTCGGCGGAGTCAGCTACATCGGCCCGGGCCAGTCGATCGAGGCCCTCGTGGACCTGCCCCCCGGGATGGTGCTGGCCATGTGCTACGTCCCCGACGCCCACGGCGTGGCCCACGCGCTGATGGGCATGACCACGACCCTGACCGTCGAGGAGGCCGCCGACGCCCCTGCCGACGCTCCCGCGGGTGCGGGGGCTGCCGAGCCGGTGGTGGGGACCATCGAGATGGCTGCGGAGGGCTACCGCGTTCCCGACGAGCTGCCGCCCGGCTGGTACCACGTGGTGAACGCCGACGAGGGTGAGGACGGGCAGGGCCTGCACGAGCTGGCGATCCTCGGCCTCGACGAGCCCCTCGACGGCGCCGCGCTCGACCAGCTCCTCGACGACCTCGCCACCAACGCCACGCCCGCGGTGGCCCTCGACGCCCTCGGCGGGCTGGGGGCGCTCTCCGCCGGCTTCGAGGCGTACCTCCACCTCGACCTCGAGGCGGGCCCGTACCTGGCGGTCGACTTCATGCCCGACCCGGGCGAGCCTCGCCCCCACCTGCTCGACGGCTACGTCACCGCCTTCGAGGCCTGAGCGGAGAGGACGGACCGACCCATTCCCACGACCCTGCCCACGACCCTGCTCCGCGGCGGCTCGGTGATCGACGGCACCGGCAGCCCGCCCCGGCCCGTCGACGTGCTGCTCGAGCCCGACCGCATCGTCGCGGTCGGCGCCGAGGCGGCCGCGGCCGCCACGCCCGAGACGGTGGTCCACGACGTGACCGGCCTCACCGTGTTGCCCGGCCTCATCGACGCCCACTGCCACATCAGCTTCGGCGAGCCCGCCAGCAACGACGAGCTGTTCTTCCACCGGGATCCCTCCACCGCCGCGCTGGTCGCCGCGTTCGACGTCCAGAAGCTGCTGCTCGCCGGCGTCACCGGCTTCCTCGACGCCGACTGCGTCTTCGAGGTCGGCCCCGCCTTACGCGACGCCATCGAGGCGGGCCTGGTGGAGGGCCCGAGGATGGTGGCGGGCCTCAACGCCCTGCTGACCGCCGCCGGCGGCACGGCCGGCAAGCTCATCCCGGACGAGGGCCGGGTCGGCTACGCCCACGTGGTGGGCGACCGCGACGAGATGGTCCGGGTCACCCGCCAGCAGGTCAAGCGGGGCGCCGACTGGGTGAAGATCCACGTCACCGGCTCCCTGCCGAACCGGCGCGGCGAGCGCACGGTGTGGACCCTCGACGAGCTCCGGGCCGTGACCGAGACCGCCCACGCCCTCGACACCCCGACGGTGGCCCACTGCCGCAACGCCGAGTCGACCCGCCTCGCCGCCGAGGCCGGCGTCGACCTCGTCCTGCACGCCAGCTTCCTCGACGACGCCGCCGTCGCCGCCCTGGTGGAGGCCGGGACCGCGGTGGCCCCCACGTTCACCTTCCTCGCCAACCTCGCCGACCACGGCGCCCTGGTCGGGGCCATGACCACCCAGGTCGACCTCTTCCGCGGGGAGATCGCGGCGACGGCCGAGAAGCTCCGCACGGCCCACGACGCGGGGGTGCCGCTGCTCTGTGGCTCCGAGAGCGGGTTCTCGCTGACGCCGTACGGGCACTGGCACGCCCGGGAGTTGGAGGTGATGGTCGACGCCCTGGGGCTCACCCCGCTCGAGGCGATCTCGTGCGCCACCCGCAACGGGGCCCTCGCGCTGCGCCGGCCCCTCGACTCGATCGGGGTGATCGCCCCGGGCGCCGCCGCCGACGTGATCGTGGTCGACGGCGACCCGTCGGCCGACGTGCGCGTGCTCGGTGACCGTCGGCGCCTGCGCCACGTGTTCTCCCGCGGGCGCGCAATCGACCTCGACCGGCCCTGGCCCGAGCGCTCGCCGCTGCCCGGCGAGAAGGTCGGCCTCTGGTCGGCCCGGCCCCTCACCTGGGACCTGGTGCACGGCGCATGAGCAGCTCGATGGTGGTGACCGGCGGTGGCACCGGTCTGGGGGCGGCCATCGCCGGGGCAGCGGTCGAGGCGGGCTGGACCGTCGGGGTCCTCGACCGCGATGGCGACGCCGCCGCCCGCACGGCCGCAGCCCTCGGCGACCGGGCCGTGCCCCTCACCGCGGACACCACCGACGAGCACGCCGTCGATGCCGCCCTCGACGAGTTCGCCGCGGCCACGGGCCGACCCGCCCACGACGGCCCCGACGCGCTGGTGGCCAACGCGGGCATCGTGCGCTTCGGCCCGCTGCTCGACGCCACCGTCGACGACTGGCGGGCGGTGGTCGACGTCAACCTCACCGGCACCTTCGTGACCGCCCGGGCGGTGGCCCGGCGCCTGGTCGCCGCGGGTCGTCCCGGCGCGATCGTGGCGGTGACGTCGATGAACGGGGTGGCCCCCGGGCCCAACGCCGGCGCCTACGGGGCGACCAAGGCCGGCGTCGGCCTCCTCACCCGGCAGATGGCCCTCGAGTGGGGCCCGTACGCCATCCGGGTCAACGCCGTGGCCCCGGGGCTGATCGACGGGGGCATGTCGGCACCGATCTACGCGGACCCCGAGGTGCGGCGGCGGCGCGAGGCGCGGGTCCCCCTCGGCCGCCTCGGTGCGCCCGCCGACGTGGCCGCGGTCGTCCTGTTCCTCCTGTCCGACGCGGCGGCCTACGTCACCGGCACCGAGGTGCTGGTCGACGGCGGGGTGACCCCGTCGGTCATCGCCACCCTCCCGCGCCCCGCGTCGGTCGACACGGTCGGCGACGACTCGTCGGGCGGATGACGGCCCGGTGACCTCGAACCTGCTCCTCACCGGGGGGCCGACCCATCCGTTCGCGGCGACGGCGCCGCTGCTCGTCGACCTGCTGGCCGAGCGCGGCGTCACCACCGACGTGACCAGCGACCCCCACGAGGCCCTGGCCCTGCTGGCCGCCGCCGAGTCCGGCCACCGGCCGGGGTTCGACCTGGTCACCGTCCACGCCCTGCGGTGGTCGATGGGCCAGGAGCGCTACGCCGGCCAGCGCGCCGAGCACGCGGTCACGGTGACCGACGACGACCTCGCGGTGCTCGAGCGCTTCGTGCTCGGCGGCGGTGGCCTCCTCGCCCTCCACACCGCGGTCATCTGCTTCGACGGGGCACCGCGGTGGCGGGCGCTGTGCGGGGCGGCCTGGGACTGGAACCGCTCGTCACACCCGCCGCTCGGGCCGGTGACGGTGTCGCCGACCCCGGCGGGTCGCGCCCACGAGGTCACCCGCGGCGTGGAGGCCTTCACGGTGGAGGACGAGGTCTACGGCTTCCTCGACGAGGTCGACGGCCTCGAGCCCCTCCTCGTCGCCGAGCACCCCGAGCACGGCGACCGCACGCACCCCCTGGTCTGGGCCCGCCCCGTCGGCGCCGGCCGGGTGGTGACCGACCTGCTCGGCCACGGCCCTCCCGCCTTCGAGCACCCCGCCCATCGGCAGGTGCTCGGTCGGGCCGCCACCTGGGCCGTGGCGCGGTCCGCGCCCGCGTCCGCACCCACCCCGGCGGCCGGGCCGGTCACCGGCACCGAGACGGCGAGGAGCCGCCCATGAGCACCGTCCCCACGGTCCACACCGTCGCCACCTACGAGGGTGCCCGGGACGCCTTCCGTCAGAAGCAGCTCCGCCAGGCGCTGTACGACGCCGGCGAGGTCGTGATGGCCGACGTGCTGGTGAACCTGCACGGCGATGCGCACCGGTCCCGCCGGCGGCTGGAGAACCGGCTCTTCCGCCGCGACACCCGGGAGCGGGACGAGCGGACCCGGTTCCCGGCGATCGTCGCCGAGACGCTCGCCCCGCACGTCGCCGCGGGGCGGGCCGAGCTCGTCAGCCTGAGCCACGAGATGATGATGAACCTGGCGGCGACGGCGGCCGGCGTCGACCGCCCCGAGCGCACCGCCGAGGAGACCCACCGGCTCTACGGGTACCTGATGCGCTTCATCGAGGGGGCCACGCTCGCGCACTACACGGGCGACCGTGACGCCAAGCGGGCCGAGGTCGCCGAGGCGCTGGAGGACTTCGACGCCGAGTTCCTCCGGGGGTCGATCGAACGCCGGCGGGCGCTGCTCGCCGAGGGCGCGGGGGAGGCCGCGGACGATCCCCAGGACATCCTGACCCTGCTCCTCGCGCACGAGGACGAGCTCGGGCTCACCCCGGAGATCATCCGTCGCGAGACCTGCTTCTACCTGCTCGCCGGCGCCCACACGTCGGCCACCGCCTTCGTCCGGACCCTCGACCACGTCTTCGCCATGGCGCAGGACGCACCCGAGGATGCGGCACGAGCGAGGGTCGACGTCGCCTTCCTGCAGCGCTGCACCCACGAGACCGTGCGCCTCCAGCCCTCGAGCCCCGTGGCGGTGCGGCGCGCGCTCGAGCCCCTGACGCTGGCCGGCGGGCAGGACGTCGCCGCCGGCGACGAGGTGGTCATCGACCTCATGGCCGCCAACCGCGACCCGGCCGCGTTCGGCCCCGACGCGGACGCCTTCGACCCGCACCGCGCGCTCCCGCCGGGCGTGGCCCCCTGGGGGCTCAGCTTCGGGCTCGGCATGCACGCCTGCATCGGCCAGGAGCTCGCCGCCGGCGGCGACCCCGGCCTCGACGTCGCCGCGGGGGCCGAGCGCCTCTACGGGCTCGTGCCCGTGGCCGTCCGGGCCGTGCTCGCGGCCGGCGCCCGGCCCGATCCCGACGACCCACCCCGCCTCGACCCCACCTCGGCCCGGGGCTACTGGTCCGCCTACCCGGTGCGCTTCTGACCGTGGCGCACCCGGGATCGCGATGATCGACCTGCACGCCCACGTGGTGCTCGAGTCGGTGCTGGGCGCCGCCGGGCCCCATGGCCCCGAGCTCGACGACGGCGACCCCGCGACGGGCCGACCACCGTGCTTCCGGGTCGGGGACTACGAGCTGGTGGGCGTGCGGTACCGGGGCAGCCCGTTCATGGACGTCGGCGCCCGGTTGGCGGCGATGGACGAGGCCGGCATCGACCTCCAGGTGCTCTCGCCCAACCCGCTCACGTTCTTCGCCCACGTCGAGGCCGACGGGGCGGCGGCGTTCTGCCGGCGCCACAACGACGAGCTCGCCGCGCTCGTCGCCACCGCCCCCGACCGCCTGGCCGGTCTCGCCCAGCTCCCGATGCAGGACCCGCGGCGGGCCGCCGACGAGCTGCGCCGGGCCGTCGGCGAGCTCGGACTGCTCGGCGCCTACGTCGGCACCGACCTCGGTCGGCCGCTCGACGATCCCGCCTTCGACGTGGTGTGGTCGGCCTGCACGGACCTCGACGTCCCCCTCTTCCTCCACCCGGCGCCCGACGGGATCGACCGCCCCCGGCGCGACGAGCGCCTCGCCCGCTTCGACGGCGACCTGTGGCTCGGCTTCCTCTACGAGGAGACCCTGGCGGTGGCCACGCTGGTGCTGGGCGGGGTGCTCGACCGCCACCCGGGCCTCGACGTGTGCGTCAGCCACGGCGGCGGCGCCACCGCCTGGCTGGCCGAGCGCATGGAGCACGCCGCCCGCACCCGGCCCTGGGGCCCGGAGGCGCTGGCCCCGCCCGGCGCGGTGGCCGAGCGGCTGCGCCGGCTGTGGTGGGACGCCCACGTCGGCGGACCGACGGCCCTCGCCGCCCTGCTCGCCGCCTTCGGCCCCGACCGCGTGGTGGCCGGCACCAACCTGGCGGGCTGGGACCAGTCCCTCGACACCGCCCACGGCGACGCCACCCTGGCCGCGACCTTCGACGCCAACGCCCGCCGCCTCCTCCGGTTGCCCTGAACGAGCGGTGGCGGGGTGTCGCCGCCGCTTTGCCGGGCAGGGGTCAGGCCAGGAAGCGGGCGGCGTCGTGGTCGAGGGCCGCGGTGAAGGCACGGACGGCCATGTTCGCCACCAGCTCGCGACCCCGGTCGTTGGCCGCGTCGAGCGCGCCCATGGCGGTGACCGGGTACACCGTGGCCGCGAGCATGCCCCGCTCGTGGTGCTGCCACGCCAGATCGAACGGGTAGCCGCCCTGGGGCACGCCGGCGTCGAGCAGGGCGTCGTACCACGCCCGGACGAGCGCCTCCTCCGAGGCGCGGCGCTCCTCCACCGTCATCGACTGGCAGAGCAGGTAGGTCACGTCGCTCACGGCCGGCCCCCGGAAGCTGATCTGCCAGTCGAGCACCGCGATGGCGTCCTCGGCCTCGGGGGCATCGTCGAACATGAGGTTGTCGGCCCGGAAGTCGCCGTGGCAGATGGTGAGCGGCGCGTCGGCGGTGCCGACGACGAGCAGCGACTCGTACTGCTCCTTCACCCGCTCGCCGAGGGCGAGCGCCTCGGCGGGCACGGCGTCGCCGATGCGCTCGACGAACAGTGGCCAGGCGTCGCGGTACTGCTGGCCCGCGGCGAGGTTCACCGGGTCGTCGAGGCGGGGCATCCACGTCAGCCCGTCCAGCGCCGGCGAGGCCCACCACTCGGCGTGGAGCTTGGCCAGCTCGCGCAGGGCCTGCGCGGCCCGACCGGCGCCGAGGCCGGCGATCTGGCTGATCATGGTGCGCCCGCCGAGGTCCTCGAGCAGCAGCCCGTAGGTGGCGGTGGCGGGGTCGAGGTGGTTCCAGTAGCAGCGGGGCGTGCGGACCTCGACCTTGCCGCCGATCTGCTCGTAGAAGCGACCTTCGCGCTCGTAGAACCGGAAGTGCTCGCCGACGGCGCGGTTCTCCGGCAGGTGCGACGGCAGCTTCACCACCACGCTGCCCGGTGCGCCGGTTGCGGGTCCGCCGTAGCGGAGGGTGAGCCGGGCGAGCTGGCCCATGATGCCGACCCCCTCGCCGATGGTCTCGTGGTGCACCTCGGCGACGGTGGTGTCCGCCCCGATGGTGCCGGTCGAGCGCAGCGCTCCCGTGAGGAACGCCGGCGTCAACTCGTCGGTCGACGACGGGAACGCATCCATCAGACCACCCCCCTGGTGGGCGCCGACCCCCCGGCGCTGACGGAGATCCTCGCGCCGATCCGCACCGTTGGGAACACCCCGAGGAGGGGCGGGGCGCCCGCCGCCCGGCGGGGTGCCCGGTTTGGGATGCCCGGTCAGCCGGCGGTGATGCGGACGAGCTGGCCGCCCTGGAACAGGACGTAGAGCTCGCCGTCGGCGTCCTGACCGAACGACACCGGGCTGGCCTGGGGGAGCGCGCCGAGGTCCTCGTCGGCGCGGATCTCCCGGCTGCCGTCGACGACGAGGCCCTGGAGGTGGCCGCGGCAGTAGTCCGTGTAGAGGTAGGCGCCCTCGAGCTCGGGGAGGGCGGCGCCACGGTAGACGTAGCCGCCGGTCACGGAGCAGCCGCCGTCGTCGTGGGTGTAGGTGGCGATCGGCGGCACGTAGCCCGACGGGGGCTCGCCGCCCTCGTAGGGCTGGTCGCCCTCCATCTCGTTCCAGCCGAGGTTGGCCGCCCGGCCGGCGTTGCGGCCGGTGCCGTCCTGGGGCAGGAAGTCGATCTCCTCGACGGAGTCCTGGCCGACGTCGGCGATCCAGAGGTCGCCGGTGGCCGAGTCGAACGACCAGCGCCACGGGTTGCGCACGCCCCGCAGCCAGATCTCGGACCGGGCCTCCGTGCCGTTGGCGCCGCCGACGTTGGGGTTGTCCTCGGGGATCCCGTAGGTCGACTCCTCGCCCGCAGCCGGATCGATGCGCAGCACCTTGCCGAGCAGCGAGGTCGGGTCCTGGGCGCGGTCCTCGGGGTCGCCGCCGGCGCCGCCGTCACCGAGCCCGACGTAGAGCAGGTCGTCCGGCCCGAAGGCGATGCCGCCCCCGTTGTGGTTCGGGTACGGCTGGTCGACGGCCAGCACCTCGCGCCGGGAGCCCGCGTCGACGGTGGCGCCGGCGCCCGTGCCGTCCACGGCGTACTCATCGATCCGGGTGTCGCCGTCGGGGTTCGTGTAGCTGACGTAGAGCTGCTCGCCGTCGGGGGCGAAGGCCACGCCGAGGAAGCCCCGCTCGGACTCGGTGGACACGTCATCGGTGAAGTCGAGGACCGTGTCGGCCCCCGCCTGGGCGTCGGGGCCCGCGGTCGGGTCGAGCCGCACGAGGCGCCCGCCCCGGAGGGCGACGTAGACCACGCCGTCGTCGCCCGGCCGCACCGCCATGGCCATGGGGGTGTCGTCGAAGGTGGCGACCTCCTCGTAGCCCACCTGCACCCCGTCGAGGTCGGCGACGGTGGGGATCGAGCTCGAGGTCGAGGCCGGGAACGCCGTGGTCGTGGGCGCGGCCCGGACGTCGGGCTCGGGGGAGGTCGCCGACGAGCCGCCACCGTCGCTGCCGCAGCCGGCGAGCGCGGCGACGCCCACGAGGACGGCGACCGCGAGTGCGATGAGGCGGCGGCGCGGGGCGGGGAGGGCTCGGGTGCTCACCCCCGGATTCGTATCAGGCCTTCCTGCACGACGGACACCGCGAGGTGGCCGTCGTGGGTGTAGATCAGGCCACGGGCGATGCCCCGGCCCGACGAGGCCGAGGGCGTGTCCTGCACGTAGAGCAGCCACTCGTCGGCCCGGAAGGGGCGGTGGAACCACATGGCGTGGTCGAGGCTGACCATCTGGAGGCGGTCGTCCATGGTGCCGAGGCCGTGGGGCAGCACGCTCGTGTCGAGCACGGTCAGGTCCGAGGCGTAGGTCAGCACGCAGGTGTGCAGCACCGGGTCGTCGGGCAGCACGCCGGCGGCGCGCAGCCAGGTGCGCTGGTGGGGTGGCAGGGACTCGTGGCGGTCCTGGGGCTCGAAGTCGACGTTGCGGTGGTCGATCGGGCGGGGCCGGTCGTACCAGGTGCCCAGCTTGTCCTTCCAGGGCGCCATGCGGGTGCGCCAGTCCGGGAGCGACTCGGGCGGGGGCGGCGGGGTCCCGTCGAACATCGTGTCCTCGAGGGGGATCTGGTGGTCGAGCCCCTCCTCGGCGACTTGGAAGGACGCGGCGAGGTTGAAGATGGCCTTCCCGTGCTGGATGGCGACGACCCGGCGGGTGGTGAACGAGCGGCCGTCACGGATGCGGTCGACCTCGTAGAGGATGGGGACGGCGGGGTCGCCCGGGCGCAGGAAGTAGGCGTGCAGCGAGTGCACCGGCCGGTCGGGCTCGACCGTGCGGGCCGCGGCGACGAGGGCCTGGCCGGCCACCTGGCCGCCGAAGACCCGTTGGCGGTCCACGTCGGGACTGAGGCCGCGGAAGATGTTGACCTCGATGGCCTCGAGGTCGAGCAGCTCGATCAAGCGGTCGACCGCCACCTGGCTCACGGGGGCACGATACGGTGCCGATCCGTGTGTGGCGCGATCGTCCCGGCGCGGGTGCGGATCGGGTGGGTAGGAGGCGGTTTCGTGACTGTCCTCGCTCACCCCGGGATCGTTAGGCTCCGATAGATGAGCATGAGTCGCGCCGACGTGGTCGCCCGCATCAAGGCGATCGACCACCGCAAGGTGCTGCGCTACTCCGCGGTGTCGTTCATCGCCGTGCCGATGACGCAGATCATCCTGCTCGTGTTCCAGTACGGCTTCGGGTGGAACGGCCTCGAGGCCAACACCATGGCCGTGGCCGTCACCGTCGTGCCCGTCTACGTCCTCAACCGGTACTGGGTCTGGGGCAAGCGTGACAAGAACAACTTCGTCACCGAGATCCTCCCGTTCTGGGGCATGACCCTGCTCGGCCTGATCATCTCCACCCTCTGCGTCGCCTACGCCGACAGCCACTTCGAGTCGCCGCTCATGGTCAACGTGGCCAACGCCTTCGGCTTCGGCATGGTCTGGCTGCTCAAGTTCCTCGTGCTCGACCGGATGATGTTCGGCAAGGAGCGCCACTTCCCCGTCGAGGAGGGGCTCGAGGTCGAGCCCGCCTGACCCCGCCGGCCCGGCGACGGGCCGTTGGCCGCGCCACCGCCGCGGCCGCGTAGGTTGCCCTCCGTGGATCCCGCACTGCTCGCCGCCGCCCGCGCCGCCCGGGGCTTCATGCCCGACGACGAGGGGCTGGCCCTCCACGAGGCCGCGCTCGCCGCCGGCCGGGGGCCGGCCGCCGGTGCACCCTTCTTCGAGGTCGGCGCCTACTGCGGGAAGTCGGGCGTCTACCTGGGCGCCGCCGCCCAGGCCACCGACACGGTGCTGTTCTCGCTCGACCACCACCGGGGCTCCGAGGAGAACCAGGCCGGGTGGGAGCACCACGAGTCCGACCTCGTCGACCCCGCGGTCGGGCTGATGGACACGCTCCCGGTGTTCCGCCGCACGATCCTCGACGCCGGCCTGGAGGCGGTGGTGGTGGCCGTCGTGGGCGAGTCGGCCACCGTCGGGCGCTTCTGGACCACCCCGCTGGCGTTCCTCTTCATCGACGGTGGCCACGGCACCGAGCCCGCCCACCGCGACTACGAGCGCTGGACGCCGCACGTGGCGCCGGGCGGCACCCTGGCCATCCACGACGTGTTCCCCGACCCCGCCGACGGCGGCCGCCCGCCCTACGAGATCTACCTGCGGGCCCTCGACGACGGGTTCGCCGAGGTCAGCGCCACCGGCAGCCTCCGCGTCCTCCAGCGCCCCGGCGCCTGACCCTCACCCGCCGGAATCTCTTGGTGAGAAACCCCCGAATCGGGGGTCTCTCAACAGGAGATCCTGCGGTTCGAGCTAGTCGTCGAGGGGGAGGAGCGGGGGCAGCACCGCGTCGTGGTCGACGAAGAGCTTGCTGGCCTCCGTGGCGCCGGCGAGGGCGTCCGCGGCGAGGATGACCGAGGCCGAGGTGTAGGTCGACTGCTCGCCGCCCGGGAAGGTCGCCTCCTCGGGGTAGACGATGCCGGTCCAGTAGCGGCCGTCCTCGGTGCGGTGGGCCTGGGCCATCGCGAACATCTCGGTGGCCAGCTCGCGCTCACCCACGGCCAGGTGGGCGATGAGGCACTCGCAGGTCTCCGCGGCGGTGACCCACGGCCGGTCGGAGACGCACCGGATGCCCTTGTCCTCGAGGAGGAAGGTGTCGCGGCGGTCGGCCAGGTGGGCCCGGCCGGCGTCCTCGGTCAGCACGCCGGCGAGCACCGGGTAGTACCAGTCCATGGCCCAGCGGTGCTTGGGGGCGAAGGCGTCGGGCTCGGTGGCGATGACCCGGGCCAGGCGGGCGACCGAGAGCTCCCAGTCGGGGCGCTCGTGGCCGAGTTCCTCGGCGATGGCGATGGCGCAGCGCAGCGAGTGGCAGATGCTCGACGAGCCGGTCAGCAGCGCGAACGACCACGGGGTGCCATCGGCGTGGCGGGCCCACAGGATCTCGCCGCGCGGGGTCTGCAGGTCGAGCACGAAGTCGATGGCGGGCTCGACCATGGACCAGGTCTGCTCGAGGAAGGCGAGGTCCCGGGTGAGCAGGTAGTGGTGCCACACGCCGGCGGCCACGTAGGCGCAGGTGTTGGCGTCGAGCTTGTCCTGCTCGATGCCGTCGGCCAGGTAGTACTGGTGCCAGGCGCCGTCGGGGCGCTGGAGGCCCACCAGCCAGTCGTAGGCGCGGAGGGCCTCGTCGTGGAAGCCGCACAGGTCGAGGGCCATGGCCGCCTCGACGTGGTTCCACACGTCGGCGTGGCCGCCGGGGAACCAGGGGATCATGCCGGACGGCAGCTGCCACTCGACGATCGCCGCCGCGGTGGCGAGCATGTCGTCGGCGGTGACCAGGTCCGGCACCTCGGGGAGGCGGAGCTCACGAGACATCGGCGGTCTCCCTTTCGGTGGAAGGAGCGACGGCCCCGTCGGTGGCGACGGGGTCGGCCGCAGACGCCTCGGGGGCGTCGGCGGCCGGCGCCGCGGCGCGGTGGGCGCCCCGGGGGGCGGGCGGCTCGGTGGTCAGCGGCTTGCGGGCGTACACGATGAGGCTCTTGCCCATCAGGGGCTGCAGGAGCTTCTCGGCGACCTGCAGCACCAGCGGCTGCTTGGTGATGTCCCAGGTGAGCAGGCGTAGGTAGGCCTTCACCAGGGGGTTGTCGTCGTTCGTCGGCCCGACCGCGCACTTGAGCCACCAGTAGGGCGAGTGCAGGGCGTGGGCGTGGTGCGAGGGCCCGGGCTCGAGGCCGGCGGCGCGCATCTTCCGGCGCAGCTCGTCCTCGGTGTAGATGCGCACGTGGCCGCCGACCACGAACGGGGCGTGGTACTCGTCGGACAGCGCCCAGCAGATCTTCTCGGGCAGCCACGCGGGGATGGTGGCGGCGAGCACGCCGCCGGGGCGCAGGATCCGCATGAGCTCGTCGAGGGCGCCCTCGTCGTCGGGCACGTGCTCGAGCACCTCGGAGGCGATGATGCGGTCGAACGAGTCGTCCGGGAACGGGAGCGTCACCGCGTCGCCGTTGACCGCGCTGGCCAGGCTCTGGCGGGGGGCCTCACCGGCCGCCTGCATGGCCCCGAACAGCCCCCGCACCTCGGCCAGCTCGTCGTAGGAGTAGTCGAAGGCGACCACCCGGGCGCCGCGGCGGTAGGACTCGAAGGCGTGGCGGCCGGCGCCGCACCCCATGTCGAGGAGCAGGTCGCCGGCCTGGAGGCCGAGGAGGTCGTAGTCGACGGTCAGCATGAGGTGGGGACGTCCGGGGTGGGGAGCAGGTCAGCGGGTGGGTCAGTGGGGCGGTTCGGCGGGGTGCGGGTCAGAACGGCAGGCGCGAGCGCAGGCCGCCGAGGGCGGCACCGACGTCGGCCACACCGGGGAGGCGGCCCAGGTCGGGGATCGGGCCCAGCCCGCCGTTCTGGGTCGACAGCGTCGGCATCTCGAGCCGGGCGCGGTACTCCTCGACGGTCCTGTCGGCGGTGACGGCCCAGCTCCAGCGCTCGATGATGCGCTGGCGGCCGGCGGCGCCGATGCGGGCCCGCAGCTCGGGGTCGTCGAGGCCGCGGCGCAGGGCCACGGCGAGGGCCTCGCTGTCGCCGGGGGGCACCAGCAGGGCGGTCTCGCCGTCCTTGCCCACGACCTCGGGGATGGCCCCGCCGGTGGTGGCCACGAGGCACACCGAGCAGGACATGGCCTCGATGGCCGGCAGCGAGAAGCCCTCGTAGAGCGAGGGGACGACCGCCAGCTCGGACTCGGAGTAGAGCTCGACGATGCGCTCCTCGGAGACGCCGCTGACGAACTGCACGGCGTCGGTGAGGCCCAGGTCGGCGAGGGTGCGGGCGGTGCGGCCCTCCTCCTTGGGCTTGCCGATGACGATCAGGTGGACGTCGGGATCCTCGGTGCGCAGCTTGGCCACGGCCTCGAGCAGGTAGACGAGACCCTTCATGGCCACGTCGGCGCTGGCCGTGGTGATGATCTGGCCCTTGACCGGCTGTACGCCCTTGACGGGGAGGAAGGTCTCGGGGTCGACGCCGACGGGCACCACGTGCAGGCGCTCGGGGTCGACGCCGTGGTCCTTGATGATGTCGCCGCGGGACGACTCGGACACGGTGAGGATGCGGGTGAGGCGCTGGGCCACCCGGGACTGCATCTTGGTGAAGGCGTACCAGCGGCCCTTGGCGAAGCGCTGGTAGGGCGTCTCGGCGTGCTCCATCTCGAGCTTGCGGTCGACGGTGATGGGGTGGTGGATCGTGCCGAGCACCGGCAGGCCCGAGCGCTCGATGGCGAGCAGTCCGTAGCCCAGGCTCTGGTTGTCCTGGACGATGTCGAACTCGTCCACCCGGTCCTTCAGGTGGTCCCAGGCCCGCAGGCTGAAGGCGAGGGGCTCGGGGAACGTGCCGCTGGAGAACGACGCGACCTCGACCCAGTCGGTCCAGTTCTGGAGCTCCCAGATGGCCGGGAAGCGCATCGGGAAGTGGTCGTTGTAGATCTCGAGGCTGGGCAGCTCGTGCAGCGGCACCTCGTCGACCAGCTCGGGGTACGGCGGGCCGCTGAACACCTCGACGTGGTGGCCCAGCTTGGTGAGGGCCTTCGAGAGGTGCCGCGTGTAGACGCCCTGGCCGCCGCAGTGCTTCTTGCCGCGGTAGGTGAGCAGGGCGATCCGCAGGGGATCGTCGGCGTGGGGGGTGGAAGCCACGTGTCGGAGCCTTTCCCGGGCGGAGAAGGGGTTTCTCGACCGGTCGGTCAAGTCTACGGGGGGTGGCTGCGACCGTCCCACCCCGTCGGGTGGTGGCGCCCGCCCGTCGAGCGGGCCGGTGTGGTTGCTCGCCGGCCCTAGCCGACCCGCCAGCGGAGGCTGGCGGTGGCGATCACGGGGTGGTCGGGGCCGCCGTCGGTGCCTGGGGCGGCCTCGGCGGGCTCGAGGTTGAGCACGTCCGGGGGGCCGGTCTGGGGCTCGACGCAGAGGGCGTCGTCGGGCTCGGTGAAGATCACCCAATCCGTGCAGTGCGACTCGATCTCGAGGGTGAGGGCGCCCGGCCAGCGCAGCTCGGGCGGGTCGACCATGTCGGTGAAGCAGTCGTCCCACGGCGGTGGTGTCGGCGACACCACCGCGCCGGAGGGGATGCCCTCGTCGTCCTTGTGCCACATCATCCCGGCGCGGAAGTCGAGCTCGAGGGCCGCGCCCCGGCCCAGGTCGCGCTTGAACCAGGGGTGCCAGCCGCAGCTCGCCGGCATCGGGGCGGCGCCGGCGTGGACCTCCATGCGCAGGTGAAGGGCCTGGTGCTCGAGGGTGAAGCGCTGGAGCACCCAACCGCCGAGGGGCCAGCGCTCGTCGAGGTCGATGCGCAGGGTCGCCTCGCTGGGCGTCGCCTCGACGACCTCCCAGGGCCGGTCGAAGGTCACCCCGTGGATGGCGTGGGGCGCCTTGTTGATGGGGAGCTGGTACTCGGTGCCCTCCCAGGTGAAGCGGCCGTGGCGGATGCGGCCCGCCCACGGGGCCATCGGGAAGCAGCCCCAGCGGGTGGGCGACTCCTGGCGCTCGACGAGCAGGTCGAGGCCGTCGATCGTGAGCTGGGCCAGGCGGCCGCCGGCCTCCGGGTCGAGGGTGGCGGTGGCGTCGCCGGCGGTGAGCTCGATCGGGCCGGTGGTCACGCCTCGACGCTAGTGCCCGGCCCCGTGGCGACCGGGTCCGCGTCCCGCCGGCGGCCACGACGGGACAGCACCTGCGCGGCGACCATCGAGCCGGCGGCGAGGAGGAGCATCGGCAGGTCGCCGAAGCGGGTGGCGAGGGTCTCGCCCTCGCGGGTGTTGATCTGGTGCTGCACCACCCGCTGCTCGGAGACCGCGCTGCGCTCGACCACCTTCCCGTCGTTGGTGACCACGGCGCTGAAGCCGGTGGGCGCCGCCTGGAGCACCCAGCGGTCGTTCTCGAGTGCCCGGAGGCGGGACGAGGCCACCTGCTGGCTCTGCACCTGGGTGAGCCAGTACGACGAGCCGTTCGTGGGGTTGAGGAGCACGGTGCCGCCGTGGCCGATGGCATCGCGGCCGCGGGTGCCGAAGAACACCTCCCAGGAGATGACCACGCCGAACTTGCCGACGGGGGTCTGGACCACGGCGGGGGTGTCGCCGGCGAGGGCGTCGCGGCCGGGCAGCTCGCTGCTGAAGCGCTCGAGGAACCCGCGCAGGGGGACGTACTCGCCGAACGGCACCCGCTTCACCTTGTCGTACCGGTCGATGATGCGGCCCTCGGGCGAGTAGACGACCGCGGCGTTGAGGAAGTTGTCGTCGCCGCCCTCGACCGCTCCGACGATCAGGGTGGCGTCGAGGCGGCGGGCGAGGGCGGCGAGCTCGTCGTTCTCGGCGTTGACCTCGAGGCTGCCCTCCACGTTCACCACGTTCTCGGGCCAGAGCACCATGTCGACGGGGGTGTCCACGAGCTCGCTGGCGGCCAGGTGGCGCTCGAAGACCTCGCGCTCGTCGGTGTCCGCCGCCCGGGTGCGCTGGGGCCCGCCGCCCTGCACGATGGCGATGTTCAGGGTGTCGACCTCGTGGGCCCGGGGCGCGACGAGGGCGGCCAGGGCCACCAGGGCGACGGCGGCGAAGGCGAGGCCGGCCTGGACGGGCTTGCGCTCCCACAGAGCCGAGAGGCCGACGCCGATGATCACGACCAGCGCCACGAGCACGAGGGTGCCGGCCAGGCGCACCGTGAAGTTCAGCGGCGCCGCCGCCTGGCTCATGGCCAGGGTCGAGAGCGGGACGCCGCCGAAGGGCCAGGACCAGCGGGCCCACTCGGCCAGCACGAAGGCGCCGGGCAGGGCCAGCCAGCGCCACCGGTTGGCGGGCACGAGGGCCACGGCGGCGCCGAAGTAGGCGGCGTAGGTGCCGCACGCGACGACGTAGCCCGGGGCGGTGAGGTCGACCATCCAGAGCATCGTCGGGTAGAGCCAGGTGGCGCAGACGAGCCAGGTGCGGCGGAACCGGCGCTTGGCGGGCTGGCCGGCGATGAGGCGGTCGAGCTGGAAGATGCCCAGGAAGGCGAGGGGCCACCAGCCGTAGGGCGGCACCGAGAGGGCGAGGCAGGCGCCGGCGGCGACGCAGCGCAGGGCGAGGATCGCCCGGCTGGCGCCCGTCGACCGGCCGGTCCCGTCGCTCTCGTGCTCAGGGGCCGCGTCGGGGCCCACGTCGTCGCCGCTCAAGACGGGTGATCTTCGCCGCGCTAGGGCTGCTCGGCCAGTCGCCCCACGACCTTGTCCGCCGCGGCCCGGCCCTCGCGGATGCAGGCGGGGATGCCCACGCCGCGCAGCACGGCGCCGGCGAGGGCGATGCCGGGTGCGTCTGCGGCGAGGCCGGTCTCGAGGTCGGCCATGCGCTGCAGGTGGCCGGGCACGTACTGGGGGAACGAGCGGGTCCAGCGCACGACCCGCACGGCGCTGGGCTCGGCGTCGAGGCCCATGGTCGTGCCGAGGTCCTCCCGGACGGCGGCGACGAGCTGGTCGTCGTCGAGGTCGGCGATGCGCTCGTCGCCGTAGCGACCGGCGGACGCCCGCAGCAGGACCTGCCCGGGGGCGGCCAGGTGGGCCCACTTGGCCGAGGCCCAGGTGCAGGCGGTGATGAGGCAGCCCTCGGTGCGGGGCACGAGGTAACCGCTGGCGTCGAGCGGGCGCTCGACCGCATCGGCGGGGACGGCCAAGGTGACGAGGGCGACCGACGAGTAGTCGATGGCGCCGAGGGTCGCCGCCGCGGCGGGAGCGACGTCGGCGAGGAGCGGGGCGTCGGCGAAGGCGGGCGTGGCGAGCACCACGGCGTCGGCCTCGACCGGGCCCTGGGCGGTGGTGAGGACGTAGCCGGCACCACCGGCGCGGGACAGCCCCGTGACCGGCGTGCCGAGGTGGACCTCGGCGTCGATGCGGGCGACGACCGCGTCGACGAGGCGCTGGAGGCCGCCGGGCAGGCTGTAGAACATCGGCGTCCCGGGGTCGGGGGGCGCCGCCGCCTTCATGGCGAGCAGGCCCCGCACCAGGCTGGCGTTGCGGCGGGCGGCGTCGGCGATCTGGGGGGCCGCGGCGGCCACGCTCAGGCGGTCGGAGTCGCCGGCGTTGATGCCGCCGATGAGCGGGTCGACGATGCGCTCGAGCACCTCGTCGCCGAGGTGGGTGCGGATGAGCTCGCCGACCGACACGTCGCCGTCGGGCAGGTGACCGGGGGCGTCCTCGGGGTGGTCGAGGTCCCGGCGGGCGATGGCCACGGCCTCATCCGAGACCAGGCCGGAGGCGGCGAGCTGGTCGAAGTCGGTGGGGACGCCGAGCACGTGGGCCTCGGGCAGGCGGCGCAGCGCGCCCCGCACCCACAAGTAGGCCGTGGTCTCGACCGGGCTGACGAGCTCGTCGAACAGCCCGAGCTCCTTGCAGAGGTCGACCGCCCACGGCACCCGGGCGAGGAAGGTGTCGGGGCCGAGCTCGACGGGCAGGCCCGCGAAGGGCTGGGTCTCGATCTTGCCACCGAGCCGGGGACCGGCCTCGAGCAGGACGATCTCGGTGCCGGGGTGCTTCGTGGTGAGCTCGTAGGCGGCGGCGAGGCCGGCGATCCCACCGCCGACGACCGCGACCCGGGCCATCAGCCCGCCACCCGGCTCGGTCGGGGCGTTCTCGAGGCAATAGCCACCGCAATCCGGGGGCTATTGCCTCGAGTTCGGGTGGTTGCGCGCGGGGTGGGGGTCACGGGGCCTCCTCGGGCGGAGTGGCGGCGACCACGAGGTCGGCCAGGGCCGCCATCACCGCGGGCTCGGCGTTCAGCGAGGCGGTGCGCCCGAAGGCGAGGCCGACCTCGTCGGCGACGGCCTTGGCCTCGATGTCGAGGTCGTAGAGCACCTCGAGGTGGTCGGCCACGAAGCCCTGGGCGCACACGGCGATGCCGTCGTGGTCCCCGGCCGCCGCGAGGCTGCGGATGACGTCGAGGATGTCGGGGCCGCGCCACGGCTCGGGGGTGCGGCCGGCGCTCTGCCAGGCGACGTCCCAGTCGGCGGCGCGGGTGCCGACCCGCTCGACCACCGCGGCGGCGCTCTCGCAGAGCTGGTCGGGGTACGGGTCGCCGACGAGCACCCGCTCGGGCAGCGAGTGGGCGGTGAACACCACCCGGGTGCGCTCGGGGAGCCCGGCGAGGGTGTCGGCCAGGGCGTCGGCGAGGAAGTCGAGGTAGGCGGGCTGCAGGTGCCACTGCTCGACGCCGGCGGTGGCCACCCCCCGCTCGGCGGCGGCCTCGGCCAGGCGGCGCTGGTACTCGCCGACGCTGAAGCCCGAGTAGTGCGGGGCCAGCACGAGGCCGACGATGCGGGTCACGCCTTCGTCGGCGAGGGTGGCGGCGGCGTCCTCGATGAACGGGGCGGCGTGCTTCTGGCCGAGCACGACCCGGTAGCCGCCCGGGGCCCGGGCCTCGAGCGCGGCCTCGACCGCAGCGCGCTGCGCCTCGGTGCGCTGGGCGAGCGGCGAGACGCCGCCGAGCGCGTCGTAGCGGCGCTGCAGGTCGGCGAGCTGCTCGGGCTCGGGCGGCCGGCCGCGGCGGATGTGGGTGTAGTACGCCTCGACGTCCTCGGGCCGCTTCGGCGTGCCGTAGGCCATGACCACGACGCCGACGGGGGCCCCGGTCATCGGTCGACCTCCTGGCTCGCGGCCCCCTCGGCGCCGAGGGCGACGCCCTCGGCGTGGACGAGCGCCACCACCTTCTCCAGCACGGTCGGGTCGGTCTCGGGCAGCACGCCGTGGCCGAGGTTGAACACGTGGCCACGCCCGCCACCGCAGCGCAGCACCTCCCGGGTGGCCTCTTCGACGACCGGCCAGGGCGCCAGGCAGAGGGCTGGGTCGAGGTTGCCCTGCACGGCCCGTCCGCCGACCCGCCTGCGGGCCACGTCGAGCGGCACTCGCCAGTCCACGCCGACCACGTCGGCGCCCGCCTCACCCAGCAGGCCGAGGAGCTCGCCGGTGCCGACGCCGAAGTGGATGCGGGGCACGCCGGTCTCGCCGATGCCCTCGAGCACCTTGGCCGAGGCGGGCAGCACGAAGCGGCGGTAGTCCTCGGGGGACAGGGCGCCGGCCCACGAGTCGAAGAGCTGGATGGCCGAGGCGCCGGCCGCGACCTGCGAGCGCAGCGAGGTCAGCGCGAGGTCAGCGAGGGCGTCGAGGAGCTTCTCCCACAGCGCCGGGTCGCCGTGCATGAGGGCCTTGGTCTTGGCGTAGGTGCGCGAGGGCCGGCCCTCGATCAGGTAGCTGGCCACGGTGAAGGGGGCGCCGGCGAACCCGATCAGGGGGACGTCGAGCTGCTCGACCAGCAGGCGCACGGTCTCGAGCACGTAGGGGGTGTCGGCCTCGGGGTCGAGGGGGCGCAGGCGGCCGAGGTCGGCGGCGGAGGTGAAGGGCTCGGCGATGACCGGGCCGACGCCGGGGACCACGTCGACGCCGAAGCCGATGGCCTCGGCGGGCACGACGATGTCGGAGTAGAGGATGGCGGCGTCGACGTCGTAGCGCTCGACGGGCTGGCGGGTGATGGTGGCCGAGAGCTCGGGGTCCTTGATGGCCTCGAGGATGCTGCCCTCGCCCCGGACGGCCCGGTACTCGGGCAGCGAGCGGCCCGCCTGGCGCATGAACCACACGGGGATGCGGTCGACGGGCTCGCTCCGACAGGCGCGGAGGAAGTCGCTGGAGGCGACCGGAGGGGAGGCGTCGGCGGGTGCGTCGGGGGCGGGGACCACGGTGTCAACGTACCGTCAGGGGTCATGCGGCGATCCATCGACGACCACCCCTTCGACCCCGCAGACCTGCCGCCCGACGCCGACGACCTCGCCCGCCTGTCGTGGGCGGTCGCCATCTCGGACGACTACGACGACGCCGAGCCCCGGGTCGTGCTCACGGTGGAGGAGGTCGGCCGCGCCGGCGAGGGCCTCGTGCTCCACCTGACCCCCGACCACACCCGCCGCCTCCGCGCCGCCCTCCACGACGCGTTGAAGGAGATCGGCCACACCGACCCTTGACGGTCCCTCGGCGCCATACGCCCGTCGGGTCCTGCCGGCGAGTTCCGTTTCGGGCCATGCTCGCTCGTCCGTCGCTGCGCGTGGCCCGAAGCCGTCTCGCCGTCACCCGTCGGGCTTCTCGGTCCTCGACCCGTCGCCCAACACGCAGGCGATCAGCGCCCCAGGGCGCCGATCGCCGTCGCGTTCAGCGGGACGAGGACTCAAGTCGCTGCGCGACGTCTCGGTAGCGGGAGACGGGGATGAGGTGGATGCCGTCGAAGGCGCCGGTGGCGCCGATCCGCTCGACGAGGTCGCAGGCGAGGGCGACGCCGGCGTCGCGGTCGGTCTCGATGGCGGCCACCACGTCCTCGGGGACGGCGAGCTGGGGGATGTCGTGGCTGAGCTTGCGGGCCATGGCCGCGCTGGCGATGACCATGACGCCGGCGTAGACGGGCCCGGCGAAGTCCACGGTCTCGCGCCACGCCACGAGGGCGTCGACGTCGAAGCCCACCTGCACGAACAACGAGTCCGCCTCCTGCTTCCACGCCGGCAGCGGCCGCAGCCCGGTCGTCACGCCGATGCGGAACGGGCCCGTCGCCGCGTCGTGGGTGGCGGCGAAGGAGCGGGCCTCCTCGATCATCAGGCGCACCGTGAGGTCGTCCGAGCGCTTCCCCGACTCGGGGCGGTCGCCGTAGACGAAGAGGAACTCGTCCACGCCGTAGGCCGCGGCGGTCAGCAGGTCTCGGCGGAAGCCGAGGAGGTTGCGGTCGCGGGCGTTGAGGCAGGCGATCGACCGGCCGCCCATCTGGGCCACCTCGTGGGCCACGGCGATGCTCGACACGGTGGCCCGACCGATGTGGTTGTCCGGGATCAGGAACGCCGACGCGATCGTGCTGAGCACACCGATCTGGTGGCGCACGTGCATGAGCTCGGGCCGGGTCGCGGGCTCGATCTCGCAGATGACGGGGACGCCGGCGACGGTCATGGGCCGAGGATACGGGGTGCTCCCCGGCGCGACCGGGCCGCCACCGGTAGCGTCACGCCGATGCCGGCCGTCTTCGTCCACGGGGTGCCCGAGACCAGTGCGGTCTGGCACCCCCTCGTCGACCGACTCGGGCGCGACGACGTCGTCCTGCTCGAGCTGCCCGGGTTCGGCTCGCCGCTGCCCGACGGCTTCGAGCCGACGATGTACCGCTACGCCGAGTGGCTGGCCGCCGAGCTCGCGCCGCTCGACGACGTCGACCTCGTCACCCACGACTGGGGCGCGCTCCTGATGCTGCGGGTGCTCGCCGACCGCCCCGCCAACGTGCGCTCCTGGGCGACCGACGCCGGCGACCTCGACGAGACGTTCCGTTGGCACGACCTCGCCCTGCTCTGGATGACGCCGGGCGAGGGGGAGGCCTTCATGGACACCGTCGTCGACGGCTCCGAGGCCGACCGGGCCGCGCTGCTCGCCGGCGCCGGCGTCCCCGAGGCCGGCGCCGCCGACATGGCCGCCGCCTTCGACCGCACCATGGCCGATGCCATCCTCACCCTCTACCGGTCGTCGGCAGACGTCGGCGGCGAGTGGGGGCCGGGCGTCGACGCCATCGAGGGCCCGGGCCTGGTCATCGAGTCGGGCAAGGACCCGTTCCGCAACGCCGAGCGGGCCGGCCGGCTCGCCGCCCGCACTGGCGCCCGGTCCCTCGACCTGCCCGAGGCGGGCCACTGGTGGCTCCTCGACGCCGCCGACGAGGCCGCCGCCGGTCTCACCGCCTTCTGGGCCGACCTCGACTGAACGCCACCCGAACTGGCGCCTGATCTACTCGCCCGGACCAGCAGATCGGGCGCCAGAACGGCCGACGTCGGCCGCCGCCTCGCCCGACGGGCGGCGCGGCCGGCCCCAGGAGCGGGCCAGGTCGGTGATGCCCAGGCGCTCGAGGCGCGCCGTCGCGGTGGCGTAGGCGCACTCGACCAGGTCGGCCTCGACGGATTCGTCCAGGGCGCCGCCCGTCATGAGCTCGAGGTCGTCGAGGGTCGGCTCGAACACGAGCGCCGGCGTTCCCGACGCCTCCAGTGCGTCCACCTCGAGGCTCAGCACCTTGTGGTAGCCGGCCCGGCTGGCCCAGCGGGGGTGCCACTGGAGGGCCTCGCCCACGGCCGACATCGGCGAGATGACCACCACGCCCTCGTAGCCGAGGCCCGTCAGGAGGTCCGCGTTGGTCGACGAGCGGGCGGCGCCGTCGAGATAGAGCTCGTCGTCGATGGCGACGGGCTCGAAGTAGCCGGGGATCGCCGACGAGGCCTCGACCGCGTCGGCCAGCGGCGGGCACCCGGGCGCGCCGGGTTCCAGGGGTGATCGCCCGAACACCACCCGCTCGCCGTCACTCATCCGCACCGTGCACACCCACAGCGACTGCTCGGGCCAGCCCGACCCGTACAGCAGGCGGAGCTTGTCCCCGAGGGGGCTGATGGGCACGGTGCCCTTGGGGAGGAGGCCGGAGAGTCCCACGCCCAGGCCGGTGGGCCACGGCCGGCGGAACCCGTGGCGTACGAGCCGCGGCGCCTGGGGCCGGCGCGCGGCGAGGCCCTTGGCCGGCTCGGGCTCGGCGAAGTCGGTGGCGTGGCTGAGGTCCCCGACCAGGCCCTCGCCCTCGGCGGACAGCGGCCGCCCGGTCAGGCGGGCCCGGTGGTCCGCCGGGGAGAGGCCGTAGCGCAGTGTGGCGCCGGTGCCGGAGCCCGCCGACGTGCCCACGATGAGGTCGGCCTCGCGGGCGTCCCAGGCGGCGACGTCGGCGAGGGCGGCCAGGGTGCCGATCGTGTAGGCGCGGCCGATGACCCCTCCGGCCCCGAGCACCAGTGCGACCGCCACGGGGGCAGCTTCGCGCAGGCCCGTCGTGCGAGGCTGGCGCCATGGCGGAGGATTTCGACGCACGGATCACGGCCGCGTACGCGGTCGAGGGCAAGGCGGTGGTGCTGGGCCGGGGGATGCTCGACGGCGCCACCCACCCGGGCGCGGTCGTCCAGATCCCGACCGCCATGTGCAACCGCCACGGGTTGATCGCCGGGGCCACCGGCACCGGGAAGACCAAGACCCTCCAGCTCATGGCGGAGCAGCTGACCGCCCTCGGCGTGCCGGTGTTCGCCGCCGACCTCAAGGGCGACCTGTCGGGTCTCTCGCAACCCGGCCAGCCCAACGAGCACATCGACGAGCGGGTGGCGGACCTCGGGGTCGAGTGGCAGCCGTCGGCGCGCAACGTGACCTTCCTGTCGCTCGGCGGCATCGGCCCCGGCGTGCCGGTGCGGGCACCGGTGTCGAGCTTCGGGCCCCAGCTCCTGGCCAAGGTGATGAAGGCGAACGAGACCCAGTCGTCGTCGCTGACCATCGTGTTCCGCTACGCCGACGAGGCGGGCCTGCCGCTGCTCGACCTCGCCGACCTGAGGGCCGTGCTGCAGTACCTGACCTCCGACGAGGGCAAGCCCGAGCTCAAGGCGCTCGGCGGCGTGTCGACCCAGACCGCCGGCGTCCTGCTGCGCTCGATCACCGAGCTCGAGGCCCAGGGAGCGGACGCCTTCTTCGGTGAGCCCGAGTTCGCGGTGATCGACCTGCTGACCGTCGGCGCGGACGGCGCGGGCCAGCTCAGCTGCCTCGAGCTGCCGGCCGTGCAGGACCGGCCCCGGCTGTTCTCGACGTTCCTGATGTGGCTGCTCGCCGAGCTCTTCCAGACGCTGCCGGAGGTGGGCGACCTCGACCAGCCCAAGCTCGTGTTCTTCTTCGACGAGGCCCACCTGCTGTTCGAGGACGCCTCCGACGACTTCGTCGAGCAGGTCGCCCAGACCGTCCGCCTGATCCGGTCGAAGGGCGTGGGCGTGTTCTTCGTGACCCAGCTGCCCGACGACGTGCCCGACGACGTGCTCGCCCAGTTGGGCAACCGGGTGCAGCACGCGTTGCGGGCCCACACGCCGCGCGACGCCAAGGCGCTGAAGGCCGCGGTCAGCACCTATCCCTTCACCGACGACTACGACCTGGCCGAGGCGCTGACCCAGCTCGGCACGGGTGAGGCGGTGGTCACGATCCTCGCCGAGGACGGCACGCCCACCCCCGTGGTGTGGACGAAGCTGCTGGCCCCGAGCACCCTCATGGGCGCGGTCGACCCAGCGCAGATCACGGCGTCGGCGCAGGCCTCGCCACTGTGGCCGACCTACGCCCAGGAGGTCGACCGGGAGTCGGCCCGCGAGCTGCTCGCCGCCAAGATGGCCGCGGGTGCCACCGCGGCGGGGACCCCCGCGGCTCCTGCGCCGGCCGCGCCGGTGCCCTCGCCGCCGTCGGGGAGCGTGGTGGTGCCGCCCCCGCCGCCGCCGACCCACGCCCCCGAGCGCGGTGGCGGCGACTCGTCGTCGCGGTCGCGCTCGTCGCGCAAGGACGACGACGGCAACGTGGTCACCGACTACCTGAAGAGCCGCGAAGGCCGCTCGATGATCAACACGGTCGTCCGGGGCGTGTTCGGGATGCTCAAGAAGCGCTGAGCACCCCGGCCGGCGCCGGCGGTGGCACCCCGAACATCGGCCCCGGCCCGACCGGCGGCACCCCCCGGGCGGCCCGGTAGGATGGCGAACCCCCCATGGCGCGCCATCCCGAGCTCGAGGCCGAGCAGGCCTACATCGACCACGCCTACGAGTGCCTCGAGGCGAACCGCCGCTCCGCCACGCGCCTGCAGGACACCCTCGAGGTGGGCAAGGGCGGCACCGAGCAGGCCCGGTGGGAGCGGGAGGTCTTCCAGGGGAACATCCTCAACCGCCTGAGCCAGCTCCAGCTGGGTGACGCCTCGCTCGTGTTCGGCCGCATCGACCGCCTGCCCGAGGCCGGCGGCGAGTCCTTCCACGTTGGCCGCCTCGCCGTGTCCGACGAGGACCAGGAGCCGCTCGTCGTCGACTGGCGGGCCCCGGTGGCCGAGCCCTTCTACCGGGCCACCGGCCGCGAGCCCATGGGCCTGCGCCGGCGCCGGCACTTCGCCACCCGGGGCCGCACCCTGCTGTCGATGGAGGACGAGGTCTTCGGCGACTTCGACGGCGTCAACGGCGAGGCCGACGGCTCGATCTCGGGCTACGGCGCGTTGATCGCCGCCCTCGAGACGTCGCGGTCGGGCCGCCTCGGCGACATCGTCGCCACGATCCAGGGGGAGCAGGACGAGATCATCCGGGCGCCGCTGCCCGGCGTGCTCGTCGTGCAGGGTGGCCCGGGCACGGGCAAGACCGTCGTCGCGCTCCACCGCGCCGCCTACCTGCTCTACACCCACCGGTTCCCCCTCGAGGGCCAGGGCGTGCTCGTCATCGGCCCCAACCGCCTGTTCCTCGGTTACATCGAGCAGGTCCTGCCCTCGCTCGGCGAGGCGGGCGTCGAGCTCGCGGTCCTCGCCGACCTCATCCCCGAGCACCACGTGCGGGGCCGGGACGCCGGGCTCACCGCCCGGGTGAAGGGCGACGACCGCATGGTCGACGTGCTGCGGCGGGCGGTCCGCGACCGCGAGCGGCCGCTGCGCGGGCGGCTCGAGGTGGGCTTCGGCCTCACCATCCTCCGCCTGCCGGTCGCCGAGAGCGAGCGCATCGTGCGCGAGGCCCGCCGCCGCTTCCGCACGCACAACGCCGGCCGCCGCTTCGTCGAGCGCTCGGTGTTCGACGCGCTGGCGGCGAGCAGCCGCCTCGGCCCCGACCCCGCCGAGGTGCGGGCCCAGGTCCGCCACGAGACCGTCGTGCGGGAGGCGCTCGACTGGATGTGGCCCGTGCTCACGCCGTCCCAGCTGCTCCACGACCTGTTCGGCTCGCGGGCGCTGCTGCGCTCCGCCGGCCGCGGGCGCCTCACCGACGGCGAGGCCGACGCCCTCGTGCGCCGACGCTCCGAGTCGGCCGACGACGTGGTCTGGACCAACGACGACGTGCCCCTGCTCGACGAGGCCCGCGCCCTGCTGGGGCCGCCGCCCCGGAAGAAGAAGCCGGGCGTGCCGGTCGACGACGAGGTCCGCACCTACGGCCACATCGTGGTCGACGAGGCCCAGGACCTCTCCCCGATGCAGCTGCGCATGCTCACCCGCCGGTCGCTGAGCGGCTCGATGACCATCGTCGGCGACATCGCCCAGGCCACGGGCGCGTGGGCCCACGACGACTGGGAGAGCGTGCTCGCCCACCTGCCCGACCGCCGGCCGGGCCAGCGGGCCGAGCTCACCGTCGGCTATCGCATCCCGGCCGCCAACATGGCCCTCGCGGCCAAGGTGCTCGCCGTCGCCGCCCCCGACCTGACCGCGCCGTCCTCGGTGCGCCAGGGTGAGAGCGACCCCCGCATCGAGGAGATCGCCGATCCCGAGGCGCTGGCCGCCGAGGTCGTGCACCTGGTGCGCGAGGAGTCGGCCGCGGTGGGGGAGGGCAGCGTCGGGATCATCTGCCCGGCGTCGCTGGTCCCGGCGGTCTCGGGCGCGCTGGAGGACGCGGGCGTGGCCTTCGGCGCCGCCGACCGCCACGGGCTCGAGCAGCAGGTCACCGTCGTGCCGGTCGGGCTGGTGAAGGGACTCGAGCTCGACGCCTCGATCGTGGTCGAGCCCGCGGCCATCGTCCGCGAGGAGCCCCAGGGACTGCGGGCGCTCTACGTGGCCCTCACCCGGGCCACCAAGCGCCTGACCCTGGCCCACGCCGAGCCGCTGCCCGACGTCCTCGCCTGATCACGCTTCTTCCAGCGGGAACGCGCGGTGCCACCGCGCGTTTCTGCTGGAGGAACGGTGGTTCGGGGCCTCAGGCCTCGGCGGCGAGGGCGGCGGCGGCGAGCTCCTCGGGCTCGTCGGACGCCACGACCGCGTCCGGCAGCTCGGGCAGCGCACGGTCCTTGCGGAGGAAGAAGTAGGACACCGGCACGAGGTAGCCCACCCAGACGACGACCTGCTCGATCGAGGGTCGCGGGTCCCAGCCGAGGAGGGCGCCGAGGAAGCGGCCGACCTCGGTGTTCACCGTGAGCCAGTTGATGCTCGTGACGTCGTAGACCGCCCAGTTGAAGCTGTTCAGCGCGTTGGTCTCGGTGGACTGGAGGAACATCACGCCGCGTGCCAGCAGGCCGGCCGCGAACACGATCACGATCATCCCGGTGATGTTGAAGAACAGCTTCATGGGCAGGAACTTCGAGCCCGTGTACACGAGGTACCCGAGCACGGCGGCGATGGCGAGGCCGATGAGTCCGCCGACGAAGACGTCCCAGCCCGTGCTCGAGGTGGCGGCGGCGATGAGGAACAGCGCGGTCTCGATGCCCTCGCGGAGCACGGCCAGGAAGGCGACGAGCAGCACGGCCGTCTTCACCCGGTCGGACGCGAGGGCGGAGTCCACCCGCTGCTCGAGCTCGCCCTTGATGGCCCGGCTCTCGCGTCGCATCCAGAAGACCATCCACGTCAGGACGGCGGCGGCGACGAAGCAGATGACGGCGAACGCTCGTAGGCGGGCATCGCCCTCGAAGCTGCCCACCGTGTTGTGGAGAACGACGCCGAAGATCGTCGAGATCAGTGCGGCGAGCCCGACGCCGGCCCAGACGGGCCCGTCGAGGTCGCGACGCCCGATCTTGCGGAGGTACCCGAACACGATGCCCACGATCAGCGAGGCTTCGAAGCCCTCGCGGATCAGGACCAGCATGGACTCACCCATAGTTAGGGTACCTTAACATTCCGTGGGACGACCGCCAACGGCCAATCATCGCGCGGCGCGCAGGGGGTCGCGGTCGGCGGACGTCGTCGTCGTCGGCGCCGGCCCCGCCGGCCTGCTCGCGGCCCTGGACGCCGCCGCGGCCGGGCACGAGGTCGTCGTGCTCGAGGCGGCCGACCAGGTGGGGGGCATGGCCGCCAGCGTCGAGGTGGGGGGCCAGCGGGTGGACCTCGGCAGCCACCGCCTGCACCCCGCCACCGACCGGGCCCTGCTGGCCCGCCTCCAGGGCCTGCTCGGCACCGACCTCCAGGTGCGCCCGCGCCACGGCCGCATCGCGCTGGCGGGGCGCTGGCTGGCCTTCCCGCTGCGCACGGGCGACCTGCTGCGCCACCTCCCGCCGCGGCTGGCCGCCGGCGCCGCGCTCGACGCCGCCACCGCGCCCCTGCGCCGGCCCGACGCCGACACGTTCGCCGAGGTGGTGCGGGTCGGCCTCGGCCCCACCGTCGCCGACGCCTTCTACCGGCCCTACGTCACCAAGCTCTGGGGCGTCCCGCCCGACGACCTCGCGGGGGAGCTCGCCCGCCGGCGGGTGTCGGCCCGCTCGGCGGCCGGCATCCTCGGCCGCCTGGTGCCCCGCCGGTCGGCGGCGGCGGCCAAGCGCACGTTCCTCTACCCTCGCACCGGGTTCGGGGCGATCAGCGAGGCACTGGCCGACGCCGCGGTCGCGGCCGGCGCCGAGGTCCGCCTCGGTACGCCGGTCGACCGGCTCACGTTCGCGGACGACCGGGTCGTCGTCGGCTCGGGTGCCGAGTCCGTCGACGCCGGACGGGTCTGGTCGACCGCGCCGCTGCCCACGGTGGTCCGGTGGTCGGACCCCGCCCCGCCGCCGGCCGTGCTCGACGCCGGCGCGGGGCTCACCCACCGGGGCCTGGTCCTCGTCCACCTGGTCGTCGACCGCCCGCGGTGGACCGAGTTCGACGCCCACTACGTGCCCGCCGCCGACAACCCGGTCGCCCGCCTGTCGGAGCCGAAGAATTACCGCGACGGCCCGGACCCGGCGGGGACGACGGTGCTGTGCGCCGAGGTGCCGGCCGACGTCGGCGACGCCACGTGGAACGCCACGGACGACGCCCTCGGCGAGCAGGTGCGGGAGGCCGTCTGCCGCCTCGGCCTGCCCGACCCCGCCCCGGTGGCGGTCGCCGTGCGCCGTCTGCCCCGCGTGTACCCGCGCTATCGGGTCGGGTACGAGGCCGACCTCGCCGCCCTCGAGGCGTGGGCCGCCGCACAGCCGCGGCTGCTCACCTTCGGCCGCCAAGGCCTGTTCGTCCCCGACAACACCCACCACGCCCTGGCCATGGGCGCGGCCGCCGCCGCGGCGCTGCGCCCCGACGGCACGTTCGACGACGCGGCGTGGCGCCGGGCCCGCGACGGCTTCCGCACCCACGTCGTCGAGGACTGACCCTCGACCGCAGGTCGGCCATCACCCGACGCCCGTCAACCCCCGCGTCGGCTGCGGCACCCGGGGGCCGTCGCCGGTGTTGAGCTCGGCGTAGACCGCGGGCACCACGTTGCGCAGGTAGCGGCCCAGGCGGATGAACGAGCGCCCGTGCTCGCGGAACGCGTACGTGATGGGCACCTCGGCGTAGCGGAAGCCCTTGGCCAGGAGGTCGAGGGTGAGCACCTGGGCGTAGTTGAAGTCGTGTATGACCTCGGCCGCCGCAGTGGCCTCGGCGGAGAGGGCCCGGTAGCCGCTCTGACCGTCGGTGATGCGCCGGCGGGAGACCACGCTCACCGCGACGGTCAGGACCCGGTTGCCGAGCGAGCGGTGGGGGAGCATCCGGCGGGGGCCGCCGGCGAACCGCGATCCCACGACGTAGTCGGCCTCGCCCGCGAGGACCGGGGCGACGAGGCGCTCGAGCTCGGCCGGGTCGTACTCGCCGTCGGCGTCGCAGAACGCGCTGGCGACCGCGCCGCGGCGGGTGGCCTCGGCGAAGCCCCGGCGGACGGCGGCCCCCAGGCCCTCGTTGCGGCCCACCGAGATCACGGTGGCGCCGGCCTCGCGGGCGCGGGCGGCGGTGGCGTCGGTCGAGCCGTCGTCGATCACGAGCACCTCGACCGGGTGGCCGGCGATCGTCGCCGGCGCCCGCCGCACGACCCGGGCCACGGTCGCCTCCTCGTCGTGGGCCGGCAGGAACAGCACGATCGGCCGCCTCGGGGCGCCCTCGCGCCCGGGCGCCGCGTCGGGCCCCGCGCTCCCGGCCGCGCGAGCCGGCGCCGGCGGGGCCGGGAGCCGGAACCGGCCGAGCAGTCCGGGGGCCGGGGTGAACACCGCCACCGCCCCGACGACCAGCGAGTAGGCGGTCGTGAGGGCGTGGACCAGGAGGGCGGCGGCGAGGCCGGCGCCGGCGTCGAAGCCGAGGGCCACGTAGGCGGCCACCGCGGCGGCTTCGTAGGTGCCGAAGCCGCTGGGTGCGATGGCGGCGACCTGCGCGCCGACCGCGACGGCGGTGACCACCACCGCCTGCGCATAGGTGAGGTCGAGGCCCGCCCAGTGCGACGCCTGCCAGGTGAGCACGCTCTCGGCCAGCCAGGCGGCGACGGTCAGGCCCGCGACGGCGGGACCGGGCAGGCGGATGGGGGTGGCGCCGTTGTGAGCCGTGCGGCGCAGCCACCAGACGCCGCCGGCACCGACGGCGAGCACGGCGACCAGCACCGCCCACGCCCAGGCACCGAGGAGGTCGGCCACCACCGCGGGCCCGACGACGATGCCCAGCAGGACGATCGCGGCGATGTCGGCGGCGCGCAGGGCGACGGTGGAGGACGTCGCCGCCGGCAGCGGCACACCCGCCCGGCGCACCACGCTGACGATCCGGAGCGGCTCGCCCAGGCGGAGGGGCAGGACGTGGTTGGCGCCGAAGGCCAGGTGGATGCCGGCCAGCGACTGGCCGAAGGGCAGGTCGGGCAGCACCCGCTGCCAGGCGAGGGCCCGCAGCACGAAGGCGGACCCGAACACCGCCAGCGCCGCCAGCACGAGGAGCGGGCGCTCGGCCATCGCCGTCCAGCTCGCCCGCAGCGCCTCGACGTCGACCGCCCGGGCGACCACCACGCCGGCGACGAGGAACACCGCGCCGCCCAGGGCGAACGACCACGGCGACGAGCCGAGGCGGCGCCGGCCGGGGCGCTCGGCGGGCGGGGCGGAGGAGGCGGGCACGACCATGAGTTAGGCACACCTTACACTCCGTGTCCAGCCGGGCGATACGCTGCCGCCGTGCCTGGTGCCGGTGGGACCCGACTGCGGTGGTGGCTCCTCGCGCTCGGGGTCGCCACGTTCGCCTGGGTCGCCCTGGCCGTCCCCGCCCGGGCCACCTACGGCGGCCGCACCAGCGCCGACGAGCCCCAGTACCTCCTCAGCGCCCTGAGCCTGGCCGAGGACCTGGACCTCGACATCAGCGACGAGCTGCGCGACGAGCGCTGGCGCGACTTCCACGAGGCCGAGCTGCCCCGCCAGACCGAGCCGAACGCCGACGGCCGCGAGATCAGCCCCCACGATCCGCTCCTGCCGGCCTTCCTGGCGGTGCCGATGGCCCTCGGCGGCTGGGCGGGGGCCAAGCTCGCCCTGGCGGCGCTGGCGGGCGTGCTCGCCGCCGTGGTCGCCTGGGTGGCCGTGCGGCGCTTCGGCGTGTCGCCCGGCATGGCCGTCGGGGTCACCGCCGCGTTCAGCCTGGCCGCGCCGCTCGCGCCCTACGGCGTGCAGGTGTACCCGGAGCTGCCGGCGGCGCTCGCGGTCGCCGTCGCCGTCGCCGCGCTGACGGGCACCCTCGGCCGCCGCGACCTGCTCGTCCTCGTCGTGGCGGTCGTCGCACTGCCCTGGCTGGCGGTGAAGTACGCACCGGTCGCCGTCGCGCTCGTCGCGGTGGCTGCGCTCCGCCTGTGGCGGGACGATCGGCGACGCACCCTGGCCGCACTCGGCGCCGCGTTCGCCCTCGCCGGCGCCGCCTTCCTGGCGGTGCACCGCCTCGTCTACGGCGGCTGGACCGTCTACGCCGCCGGCGACCAGTTCACCGAGACGGGGGAGGCCGGCGTGATCGGCACCGACCCCGACTACCTCGGCCGCACCCAGCGCCTGATCGGGTTGCTCGTGGACCGCTCGTTCGGCCTCGTGACCTGGGCCCCGGTGCTCCTGTTCGCGGTGGTCGCCCTCGGTGCGCTCGCGCGCCGCCGGCCCCCCGGGTGGGTGGCGCTGGCCGCACCCCTGGCGGCTGGCTGGGCCACCGCCACCTGGGTCGCTCTCACGATGCACGGGTGGTGGTGGCCGGGCCGTCAGGTCGTGGTCGTGGTGCCGCTGCTGGTCGTGGCGACGGCGTGGTGGCTGGAGCGCCACCGCGGCGCCGTCGCCGCCTTCGCGGTCGCGGGCGTCGTCGGCGTCCTCACCTGGGGGTGGCTGCTGGTCGAGGTCCGTCGCGAGCAGCTGCGCCTGATCATCGATTTCGACGCCACCACCGGGCCGTGGGTGCGTGCCGTGCGCCTCGGGCTGCCCGACTTCCGCCAGTACGGCACCCGGACGTGGGCGCTCGCCGCGGCCTGGGCCGTCGTCCTCGTGGGCCTGCTCGTGCTCGGCTGGTGGGGCGAGCGGCGCTCAGCCGGCGGTGGCGGGCGCCGCGCTCAGCACGAGGATGCGGGCGCTGGCGAAGCTGCCGAGGCCGACGTGGCGGCCCTCGATCTCCACCGTGAGGGTGCCGTCGGGTGACACCGCGGTGACCGTGCCCGAGCGGCCCGGGAGCACGTCGGATGCCTCGAGGAAGTCGAGCAGGCCCGGCGTGAACTCGAGCTCCTCGGGGATGCGCGAGACGGTGAAGGTCTCGCCGGGACCGATCCGGTCGAGGGTGATGGTGGTGGGCTCGGTGTAGTCGCTGCCCGGGATGGGGTTGCCGTGGGGGCAGGTGGTGGGGTCGCCGAGCACCCGGGTGAGGGCCCGCTCGACGGGCTCGGAGATGACGTGCTCCCACTTGCCGGCCTCGACGTGCGCGTCGGCCCACGACAGGTCGAGGATGTCGGTGAGGAAGCGCTCGGCGAGTCGGTGGCGGCGCACGACCCGTTCGGCGAGGCGGGTGCCGTCGGCGGTGAGCCGGATGGCGCCGTCGACGCTGACCAGGCCCTCCGCCTCCATGCGGCGGATCATCTCCGACACCGCGGGGCGGGAGACCTCGAGGCGGTCCGCGATGCGGGCCTGGATGACGTCGACCGAATCCTCGTGGAGCTCGAAGATGGCCTCGCAGTACTCCTCGAAGGCCGGGTGGAATTCACGGCTTCGATGCTCGGCCATGTTTGGAGTGTACGTCCCCTCTCCCATTAGCGTTGGGGCCGTGACCGCGACCTGTGAACCGACCCGAACCACCCGCCGCGTCCTCGCCGTCGGCCTCGCCGGGGCCCTCCTGCTCGGCCTCGCGGCCTGCGGGAGCGACAGCGACAGCGACGACGCGGGCGGCTCCGGCGGCAGCCTGCCGCCCGGCGACGTGGTGATCACCGCCGACAACATCGCGTGGTCCACCGACGAGCTCCAGGCCCCGGCCGACACCGACTTCACGATCGTGGTCGACAACCAGGACTCGGGCGTCCAGCACAACCTGGACATCAAGGACACCGACTTCAAGACCGAGCTCGAGGCCGGCGTCTCCGCCCAGGTCCTGCAGATCAACCTCCCCGCCGGCGAGTACGACTACATCTGCGACCTGCACCCGAACATGACGGGCACCCTGACCGTCTCGTAGCGGCGAGTGGCGAGCGGGTGGGGCGACCTGCACCCGGCCCATCTCGAAAACCCGACGGGCACCCTGACCGTCTCGTAGCGGCGAGTGGCGAGCGGGTGGGGCGACCTGCACCCGGCCCATCTCGAAAACCCGACCGGCACCCTGACCGTCTCGTAGCGGCGAGCAGGAGCGACAGCTCGGGGGCGGGTGTCAGACCCCGCCCGTAGCCTGGTGGGGTGACCAAGGCCGCCGGTCCGGACCCGCTCGCGGGCTTCTCGGCACCGGTCCGCGCCTGGTTCTCCACGTCGTTCCCCGAGCCCACCGCGGCGCAGGCCGCGGGCTGGCCGGCCATCGCCTCCGGCGAGCACACCCTGATCCTGGCCCCCACCGGGTCGGGCAAGACGCTGGCCGCGTTCCTCGCCGGCCTCGACCGGCTCCTGCGCGAGCCCGTGCCCGAGCGCGAGCGCCGCACCCGGCTGCTCTACCTGTCGCCGCTGCGCGCCCTCGCGGTCGACGTCGAGAAGAACCTGCGGGCGCCGCTGCAGGGCATCGCCCTCGCCGCCGAGCGCCTCGGCGAGTCTGTCCACGTCCCCACCGTGGGCATGCGCACCGGCGACACCGCCCCCGACGAGCGCCGCCAGCTCGTCCGCCACCCGCCCGACGTGCTCATCACCACGCCCGAGTCGCTCTACCTGATGCTCACCAGCCAGGCCCGGGAGACGCTGCGCTCGGTCGAGGCGGTGATCATCGACGAGATCCACGCCCTCGCCCCCACGAAGCGGGGCGCCCACCTGGCCCTCTCCCTCGAGCGGCTCGAGGCCAACGCCGACCGCCCGTTCCAGCGCATCGGCCTGTCGGCCACCCAGCGCCCCCTCGACGAGATCGCCCGCTTCCTGGGGGGACAGGTCGAGCCGTCGCCCGGTCAGCCGGCGCAACCCCGACCGGTGACGATCGTCGACGCCGGCGTGCGCAAGGAGCTCGACGTCGAGGTCATCGTCCCGGTCGAGGACATGGGTGCCCTGGGTGAGGTGATCGAGGAGCCCATCAGCGGGCCCGTCGCCGCCGGCCCGGTGCGCCGCTCGATCTGGCCGGCCATGCACCCCCGGCTGCTCGAGCTGATCCAGCAGCACCGCTCGACCATCGTGTTCGTGAACAGCCGGCGTCTGGCCGAGCGCCTCGCCACCCGCCTCAACGAGCTCGCGGTCGACGGCGAGAACCGGGCCGCCGAGTCGTTCGGAACGCCGCCCAGCGGATCGGCGACGCTGCGCAGCGGAGCGGAGCAGCTCCACCCGCTCGCACCGGATGCCGGAGGCGTCCCGACGAAGGAGGGACATGGCCAGCAGGGCCACGAGCTCGTCCTCGCTCACCACGGGTCGCTGAGCCGGGAGCGCCGCCTCCAGATCGAGGACCGCCTCAAGGCCGGCGACCTCAAGGGCCTCGTCGCCACCAGCTCGCTCGAGCTCGGCATCGACATGGGCGCGGTCGACCTCGTCGTGCAGGTCGAGTCGCCCGGCGCGGTGAGCCGGGGCCTGCAGCGCATCGGCCGGGCCGGCCACCAGGTCGGCGAGCCCAGCCGGGGCCGGGTGTTCCCGAAGCACCGCAGCGACCTGGTCGAGGCCGCCGTGGTGGTCGAGCGCATGCACGACGGCCTCATCGAGCACACCCACTACGTGCGCAACGCCCTCGACGTGCTGGCCCAGCAGATCGTGGCCATGTGCGCCCTCGACGACTGGCCGGTCGACGAGCTCGCCGCCCTCGTCCGCCGCGCCGCGGGCTTCGCCGAGCTGTCCGACGAGGTGCTCGCCAACGTGCTCGACCTGCTGTCGGGCCGCTACCCGGCCGAGGAGTTCGCCGAGCTCCGCCCCCGCATCGTGTGGGACCGCGTCGCCGGCGTGCTGCGGGCCCGGGCCGGCGCTCAGCGCCTGGCCGTCACGTCCGGTGGCACCATTCCCGACCGCGGCCTCTACGGCGTGTTCCTGCCCGACGGCACGCGGGTGGGCGAGCTCGACGAGGAGATGGTCTACGAGAGCCGCCCCGGCGAGACCTTCCTGCTGGGCGCCTCCACGTGGCGCATCGAGGACATCACCCACGAGCGGGTGATCGTCACGCCCGCGCCCGGCCAGCCCGGGAAGATGCCCTTCTGGCACGGCGACGGTCCCGGCCGCCCGCTCGAGCTGGGCCGCGCCGTGGGCGCCTTCGTCCGCGAGGTGCGGGCCGACGCCGACCCCATCACCCGGCTGCGCGAGCGCAACGGCCTCGACGAGTGGGCGGCCGCCAACCTCGTGGGCTACCTCGACGAGCAGGCCGAGGCCACGGGCTCGGTGCCCGACGACCGCACCATCGTGGTCGAGCGCTTCCGCGACGAGATCGGCGACTGGCGGGTCTGCGTGCTGTCGCCGTTCGGTGCCCAGGTCCACGCCCCGTGGGCCATGGCCCTCCAGCACCGCCTCGGCGAGCAGTGGGGGGTCGACCCCGAGCTGATGTGGAGCGACGACGGCATCGTGCTGCGCCTGCCCGAGGCGGTCGACGAGCTCCCCGTCGAGGCGCTGGCGGTCGAGCCCGAGGAGATCGACGAGCTGATCGTCTCCCAGCTGCCCAACACGGCCATGTTCGCCTCCCGCTTCCGGGAGTGCGCCGGCCGGGCCCTGCTCCTGCCCCGCCGCCGCCCCGACCAGCGCACGCCGCTCTGGCAGCAGCGCCAGCGCTCGGCCGACCTGCTGAAGGTCGCCTCCCACCACCCGTCGTTCCCGATCCTGCTCGAGGCCACCCGGGAGTGCGTCAACGACGTGTTCGACGTGCCTGCCCTCCGGGAGGTGCTGTCCGACATCCGCTCCCGCCGGGTGCGGCTCGTGCCCGTCGAGACCCGCCAGGCCTCGCCCTTCGCCCAGTCGCTGCTGTTCGGCTGGATCGCGGTCTACATGTACGAGGGCGACGCCCCCGCCGCCGAGCGCCGGGCCGCGGCGCTGGCCATGGACCGCGACCTGCTGCGCGACCTGCTCGGCGCCGAGGAGCTGCGCGACCTCATCGACCCCGGGGTGCTCGCCGACCTCGAGCTCGAGCTCCAACGCCTGGTCGACGGCCGGCGCGCCCGTGACGCCGACGAGGTCCACGACCTCCTGCGGCTGCTCGGGCCCTTGAGCCGGGCCGACGTCGAGCTGCGCACCGACGGCGACGCCGCCGCCTTCCTCGACGAGCTCGTCGAGGCCCGGCGGGCCTATCCGGCGGCGATCGGGGGCGAGGAGCGGGTCGCCGCGGCCGAGGACGCCGGGCGCCTCCGAGACGCCCTGGGCGTCTCGGTGCCGATGGGCCTGCCCCGCGCCTTCACCGACCCGGTCGACGCGCCGCTGGCCGACCTCGTCCAGCGCTACGCCCGCACCCACGGGCCCTTCCTCGCCGGCCAGGTGGCGGCGTGGCTCGGCGTCGCGGTCGACCCGGTGCGGGTCGTGCTCGAGGGCCTCGAGCGCGACGGCAAGGTCACCCGGGGCGAGTTCCGGCCCGACGGGGTGGAGCGGGAGTGGTGCGACACCGACGTGCTGCGCCAGCTGCGCCGGCGCTGCCTGGCCGTGCTCCGCAAGGAGATCGAGCCCGTGGAGGGCGCCGCCCTGGCCCGCTTCCTGCCCGAGTGGCAGGGCGTGGGGCGCCCCCGGCGGGGCGTCGACGCACTGGCGGAGGTGGTCGGCCTGCTCCAGGGGGCGCCGCTGCCCGCCTCGGTGCTCGAGGCCGACGTCCTCCCCGCCCGCATGGCCGCCTACTCGCCCGCCGACCTCGACGCCCTCGCCACCGCCGGCGAGGTCGTGTGGGTCGGGGCGGGGCCGCTGGGCACGAGCGACGGGCGCGTGCGCCTGCTGTTCCGCGACCAGGTCGGCCTGCTCGTGCCGCTGTCGACCGACGAGCCCCCCGCCTCCCCCCACCACGAGGCGCTGCGCGCCCACCTCGCCCAACGGGGCGCCTCGTTCTGGCCCGAGCTCCAGGCCGCGGTGCAGGCCGCCGGCCTCGACTACGCCGACGGCACCGTGCTCGATGCGCTGTGGGACCTCGTCTGGGCGGGCGAGGTCACCAACGACTCGTTCGCCCCGCTCCGTGCCCTGGTGGGGGCGCGCAAGGGTCGGTCGGGGTCGGGCGCGGGCGGGTCCCGCTCGTCGGCCCGGCGTCGCCCCCGCCCGGGCCGTCTCACCCGGCTCGGCCCGCCCGAGGCCGCCGGGCGCTGGTCCCTCGTGGCGCCGCTGCTCCTGCCCACGCCCACGCCCACCGAGGCGGCCCACGCCCGGGCCAAGCAGTTGCTCGACCGCTACGGCGTCCTCACCCGGGAGGCCGCGCTCGGCGAGGGTGCCGAGGGCGGGTTCGCCGGCGTCTACCCGGTGCTCAAGGCCCTCGAGGAGCGCGGCCAGGTGCGGCGCGGCTACTTCGTGGCCGGCCTCGGCGCCGCCCAGTTCGCCCTGCCCGGCGCGGTCGACCGCCTGCGCTCCGTCCGTGAGGCCGCCGCCGAGCGGGGGTTCGGCGAGCACGACCGCGGCCCCGCCGAGGTCGTCGTCCTCGCGGCCACCGACCCGGCCCAGCCCTACGGCGCCGCCCTGCCCTGGCCGGACACCGAGGGGCGGCCGTCCCGCTCGGCGGGTGCCTTCGTGGTGCTGGTCGACGGCGAGGCTGCCGTGTTCCTCGAGCGGGGTGGTCGCAGCCTCGTGCTGTTCCCCGCGGCGATCGCCGGCGGTGCCGACGAGGGCTGGGCCGACGGCCTGACCCGCCTCGTGAAGGACGGCCGCCTGCGCTCGCTCGAGCTCGCCAAGGTCGACGGCGCCCCCGTGGCCGACTCGCCCGTGGCCGACGTGCTGCGCCGGGCCGGCTTCGTGGACGGCTACCGGGGCCTGGTCTTCCGTGCCTGAGGTGACTCGTGCCTGAGGGCGACACCCTCCACCGCAGCGCCAACCGGCTGCGCCCCGCCCTGGAAGGGCAGCGGCTGGCCCGCTTCGAGGCGCCGCGGCTGACCGGGCCCGTCCGCCCGTCCGTGGGTACGACCATCGTGTCGGTCGAGGCGGTGGGCAAGCACCTCCTGATCACCTTCGACGACGGCGTCGTGCTCCGCACCCACCTGCGCATGTCCGGCAGCTGGCACCTGTACCGGGTCGGGGAGCGGTGGCGGAAGGGCGCCCACCTCGCCCGGGCCGTCGTGGGCACCGACGAGTGGGTGGCGGTCTGCTTCTCGGCCCCCGTGGTCGAGGCCTTCCGGGCGCCGCCGCCCGGCGCGCCGCGGCCGGCCGACCACCCGCTGGCCCACCTCGGCCCCGACCTGTGCCGCCCCGACGTCGACATCGACGCCGCCGTCGAGCGCTTCGCCCTCGTGGCCGGGCCGGACGAGGAGATCAAGGTGGCGCTGCTCGACCAGCGCATCGCGGCCGGCATCGGCAACGTGTACGCCAGCGAGGTCTGCTGGGCGTGTGGGGTCGACCCGTTCACCCCGGTGGCGGCGGTGGACGTGGCCCTGCGCCGCCGGCTCCTCACCGTCGCGTCGGCCCAGCTGCGGGCCAACCTCGGCAGCGGCCCCCGCACCACCGTGGCCGGCGCCCCCGGCAGCCTGGCGGTCTACGGGCGTCGTGGTCAGCCCTGCCGCCGGTGCGGTACACCGGTGCGCATGAGCCGCCAGGGCGAGCAGGCCCGCAGCACCTACTGGTGCCCGACCTGCCAGCCGGCCTCGCCGGCCCGACGCTCGACCGCCCCCGCCGACGAGGTGTGGACGTGACCGCCGGTCAGCGCTCGCACGTGGTCGTGATCGGGGCGGGCTTCGGGGGCCTGGCGGTGGCCAAGGAGCTCGAGGACGCCCCCGTCGACGTCACCATCGTCGACCGCCACAACTTCCACACCTTCCTGCCGCTGCTCTACCAGGTGGCCACCGCGGGCCTGAACCCCGCCGACGTGGCCTACCCGGTGCGGGGCATCTTCCAGAGCCAGCCGAACGTGTCGTTCCGCCACGCCGAGGTGAGCGGGGTCGACTGGGACGGGCGGGCGGTGCGGTTCGCCGACGGCACCGACCTCACCTTCGACCACCTCGTGGTCGCCGCCGGCTCGGCCACCAACTTCTTCGGGGTGCAGGGCGCCGACGAGCACGCCTTCCCCCTGTACTCGCTGACCGAGGCCGCCCAGCTCCGCAACCACGTGCTCGAGCGCTTCGAGGCCGCCGACCGCGACCCCGACCTCATCGACGACGGCGCCCTCACCGCGGTCGTCGTGGGCGGCGGCCCCACGGGCGTCGAGGTCGCCGGCGCCCTCAGCGAGCTGTTCCGCTACGTGATGAGCCGCGACTTCCACGACCTCGCCGTCGGCCGGGCCCGGGTCCTGCTCGTCGAGCAGCAGGACACGCTCCTGCCGCCGTTCCACCCCCGCTCTCGCTTCTACGCCCGCCAGACCCTCATCTCGCGCGGCGTCGAGGTCCGCCTCGGCGAGTCGGTGGCCGACATCACCGCCACCCGCGTCACGCTCGGCTCGGGCGAGGTCGTCCCCGCCCACACCCTCGTGTGGGCCGCGGGCGTGCAGGCCAACCCCGTCGCCGCCGCGCTGGGCCTCGAGACGGGACGGGGCGGGCGCATCGTCGTGGGCGACGACCTCCAGGTGCCGGGCCGCCACGGCGTGTTCGCCATCGGCGACGTCGCCGCCATCCCCGACCGCCAGTGGTTCCGCACGCAGACGCCGGGCGGCAACCTGCCCCAACTGGCGCCCGTCGCCATGCAGTCGGGCCGCCACGCCGCCCGCCAGATCAAGCGGCTGGTGGCGGGCCGGTCCACGCAGACGTTCCGCTACCTCGACAAGGGCACCATGGCCACGGTCGGCCGCCGAGCCGCGGTGGCCGAGCTGCCGGGTCGGATCCGCCTGCACGGCTCGCCGGCGTGGGTGGCGTGGCTGGGCCTGCACCTGCTCACGCTGGTCGGCTTCCGCAACCGGGTCTCGGTGTTCGTGAACTGGGCTTGGAGCTACCTCACCTGGGACCGTGGCCCCCGCCTCATCTTCAGCCCCCTCCGCGAGGAGCGCTCACCCCTCCCGCCCGACGCCGAAGACGACGAATGACCCGCACTGATCGTTCTGGCTCCCGATTTCGGTGCCAGGGCACCGAAATCGGGAGCCAGTTCGGTCGGTCTCGGCCCGCGTGGCGGCGATGAGCGTGCCGGCGGGCTACTCGGGCACGCCGCTGCCCACCAAGCTGGGTATCAAGGAGGGCCATGCCGTCGCGCTGCTGCGGGCCCCGACCGGCTTCGACGCCACCCTCGGTGACCTGCCCGCCGGCGTGACCGTGCGCACCCGGGCCCAGGGCACGAACGACGTGATCGTGACGTTCCACACCGAGCGCCGCGACTTCGAGGCGACCCTGCCCAGGGCGATCAAGGCGATGGACGTCGACGGCGGCCTCTGGGTGGCGTGGCCCAAGAAGGCGTCCAAGGTTCCCACCGACATGACCGAGGACGTCGTCCGCGAGGTCTGCCTGCCCCTCGGCCTGGTCGACAACAAGGTCTGCGCCATCGACGAGGTCTGGTCCGGCCTCCGCGTCGTCTGGCGCAAGGAGCGCCGCGCCGCCAAGCGCTGAACCGGGGTCAGGCGGACTGGGGGGTGGCGAGGGCCCTCGCCGCTTCGGCGTGGCGCTGGAGCTTGGCCACGGCGTAGCCGGTGTGCAGGTTCACGAGGCGGGCGGTGACCTCGTGGCGGGCGGCGATCTCGGCGGGCGTCTCGCCGCCGGCGAGGCCCAGGAGCACCTCGCGCTCGGTGGCCGTGAGCGGGGCCTCCCGGCCGAAGGGGGTGGCGGAGGACTGCGAGTAGGCGTCCACGTCGTGGAGCACCCGGGTGGCGATCAGCGGGGGCACCAGGTACTCGCCCCGGATCGCGCCCCGGAGGGCGTCGACGCACACCTCGAGGATGTCGGCCCGCTGCAGGCAACTGGCGGCGCCGTAGGTGATGGCGGCGTAGGCGGTCGCGGTGTCCTCGGGGCCGGCCATGAGCACCACCGCGGTGGCGGGGGACTGCTGCTGCACGGCCCAGCACACCCCGAGGGCGGCCTGGTCGGGCAGCTTGGCGTCGAGGAGCAGGGCGTCCGGCGGCTCGTCGAGCACCCGGGCGAGGGCGTGACCTGCGTCGCCGGTCGACTCGACCACCCGCACCGCGTCGCTGGCGTCGAGGATCGCCTGCACCCGTGCCCGCCGATCCGGTTCGGGATCGACGACCACCACGGTGAGCTCGCCGGTCGCCCCTGCACGCATGTCGCGCTATCGACCGCCGGCCCGCCCACCTTGAGCGCCGCCGAAGAACCGCTTCTGGCTCCCGATTCGATCGCCAGGGCGATCGAATCGGGAGCCAGTTCGTGCGGCGTGTGCGGCGGGGTGGCCGGGGCTACTCGGTGGCGATGGCGTCGAGGACGTTCAGCCGGGCGGCGCGACGGGCCGGCCACGCCGCCATGAGCACGGCGAGGCCGGCGGCGAACACCGACAGGAGCAGCAGCTGGCCGATGGGCAGCCGGAAGGTGTTGAAGCCCTGGCTCTCGAGCACGGCGACCAACGTGTACGAGAACACGATGCCCAGCACGAGCCCGAGGGCCGTCCCGAGCAGGGCGATGATGACCGCCTCCCAGCGGATCGACGTGCGGACCTGCCGGCGGGACATGCCGACGGCCCGCATGAGGCCCAGCTCACGGGTGCGCTCGTAGACCGACAGGCCGAGCGTGTTCACGATGCCGATGAAGGCGATGATCACGGCCAGGCCGAGCAGGACGTAGATCAGGGCCAGGAACTGGTTGATCTGCTGCGCCTGGCTCGCCTTCAGCTCGTCCTGGTCCTGCACCTTGGCCAGCGGGTAGCCGTCGGTGACGGACTCGACCGCCCGGCGACCCTCCTCCTGGGAGACGCCGTCGGCCAGCTCGACGATCACCTGGGTGTCGTACTGGTCCTCGACGTTGGCCTCGTAGGCGGGGAGCCCGAACAGGTAGTCGAGGGGGAAGTTGACGTTGATGGCGTCGGGCCGCTCGTAGAGGGCGACGATCTCGAACTCGGAGATGTCGTCGTTGGCAGGGAAGCGCACGTTGATGGTGTCGCCCAGGCCGAGGCCGAACTCCTCGGCCTGCTCCGCGCTGAGGGCGATGGCGTCCTCGCGTTGGAGGGCGTTGGGGTCGCCCTGGATCTCGCCGACGTCCACCACGTCGAAGATGACCGCAGGGTCCACGCCGCCGATGAACTCGGCGCCGAAGGCGATCTGGGCCTGGCTGAGGCGCACGCCGGCGGCGGCCGCGACCTCGGGCAGGGCGTTCAGCTCGTCGGCCATGGCGACGGGCAGGCCGCCCTGGCCGAACGTCTGCGAGTCGATCACGAAGTCGCCGTTGAAGTTCTGGTCGATGCTCTTGTCGACGGACGCCTTGGCCGAGTCGGCGAAGATCGTGATGAACCCGATGAGGGTGACGGCGATCATCAGCGCCGCTGCGGTCGAGGCGGTGCGCTTGGGGTTGCGGATGGCGTTCTCGCGGGCCAGCACCCCGGTGATGCCCTTGAGCCGGGGGATGGGCCACGCGAGGACCCGACTGATGGGGCCGGCGATGACGGGGCCGAGGGTGGCCACGGACAAGAAGATGCCGAGCAGGCCGTAGCCGAGGGTCGTGGCGTCCTCGTCGGCGAGGCCCTTGGCCGCGAGGCCGATGCCGAGCACGGCGAACGCGAGGCCGGCGATGCGCCGCCCCTTCGAGCTGCCCGAGGTGTCGTGGGCGATGTCGCGCAGTGCGGCGATGGGGGGCACCTTGGCCGCCTTGCGGGCGGGGAAGAGCGCCGCGACGACCGTGATGAGCGTGCCCACGAGCATCGAGGTGACGATGGTCCCGCTCTTCACGACGGTGCCCGAATCGGGCAGGTCGAGCCCGAGGCCGGCCAGCGCCGCCTTCAGCCCGAAGGCCAGGGCGATGCCGGCCACGATGCCCACGGCCGAGGCCAGCAGGCCGACCACCAGGGCTTCGAGCATGACCGAGCCGAGCACCTGGCGGCGCCCGGCGCCGATCGCCCGCAGCAGGGCCATCTCGCGGCTGCGCTGCACCACGATGATCGAGAAGGTGTTGTAGATGATGAACGAGCCCACGAAGAGCGCGATGCCGGCGAAGATCAGCAGGAACGTGGTGAAGAAGCCGAGTTGATCGGCGACGTCGCTCTGGTTCTCGTCGGTGATGGCGGCGCCGGTGATGGCCTCGGTGCCGGCCGGCAGGACCGCGGCGATGTCGTCGACCACCTGTTGCTGGCTCACGCCGTCCTGGCCCACGACCGCGATCTGCTCGAACTTGCCGGGCTTGCCCACGAGCTCCTGGGCCACGCTGGTCTCGAACAGGACGATGTTGGCGCCGGCGAGGCTGTTGGAGTCGCCGAAGGTGGCGACGCCGCTGATGGTGACCTCCTCCGCCCCCGCCTGGGTCAACACCCGGACGGTGTCGCCCACGGCGAGGTCGTTGTCGTCGGCGGTGCCCTTGTCGACGACGACCTGGCGGCCCTGCGGGGCCGCCCCCTCGACCAGGGTGAACTGGTTCAGCTCGGGGACGGTGCTCCAGTTGAACGCCAGGGTCGGCGCCCCCTGGCCCGGATTCCCGATGAGGTCGCCGTTCTCGTCGGCGAGCGCCGCCGGCCCGGCGACCTGGCCCTCGGCCGCGGCGACGGAGGGGACGCTCTCGACGAGCTCGAGCTCCTGCTGGGTGACGCGGCCGCGCTGGCTCTGGCCGAACTGGCCCTCGAACGTCTCCTGCTTGCGCACGACGGCGTCGACGCCCGAGTTGACCTCGGCGAAGAGGTTGTCGAAGACCGAGCGGATCGTGTCGGTCAGCACGAGGCTGCCGGCCATGAAGGCCACGCCGAGCACCACCGCGAGGGCGGTCAGCGCGAGGCGCAGCTTGTGCGCGAGCAGGCCCTTCAGGGTGACGTGCAGCATCAGCTGTCGAGGCTCTTGAGCCGGTCCAGCACCTTGTCGGCCGTCGGGTCGGCCATGTCGTCGACGATCTTGCCGTCGGCCAGGAAGAGCGCCCGGTCGGCGTAGCCGGCGGCCACCGGGTCGTGGGTCACCATGACGATGGTCTGGCCGAAGTCGCGCACGGCGCTCTGCATGAACGAGAGGATCTCGGCGCCCGAGCGCGAGTCGAGGTTCCCGGTGGGCTCGTCGGCGAAGATGATCTCCGGCGCGCCGGCCAGGGCCCGGGCCACGGCCACGCGCTGCTGCTGGCCGCCGGAGAGCTCGCTCGGGCGGTGCTTGAGTCGGTCGGCCAGCCGGACGGTCTCGACGACCCGGTCGAGCCGGGCCTGGTCGGGCTTGCGGCCCGCCAGCGACATCGGCAGGGTGATGTTCTCGAGCGCGGTGAGGGTGGGCACCAGGTTGAAGGCCTGGAAGACGAACCCGACCTTGTCCCGGCGCAGGGCGGTGAGGTCCTTCTCCTTCAGGGACCCGAGCTCCACGTCGCCGATGAACACCTGCCCGGAGGTCAGGGTGTCGAGGCCCGCCATGCAGTGCATGAGGGTGGACTTGCCCGAGCCCGACGGGCCCATGATCGCGGTGAACGCGCCCTTGGCCAGCGCCACGTCCACGCCGTCGAGCGCCCGGACCTCGGTGTCGCCTTCGCCGTAGACCTTGGTGGCGCCCACGGCACGGGCGGCGACGGTCGGCGGAGCAGTGGTGTCGGTGACGGCCACGTCGGGGGCCCTTTCGGGGTGGGGGAGCCGGTTCCGGGACACGCTAACGGGACGACCCGGCATCCTGCGGGGAGTTCACGAGCCGTTCATCGAGGCCGTACGGGATTCCCAAGGAACGCCGGTGGTGCGCCCCGTAGGCTGCAGCCATGACGTGCGGGTCGTGCGGCGGAGCCGTACCCGACGGGGCTCGCTTCTGCCCCTCGTGTGGCCACGCCACCAGCGTGCCGAGCGACGAGCGTCGCGTCGCGACCGTGCTCTTCGGCGACCTCGTCGGGTTCACCGCACTGTCGGAGACCGCCGACCCCGAGCACGTCAAGAACCTCGTCGACGGCTGCTTCGAGCGCCTCGTGGCCGAGATCGAGACCTTCGGGGGCAAGGTCGACAAGATCGTCGGCGACGCCATCGTCGCCCTGTTCGGCGCACCGGTGGCCCACGAGGACGACGCCGAGCGGGCCGTGCGCGCCGCCCTGCGGATGCAGGAGACCCTCGCCCGCCACGCCACCGAGTCCGGCGTCGACGTCCGCATGCGCATCGGCGTGAACACGGGCGAGGTGCTCGTGGGTGCGCTCCGCGCCGGCGGCGACTACACCGCCATGGGCGACGTCGTGAACACCGCCAGCCGCCTGCAGACCGCGGCCCAGCCGGGCCAGGTGCTCGTCGGCCCCGCCACCCACGCGGCCACCGCCGGCGTGATCGGCTACGACGACCTGGGCCTCTTGCAGGCCAAGGGTCGGGAGGAGCCCGTCCCGGCGTGGGTGGCCACCGCTCCGCTGCTGCCGCCGGGCTACCGCCCGCAGCGCGAGCGGGCGCCGCTGGTCGGGCGCGCCCCCGAGCTCGCCATGCTCCGCGGCGCGGTCGACGCCGCCGTCGCGCACGGGCGGGCGCAGCTCGTCCTGCTCCTGGGCGAGGCCGGCGTGGGCAAGAGCCGCCTGGCCGAGGAGCTCGCGGCGGTCGCCGAGTGCGACCACGAGGCCATCGTGCTCGAGGGCCGTTGCGTCCCCTACGGCGAGGCCAACGTCTGGTGGCCGGTCGCCGAGGCGTTGCGCCAGGCCCTCAGCCTCTCCACCGAGGCGCCCTTCACCATCGCCAAGGACCACGCCCTCGACGTCGTGGCCCGGACCCTCGACGTCGACCCCGACGGCGAGGAGGCCGCCCGGGTCGTCGAGGGCCTGCTCTACCTGCTCGGCTACGAGGTGCCGCTGCGCGACATCGACCCGCAGCGGGCCCGTGACGAGGCCACCCGGTCCGTGCTCGCGCTGGTCGAGGGCTACGCGCTCGACCACCCCGTCGTGATCGTCCTGTCCGACCTGCACTGGGCCGACCCGCTGGTGTTCGAGATGATCGACGACATGCTGGCCCGCCTCGGCCGCTTCCCGTACGTGATCGTTGGGACCAGCCGCCCCGGCCTCGAGGAGCGCTGGGTCCCGCGCCACGGTCGCCACAACACCGCGGTCCTCAACCTCGACCCGCTCGAGCGTGGCGCCGCCGAGGAGCTGCTCGCCCTGCTGCTCGAGCACGAGGCACCCGACGACGTGCGGGCGCTGCTGCTCGACCGCAGCGGCGGCAACCCCTTCTTCCTCGAGGAGCTCGTCTCGCTGCTCGACGAGACCGGCCTCGTCGGCGGGGTGCCGACGACCGACGCCGGCCTCGGCGACCTGCCCGACACCCTGCGGGGCCTCGTCGCCGCCCGCCTCGACGCCCTGCCCCAGGACGAGCGGCAGACCCTGGTGAACGCCGCGGTGTGGGGCCGGCGCGGCCCGATCGAGGCGCTGGAGAAGATGGGGGAGAAGGAGCCGTCCACCGCGGCGCACTCGGTGGCGGACGCGCTCGAGGGACTCGCCGCCAAGGAGGTCCTCCTCGTCGAGGGCCGGCGGTGGACCTTCCACTCCGACCTCGTCCGCGACGTGGCCTACAGCACCCTCACCAAGGCCGACCGAGCCCGCAAGCACGCCGGCATCGCGACCTACCTCGAGGAGCACCCCGATACCGCCACCGACGAGCGGGTCGTCGACATCCTCGCCTACCACTTCAACATCGCCGCCCGGCTGGCGGTGGAGATGGGCGAGGTGCCCCACCTGCGCCCGGACGTCGGCGAGCGGGCCCTGCACTGGTTGCTCGAGGCCGCCCACCGCGCCGACCGCGCCGACCTGCACCAGAGCGCCGCCCGCCTGTACGGCCAGATGGTCGAGCTGGCCACGCTGCTCGACCGCCAGGAGCACGTGATCGGCGCCGTGCTCGGCCGGGCCCACTCCCTCGCCGAGCTCCGCGACCTCGGCGCCGCCCGGGCCGACGTCGGTCGGGCCCTGGCGGCGGCGGAGGAGACCGGCGACCGCAGCATCCTCGCCCGGGCGCTGGTGGTGCTCGGCGACGTGGAGTGGCGCGAGGGCGACCACGCCGCCGCGGTCAACACCCTCGACCGGGCCGTCGACGTGTTCCAGGAGCTCGGCGACCGCCAGGGCCTGGCCCGGGCGCTGCGCAGCCGCGGCATGGCCGACCTCATGGTCGGGGCCCACGACGACGCCCCCGAGACCCTCGAGGCGGCGCTGGCGGCCGCCCGGGAGGTGGGCGACGTCCGCGGTGAGGCGTGGGCGCTGCAGAACCTGGCCTGGATCGCGTTCGTGGACGGCGACCCCGACCAGGCCGAGCACCGCCTCGCCGAGGCCATCGCCAAGTTCACCGACATCGGCGACAAGGGCGGCCTCAGCTGGGCGTACGGCCTCATGGCCTGGATCCAGTTCCGCCTCGGCCACAACGACGAGGCCGACGCCCTCGTCGACCGGGTGCTGCCCGAGGCCCGTGCCCGGGGTGACCAGTGGGGCGAGGGGATGATGCTGGTGCTCCAGAGCGTCATGCGGCTCTGGGAGGGCCGGGCCGGTGAGGCGCACGACATCGCCGCCGCGGCGGTGGCGAACTTCCGCCGCATCGACGACGTCTTCGGCCAGGTGCAGGCCTTCGGCCCGGTGGGCCGGTCGCTGATCGCCCTGGGTCGGGTCGACGAGGGCTTCGCCGCCCTCGAGGAGATGCTCGGGGTGCACGGCATCACGAGCGACATGCGCAACCTCGCCCTCACCGCGGTCGCCGGCGCCGCGGTCCACGTCGGCGAGCCGCACCGGCTGCCGCCGGAGCTGCGCGACGTCGGCCCCGACCAGTTCGGGCGGTCGGCCATCAGCAACGAGGAGCAACTCGTGGCCCTGGGCCTCGCCGCCCTCCAGCGGGGCGATCCCGAGCGGGCGCTCGCCTACCTCGAGAAGACCGGCGTCGACGGCCGGCGCCCGCCGTACCCGCAGAGCGCCCTGGCGCTCGCCCTGCAGGGGGTCGGCCGCCACGACGAGGCGATCGAGGCGGCCGACGGCGCGCTGGCGGCGGCCGGGGCCACCTACCTCGACCGCTCGGTGGCCCGGGTCGCCAAGGCGCTGTCGCTGGCCGCCCACGGTGACCGCCCTGCGACCGTCTCGACCATCGAGGAGGCGCTCGCCGACGTCGACGCCACCGACGACGTGGTCGCCTCGGCGATCGTGCGCCTCGGCGAGGTCGAGGCCCGAGACCGGCTCGGCGAGGACGTGTTCGACCTGGCCGAGACCGTCGACCTCGCGCTGGCCCGACTCGGGCTCAGCGCCGAGGGCTGGCGCCGCGCCATCAGCGGCTGACCGCACGATCACGCGTCTGCCCGGTCGCCCGGGCTCGCCCTGGGCCCGGACGCGCACCACCCCCGCCCGTTCGCCGGTGGCGAGGGACGGGGGCGACGCCGAGCCGGGGCGGTGGACCCGGCCGCGGAGGAGCGGGTGCTACCTGCTCGGCTGCGGGAGGACCCGGAGGTACGGACGCACCGTGGTCCAGCCGTCGGGGAAGGCCTCCCGGGCCTCCTCGTCGCTCACCGAGCTGCCGATGATGACGTCCTCGCCGTCCTTCCAGTTCACCGGGGTGGCGACCTTGAAGTCGGAGGTGAGCTGGAGCGAGTCGATCACCCGGAGCACCTCGTCGAAGTTCCGGCCGGTCGACGCCGGGTAGGTGAGGGTCAGCTTCACCTTGTTGTCCGGGCCGATCACGAACACCGAGCGCACCGTGAGGGTGTCGTTGGCGTTCGGGTGGATCATGTCGTAGAGGTCGGAGACCTTGCGGTCCGAGTCGGCGATGATCGGGTAGTTCGGCGCAGTGCCCTGGGTCTCGCGGATGTCCTCGGCCCACGCGGTGTGGTTGCCGAGCTCGTCGACGCTGAGGCCGATGATCTTCACGTTGCGCTTGTCGAACTCGGGCTTGATGCTGGCGAGGTAGCCGAGCTCGGTGGTGCACACCGGGGTGAAGTCCTTCGGGTGCGAGAAGAGCACGGCCCAGCTGTCGCCCTTCCACTCGTAGAAGTCGATCGTGCCCTCGGTGGTCTCGGCGGTGAAGTTCGGGGCGTCGTCACCCAGTCGGAGTCCCATTTTCGTTCGTTCCTTCGCTCGGAGGTCCGGTGCGTCCCGGAATCCCGACCATCTTGGTCGGGATTTGCACCGATCACAACCGGCGCCGTGTGCGAACTTTTGCAAACGAAATGCTTGACACAGCGAGCGCTGCTTGCTTGACTGTCCACAGCGCTTGAGAAACCTAGCGGTCCGCCCCGCCGAAAGGACCCCCCATGGCTTCCGCCACGGACACCCGCACCAAGGTCGAGGAGAAGGTCACCGACCTCGTGAGCTCGATCCAGGAGCCGGTCGTCGCCAACGTCCGCAAGTTCGCGGACGTCGCCGAGCAGCGCATCAACGACTTCGACCTGCCGGCCATCGACAGCCTCCCGAGCGCCGACGAGCTGCTCGACAAGGCCGACGAGATCGTCGAGCGGTACTTCGAGCTGGCCCAGGCCGTCCTCGACAAGCAGCACGAGCTCGCCAAGCAGCTGCTCGAGCAGCTCGGCGCCGCCCCCGCCAAGGCCAAGAGCGCGGCCAAGACCGCCACCAGCCAGGCCAAGGCGGCCACCGGCTCGGCCAAGTCCACGACCAAGAAGGCGTCCACCAAGGCCGCCTGAGCCCGCAGCAGCGGCACCTCCCCCCAGGTGCCGCCTGCGTCGAGCGGCGCCGGGTGACGGACCCGTCCCCCTGGGATCCGTCGCCCGGCGCTTGCTGTTTTCGGCCCGGTCGGCCCGGTCGGCTCGGCCCGGCGGGCGGCGTCAGCTCAGCGGGGGACCTGGGACCAGGGGACGTCCTTGTCGACGCGCACGTCGCCGGGCAGGCCGAGGACGCGCTCGCCGATGATGTTGCGCTGGATCTCCGAGGTGCCGCCCTCGATGGAGTTGGCCCGGGAGCGCAGGAACATCTTGCGGCTCGACCCCGGCGGCCCGACGAGACCGAAGCTGGCCCGCTTGAGCTCGTAGTCGTAGTCGACCTGGCCGGCGGCGCCGAGGAGCTCGACGCAGAACTCGTAGATCTCGGTGTTGACCTCGGCGAAGCGCAGCTTGGCGATCGAGCCCTCGGGGCCGGGGTTGCCGGCCTTGCGGTTCTGGCCCGCGCGGATGTTGGTGAGGCGCAGCGTCTCGGCGTCGATCCAGAGCTGGACCAGGCGGTCCTTCAGCACCGGGTTGTGGTCGAGGGCCTCCGACTTCCAGATGCGCACGGCCTCGGCGATGGCGCCGGTGCCACGACCCGGGGGCCCGCTGCCGCCGCCGATGGTGGTGCGCTCGTTCATGAGGGTCGACATGGCCACCCGCCAGCCCTCGCCGACGTCGCCGATGCGGTCCGAGTCGGGCACCCGCACGTCGGTCAGGTAGACCTCGTTGAACTCGGCCTCACCGGTGATCTGGCGCAGCGGCCGCACCTCGACGCCCGGCGCGTGCATGTCGAGGGCGAAGTAGGTGAGGCCCTTGTGCTTGGGCTGGTCGGGGTCGGAGCGGGTGACGAGCATGCCCCGGTCGGCGATGTGGGCGAGGGTGTTCCACACCTTCTGGCCGTTGATGACCCACTCGTCGCCGTCCTTGACCGCCTTGCAGGCGAGGCCGGCGAGGTCGGAGCCGGCGCCCGGCTCGCTGAAGAGCTGGCACCACGCGTCCTCGCCGGTGAACATGCGGCGCAGCAGGCGCCCCTTCAGCTCGTCGGAGCCGTGGGTCACGACGGTCGGCCCGGCCATGGTGAGGCCGAAGAAGTGCTGCTCGCCGGCGGACGGGGCTCCCGCATCGCGCAGGCGGCGGTCGACGTGGGCCTGGACCTTCGGCGGCAGGCCGAGGCCACCCCAGCCCTCGGGGAAGTGCACCCAGGCGAGGCCCAGGTCGTACTGGCGGCCGCGCAGCTCGACCGGGTCGGCCGTGGCGGGGTCGACGCCGTCGAGGAGCTGATCGATCAGGGGGTCGACGGCGGACGTGTCGAGGCTGGCATCGGTGTCGCTCATCGTCCCGCAAGCTACCCCGCGGCCCCGTGCCGCTCCGCGCCGGGTGGCCGCCGGCGGCCCGTCCTCAGGCCGGGTCGGCGAGCACGAGGATCTCGAGGGCGACCGGCCCGTGGACCCCGAGGGTGATTATCTGCTCGATGTCGCCCGTCCGCGACGGGCCCGTGATGATCACCCGGTTCGAGGGGAGGGGCCGGGGGCCCCGGCGGAAGACGTCGGAGGGCGTCGGCACCAGGCGCTCGACCGGCAGCACCGCGAGGTGGATCCGGGGGAGCAGGCCAGCGCCGCGGCCGCCGGCCCGGTCGGCGTCGACCACCACGCTCCCGGTGGCGGCGATGCCGGCGACCGCCCCGGTCACCCCGAGGTCGGCCTCGGTGGCGGTGCGCAGCGAGTGGTCGCTCACCGCCACGCCGGCGTCGAGCAGCATCGGCACGAGCGCCTGGGCCTCGGGCTCGGGGGTGACGACCGCGGTGCGGATCTCGTGGGACCGGACGATCTCGCCGACCACGCCGGCCAGGCCGGTGGGGGAGGGGGCGTGGACCCGGGCCTCGGCCGCGAGGGCGGCGGTCGTGAACGCCGGCAGCAGGGCCAGGCCGGTGGCGCCGGCGTAGCCGTCGAGCGCCCGGTACGCGACCTCGGGGACGGTGGCCGGCGGTGGGGGTGGCGGATGCGGCGTGCGGGGCCCGCCGGGCGGGGTCGGGTCGGCCTCGCGGCGGGCGGTGATGCGCCCGAGGAAGGCGGCCCGGTCGCCGTGCTCGTGGCCGCCGCTCACGCCGTGCCCTCCGGACACCGCTGGTCCTGGCGCCGGAGTTCGGTGCCTGGGCACCGGGATCCGGTGCCGGTTCGGAGGAGGTCGGGCCGGACCGGCTCAGACATCGCCGGCCTCCCAGCGCTGGCGGAAGCTGCGGTCGGGGAGGTCGGGGAGGTCCCGGCCGTCGGACCACTGCTTGGCCCCGGGCAGCCAACCGAGGCGGCCGACCAGGCCGCGGCTGCGGGCGAGCGCATTGGCCGTCGAGCGGTAGCGCTTCGGGCGGGACCACGCCCGGGCCCACGCCGACCAGGCCGCCCGCTCGGCGAAGGGGGCGTCCCCGGCCTTGCGCCGGCGCAGCCCGAGGAGCAGGTCCTGGAGGGGGATCTCGACGGGGCAGGCCTCCATGCAGGCGCCGCACAGGGTGGACGCGTTGGCGACCTCGGCGGCGTGCTCGCCGGCGCCGCCCGGCCCGGTGGCGGCGAGCAGCGGGGTGAGCACCGCGCCCATCGGCCCCGAGTACACCCACCCGTAGGCATGGCCCCCGGTCTGGCGGTAGACGGGGCAGACGTTGAGGCAGGCGCCGCAGCGGATGCAGTTGAGCATCTCGGCGAACTCGGTCCCGAGCAGGTCGGAGCGGCCGTTGTCGAGGATCACGAGGTGGAACTCGTCGGGGCCGTCCTCCTCGCCCGGGCGGCGGGGGCCGGTGGTGATGCTCGTGTAGCTGGTGAGGGGCTGGCCGGTCGCCGCCTTCGAGAGGAGCCCGAGGAGCAGGTCGGCCTGGTCCCAGGTGTCGACGACCCGCTCGGCGCCCATCACCGCGACGTGGACCAGCGGCACCGTGGTGACCATGCGACCGTTGCCCTCGTTGGTGACGAGCACGACGCTGCCGGTCTCGGCCACGCCCAGGTTGACCCCGGTGATGCCGAGGTCGGCCTCGAGGAAGCGGCGGCGCAGCTCGCCCCGGGCGAAGGTCGTGAGCTCGGTCGGCTCGGTGGTGCGCTCGGTCATGCCCGCCTGGTGCTGGAAGGTGTCGGCGATCTGGTGGCGGTTGCGGTGGACGGCCGGGATGATGATGTGGCTCGGGTGCTCGTCCGCGAGCTGGATGATCCACTCGCCGAGGTCGGTCTCCGTGACCGTGCAGCCCACGGCGGCGAGCGCGGCGTTCAGGCCGGTCTCCTCGGTGGCCATCGACTTGGACTTCACCGCGGTGCGGGCGCCGGTTCGGGTGGCCACCGCGGCGACGTAGGCGTTGGCGGTCGCGGCGTCCGGCGCCCAGCAGACGTGGCCGCCCTGGGCGAGGACGTTGTCGGCGAGGCGGCCGAGCACCTCGTCCCAGCGGGACAGCACGTCGCCGCGCACCGCCCGCAACGAGCGACGGAGCTCGTCGGGCTCGTGGAGGCGGTCGTATGCCGCGTCCTTGGCCACCCGGAAGCGGTCGACGGCATTGGTCACGTTCTGGCGCAGCACCGGGTCGGCCACCGCCGCGGTGGTGCGCCGGCGCAGGGTGGTCGAGGCGAGCGGCCAGTCAGCCACCGGTCGGCGCCCCGTCGGTCGGCGGTGGTGACGCTGGGGGTGGTGGCGGTCCGGGTGGTGGCGGTGCGGCCACGTCGCCCGACGGTGCCGGGTCGTCCGGCGGCGCCAGGTGGTCGACGAGCTCCTCGGCCAGGTGGCGGAAGCGCACCGGCAGGCCGCGCTCGCGGGCGCGGGCCTCGAGGTGGAGCAGGCAGGAGGTGTCGCAGCCCACGACCGTGGTCACGCCCCGGGGGAGGTGGTCGAGCTTCTCGTCGGCCATGGCCACCGACACCTCGGGCAGACGGACCGAGAAGGTGCCACCGAAGCCGCAGCAGCGGTCGTCCCCGTCCCATTCTGCGGTCGGGACGCCGGCGGCGGTGAGGAGATCGACGGGCTGGTCGTGCACGTGCAGCTCGCGCTCGAGGTGGCAGGAGCGGTGGTAGGCGACGGTCGGCGGCGCCGGCCCACCGTCCTCGCCCGCCGGCGGGTCGACGGGCTCGCCGGCGAAGGGGGCGAGGTGCTCGCTCAGCTCCACGACGCGGGCGGCGACCGCCTCCGCCCGGTCGGCCTCGCCCTCGCGGCCGGCGAGGGCGAAGAGCTGCGGCCAGTAGCGGCGGATCATGGTGGCGCACGAGCCGGCGGGCACGACGATGCGCTCGGCGGGGTCGGCCTCCAGCGCTTCGAGGCTGGCGCGGGCCACGGTGGCGGCCTGCTCGGTGAAGCCGGCGTTCCACGCGGGCTGGCCGCAGCAGGTCTGCCCGCTGGGACAGCTGACCTCGGCGCCCGTGGCCCGCAGCAGGCGGACGGCGGCCACGCCGGCGTCGGGCCGGACGAGGTCGACCACGCAGGTCACGAACAGGGCGACCGTCGGCGCCGGGCCCCCCGGCGTCGGCGCGGCGGCGGTCATCCGTCCCCGTCGTCGCCCGGCCCGCCGGCGGTGGCCGTGTAGGCCCGGTAGACGGCGAGTAGCTCCTCGCGCTGCTCGGGCGTGAGCAGCGGGTCGCGGCTGATGGCCGCCACCGTCGGGTTGGCCGCGCCGGGCTCGTCGGGCCCGAGGGCGCCGGCCTGGCGCAGGAGCGTCTCCGCCGACACGTTCAGGGCCGAGGCGATCGAGGTGAGGACCCGCACCGAGGGCTCGTGCAGGCCCCGCTCGATCTGGCTGAGGTAGGGGTTGGAGACGCCGGCCTTGTCCGCGAGGGCCCGCAGCGAGAGGTGGGCGGCGTTGCGCTGCTCGCGGATGAAGGCGCCCAGCGCGCTGGCGACGTCGTCGCGGTCCTCGTCGGGGCGGTCGGCGGCGGGGGTCACGATGCGGGCTGGGGTCGGGTGATGTCGGGCTCGATGAAGATCGTCGTGGCGATCGGCACCGCCGAGCGGATCCTGGCCTCGATGTCGTCGATGGCGTCGGCGATGCCGGTCGTGTCGAGGCCGTGGTCGAGGTCGAGCTTGGCGCCGACGAGGATGTCGTCCGGGCCGAGGTGCTGCGTGCGCACGTAGATCACGCTGACGACCGCGGGGGCGTCCTCGATGGCGTCGAGGATCTTGGCCTGGTCCTCGATGGTGGCGGTCTCCCCCATGAGGAGGCTCTTCATCTCGGTGGCGAGCACGATGGCGATGACGCCGAGGAGGGTTCCGATGCAGATGGTGCCGATGGCGTCCCACATGGGGTCGTCGGTCACGACCGTGAGGCCCACGCCGCACAGGGCGAGGGCCAGGCCGATCAGGGCGCCGAAGTCCTCGAGCAGCACGACGGGCAGCTCGGGCGCCCGCGAGCGCCGGATGAACGTGGCCCACCCCTGGTTGCCCCGGACGAGGTTCGACTCGCCGATGGCCGTGCGGAACGAGAAGGCCTCGAGGCCGATGGCCACGAGCAGGATCCCGATGGCCCACTGCGCGTCCTCGAGTTGCTCCGGGTGCTGGAGCTTGTGGATGCCCTCGTAGATCGAGAAGGTGGCGCCGAGGGTGAACAGCACCAGGGCCACGATGAACGCCCAGAAGTAGCGCTCGCGGCCGTGGCCGAAGGGGTGCTCGACATCGCGCTCGCGGCGGGCGCGCTTGTTGCCGAGCACGAGCAGGGCCTGGTTGCCGGAATCGGCGACGGAGTGGATCGACTCGGCCAGCATCGACGAGGAGCCGGTGACGATGAAGCCGATGAACTTGGCCACGGCGATGCCCATGTTGGCCAGGAACGCGGCCACGATCGCCTTGGAGCCGCCTCCGGTCGACATGCCCAGGGAACCTAGCGGACCCCGTCGGCGGTGCCTCCGCCCCCGCCGGCGCCTCCCGTCAGGCCGCCGCCGGGCGGCGGGGGCGCTCGAAGCGGGCGAAGGCGGCGACCAGCGCGGCGAGGATCAGGCCGGGGAGGACGATCCAGAGCGGGCGGGTCGACCACCACGAGGCGGTGGGCTCGGCGCCGAGGCGCACGCCGAGGGCCGCGGTCACGCCGATGGCGGCGACCAGGGCGGTCATGTGCCACGTGAAGACCGTCATGGCGATGCCGTTGGCGGCCACCACCGCCCGCCAGGCCGCCCGGCGGGCGAGGAGGCGCTCGGCCGCAGGGCGCAGCACGAGCACGACGCCGAGCTGCAGGACGGCGAGGGCGGCGATGCAGGCCGTCGTCGGGAACATGTTGCTGACGTCCTCGCCGCGGACGGCGACCATCGAGCGGGGGTAGACGCCGACGTTCGTCAGCACGACGAGGGCGGTGAGGCCACCGACGACCAGGGCCCAGCGGCGGATGCGGGCGTCGGGCGCCGCCGCGGCGAGCCCGCCGTCCCGCCAGAGGTAGCCGAGCTGGTGGGCGAACACGAACACGAGCAGGCTGTTGACCAGGCCGAGGCGCTCCCACCCGAGGTGGAACCGGCCCAGGTCGGCGAGGGCGATGCCGGCGCCCATGGCCACGAGGGTCAGTTCCCGGCCGTGCCGGTGCAGCCAGGCGGTGGCCGGCACCAGGGCGACCACCGCGGCGTACACGCCGAGGAACCACAGGGGCACGAACACCACCTGGCCCCAGTGCAGGACGCCGGGGTACCCGGGGACCGTCGCCCGGACGACGGCGTCGCCGACGAGCCAGACCGCGAGGAAGACCGCGACCGGGCGGCCGAGGCGGCTGAGGCGGGCGCGCAGGAAGTCCCGCGCCGACCCGCCCTTGCGACGGGTGGCGTCCCAGGCGGCGAGGTTGGCGAACCCGCCCACGAGGAAGAACAGCGGCATCACCTGGAGCAGCCAGGTCGCCAGCCACAGCAAGCGCACCTCGCCGACGGGGTTCGGCATGGTCAGGGCGCCGTCGCCGTTCCAGTGGGTCACCGAGAAGACCCAGTGCCAGAGCACCACGACGAGGATCGACAGGGCGCGGAGGGCGTCGACGAACCGGTCCCGCGAGGCGGGCGTGGCGTCGACGAGGGCGTCGACGGTGAGGGGCTCCGGGCGGGCGGGAGCGGCCGAGGTGGAAGGGGTGGGAGGAGTGGGAGCCATGCCCCCAGGGTCCGCCTCGCGGGCGGCCGGCGGAATCGGGGGGATCCCCCATTTCCCCCTGGGGGTCAGCGCTCGGTCAGCGGGTGAGGTCGGCGAGCAGCTCGAGCACGGCGGGGTCGTGGTTGCCGATCAGCAGCGTCGTCACCGGCGACGAGCGCCAGCCCTCGAGGCGCTCGCGGATGCGCTCGGGCGGGCCCACCAGCGAGATCTCGTCGGCGAAGGCGTCGGGCACCGCGAGGATCGCCTCGTCCCGCTTGCCCTCGAAGAAGAGGTCCTGGATGCGGTGGGCCTCCTCCTCGTAGCCCATGCGCGACATGAGCTCGGTGTGGAAGTTCTTGGTCTTGGCGCCCATGCCCCCGATGTAGAAGCCGAGCATGGCCTTGACCGGCCACAGGGCGGTGCTGATGTCGTCGTCGACGCTCACGTGGACGTTGACCGCCACCTCCCAGCCGTCGGGGGCGCCGGCGATCTGGTCGGCGTAGACCTCGGGCCGCTGCGGCGAGTAGTAGAGCGGCACCCAGCCGTCGAACTCCTCGGCGGCGAGGGTGACGTTCTTGGGGCCCTCGGCGCCCAGGTAGATCGGGATGTCGGCCCGCGGCGGGTGGAGGATCGACTTCAGGGGCTTGCCCAGGCCGACGGCGTCGGGGCCGCGGTAGGGGAGCGGGTAGTGCGGGCCGTCGTTGGTGACCGGCGCCTCGCGGGCGAGCACGTCCCGGATGATCTGCACGTACTCCCGGGTGCGGGCCAGCGGCTTCGAGAAGGGCCGGCCGTACCAGCCCTCGACCACCTGGGGCCCGGACACGCCGATGCCGAGGCGGAAGCGCCCGCCCGACAGCGAGTCGAGGGTCATGGCGTGCATGGCCATGGTCACGGGGCTGCGGGCCGACATCTGGGCGATGCCGGTGGCCAGGTGGAGGCGCTCGGTGTGGGCGGCGATCCAGACCAGCGGCGAGAACGCGTCCGAGGACCACGACTCGCCCGTCCACACCGAGTCGAAGCCGAGTGCCTCGGCTCGCTGCGCCCGCTCGATCAGCTCCTTCGGGTCCGGCGGCTGCGCCGTCCAGTACCCCAGCTGCAACCCCAGCTTCAGCTCGTCCCCCATAGGCGGGCGACGCTACCCGCCGCTGCCGGAGGGGTCAGTTGACGGCGCGGTCCTGGCCCTCCCAGTAGGGGGCGCGGAGGTCCTTCTTCAGGACCTTCATGGCGCCGGAGAGGGGGAGGGGCTCGGCGCGGAACTCGACGGACTTCGGCAGCTTGTAGCCGGCGATGGCCTCGCGGGCGTGGTCGATGATGTCGGCCTCGGTGGCCTCGGCGCCGGGCTTCAGCACGACGATGGCGTGCACCTGCTCGCCCCACGTCTCGTGGGGGATGCCGATGACCGCCACCTGCAGCACCGCCGGGTGGGTCGAGATCGCGTTCTCGACCTCGGCGGAGTACACGTTCTCGCCGCCGGTCACGATCATGTCCTTCACCCGGTCGACGAGGAACAGGTAGCCCCGGTCGTCGAGGTAGCCGGCGTCGCCGGTGTGGTACCAGCCGCCCCGGAAGACCTCCTCGGTGGCCTCGGGCTTGTTCCAGTACTCCCGCATGAAGTTGCCGGCCCGGGCGCAGACCTCGCCGGGCTCCCCGGCGGGCAGCAGGTTGCCGTCGGGGTCCTGGATGGACAGCACCACGCCCGGGACGGGGCGGCCGGCCGACCGCAGGCGCTCACCGCCCTCGCGGTGGTCCTCGGCCCGGAGGAAGGTGAGCACCGACGAGCACTCGGTCATGCCGTAGCCCTGGCTGATCTCGAGGTCGGGGTAGAGGTCCATGAGGCGGTCGAGCGTGGCCGCCGGCATCGGCGAGGCGCCATAGGTGAGCAGGCGCAGCGAGGCCAGGCGCTCGGGCCGGAACTCGGGGTGGTTGAGGACCATCGCGATCATGGTCGGCACCATCACGGTCTGGGTGACGCCGTGGGCCTCGATGAGGTCCATGACCCCGGCGGGGTCGAACAGCGGGATGGTGACGTTGACCGCGCCCGACGAGGTGATCCCGAGCACGCCGGCCATGGAGGCGGCGTGGAACAGCGGCGTCTGGTGCAGGTACACCTGGCTCGGGTCGAAGCTCTGGACCGCGGCCACGTGGTAGAGGTTCAGCATCTCGGCCCGCTGGTCGAGCAGCACGCCCTTGGGCAGCCCGGTCGTGCCGCCGGTGTACATGAGGACGACGGGGTCCTCCTCCTCGGGCTCCTCGGGCACGTCGGTGCTGCCGGCCGCGAGCAGGTCCTCGTACTTGACGTCGTGGGGGACGTCGCCGTCGCCGATGAGCACGACATGGCGCAGGGGGCTGCCGCCGTCACCCTCGGCGAGCGCCCGCTGGAGGTGCTCGGCGAACATGGCGTCCACGAAGGCGACCTCGGTGCCCGAGTCGCGGATGATGTAGTCGAGCTCCTTGCCCGCGAGGCGCAGGTTGAGCGGGTTGATGACCCCGGCCCCCAGGAAGGCGGCGTGGTAGAGCTCGAGGTACTGCGAGCTGTTCGTTGCCATGAGCGCGAAGCGGTCGCTGCGCTCGATGCCCAGCTCGCTCTTCAGGGCGTTGGCGAGACGCAGGACCCGTTCGCCGTGCTCGGCGTAGGTGCGCTGGGTGGGCCCGTCGATCGTGGCGACCGAGTCGGCGTTCGCCCCGATCGCCGGCAGGAACATCCGCGAGTACACGAGCTCTTTCATGGGCCTGACGCTAGCCGTGACCTCCGTCACGTCGCCCGGCTCAGCCCGAGGCCTCGCCAGTGGTGCGGGCGCCGGGGTGGGGGCGCTGGCGCGACGATCAGGGGGCGGCGGGGTCGACGGCGGCGTCGTCGCAGCCGTCGGGGGCGTTCACCGGGTTGCAGCGGGCGAAGGCGCCGTCGGGGAAGGCCACCGTGTAGCCGCTGTTCGGCGCCGGGTCCTCGGTGGCGGGGTAGTCGGTGCTGACCCACTGGGCGCCGCTGGCGAAGGCGTTCTCGCGGTCCTCGGTCTCGCCGTTCTGGGCGTTCAGGAGGTCGCTGTCGGCCCGGGTCCGGACGATGTAGCCGGCGGCGACCAGGCGCTGGATGTCGGCCAGGCTGTCGGTCGGGTCGTTGAGCTTGATGAAGGCGGCGTCGGGTCGGCCCTCCTCCGAAGGCGTGAACAGCACCCGGCCCTCGAGCGACTCGTGTCCGTCGGTGTAGAGGTCGCGGACCTCGTCGCCGTTGTCCATGGCGAACATCACCCGACCCCGGGACTCGCCGAGCGTGGGCCAGCCCTCCGGGACCGCCTCGGCGAGCGTCGTGGCCTCGCCGCGGACGTCGTCGGGGGTGATCAGGGCGTCCTCGGGGAAGACGGCGCGGATGTCGGCGTCGAGCTGATCCATGCCGGCCGCACCGAGCTCCTGCGCCGGCGACTTCACCTCCACGAGGACGCCGAGGGGAACGTGGTCGGGGTGGGCCTCCGACCACCCGCGGATCTGGCTGAGGCAGTCGGTGAAGAGGTCGCAGGTGGTGATCGGGTCGAAGCCGGGGAAGTGCAGGACGTGCAGTTCCCCGTCGTCCTGGAGGAACACGTCGAGCTCGAACGAGCGCAGGCCCTCGTCGAGCTGCTCGGGCAGGGGGTCGTGGGTGTAGTCGAGGGTGGCGGCGAGCGGGGAGATGCCCCCGATCTGGTCGAAGTTCGACACGTGGTAGCTGTTGTGCGACCCGATCACCTGCACCTGGTTCAGGCCCACGGCGTCGTCCAGGGCGAGGGTGGTCGTGGCGGTGTCACCCGCCGCCGCGGCGTCGGACGACCCGTTGTCGTCGGACGAGCAGGCGGCCGCGCCGGTGGCGAGCAGAAGCGCGAGGGCGAGGGCGGCGACCGGGCGGCCGGTGGCGGGGAGGCGCATGGGGTCATTGTTGCCCCTGCGTTCACCCGGCGTTCAGGCGGCCGTGGCCCGAGGCGGGACGGCCGGGCGGTGCCTCCTAAGGTGTCGGCCGTGCCCACCGTCTTCGCCGCCCCCGACGAGCTCCTCGACGCCGTCGGCGCCGACCTCGGCAGCAGCGACTGGGTGCTCGTGAGCCAGGAGCGGGTGGACCAGTTCAGCGAGGCCACCTGGACCACCCAGTGGATCCACGAGCCCGGCCCGCGGGCCGACGCCGGCCCGTTCGGCGGCCCCATCTCCCACGGCTATCTGACGCTGTCGATGGTCAACGAGATGCTCCCGCAGATCGTCGAGGTGCGGGGTGCGTCCATGGGCGTGAACTACGGCACCGGTCGGGTCCGGTTCCCGGCGCCGGTGCCGGTCGGCGCCCGCATCCGGGGCCACGGCAGGCTCACCGCGGTGGAGCCCGTCACGGGCGGTGTGCAGGCGACCGTCGAGGTCACCGTCGAGGTCGAGGGCAACGAGAAGCCCGCCTGCGTGGTCGAGACCCTGAGCCGGTTCCTGGTGTGAGCGGCGTACGCGCGGCAGCCGCCCGCACCGCCCGCGGCACACGCGGCAGCGGCGCGCCGGACGAGTAGGGGAGGACGGGCTGTGGGGCGAACCATCGACATGACCCTCGGCGACGAGGTGCCCGAGGCCGTCCCCGCCGCCACGGTGATCCTGTTGCGGGACACGTCCGACGGCCTCGAGACGTTGATGCTGCGCCGCAACTCCAAGCTGGCGTTCGCCGGCGGCCACTGGGTGTTCCCGGGCGGCCGCGTCGACGAGGACGACCTCGAGCCCACCGCCGACGGCGACGTGCCGGCCGACGAGTCCGAGCGCACGCTGGCGGCCGCCAAGCGGGCCGCGGTGCGCGAGGCCGCCGAGGAGGCCGGCCTCGCCGTCGACCTCGACCGCCTCGTGCCGTTCAGCCACTGGACCCCACCGCCGGTCGCCATCAAGCGCTACGCCACGTGGTTCTTCCTGGCGCCGGCGCCCGAGGGCGACGTCACCGTCGACATGGGCGAGATCCACGACCACCAGTGGGCCCGGCCGGCCGACGCCCTGCGCCGCCGCGACGAGGGCGAGATCGAGCTCAGCCCACCGACGTGGCGCACCCTCGAGTGGCTCTCCCGCCCGGCCACGGTGGCCGAGGCCCTCGCCGAGGCCGAGGCCGCCACCGTCGAGCACTTCGTGACCTGCATCTCCAGCTCGGGCGGCGCCCTCGTCGCCCTGTGGCACGGCGACGCCGGCTACGAGGCCGCCGACGCCGACCTCCCCGGCCCCCGCCACCGCCTCTGGATGGTGGACGGCCCCTGGCGCTTCGAGCGGTGGGACGAGCCCCCCGCCGGCGCCGACCCCGCCGCACCGACCCCCACCACCGACGACCCCACCCCGGAGGACTGACTGACCATGGGCGCCCTCGACCGCTTCCTCGTGACCGACCGCGTCGCCATCGTCACCGGCGCCGGCCGCGGCATCGGTGCCGCGATCGCGAAGACCTACGCCGAGGCGGGGGGCGACGTCGTCCTCTCGGCCCGCACCGAGGCCCAGCTCGAGGAGGTCGCCGGCGAGATCGAGGCCCTCGGCCGGCGGGCCATCACCGTCCCCGCCGACCTCGACGACACCGCCAACCTCGGCGTGCTCGTGGAGCGGGCCGTCGCCGATTTCGGCCGGGTCGACACCGTCGTGAACAACGTCGGCGGCACCATGCCCCGGCCGTTCCTCGACACGTCCGAGGGCTTCCTCGAGCGGGCCATCCACTTCAACGTGACCACCGCGTTCGCGCTCACCAAGGCCGCCACGCCCCACCTGCTGGCGAGCGACTGCGCCAGCGTCGTCAACATCTCGTCGATGATGGGCCGCCGCGCCGACCGGGGGATGGTCGCCTACGGCACCGCCAAGGGGGCCCTGTCGCACATGACCCGCCTGCTGGCCTGCGACCTCGCGCCGAAGGTGCGGGTGAACGCCATCGCCGTCGGCTCCGTCGCCACCTCCGCCCTCGAGGTCGTGCTCGAGAGCGAGGAGCTCCACGCCGAGATGGTCGAGAAGACGCCGCTGCGGCGCCTCGGCGACCCGCTCGACATCGCCATCGGCGCGCTGTGGCTGGCCTCGCCGGCGGGCGCGTTCGTCACCGGCAAGGTGATCGAGATCGACGGCGGCCTCGAGGCCCCCAACCTCGCGCTCGGGCTCCCCGACCTGTAGGAGCGGTCGCCCGGGCGTCGCGCCCGAGCGCTAGAAGCGCTCGAACGGCCGGCCGGGCTCGTCATCGTCCAGCGTGACGGCTGGCGTCGGGTCGGCCGACGTCGGTCCCATCAGCTCGAAGAGCTCGCCGGCGGTGACCTCGCGCCCCGGTGCGGGCGGGGGCGGGGGCGGCGCCGGCGGTGCGTCCCAGGCCGATGCGGTGTCCCAACCGGTCGGCGCCGGCGCGTCCCACGCGCTCGGTGCGGGTGCGG